>Ga0070741_10003437_pt1 | contig 39395 bp, 37 predicted proteins | sample Coa_R1_4_FD_66440 | JGI IMG/M metagenome (GOLD analysis project Ga0070741, IMG submission 66440) | Surface soil microbial communities from Centralia Pennsylvania, which are recovering from an underground coalmine fire - Coalmine... | ecosystem: Environmental > Terrestrial > Soil > Unclassified ...
CGGGTGTGATTCCCACCAGTCCTCGGGCCAGCGGGTATCCGCGAAGAACGCCGGCGCAAACGGCGGGAACGCGCGCAGCTCGTCCGAAAGCTCCGGGGGCAACGGCGGCAACGCGAGCGCCGGATCCAACGGCGCCGGGCACTCGGCCGGCGTGATCCAGGGGATCAACGTGGCCCCGCAGTACACGCACCAGGGAGGTGGGCATTCCCACGGTTCCTGGATGAGCGGCGGAGACTCGTGCGGGTGCGACAGCACGAGCGGCGGCAACAGCAGCTCGAACTCGGTCACGAGCCAGAGCGGCAACACGGCCGCCGGCGGCAACGGCGGCAAGAGCACCAGCTCGGCGACGAGCTTCGGCGGCAACGGCGGCACCCAGACGGCCACTGCGAGCGGCCAGGGATCGAGCGATTGGTGCGGCTGCGACTCGGGCGATTCCGGCTCCTGGAACGGTGGCTGGTTTGGCCAGAGCGATTCACCGGGCTATGCCGGCGGGATCTGGTCGAACGCGTGTGGTTGCTACTCCAGCCATCCGCACGGAATGCCCTCGGTCGTCAGCGCGACCAACAAGGGCGCCAATGGCGGGAACGCGAAGAGCCACTCCGAGAGCACGGGCGGCGACGGCGGCAACGCCAAGGCTGGCTCGAATGGCTCGAAGGGCTCCATCGGCGCGGCGCAGGGCGTGAACGTCACCCCTCAATGCGCCAATGGCGGCGGGATCCGTGACCCCTGGGGCTGCTCGTCTCCGAAGTCGAGCGGATCCGAGTGGTCGAACGGCGGCTCCTCCGGGGACTGTGGCTGCGACTCGTCCGGCGGGATGAACACCAGCGACAACTCGGTCGTGAGCCAGAGCGATAACAACGCCACCGGTGGCAACGGCGGCAAGAGTCGCTCGCGGTCGCTGGCCGTGGGCGGCGAGGGCGGCACGCAGAGCGCGGCGGCCGGTGGAGACCAGGGGTCGGCCAACAGCTCGGCCGACCCGATGTCGCCGTCGGACCGCTAGAGTCCTGAGGGAGGCATGCGGCGCCAGGCTGTGGGCTGCCCTCACCCCCGCCCTCTCCCGCTTCGGCGGGAGAGGGGGCATGCGAGGCCCTTCGCCCCGTTTCGGCGGGAGCGGGGGCATTCGAGGCCCTTCGCCCCGCTTCGGTGGGAGCGGGGGCATTCGAGGCCCTTCGCCCCGCTTCGGCGGGAGCGGGGGGCCCGGTCACCTTGGCGCCGCTGCCTCGACGCACTCCGCGACCAACCGATCGCGAAACCGGTGTGGGGGGAGCGCTCCCCCCACACCGGTTCACTCCCGCGACCCGAACCCAGCCGCCAGACCGCACACGAACGAGCTGCGGCTCGCTCGCGGCGACGGTCAACCCGCGCTGAGGATGGCGAGTACGGCCCGGACGCCCGCCAGATTACGGCCGAGCTCCGCCTCCGTCGACGACGTCAGCTCGACCAGGATCGCGGCGTAGCCCTGGTCGCCCATCCAGACGTTCATGCTTCCGGTCGCTCGATAACCCAGCAGGCTCCTGGCGCCGCCGGCCCCGCTCCGCCGGTAGCCCGCGGCGTCGGCGTAGGCGTCGGCGAGGCGTCCGGACAGCTCCGTGCGGCCGCCGAAGATGAATCCTCCGCGACTGTGGTAATTAATGGTGAAGAGCGGGTCCGTCTGCAGGATGTAGTCGCGCTCGGCCTGTGTCTCCGGCTCGGAGAACGGCTCCGCGCCTCCGATACCCGGGCGAAACACACCATTGCTGTCGGCGGCGTCGGCCGCCCAGTCCGGCCCGCCCCAGTTGCGGTTCGGGTCCACCCCGCTGGCGTATTGTCGGGCGCCCGAGGCGAGGCCGTCTGGGTTTGCGACGGTCATGACGTCCAGATGAAGATTCGGCGGGATCTCATCGACGTGTTCTTGAAAATGCGCCAGGAGCTGCTCCGCCAGGCGAACGGTGTTCGCCTCGGGGCCGCCGTGCTGCCCGCCGATGATGAAAAGCGACGACGGACCATCCCCGACGCGGGAGACGACGAGCGGCCTCCCCTCCTGAGACACGCCGATTACCATCTGGTCGTCCGCGCCGGCCGGTCGCGGCCCTGGCGCCCAAGAATAGACGACGGCGGCGAAGACGAGGCCGACGGCGAGTCCGCCGATCCGCACGGCGACGGGCCGCCGAGCGAGCCGAGTCGCGGATTCGCCCACGCTCACCCGCCGCCGAACCGCTTTTCGATCGCTTCCAGCTCGTCGTTCCCTTGCCGACTGTAGAACTGCTGCATCTCCTCGATGCCGGGAATCCCCGCGAAATAGCCGGCCGTGGTGCCCGTCCGCTTCAGCTCTTCCAGCAACAGCTTCTGGGCATGGAGCGCCGCCGTTTGGAGCGCCCCCGGGATCACGCCGCAGTTCGCCCCCCACTCCTTGTACTGCTTCGCCGTGGCGCCGCGAGGCAGCACGCCGACGAGCGCGGCCGGGGTCGCGGCTCGCAACGCTCGAACGGCCTTCTCGTCACCGCCGGCCCATGCCGCGTCGGCTCCCGCCTCGACGCATTCGGCCAGCCGCTCGACGACCTCCTTCGGGTCGCCCTTGACTTCGGACCGAGCGATGATGATGAAGTTCGGGTCAGAGCGAGCGTCGACCGCCGCTCGAATCTTGTTCACCATCTCCTTGCGCGAGATGGTTTCGCCCTCGACGCCCTGGTGCGTGGGCCGCTTTGGGGTGACCTGGTCCTCGATGTGGATCGCGCATGCGCCCGCCCGCTCGTACTCGCGTATTGTCCGCACCACGTTCACGACGTTTCCGAAGCCGGTGTCTGCGTCGGCGATGACGGGCAGATCGCACCCGTCCGCGAGGGCCCAGATTCGGTCGAGCATCTCGTGCATCGTGAGGACGCCGGCGTCCGCGTAGCCCATGGTTCGGTGGAAGACGCTCCCCGACGCGTGGATGGCGGGAAAGCCCATCCGCTCGACCAGCCGGGCGGTGAGAGGATCGGGGCAGCTTGGGGCCACGACGAGGTCGGCCCCGTTGAGCATCGTTCGAAATGCCTGGCGCCGCTCAGCGGCTGATCGCATCGCTATCCTCCCGGGCGATTTCGCCCGGGCTATGGTACCGCCTCAGCTGCCCCGCAGAGCGCTGCGCGAGCCCCGCGATGGTGTGTAGAGGACCCAGGCGATGGTGGACAGCTGCTGGATCGTGGGCTCGGCTGGGGACAAGCCCTACCGGACGGGAACGGCAGATTCGACTTGGGCGGGGTTTTTCCCCGCCGGAACGTTGAGCTAGTACATCGCGCCCCAGTTCGGGGCCGCGCGCAGATCCACGACCAGCGGTACGCTCAGGATCAGGGCGCCTTCCATGATCTCCTTCGCCATCGCTTTGAGGTCGTCCAACTCTTCGTCGGGCGCCTCAAAGAGCAGCTCATCGTGCACCTGCAGAACCATGCGCGACCGCATCGCCCGATCCGCCATCGCGTCCCGGAGGCGCGTCATCGCGATCTTGATGATGTCGCTGGCTGTGCCCTGAACCGGGGCATTGATGGCCATGCGCTCGCCCGCCGCGCGCACGGCATGGACGTGCGACCGCAGCTCGGGAATCGTGCGCTTCCTTCCAAGGAGGGTTGACACGGAGCCCGTCTCACGCGCCTCGGCGATGAGCCGCTTCTGGAATGCGCTGACGCCGTTGAATCGCTCGAAGTAGTTGCGGATGAAGTCGGCTGCCTGTGCCTGCGTCAGCCCCGTCTGCTCGGCGAAACCGAAGGCGCTGATTCCGTAGATGATGGCGAAGTTCGCCGTCTTGGCGAGGCGGCGCTGATCGGGAGTCACCGCGTCGACCTCGACGCCGAACAGCTCGGCCGCCGTGGCCGCGTGCACGTCGAGGCCCAGACGGAACGCCTCGAGGAGGGTCGGGTCCTGGGTCAGGTGGGCCTGGACGCGCAGCTCGATCTGGCTGTAGTCGGCAGACAGGAGCTTCCAACCGGCCTCCGGGGCGATGAACGCCTGGCGGACTCGCCGTCCCAGCTCGGTACGCACCGGGATGTTCTGGAGATTCGGCTCGGCGGATGAGAGGCGGCCCGTTGCGGCCACCGTTTGATTGAAGGTCGTATGAATCCGCCCGGTCTCCGGGTGCACCAGGAGCGGGAGCGCATCGACGTAGGTCGACTTCAGCTTGGTCAGCTCCCGATGCTCGAGGATGAGTTCGATCACCGGATGGACGCCGCGCAGCGATGTCAGGACGTCGGCCGCCGTCGACGCCCGCCCGGTGGCGGTCCGCTTCCCGCCCCCCAGCGCCAGCTCGTCAAATAGCACGGTCGCGAGCTGCTGCGACGAGTTGATGTTGAACTCGTGGCCGACGGCCGCGAATATCCCGCTCTCGACGGTCGTGAGGCGCTCGTGCAGCTCGCGGCTGAACTCCATCAGATACGGGACGTCGACCGCGACTCCGGCCAGCTCCATCGATGCCAGCACGTCGACCAGCGGCAACTCCACCTCGTGGTACAGCTCGTCGAGACCCGAGTCGGTCAGCTCGCGCAGCAGGATCGGCTCCAGCTCGACAAGCGCTTCGGACTCGTCGCACAGGTGCGCGGCCATGCGGTCGATGGGGACGGCATCGAGCGGAAGCGCCGACCGTCCCTCGCCGGTCACGCTCTTGATGCCGGGTAGCTCGCGGTTGAGCCGCGACCACGACAGGTCCTGGAGGCTCAGCGTGCGCTGCGAGGCCTCGACGAGATAGGCGGCGAGGCTGGAGTCGAAATCTGCGCCGCGCAGCGACACGCCGCAGCGCGCCAGCGCAACCATCGCTTGCTTCACGTTCGGGCTCGACTTGCGGATGCTGGGATCCTCGAGGAAGGGCCGCAGGACCTCCAGCGATTCCCTCAGGGGCAGCGGCTCGCGCCGATCGTCGCCTGACCCGCACGCGGCGCCCGAAAATGGGACGGCGAACGTTTCGCCCCCCGGGACCGCCACCGCGAGCGAGAGGATCTCGGCACGCATGGCGTCGGGACGGCTGAAGAGCCAGACCATGCCGACGCCCCGGTCGCCGCGCGAGTCGGAATCGGTCAGGTGGCCGACGAGACTCCGCAGCTCCTCGACGGAGGGGACGACCCGGCGGTCTGACCGCGTTGTCGCGCGGCCGCCGGCGGGCTCCACCGCGATCAGCGATAGCTGGTGACCGTTGGCGCTGGCCGCTCCATCGCGCGTCGGCGGCCGGTGCGCCGGCTGAGCGCCCGGCGCTGCGGGCAGCCGCTCGATAAGGGTGCGAAATCCCAGCTCGTGGAACAGCGCAAGCACGTGCGCCCGGTCCGGCTCGCGAACGGCGCAGGCGTCCAGCTCCAGCTCGATAGGCGCGTCGCGCCGGATCCGCGCCAGGTCGTGAGCCAGGCGCATTTGATCGGCGTAAGGTCTGAGCTGGTCGCGCAACTTCGGCCCGAGGTCGTCGAGGTGGGCAAGAATGCCCTCGACGTCACCATAGGTCTGCAGGAGCTTCGTCGCCGTCTTATCGCCGACTCCCGGCACGCCGGGGATGTTGTCCGATACGTCCCCGCGGAGCGCTCGCAGATCGACGAGCTGGCCGGGATCGAGACCGTACCGCTCTCGGACTCCGTCCTCGTCATACAGCACGGTGTCCGTCACGCCGCGGCGCGGCACCAGGACCTTGACCCGCGGCCCGACGAGCTGCAGCGCGTCCGTGTCGCCGGTGACCACGATGACGTCGACACCCTGTTCGGACATCCGCGCTGCCATGGTCCCGAGCAGATCATCCGCCTCGAGCCCGTCCACCCGAAAGATCGGGACGTACAAGGCGTCGAGGACTTCGTGGACGCGGGCGAATTGGTGGGCGAGCCCGTCCGGGGTGGGCGGGCGCGTGCCCTTGTACGCCTCGAAGCGCTCGTGGCGAAAGGTGGGCTTCGGCGTGTCGAACGCGGCGGCGATGTGCGTCGGGTGCAGGTCGTCGAGCGCCCGAAGCAGCATCATGGTGAAGCCGTAGGTCGCGTTGGTCAGCTCACCCTTGGCGCTCGTCAGGGGTGGCAGAGCGTGAAAGGCGCGGTGGATGAGCGAGTTGGCGTCGAGGGCGAGGAGCGTGTGAGCCATGTGGCAGCCTCAATCGATGCGGAGCCGGTCCATGAGAAGCCGGCGATTCTCTTCCAGCGTCCGCTGGAAAGCCGGCGAGTCCAGCAGCTCCGTCGTCATGATCAGCGCGTCCTCGCCGTCGTCGCTATAGTATCGCCTGCGAATGCCCGCGTCGTGGAACCGGTACTTGCGGTACAGCGCCTGAGCCACGGTGTTCGAAACGCGGCACTCCAGGGTGACCGTCTCCGCGCTCAGCTCGCACGCATGATCGATGAGGGATACGAGCAGCAGGTCCCCGATCCCCTCTCCGCGGAAGGGAGGATCGACGGCGATGGTGGTGATGTGCGCCTCGTCGACCATCATCCACATGCCGGTGTAGCCCACGATCGTCTCCAGCTCGAAAGCCTCTTCAGCGCTGTAGAGCCGCCCGGCGCGCACGAGGCCTTTCAGCTTGCCCAGCAGCCCGTCGGCACCGTCGTGGCTGTTGGCCTCAACGGGAAATCGCGGATCACGGCGCGGCGCGACGATCTCCGGCACGCGCTTGGCGACCACGTAGTACGCCATCTTATTGCGCTCGATCTCTCGGCGATATGCCGAAGGCGGCCACGCGGTGGGAAACGATTCGTTCTCGATGGCCGAAACCGCCGGAATGTGGCGGATCTCCATCGACTCGATCACGTATTTCAATCGATTCGAATGCAGCGCTCACTCACCTGCAGCGACGCGGTCTGCTGCCACTGCGAACACAGTCCGCCATTTCTACCAGACAATGGCCCGTCCTCGCTCAGTGCCCGTCCTCGCTCAGTGCCCGTCCTCGCTCAGTGCCCGTCCTCGCTCAGTGAAGGTAGATCGGCTCGACGGCGCCCGTCACCGCGTCCCCCCGCCGGATGCGAAGGGCCGCCAGCTCAGCGAGGTGCCCGGCGCGCCGGGCGCTGGCGGCGGGCGACGATAGCTCCAGCCGCTCCCCGTGACTCCGCTCCACGCGTTCTCGGGCTGCCGCGTCGAGATCGACGGCGAGGAGCGCTCGCTCCGCGATGGCCAGAGCGAGAAGATCCCCGAGCCCCGCGCCCTCGATCCCGGATTCCGCTTCCACGTGCCGGACCGCGCGCCGGTAGCGCGCAGTAGCGTAGCGACCCCGGCCGACCTCGATGGCGGCGCGGACAGAGCGAGGAGCCTTACTCTCGGCCGCGCCCGGAGGACAGGATCCCCAGACGATGACCTCGAGGGTTGGAACCTGGACCAGATCGAGGCCCAACGCTTCCGAGAGCCCGAGCGCCGTCGAGATCCCGACCCGGAGACCGGAATACGAGCCCGGCCCCACGGCGACCGCGATGGCGGTGAGCATTCCGCGATCGAGGCTTCCCAAGCGCAGCATCGCATCGATGGTGGGGAGGAGCTGGCTCGAGTGGCGCCGACCGCTGTGCCACACGCACTCCGCGATCACCTGCTCCCGGTATACCGCGACACTGGCCGTCGCGCCGGAGGAATCAATGGCGAGGATGGTTTCGATGTCCAGCACCTCCGCTTCTCTGCAGCGCACGCGCGTCCGTGGAAAACGCCACGAAGGCGTCGCGCAGCCGCTCCGACGCCGTCTCGATCTCGATCTGTCGCTCGGTCTCCCCCGTTGCCCGCAGGAGGATGCGCGTCGCATCGCGCACGAGGTCAGGCGGCAGGGCGCCGGGCCATTCCACGACGCAGACGCCGCTTCCGCCGAAGTACTCGGCCAAAGCCTCGAGCGTTGTCCCGTCCATCTGCTCGACCCGGTAGAGATCGATGTGGAAAAGGGGAGCTCGCCCATCGTATTCACAGGCGATGACGAAGGACGGGCTCGTGACCTGGTCGGCGACACCCAGACCGCGCGCCAGGCCCTGGACGAGCGTCGTCTTCCCGGCGCCAAACGCGCCATCCAGGAGCAGGACGTCGCCAGCCTGGACGGCACGTCCCAGCGCTTCACCCAGCGCGCGCGTCTGATCCTCGCTTCGCGTGAGCACAGACGCTCGCTCACCCATCTCGTGCCCTCCGCGCGTTATCCACGAAAGTGCTCGTACCCGGCGACGACCGGCTCGACCCGCGTGCCGTCGGGCATCCGCAGGCGCGCCCGCGGGCGGTCGCACTCCGGCTCCGCCACGGAGCCGACCACGATGAGCGGCCGCAGTCCGCGCGCCTTGAAGAGCGCCTGGGCGCGATCGAGCGTGGCCGCCGGCGCGACGCATACCAACTCGTAGTCCTCACCACCGGCGAGGGCCAGATCCAGCGCATCGCCGCCGAAGAGCGCCTCGATCCCAGGAAATCGCGGCACGCGCGCGGCGTCGATGAGCGCGTCGACCCCGCTTCGCTCGCAAATGTGGTTTACGTCGGCGACGAGCCCATCGCTCACGTCCATGCCGCATCGGATCCCCGCCTCGACCGCCGCGAGCCCTTCCGCGACGCGTGGCATCGGGCGCAGGTGGGCGTGTCGCAGGAGGGAAGCGGCCGCATGATCGCCCCCCTGATTCACGCGCCCGGTGAGGAGACGCAGGCCGCCCGCGGAGCCGCCCAGGGGCCCGGTGACCGCGATAGCATCGCCGGGTTGGGCGCGAGATCGCTCGAGCACGGGCAGGTCGGAGGAATCGACGACCGGGAGCGAGTCGCCGACCACCGTGACGTGGATACTCACGACGGGGCTTCGCACGACGTCTCCTCCGACGACGCAGCATCCGAACTCCGTGCCGCAACTTCGCATTCCGCGGTAGAGCGACTCGATGTCCGCGACCTCGCGGTCACCCGGCAGCCCGAGCGCGACGAGCGCATACCGGGGCCGGCCGCCCATGGCGGCGATGTCGCTGATGTTCTCAGCCAGCGCCTTCCACCCCAGCTCTTCCCACGGGGTAGTTCTGAGGTCAAAATGGACGTCCTCGACCAGCGCATCGGTCGTTGCGAGGGCGAGCGCGCCAGACGCCGTGCGCCACACGGCCGCATCGTCGCCGATGCCAATGACGAGGTCCGGACAGGTTTGCGCACCGAGCGTGCACGCAAGCCGATCGATCAGCGCGAATTCACCGATTTCGGAGACACGCACAATTCGCTTCCGAACGTTCGAACACTCTCGATGAGATTATAGGTGGCACATTAACCGTGCCTATAATCCTGAGATAGGATTACACGATGCGTATCGCAGTCGTTTCCGACATCCACAGCAACCTCGTGGCCCTGCGAGCGGTCCTCGAAGACATGGGCACCGTCGACGCGATCTGGTGCCTCGGCGACTTCGTCGGCTACGGGCCGCGCCCCAACGAGTGCGTCGCGCTCCTTCGCGAGCGGGGCGCGAGCGCGATCGCCGGCAACCACGACCTCGCGGTGGTCGGGGCGATCTCCACCGATGAGTTCAATATCGAGGCGGCGCGCGCGGCCGATTGGACCGCTCAGGAGCTCACCCCGGAATCGCGGGGCTTCCTTGCCGATCTGACGCCGACCTCTACAGTCGATGGGGTCACCCTTGCCCACGGCAGTCCCCGCGAGCCGATCTGGGAGTACGTGTTGGACTCGCGGGCGGCCCAGGCCAGCTTCAACCTCCTGGACACAAAGCTGTGTTTTATTGGGCACAGCCACATCCCCTCGGCGTTCGTGGAAGCCCCGACAAAGATCGTCGTGAAGCACATGACGAGTGGCAGCCACTGTGAAGTGTCCGAGTACAAGATGATCGTGAACCCCGGTAGTGTCGGCCAGCCCCGCGACCACGATCCGCGGGCCGCCTACCTGATTTACGACACCGACGCGGCCGCGATGGAATGGCGGCGCGTGCCCTACGATATCGCGGAGACGCAGCGACAAATGCGGAAAGCTGGGCTCCCGCGGTACTTCGTCGAGCGGTTGTCCTTCGGCTCCTAAGCGCCCGTTGCTAGCTCGCCTGCGGTCGCATGTCCCACTCGTGGATGTTCCAGGTGTGCATGATCTGCCCGTTGTGCGAGGTGCCGGTCGCGATCTGTACACCCGTCAGTCCGCCGCCCACGGGGATCGAGTCCGGGTCATATGTCAGCGGCATCAGGGGCAGATCCGAGGTCAGAACGCGCACCATCTCTCGCTCGATGGCCACGCGCTTCGTCTCCTCGAGCGCCGAGACGAACTCGCGGTCGAGCGCATCCCACACCGGACTCGAGTAGGCGCCCCGGTTTGAGCCGGCCCATTTGTTCTCCGGCGTGGGGATGGCGCCGCTGCGCAGGCTCCTGAGAATCGTGAGGGGCGGCATCGACCCGCGGGAGATCTCGACGCCTGTGTACTGAGCGCGCGCAACACGGTCGCGCAGCTCCTGGGGCGTTTGCTGCTCGAATGTGCCCTCCACGCCGATGCCCTTCCAGTTGTCTGCGATCACAAGCGCTTCGTTCGGATCGTCGCGATCGCGCATCTTGACGGAGAAGCGCTGGCCGCCCTTCTCCAGCACGCCGTCAGGGCCACGCTGCCAGCCGAGGTCGGCCAGGATGGCGATCGCGCGCTGGGAATCGAAGGGGTATTTCGTGATGGCGTCCTGGATCTGCGGGTACTGGGTGAAGCTGGGGTGGACCCAGCTATCGGCAACCGTTCCGAATTGTCCGTACATCGCTCGGGCGAACTCTTCCCGGTTGACGGCGAGGAGGAGCGCCTGCCGCGCCCTTGCGTCCGACAGGTCGGCGGGCTGAGCGGTACGGCCCTTCTGCGGCTCCATGAACTTCCACCGAGCAACCTCGATCAGGCCCGTGCCGTACCCGCTGGATTCCCAGTCCTGTTTCACGAGCACGAGCGACTCGAAGTCCGGTCCGCCGGGCGGCAGGAAGAGCTGAATGGCCCGCGCTTTGAGGTTCGCCAGCAGGGTGTTCGCGTCGGGAATGAAGCTGACGCGCACCACGTCGATCTTCGGACGGCCGAGGAAATATCGCTCGAAGGCCCGAAGCTCGAGATCGGAGCCGCGCTCCCAGCGCTCGACTCGGTAGGGACCCAGCCCGACGTACGCGTCGCTGAAATAGGGCTGCGCGATGAGCGCGTCCTTCGCGTCCTGATAGGGCTGCTCAAGGAGGTGCCGGGGGAGGGTGAACAGCTCTCGATGCCCGATTCGGTCGGCGTACGGATACAGCTCCGACCACGTGAGGACGGCCGTTGTGCTGTCCCGAACGTCGACGCTGCTGATGAGCCGAGCGACCGCGGCGTTGGAGTTCGGCACGTCGGGATCCTTGTTGACGAGCCACGAGAAGGCGACGTCATCGGCCGTGAACGGTTCGCCGTCGTGCCAGACGACGTCGCCACGAAGCTTCAGGGTCGTCTCCATGCCGCCGTCGGGCAGGACGCGCCACGTCCCACGGCTCACGTCGGGCAGCTCGGCCAAGAGCCGGGGAACCGCTGTGCCATCGGAGGCCGTTGTCGTGAGAAACTGGTTCACCATGTGGCCCAGCTCGCGCGAGCCGCTGCCGCCCCCGCCGGTCAGCGCGTCCCAAAAATTGCCGGGATCCTCGGTAATGGCGGCGTTCAGGACCTTTGGCCCGGATACATCGGCCCGGGCCGCCCGTGCTGAATCGGCGGCTTCGCTCATGCGCGATGGGGCGCATCCGGCCGCCATCGCAACGGCGAGCGCCAGCAGCATACCCGCTTTCATAGTCCACACCCCCAAATCAGCTAGGGGATCGCTAGTCCCAGCCGTAGAACCGTTTCGCGTTATCGCCGAGGATCTGCGCTTTTGCCTCGTCCGAGATGTCCTGTCGACCACGGATCGTGGACACCACGTATGGAAACATGCCGTCCCAGTGCGGATAGTCAGAGGCGAAGAGGATCTTGTTCATTCCGATCCGGTCGCCGACGTAGGGCAGCATGCCCTCTTCGGGCTCGGTAGCGAAGAAGAGGTTGCCGTGCAGGACGTACTCGCTCGGCCGCTTCAGGCACATGGGCGCCTCGACCTCACCCCGCTTCTCCCACTCCTCGTCCATGCGCTCCATCCAGTAGGGGACCCAGCCAACGCCGCACTCGAGGAAGCCGATCCGCAGACCGGGAAAGCGCTCGGGCACTCCGGCGTAGATGAGTCCCGCGAACTGGATCGCCGTCTCCACCGGGCGACCGATGGTGTGCATGTACAGGAAGCTGTCGAACCGATGGTCGCCGGCCGGCCCTTCGCGACGGTTGTGGACGCAGAAGGGTACGCCCAGGCGCTCGATGGTCTCGTAGATCGGCCAGTAGGTCTGGGAGCCGAGGTGTTCTCTCATCCCCTGGCTTGCCACCGCGATACCGACCAGACCGAGGTCGCGCACCGCGCGCTCGGCCTCGGCGACCGCCGCCGACACGTCCTGGAAGGGGAGCAGCGCGATCGCCTTGAGCCGGGGGCTCGCGCGGCACACGCTGGCCGCGTAGTCGTTGTAGGCACGCGTGTAGGCGACGGCGTAGTCGCGCTCGACGACCTGGGACACGTTGAAGCTCGTGGTCGGGAACAGGACCGAGACGTCGATTCCCTCCCGGTCCATGTCCTCCAGCCGGGTGGGGAGGTCGTTGTTCTCCAGCCCGCCGAGGCGTCCGCCCATGCTCGTGTCCATGCCGTCGGAGGCGAGGAGCGCGCCGCGGCGGTTGCAGAAGGGCTCCGGCAGGCGCACGCGAAGCTCCCGCGAGTCTTCAACAATGTGGCCATCGGCATCGATAATCCGCGCGTCCATGTGCCCTCCCGTCTGCCATCGAGCTGTTTGACGAGAGGCTAAAGCGGCGGCGGCCGCGTGTCAAACGCAGCTGTGTGGTTCTTTTCGATCGATCGACCAGCAGCCTGCGGATGGCTTAAGGGCCGGGGGAATCAAACAGCGGGCGGATCACGTTTCGGGTCCAGGTCTCGCTGCCAGAGCCGTACCACGTGCTCCAGGTGAAGCTTCCGCGCTGGCTTCCGCCGCCGATCGGCGCGGGAACTGCGTACGTTGGGGCCGCGTCGCTTGACAGCGGGTCCGGGTAGCGGCGCGTTGACCCGGTAAAGCTGCCGTACTGGCGGCCGGCGTACTGATACCCGCTGTACACGTCGAACTGCACCTGGCTCCCGGTGCACATGCCGTAGTAGCTGGTGCCGTCGTCCTGGATCGCCTGGAGGTAGCGGTGGAACTGCCGCACGCTGACCGTGGCGGAGTAGGATGAGCTGCCGCCGTACGACCACTGCCCCTGCACGCGCCACATGCCCCGCAGATCATACGAGCATCCGCTGCCGATGGGACCGGGAGCTGGCGCGGCATATGGGGCGGCGCTATCCGGCCCCGCCGCCGACGATGAGCCGTCGTCGACGCCTTCATCGTCCGGCGGGGGCATTCCGGGTCCCCAATTGTTGAACTGCGGGCTGTCCTGCGCCAGAGCAGGACCGGGCACAACCATCGCTGCCGCCAGCAGAGCCGCCGCGGCCAGGCTGAATCGCATGGAATTGATCACCGACCACCTCCCGTGGCTCGCTGGACGTTCACCCACCCGGGATGTACGCATATCGCTGAGGGAGAAGCCCGAATGACCTCGCCCTTCGACTCCGCTGGGGACAGGCTTGACGGAGACGCTCCGCTCAGCAGTCCTTCACGGCCATCGATATGGCCACGAACCCGATATGGACGCCAGAGGACCCGAAAGCAAGCATAGCAACGACGCTCGCTTAAGTCCCTTCCGTGTGAACGGGTCCACACCGTCGGTGGATCGGCGAGAAGACGGGGCCGTGACCGGCAGCGGGGCGCTCAGTCCTTTTTGATAACGGGGAGCACCTCTTTCGCGAACAGATCGAGGCTCCTCATCGCCTGCTTGGGCTCGAGGCTGCCGAAGGGCAGGTAGGTCATGAAGATCCCGACCCCGAGCGCCTCTTGCTGCTCGCGGATCTTGCGGATCACGGTATCCGGGCTTCCGGCGATGAGGAGGCCATCCCGCTGCACGCGGTCCCACACCGCCGCCTCTCCATGCGGCATGTGCTCGTGCGCGCGCGACTTGTACGCGAAGCTCCGCTCCGAGTAGCGCCGGGCGTTGATGGAGGCCATCTGCGCCTGTTTCGCGGGCGCGGCCAGCATGTTGTAGAAGCAGGCGGCATGCTCCTCCACTTCCTCGCGCGCCTTGGCGTCCGTGGCCGCCACGTACACCTGGCGGCTGACGCCGCAGTCCTTGGCCTGGGGCGTCCAGCCGTACTGCTCGCGGGCGCACTGGCGGTAGTAGCCGAAGGTCTCCGCGATCTGGTCGGTGGGGGAGAAGCTGGTCATCAACGGGTAGCGGCGCTCGGCGGCCCACTCGAGGCTCTCGGCGCTGTTGGCCGCGACGATGATGGGCGGGTGGGGAAGCTGCATCGGACGCGGCAAGATCGAGACGACGTCGTAGTGGTAGTGCTCGCCATGCCACGCGAAGGGCTCTTCGGCCGTCCAGGCCTTCACGATCAGCTCCGCCGCCTCGTTGAACATGGAGCGGCCCTTCTCGATGTCGACGCTGTACGCCCAGTACTCGCCGCCGCCACCGCGGATGAAGCCAGACACGAGCCGGCCGCCCGAGAGCACGTCGATCATCGCCAGCTCCTCCGCCAGGCGAATGGGATGGCCATGCATGGGGAGGCAGTTTCCGAGCGTGATGATCTTGGCGTTGGACGTATGGGTCGCCACGGCGGCGGCCATCAAGTTCGGCGACGGGTCAACGCTGTTGGTCCCGTAATGGTGCTCGGCGAAGCAGACGCCATCGTATCCCAGCTCGTCGGCGCGCTTGTAGAGCGCGAGGTGCCCGTCGTACAGCTCCTTCCCGAGCTTCCGGTCGTACATGGAGCCGGGGAACGGGTGAGGGATCTCCCACTGTCGATAGGGCCAGGGCATGATGTCGAAGAGCCAGACTTCCACCGGTCGGAACCTCCTGCGGCGACGACGCGCGGCGATCAGGCATCGCCGCGCGTTCTTGTTGGGCGCAGCATACGAACGGATGGGCCGGGAGTCAAGCGGCCGGGCGCCCACGACGCGAAGTCGGCCGTGGCCGGCATCTCAGGAGGGCGCTGCCCGATCGGGCGCGGCGCTCAGCCGGCGGCCAGCTCCCAGCGCTCGATGTTCCACGTGAGCCGGCCGGTCGTGTTGAGCCCGGTCGGGACGATCCCCCGCACCGACGAGAGGTACGCGTGCGTGTTCGGGTTGAAGGAGAGAACGACGGACGGCAGCTCGGTCGTCAGAATCCGGGCGATCGCCGCTCGCTGGCGGACGCGCTCGGACGGATCGAGCGTCGATTGGAACGCCTGGACCAGGCGATCGTACTCCTGGCTGGTCCAGCCGCCGCGGTTCTCGCCGCGCCATCGGGTTTCGGGCGAGCTGACCTCGGACGACCGATACAGCGTCATCTGCTGGTTCTCCTCGGCCGCGGAGGTCTTGTCGTTGATGGCGGAGAACGAGCTGTTGACCTCGGCGTCGATGGCGAGGGCTTGCGAGAGCGGGTGCTCCTGGATGTCGAACCCTGCCGTGCGCCAGCCCGCCGCGATCACCGAAGCCTCGGGCCGGTTCTGGCCGAACTCCCAGTCGAAGGTCAGCTTCCCCTCCACGGGATCGGCGAAGAACCCATCGGGGCCCTTGACGTAGCCAGCCTCGCTCATCAGCCGCTCGCTGGCCCGAGGGTCGAACGGGTACTTCGCGATCGCGCGGTCGATCGCGGGGTAATAGTCCGCCGCGGGATCGAAGATGCTGTCGAGCGGGGTGAGCAGGCCGCCCCAGATCGTCTCGTTCAGCGTCTGCTTATCGACGCCGTGGGCGAGAGCCTGGCGCACCCGGACGTCGCGGACCGCCCGCGGGCTCGCGTATTCCGGCTTTGCCTGGAACAGGGCCACGGTGATGGAGACGGTGGTGATGCCCGCCGTGCCAGCATTGTTCCCCGCCCACTCGCGCCGAAGCTGCAGCACGTGATCGAACGTGATCGAATTGAGGGAGACCTGGGTCTCCCCCGATAGGAGGCCCGCGAACGCAGTGTTCGGGTCGGGCGTGAACACCAGGCGCACGCGGTTGATCTTGGGGCGGCCCAGGACGTGCTGGTCGAACGCCACAGCCTCGATGTACGAACCCAGCTCCCATCGATCGAGCTTGAACGGGCCCGAGCCGACGAACTCACGCGACCAGTACGCCGAGTCCTGGATGGCTTCCGGACCCGCGTCTCGGAACGTCGGATCGAGGATGTGGCGGGGCAACGGGACGAGCCCGAACCGCGTCGAACCCCCTCCGAGCATCAACACACCGGCGCCTGGGTACACGCTCTTCCAGGACACGATGAGGGTGCGGTCATCCGGCGCGCTCACGCTGTCCATCATGTTGTAGGGCGGAACGCCCGTGCGGAACCCGTTGGCCGGCGTGGCGACCTGGAACATGAAGGCGATGTCGTCGGCGGTCAGTGGGGCGCCATCGTGCCAGGTCAGGTTGGGCTTGAGGTGGTAACGGGTTTCCATCCGGCCGTCCGGATCCACCGTCCACGTATCCGTGTTCAGCTCAGGCAGCGCTTCGGCCAGATAGGGCTGCGGTCGCCCCTGGTCATCGTAATAATCGAGAAAGGCGCTGAACATCCGCTGGTAGAAGTCGGTGGCGGCCAAGCCTGCGATGGGGGCAAGCGGCGAGATGTAGTTGGGCTCTCGCTCGATGGACATGACGAGGGTACGATCGGAAGCTGGAGCCCCCGTTTGCTCGCGCGACGTGGCGGGTGCGCTCGGCGCACAGCTCGCGATCAGGATCGCCGCCGTCGCGACGATGGCGATCCGTGTGGGGTCCAGCATCACTCCTCCTGTGGTGGGCCATCGGAAAATCTCGCGCGAAGGTGGCCCCGCGCCAACCCTCCGCTGGAGACCGGGGCAGCCCACGACACGGTAATCCGACCTGCGCCTTGCGTCAACTCACTCAACGATCTGCGATGCGGTACATGGCGCTGGCCCGTTTTGTGCACGATCTCGCCCAGCGGCACGGTTTGGGTGCGGTGATTTGACAACCGGTTCCGCGGTTCCCGCGCGCGTACAGATCGTCCAAACGTGTCCTCTCGCCCGTTGGGCCCAATCGTACCCGTCGGACGCCTCGGCATCGCGGGACGTCGTTTGGACGATCCCGAAACTCAACGATCGATCGCGCCGGGCTACGCGGGGCTGCGCCGTGGCATCGAGGACCCGTTGCAGCGCCTCAAAGACCAGGACACCCTCGCCGAATGGGAAGCGGGCTGGATCACCCAGTGGCTGGAGCGGCTGGATTACGCCTGCTATCGGGCGCGGTCATCCGCCCCAGATTACGTCGACCTGATGCCAGCGGATGAGCGGCTTGCAATCACGGAAACCCATGCGGCTCGCCTCTCCGAGCTGGCAGGCCACTGCCGTGCTCGTCTGGGCAAACCGCCGCAGATGCAACTGGTCGACGCCAAGCGGAAGCGATGGATGATGCAGGAAACCCGCGATTTCCCGCGTGATGGTCAGACGGGCATACGCCCCGGAGGGGGCGAGGACTACCGCATGGGAGTCCAGCCGGCGGGCGTGGGCAGATTGAACACGAGCGTCTCCTGCGTCGATCGGGCGACGACCATCCGCACCGGCGCTGTGCTGCTCACGTTCTGCTCCACGTGGATGACGTTCGGCGGGACCCAGATGAAGTCGCCCTCCGTCGCCTCGAAGGATGCGGCGAGGTCGGCGCCGCTGTAGAAACGCGCGTGGCCGGAGACGATGAAGATCCCGCTCTCGGCCTCGCCGTGGTGATGGACGGCGGAAACGAGCGCGGGGCCAAGCTCCACCCAGCCCATCCAGATCTTCTCCGCGTCCACCGTCCCGCGGGCGATGGCCGCCTGGCGCACCATGTCTCCGCTCGAAACATCGGGGAGTCGATCCGCGGCCCCAATAACGCGCACGCCCTGATCGGACACGATTCGCATTCGATCCACGTTCATCGGTTCGCTCCTGTGCGTGTATCTGGTCACATAGTACGCGGATGGAGCGCTTTCCCCACGGCTCCGGGCGCCGCCCGCCGGTCACGGGCGAGACCCCGCGGCGCGGGTCGTGGCCGGCCACCGGTGCGCCGAGGGCTACTGGCGCGCCAGCCGTTCGTCTTCCCGATGCCGACGGGCGCCGGGCGGAGAGAGCCGTCCGGTCGAATGGTATGATGCCGCGCCAGGAGGTGCGGCGGTGCTTGCGAAAGTCTACACGTGCGCGGTGGTCGGCCTCGACGGCGAGCTGATCGAGGTCGAGGTTGACATCGCGTCCGGTCTGCCCGCCTTCAACGTCGTCGGCCTGCCCGACACCGCGGTGCAGGAGGCGCGCGAGCGCGTACGCGCATCCATTCGGAACTCGGGCTTCACCTTCCCGATGCACCGGATCACCGTGAATCTCGCCCCCGCCGAGCTGAAGAAGGAGGGCGCGGGCTACGACCTCCCCATCGCCGTCGGGTTACTCATCGCCTCCGACCAGCTCGAAGTCGGGCCCGAGCGCGTGCTCTACCTCGGGGAGCTGTCCCTCGACGGATCGCTCCGCCACACCGACGGGATCCTGCCGATGGTGCTCTTTGCCCGCGACCAGGGGCTCGACGCGGTGTATGTCCCGGAGGTGGACGCGCGAGAGGCGGCGCTGGTGGATGGCGTGCGCATCGTCCCCGTGCCGTCGCTGGCGCTGCTGGTCGCGCATCTACGCGGCGACCTCACCCTCCCCATGGCGGACCGCGCGGCGCGCGACATCGACGAGGGGATCCACGAGGGCGGGGCCGACCTCGCCCACGTGCGGGGCCAGGAGCACGCGAAGCGCGCGCTGGAGGTTGCGGCCGCGGGTGGACACAACCTCCTGATGGCCGGGCCGCCCGGCGCCGGCAAGACGCTGCTGGCCCGCGCGCTCCCCTCGATCCTTCCCGCCATGACGGAGGACGAGGCGATCGAGGTGACCAAGATCTACAGCGTGTGCGGTCGGCTCCCATCCGGCTCGCCGCTCATCCGGGAGCGGCCGTTTCGCGCGCCCCACCACACGATCAGCAACGTGGGGCTGGTGGGCGGCGGTCGCTGGCCGCGGCCGGGGGAGATCAGCCTCGCCCATCGGGGCGTGCTCTTCCTCGACGAGCTGCCCGAGTTCGGCCAGAGCGTGCTGGAGGTCCTGCGCCAGCCCCTGGAGGACGGCATCGTCACCATCTCCCGCGCCGCCGGCTCCGTCACGTTCCCGGCCAAGCTCATGCTCTGCGCGGCGATGAACCCGTGCCCGTGTGGGTACGCCGGCGACTCCGTGCGCGCGTGCACCTGCGCCCCCAGCCAGGTCGAGCGCTACGCCAAGCGCATCAGCGGACCCCTCTTGGATCGCATCGATCTCCACGTCGAGGTCCCGCGCGTCGACTTCGAGAAGCTGGCCGGCCGCGGCGAGCCCGAGCCCTCCACCGCCGTGCGCGACCGCGTCGAGGCCGCGCGCGAGCGCCAACGCGCCCGCTTCGCCGGCAGCAAGCTCGTTTGCAACGCCGACATGGGGCCGAGCCAGGTCCGCCGCATCTGCGTCCTCGACGATGCCGGCCAGGCCCTCCTGAAGGCCGCCAGCGAGCGCCTCGGCCTCACCGCCCGCGCCTACCACCGCCTGCTCAAAGTCTCGCGCACCATCGCCGACCTCGCCGGCGCCGACTCCATCGAGCCGGCCCACCTGGCCGAAGCGCTCCAGTACCGTCCGCGCCAGGGAGCGTGAGGGACTTCGATTCCGTGCCGGGTTCCCGGGGCTGCACGCTACGCTGGCGCCCCCCGGACAGCAGGCGATCGGGGCCGGACATCTCGACGGTGGGCCACAGCGACCGTGCCGACAACGACCCACAGCGCTGCCGCGAGGGCCACGTTCCCCATCACGTAGGGCACGCCAGTTAGGGACGGCTGGACGATCAGCGTGCTGGCCGAGAGGCTCGCGTGCATAAGCATCGCAATGAGCAAGCTCCCGGCTCGGTCGTACAGCCAGACCATGAGCACCCGGTAGGCCGGCAGGACTCCTTCGTAGAAGAAGAGCAGTCCAAGCAGGTAGCTAGTCCACTGTCCGCCGGCCAGACTCCCTCCCGCCCAGATAGCGATCAAGAAATGCCATGCTCCCCACAGGAGCCCGACGATGAGCGCCGTCCTCAGGGCACTGTGCTGTCGCCGAAGTCGGGTCACCGCGAATCCGGTTTCGCCAAGCTCCTCCAACAAGCCGCCGCCGATCAGCCCCCAGGCGATGCCGAACAGCAGCAGGGACGCTCTGTTGTCGGCTGTCAGGAGCAGAGGGGTGAACACCGGAGAGAAGCGCGACAACGCCAGGAAGACCGCGAGAACGAGCGCTGGCGCGGGGAGAAGCGCGATCACGTAGGAGCGCACATTCACTCGCCACTGGAGTAGCCGGCCGAGCAGCTCACGCAGGCCAGCTCGCCCATCGACAAGCGCGGTCATGAGGATGCTTGCCAGGCTGGGGCCACAGAACAGCGCCAGGAGGGCGGGGAAGAACAGCCGCTCCACCCGCTCCGGAGTACCCGGGATGGCGCCTGGTCCACCGATAACCAGGAGAATGCCGCCCCAGGAGATGGTGAAGACGAGGATATAGAAGCTCAGGACCGGGTGTCGCTGCAGAAACGCTCCGCAGGTTGTTATCATGGTTCTCCCCGGTTCGGTTCAACGGCGCCCGGCCGTCGCCACCGATGCTGGACCGGGCGCTCGACGGCGGAGCAGCACGATGGCCAGCACCTCCACCCACAGGAGCCAGGCCCCGATGAGCGCGCGCTCGGTGATGCCGAACCACAGCACCGTTTGTCCCGCCTGGACCTGCCCAGCCTGGATCCCGCTCAGGACGCTGAAGGCGAAGAGCGCCGCTAGCGTCAGGATCGCGAACAGGCGAAACGCCTTCCCGAACGCGGCGGCACTGACCCCGATGCCGGCAAGCATGAAGAGCGGCGTGATCACACCCCAGATGATCGTATGGACGGTGTTCGCGCCCAGGGGCTTATCGGCCGTCGCCATCGGGAATGGATAGGCCAGGAGGCCCAGGGCCGCGAATCCAAGCATGAAGCCGCTGGTGGCGCGCAGGGCGGGGTTGTGCTTGGCGGACTGCCAGACGCCGATCCAGAAGGCGATCATCAGCAGTTCGAAGACGATTCCCAGGGGGACGAGCAGCGCCCTCGTCGGCGCGTAGGTCGCGGAGAGCTCGCTGACCGGGCGGGTGATGCGGTCATAGCCCTCATACCCCATCGCGGCGATCACGTCGTTGATCACGACGTAGTAGAGCGGAGCCACGAGCCCACAAGCGAGCAGGAGCGTGCGGACCTGGAGCCGCTCGAGAGGAGGGAAGAGCCGCGAAGGCTGGTGAGGAGTCCGAGCAGTATGGAGCATGATGGTCTCTCCCGTGCGCCGGCGCGCTACACGACCCGAGGGATCGACCGGCTCGGCGGGAAGTCCCGGTTCAGCGCCCCATCAATCAGCGTAGGAGGACGAGCCACCCCACCGCCCGAGTCCGGGGGGTAGTTCTGCGTGAACGGGGTCGAAGCCGTCGGCCACCCCGTCGGGTAGGCGGGAGGCGCGGCAGCGCCCGGGGCTCCTAGAGATCGAACCCCACCGGCTCAAAGCTCTTCGAGATGCGCAGGCTCGCCTTCCCGTTCGACCAGTCAATCCGCACGCTCCCCAAGGCCATCGCGTTGAACTCGTTGGCGTGCAGCAAGATCTGGACGATAATCGCCGCCGCGGCGCCCACCGCGGGAATGCGCTCCTTGCCGATCTCGACGATGACCCCTTGGATGCGTCGCGCGAAATCTCCCACCTGATTGCCTCCTTCTCACTCGTTGGGCTGGCCCATCAATACGTCCTCATCGTGTGCGGTGCAATCAGTCATGGCGGGCCTCCTCGATGAGCGCGAGTTCCAGTCGCGGCATGACTACGCGGCGCAGGGCCCACGCGGGGCCCCGCCGCTCGCCACAGCCGCCATCGGTGCGCGGATCGCTCGGCCTGGGCGGCGTCGCTGGTTCCCCCTCGCGAGCTCTTCGGCGCGCTGCTGCGGGAGCGCCTACCTGGCGACAGGGGATGGCGCCCGCGCACCATGAACGATCGTGCCGGTGTACGATACGGAGACTTGGCGCTGACAGCTGTCAACGCCGACGTAGTTTTATTTTTATTCCGGCGGTCCCATTGCGCATCGCAGTCGCGCCGTAACAATCGTAAGGAACTTCCACGGGCACGGCTGCTACCCTGTGCGCGGGACTATCCTGGGATCCCGCCCATCTGATCAGCCGTCATTACACGTTGGAGGAGACCCGCTCATGTCAGCAGCATCGATCGATCAAGGCAAGCTTCAACAGCTCCTCGGCCAGGCCGTCAACGATTTGGGGGCGCTCTTGAGCGGCACCCTGGTGGTCGTCGGCGATAAGCTCGGCCTGTATCGAGCTCTCAAGGATCTGGGCCCGCTGACGTCAGCCGCGCTCGCCGAGGCGACCGGCACCGCCGAGCGCTATGTGCGAGAATGGCTCGCCTCCCAGGCGGCGTCTGGCTACATTTCCTACGTCGGTGAGGGGCGCTATGCTCTATCAGCCGAGCAGGCGGAGCTGCTCGCGAACGAGGACAGCCCCTTTTGCCTGCTGGGCGGCTTCCAGGTTACGAGTGCTGCGACTCGCGCTCTCCCAAAGCTCCTCGAACGGTTCAAAACCGGCGACGGGCTTGGCTGGCACGAACATGATGTCGACCTGTTCGAAGGCACCGAACGATTCTTCCGGCCCGGATACATGGCGAACTTGGTCAGCTCCTGGCTTCCGTCGCTAGACGGGATTCTTCCCAAGCTCGAGCGCGGCATCGACGTCGCCGACGTCGGGTGTGGCCGGGGCGCATCGACGATCATCATGGCGCAGGCGTTCCCGAACTCGCGGTTCGTGGGCTCGGATTACCATGCGCCATCGATCGAGATGGCGCGACAGGCCGCGGCGGCTGCGGGCATCACAAATTGCAGGTTCGAGGTAGCGTCGGCGAAGGAGTACCAGGGCATGTTTGACCTGGTTTGCCATTTCGATTGTCTGCACGACATGGGGGATCCCGTCGGCGCGGCTCGACATGTGCTGAAATCACTTCGCCCTGACGGGGCATGGATGATCGTGGAGCCCTTCGCCAACGACGACGTGGCCGACAACCTGAATCCCGTCGGGCGGGTGTACTACTCGGCATCCACGTTTATCTGCACCCCGGCCTCGCTCTCGCAGGAAGTGGGCCTTGCGCTCGGCGCTCAGGCCGGGGAAGCACGGCTACGGGCAGTCGTCACCGAGGCCGGGTTCAGTCGTGTGCGACGAGCGGCTGAGACCGCGTTCAACATCATCCTGGATGCTCGGCCGTAGGATCCAGCCCCGCTGGCGCCTGGCGTTCCAGCAGCCGGCGAGGTTCTCTCGTTCCCGTCTACCCACACGATCCGGCGATGTTGGGTGGTTCAGCTGGAGCCCGAGCCGCGTTCCAGCGCCGTGGGGCCAGACCTGGCAGCGTCGATCCGGTAGACCGGGTATCGCGTAGCGATCGCCTCGAACTCAGACAGCGACGCGCCGACGCCAAGCGGGAAGTGCTTGCGGCCGCTTGAGGCGATCCGCACATACTCGCGGAGAATAGGCGCCCGCTCGTCTGATGGCACCTGAACCAGGTGGACTTGCTCCCGGCGGCCCTGGCGGATGACCGCATCGCCATGAGCTGCCTCAACGTTCTTCACCCACTCCGATTGCCGGCCGAGCATTGAGACGAGGTAGCGCTTGCCCTCCACCGTGGCGATGACTACTGGATTGGACCGCCGGTGTCCCGATACCCGGCCGCGGACCTCGAGTACGGCGACCTCTCTTGGTGGCAAACCGAGGCCAGACCACCAGCCCTGAACCCGGTTCACCCAGCGTCCGAGCCGTGTGGGTCGCCAGCCTTTATAGAACCATCGCAGGATCGGACTTTGCTCCGCAGGGTCCGTGTGCATCATCTCGTTCACCGACCCTTGGTTCTCGTGACTACCCATGTCGTCGACTGTGCCCTCGCGGGTTGGCCGGATGTCCGATGACTGGGAGGATGGCTCCCAGATCCTCATACAGCGTGGTGGTGAACGGTCGTCGGAACAGCAGGAACGCAGCCAGAATCCCGAAGAGGCTGAACGGAAATGCCGCTCCGACACCCATGGGCGCGATGGCCGCCAGGAAGATCGCACTGCCCAACATTGATAACCGCACCCACGACCCGGTACCGGTCGCCAGAATGCCGATTGCGAGCTGGCCGATGGCAATGGGAACCACGAACAGCGCCGGCATCGCCGCGAATGGGCCGTTGATGAACGCGGCATATGGCGGGGTCGCCACCGGCCCGTAGGTCGCCACGTAGAACGCGGGCATGGTGAGGGAAGCGAACAGGTTCCAGATGCCCGCCCCAAAGAAGAAGAAGCTGAAGAAGAAGCGAGCGATTTTGGGGCGCGTTGACGCAAACAGAACGAGCACAAGAGCGATGAGGTTGGAGACGATGAAGTTTCCGAGCTCGGCCTGGATTTGCTCGATCATCGTTGGCCTCCTTCCTTTCCCAACTCGGAGCATCCCCTACCAGTGAGCCGCGGACGATACCCAGTGGGACGGTCATTACAGAAACCCGCTGGATGGTTCCCCGCACTACCCCGTGAGGTAGCGGTATCCCGATCGCGCGCTGGGTGGGCCCTCCATCGAGGCTGGCACTTGGCAGGCTCTCCTGGACCTCCGTACGGATCCGGTCGTGAGCGATGTGGAAGACGAGGCGGCCGATCGCGAGGTCGTTGACCTTACCCGCGTCGCTGATCTTCCTGGGGTTGGCGGGGTCGGTGGGCAGGTCGTCGATGGGGAGCTGGCCGATCTGGACATCCGCGGTTCGTCGCATTCGCCATCCCTGCGGTCCTCTGGCGGACGACACCAAGGCGCATGTCCCCATAGGGACAGCGCCTTCGTTCAGGTGGCTGCTGCGAGAATCATCAAGGCCTGGTCAGCGAGTGTGCCTCCATGTCCCGCAGTCCGCCGGCGCGCCAGCCCTGCTCAGCACGGGCGCGGATGCCACGCAGCATGGCCCGCTCCATCACGAAGTGCGGCACCTCCATCACCAGCATATAGGCCAGCCCCACCAGCCAGCGCGGCCGGCCCCCGATCCGGAACCGCTGGATTAGTCGGGTACGTGTCGCACCCTCCGGCTCCAGCACGAACGCCCACGTGGCAGACGCTGGTTGCCGGGTGCGCGGGTCCAGAATCTGCCAGAGGAGCAGGCGTCCTGGCTCAACTCCCGCCACGACAAGCGTATCCTGCCCCGGGGCGAATCGTACGATGTCTCCTATCGCCACAGCCTGCCATTCGGGATGGATGCGATCAGCGTTGTGGAACTCCAACCCGGCCAGGTTCTCCAGCCAAGTGTAGCTATAGAGTCCGCCCCGATCCTGGCCCATTTGCGCCAGCCACGGCCACACGGCCTCCACCGGTGCACCGATTCTGATCGCGCGCGTCGATACCCAGGCCGGCTCGGGCACCAATTCGTCCCCCGGCAGCGCACGGGCGACCTCATCCCCCGAGGCTCCCCAGTGCAACACCCAGGACCGCGCCAGGATCAGATAGAGCCACGGCGCCAGCGCGGCGAGCACCTCGGGCCCCGGTCGCCGACGGCCGCCTCTGTCACACGTGAGGAGCCGCCGCGCCATAGCAACAGTTGACGCCACGGCCACGGCGTCTGCCACCAGAGCGGGACCCATGGTCACGAGTGCGCTTCGGAAAACGGATGGAGGGCGAGGGAAGGAGACGGATTCGGCCGCCATAGTCGCCTCACATAGACAGTCGCTTCGTACCAGTCGTGGCCTACCGGGAGGTCGCTGCGATGCAAAAGGACAGGAGGTGGTTCACTCCCACCCCCCGTCTGCGCTGCCGGGCCAGGCGTGGATTTACTCGACCAAGTCCCACTCGTGGGCGTTACGACTGTAGGTACCATACGCCCAGCCAGCATCGCCGCCGCCAGCGAGGTCGTCGAAGTCCACCACGTCCCGCCGGGCCACCACCGCCGACACCCGATACTACAGCAGCTCGATCCGCAGATCGTCCAGCATGAGATCCTGAAGCCTGGCGACGATCGGGCCTCGATCCTGCTCGCGGAGCGTGGCGCGGACCTGGCCCGCGAGGCGGTCGAATTCGGGATCGCACCAGTGACCACGGTTGTTGCCACTGAACGAGTTATCTTTCGTGGGGGCCAGCGAACACCCCAACCGAGTGAGTGTTCCCGGCGGCTGGCCAATCCAACTATCGCCCGCTTCGGTCCGCTGCTGCCGCCCGGGCGTCCATACGGTCTGCTCCCCGGCCATGACGGAACAGGACTCCCAGCCCGGGTGAGCGTGCACGCCAACACCCTGAGTTGCGCCGACCGTGACGCCTGGCGCCGTCGTTCGGTAATTGACGAGCAACTGATACGCCTCTGCCGACGGCACTTCGAGCGGGCCGATTTCGGCGAGAAGTGTGCCGCCCGAGGGTGCTTCGCCAGCGCGCCCGAGGGTAAAGAGCCAGACCAGCCCCTCGGCCTCGCCGACGAGGCCCGTCTCCCCGGCTGCTTCCTCGGCTGCGTCGCGCGAGTCGAAGGTCTGCGCGGCCCAGTACAGGGGACCGTCTGGAAGCTGATCGACGTGCGCTGAACGGTCCCAGGGTTGATTTGGAGCCGACGACTGTGCGCCGCTCACCGTAGGCATCGCAACGCACAAGAGGGCAGTCGCCACGAGGAGTCGTACCCAGAACACCGCCACCTCCATGGTGCAAGCGATTCCCTACGTTTCCTGGAATCCGAAGTGGACGCCGTTATTGCCTCGGCACAACGACGCATACCTGGTCGCGGTGCGTTCACGCAGCGACCACGCTCCAGATCCACAGCGCCGGGTTGCGCGCCAAGATCCGGGCCTAAGCGGCGGGAGAGAAGCCGGTCTCGGCAACGAGGACGGCATCAATCAAAATGGAGATCCCGATGGCGCCAGCGGCCCAGCCCAGCGCACGCAGATAGGCCGACCCACGCGCCATCGCAGCGCCGACCAGGACCACCGCGTACCCCAGGGTTAGCCTGAAGACCGCGTTCACCCCATCCTCGAGCCAGCGCATCATCTTCGCCGCGGGCGTACGACGGTGAACCATCCCCCTGGCCGCGGCGCGAGCGTTGCGTCGATCGCCGTGCTAGCGCGGCGCTTCGCCCCGCGCCTCCCGCTCCGCTACGTCGCGCTTGCCTCGCGCGGACTCGGTCCAGAGAACCGTGTGGCGCTTGGGCCGGTTCGGCTTGGTCGGCTGGAAGTTGACGTAGATCGCCGGCTCCGGCCCGGGGTTGTGCAGCTTGTAGTAGTAGCCGCCGGCGATGTGGACCACCTGGCCCGGCTCGGCGATGAAATCCTCACCGTTCTCGACGCCCGTGATGTGGAGCTTGCCGCGCCAGATCAGGAAGGCGTGGTCGCCACCCGGGTGGCAGTGCATCTCGTCGTGGGCGCCCGGAGCGTAGCAGTTCATCGCGACTTCGCAGTCCTCGAATTTGGTGACGGTAATGCGTTTGACGCCTGTCGGGCTCGTGAAGTCGGCGGCCTTCTCGACGTCGCCGATCTGCCAGCCCTCGTTTTCGAAGAGCAGCTTGCTCTTGTAGTCGCTGTTGGATACCTGCACGTACTCCTTGTCGCCGGTCCGAATCGTGTGGCTCTCCTGCGTCGCCGCCATGTCAGCCTCCTCGGAATGGTGCGCCTACCAGTATAGACCCGGCCCGTGCCGACATTGGAGCGCACAGCGACCGCATTTCCGCGCCGGGCGTGCATTCGCCCTACGAGACCCAGGTCCAATCCTGCATGTTCCACTTGGGAAGCGTGTTCGGCGAACCTATGTCAGGGCCTCGGAGCGCCGAGGTAAACGCGCGGACCCGGATGTTCGGGTAGAACACGAAAATCGGCAGCTGGTCGCTCACAAGCTTGGCCAGCTCGACCCAGGATCGTGTCCGCTCGTCCGGATCGAGAGTCGAATTGAACGCTTCATAGAGTCGGTCGGCCTCCGGACTTGACCAGCCGCCGCGGTTGCTCCCGCGCCAACGATTTGCCGCGGTCCCGATCTGCGAGCTGATGAACGCGCTCACCGCGTCGTCGCGGGAGCTGAGGCCGATCTGCGTCAGCCCGGGAAATGTCGCGCGCACCTCGTTGTCCCGCCCTGCCGTGAGGGGCAACACGGAGAGCGCGTTATCGATGCCTGCACGCTGCCACGTGTCCGAGATGATGGCCCCCGCGCGCTCAGACTGCGTGCCCGCCGTGATCCAGTAGTCGGGTCGGAAACGCTCGCCGTTCTTGGCGAACAGGCCGTCAGCGTCCTTGACGAGCCCGGCCTCGTTCATGAGCTGCTCCGCGCGGCGCGGGTCGAAGGGATACTTCGTGATCGCTCGATCAACCAACGAGAAGGTCGGGTGTTGCGGCATAACGTACGTTTCCGAGATGGAGCCCTTCCCGCTGAAGACGCCTTGGTTGATCGCCTCGCGATCGATCGCATAGGCCATCGCTTGCCGGACGCGAAGGTCGAGCAGAGGCGCGCTCTTCTGGAACTCGGGGCGGAACTGCACGGCCTGGTTGCTTGTGGCGTCGGGAAAGACCAGCGCGACGCCCCGGCCACTCGGGACCCAATCCTGCTCCAGGACCTGCGCGTGCTCGAACTGGAGGACGAAGCCCTCCGCGTAGTCCTCGTCCCCCGCCAAGAGCGCGGTGAGCGCCGCGTTTTCGTCGTTCATGATGCGAGCGACGATTCGCTCGATCCTCGGCTTGCCGAGCGCATGGCCGTCGAAGGCGGCGCCCTCCATTTCATAGCCCGCTTCCCAGCGGGTGAGGCGATATGGTCCCGCCCCTACATAGTCGGTGGTCCAGAACGTGCTGGTGACAAACGCATCGCGACCGGACGGATCGTCGATTCGAGCAGCCAGACCGTCGAGAAGGTGGTGTGGAAGCGGAGGCAAAAGGTCGTTGTCGAGGGAGCCAGCCTGGGGATACGTCGCGTTCCAGTCGATGGCAACGGTGAGCGCGTCGGGCGCGCTCACCTGGTCGATCAGGGTCTGTGGCGTTGGGGTGAACATCCCAAGCGCGGGCGAGGCGTAGAGTTGCCATGCGAACACGAAGTCCTCGGCGGTGAGCGGTGCGCCGTCGTGCCAGGTGAGGCCGGGCCGCAACCGATAGGTCGTCTCCATGCGACCGTCGGGAAAGACCTGCCAGCTCGGCGTATTGAGCACGGGAATCGATTCCGCGAGATACGGCCGCACGATTCCTTGCCCGTCGTACTGGACAAGCTCGGCGTTGAACATTCGCCGCGTCCGCTCGGGAGCGTTCGGTCCGATGACCTTCACGGCCAGGTTGTCGACCTCATTCCGCAACATGATGCGCAGGGCTCGGCCCTGGAGGGTTGCTGCCGTGTCTCTGCTCGCCGGCTGGGGCGTTTCAGTCGGTCCACAGGCGACCAGGCCGAGACAGAAAGTGACGAGGACGGCCAATACGTGTCGACTCATGAGCTTTTGTCCGGCCATTCAGCGAATCTGCCCCGGCGTTCGGTGGCGGTGCTGTTATATGAGCCGAAAGACCCCGAATCAAATACGCGATTGCGTTTCACCCCCAGCTACAGCACAGCGCGCCAGGCGATGACCGTCGCCAGCACGGCGCACGCGGGATTGTTCCTCGTGTTCCCCCTCCGGCAGATGGCGTTGGCGTTTGGGGGCGGCTGTACAGCGCCTTCGCTGTTGATCGCTTCGGTCCCGCTGTTCGCGCGCTGGGTGCTGTACGCGATCCTCGACGCAAGGCGAAGGGCTCTCTCAGCCGGAACACGGTCCCGGACGTCCCTGCCCAGTCCGTCTTCGGCGGGAAGGGCGTGACGGGGAAGGAGGGACTGTTGGTGAGGGGAGGGGTGCAATGGCGAATACGCTGAAGGACCGGGAGCGAGCCCGAGCCAGGTCGACGATGCCACGACGCCGTGTCGCGTCGCGGCTCATTTCCATCGCAAACGCCGGGGTAGAGGAAATGGCAGTCGGGCAAACCCTGGAGTATCCTTGCGCCCGGCACGCTACTCTCGAACCGGAGGGGCTCCATGATCGGATCCCAAGGCTTTGCCGTTTCCGCATCCGTGGGCGCCGCGCTCATCGCGATCCTGGGGACAGGACCACTGACGGTGAGCGCCCCGGTGGCCGCCCAAACCGGCTCGCTTCGGACTGAGTTCGTTGCACCCACGCAAATCGATCCCGCCTCCAGCGCGGCCCTCGCGCCGCACTACGTCGCGTTCGACCCAGCCGCAGCCCCACGTGGCGAGCTCTTCGTGTTCCTCCAGGGTTTCCTCGCCACTCCCGCTGATGCAACGCTGATCGTCGACGAGGCCGCGACTCAGGGCTTTCACGCCATCGGGCTTGCCTACGCCAAACCCGCCAATGTCCCGCCGCTTTGTCAGGTGAACCCGGACGAATCCTGCTTCGAGTCGGTGCGGCGGGCAGTGATCTACGGGGATGCGAGCCCGTTCGCGGAGGTCGCCCCGGCCGACTCGATGGTGAACCAGCTCGGCAAGCTCCTCGCGTCGCTCGCTGCTCAGCACCCCGATGAGGGTTGGGGAGCGTATCTCGACGACGGAGCGCCCGAGTGGTCGGCCATCCGGCTGGGTGGGCATTCCGAGGGCGGCACCCATGCGACGCTGATCGCCCGAGACCACGACCTCGCGAGACTCTGCGTGTTCGAATCGCCCGTGGACTTGGTCGGACCACCGAATGGCCTGCGGCATCTCGCCCCTTGGATCTCGGCCCGCGGCGCGACCCCCGCGGATCGAATCTACGGATTCCGACACGTCCACACGTCCTCCACCTCTTGGCCGGCGTTCGAGGGCGCGTGGGGCCTGCTCGGGCTTGACACATTTGGGCCGTTAGTGGACGTGGATACCGTTGCGCCCCCGTACAACGGCTCGCATCATCTCACCACCGACGCCGCGCCGGCCGTCAGCGACGATACCCCGAACCTCACGCATCGGAGCGTTGTGGAAGATCGGCTCACGCCGAAGACCGCGTCGGGCGCGCCGCTGTTCGCCCCGGTCTGGCAGTACGCCTGCTTGAGCTGAGCGCCCACGACGTGCGGTGGTGACCGGTCGCTTCCCGCATCTCATTTGGCGGGGCCTGTCATCAGACGGGCATTGCGATTGGCAAGATGTGGGGGGAGAGGACCGAAGCGGATGGATCGCCCGAACACTCGTGCTGAATGGCTGATCACCGCCGTCAAGGCGGTGCATTCGGCCATCTTCTTGAGTATCGCCGTCTCCATTCTCCATGTCTTCTTCGCGGGCCTGCGTGGTCGACCCTCTCATTGGACCGGCCTTGCTCTCACCGTAGCTCTCGGTGAGTCCGCCGTGTTCGCCCTCAACCGGTTCCGGTGTCCGTTGACCGAGGTTGTGCGAGATCTGACCGGCGCGGATGTTCGGGTGACCGACATCTTTTTGCCTCGCTGGTTCGCCGATCGCATTCCGTTCATCTTCACCCCTCCACTCGTTATCGGTCTCATTGGTCTCGCACGGGGTGGGTGGCTGCGATCCCGAGGGCCAGAATTGTTCAGGCGGGATTAGCCGCGGCGAGGACCGTTCAACAGGATTCAAGATCGGCCGGAACGGGGGATAATTGCAGTGAGGGGGTTCTCACCATGCGAGGCCTGCGTTTGACCGTGATCGCGCTCGCTGCCTTTGTCCTGATGTGGAACGTAGCCGTCTCTGCCGGTGTCGCCACTGCGGCATCACTGTGTCTGTATCCTGGCATCCCGCAGACGTGGACCACTGACACCGCCGTCGGCACGGTCACCTTCACCCTCGGCGCCGACGAGCGTGGCAGGCCGGTCGTGAACGTCCAGGCGCCAGACGGCAGCGTCGCGACCGAGACCATCGCGCCGTGCGGACCGGACACAGGGTACGCCGCGGCATTCCCGCCTGTCGCTCCACCGGCGATCAGCAGCATCTTCCCGAACGCCCATCCTCACCACCACCATCACGGGCACGACCGGTAGCACAGTCCGGGCGAGCGGTTTTTCAGCATCCTGCAAGGACGCCGATCTACGGGTTGAGATAGCCGTACACTCCCGCTCGTGATCCACTCATCAGCTCACGACACCGACCGTCAAGGCGACCGCGGGGCGCCGCGAGGGCAGGCCGTCTGACGCCCAGCCGGCGGGCTGACCGACGGATCCTGGAGCGCGATCCGGGAATCGCGGCTGATCCGGCTGTGAGGATAAGGCTCCGCGCAGGGAATGCTTCCCGCATACAATGGGTTGCCCTATCGCCGCACCGCGATACAGTCTGAATGGCAACACCAAAGAGGTCCGCACATGATGCGCGCGAGTCGTACCCACTGGCTGGGCTCGGCTGTCGTCATTTCGGCAGCGCTGATCAGCGCTTGCTCTCCCCCTGCTAGCCAGCAATCCAATCGCGCTACGCAACCGGAAGCCCAGACACCGCGTCAGACGAAGACCTTGACGATCGGAGTCACTGGAACGGTCTCCGCGTTGAGCATCGCGGGCGGGTCATCACCGGTTGGCGGCTGGGTGGCCTTAACCGAGATCCACACGGATGGTCTGATCACCGCCGATAGAGACGCGCACAAGCAGGTCGGCCGGCTCGCCGAGAAGGTCCCGTCTCTGGACGACGGGACCATCGCCGTTCTGCCCGACGGCAGGATGCGAGTCGAATTCGGTCTACGGAAAGGCGTCACCTGGCAGGATGGGGCCCCTTTCACGGCGCAGGACCTCGTGTTTTCTTACGACATTGGCGGTCCTTCGGGACTCCCAACGAGCCTCAACGACGCTATGGAGTACGTGTCGGGCGTGGAAGCTCCAGACGATCTCACGTTCGTGATCTACTACAAGCAGCCTTACTTCTTGGGCACAGCGCTCGGCCCGCTCATGTTCTGGCCGCTTCCGCAGCACCTCCTGGGAGACGCGTACGCCCGCTATAGAGAAAGCGGGAATTTGGACGACATCCTCAGCGATCCCTACTGGACCTCCGGCTACGTGAACACGGGCGCGTTTCGCCTCACGTCGTTCGACCCGGGGTCGGGGATGGACTTCCAAGCGTATGACGGCTACTACCTCGGGCGGCCAAAGATCGATGTCGTCTATGTCCGCATCTTCAATGACGACAGCGCCCTCGAATCGAGCCTGCTCGCGGGCGCGGTGGACCTCACGCCAGAGCTGGCGTTGCGCCAGGCGACGGGGGTACCGCTGAAGGAGCGGTGGCAGGCGAGCGGCGAAGGGACTGTCCACGTGATTCCCAATGCGATCCGCTTCCTGGAGCCACAGTGGCGGCCCACGTTGCAGATGGAGCCAACAGTTACGGGGAGCGCCAGCGTGCGCAAGGCGCTGCGCTACGCCTTGGACATCGAGGCGTTATCCGACGCAGTGAACGGAGGCAATCCCCAGCTTGCCGCGTGGTCGATCTTGCCGGCCACCGACCCTCTGTATGAGGTCACGAGAGATTCGCTCCGCGAATTCGCCTACAACCCCGAGAAAGCGCAGGCGGCTCTTCGCGACGCCGGGTGGACGCTCGGTTCTGACGGCAAGCTGCGCAATGACACCGATGGCCGCCCCTTCCGCACGGCCATTTGGGGCAGCCTTGGGACTGACCAGGAGATCGCCGCCTGCGCCGCTTATTGGCGCGCGGTCGGCCTCGACGTCGATGAGCACGTCGGGAGCGCAGCGGAGTCCCGCGACCGTGCTGCCCGGGCTCAATTTCCCGGATTCGAATTGTATAGCGGCGAGATCACGACAGAGATCGGACAACCGGCGGGCACTGCCCAGAATCGCTGGACAGGCAACCGCAATGGTTTCGAGGACGCGGAGGGGCAGCGCCTCGCCGCCGCGTTCCAGTCCAGTCTCACCCTCTCCGACCGTAAAAAGGCGATGGGGGCGATCAACAACTACGTCGTCGGCAATATGCTCATTCTGCCGACGTTCTACCAAGCGGCATACATGGCGGCCCGCAAAGGAGTGAAGGCGTACGACGACATCAACGGCGGATTCGGCGCGCACGTGGGCGCAAATGGGTACTGGGGAAGCTACTATCGGAACGCGTATCTATGGGATGTCGACGAGCGTTAGGAGAGAGACATGACCACACAGCAACGCCGCGCGTGGACAGAAGCTGACTGGACGGACTTCGTGCATACGGGGCCGGACACGCTCGCCGGGCAGTATCTGCGCTTGTTCTGGCACCCGATCATGCGCTCCGACGACCTGCCGACTGGTCGCGCCAAGCCCATTCGCATCATGAGTGAGGACCTCACCCTGTACCGCGGGGAGGACGGCACGCCGCACTGCGTCGCCTTCCGGTGCGCGCATCGAGGCACCCAGCTCTCGACTGGCTGGGTCGAGGGGAACAACATCCGCTGCTTCTATCACGGCTGGATGTACGGTCCGGATGGCCAGTGCGTCGAGCAGCCCGCAGAGCCAGAGCCGTTCTGCCAGCGAATCAAGATCCGGAGCTATCCCGCCGAGGAGTACATCGGGCTGATCTTCCTCTACATGGGCGACGGCGACCCGCCGCCCATGTACCGCTTCCCGCAGCTCGACGATGGGAAATACCTCGAAGTGAACCGTTTCCCCATCTGGCCGTGTAGCTTCTGGAACCGGCAAGAGAACGACCCCGTGCACGTGGCCTTCGTCCATCGGGAAGGTCCCCACGGCCAGATCGGGCTGGTCGAGCCGCCTCGGGTCTGGGCAGAAGAGACACCGTACGGCATGGCGGTCCACGAGATCACGCCGGGCGGCATTGAAAGCACGGGCCATCGCCTCATGCCCGCTATGACGCAGTTCATTGCGCCCGACGGCTCGCAGAACGTTGGCTGGAAAGTCCCCATCGACGACACGCACTGCATCCATCCGGTGGTGCGAGCCATCCCGCTGGACAAGCTCGAGGCGTACCAGACCCGTCGGGGCAATCAGCGGTCCGGTCAGGGCATGGTGTCACCGACGGAGGTCGGCGAGGCGGTCCTCCGCGGGGAGAAGGACGTGCACGACCCGAGCCTCAGCGAGATCACGAACATCGTGAACGTGCAGGACTACGCGTCGATGGTCGGCCAGGGCTCAATTCCCGATTTCGCGCACGAGCACCTGGGACAGTCCGACAACTCGATGATCTTCTGGCGACGACTGTGGGCGCGGGAGCTCCGGGCTCTGGCCGAGGGACGCCCGCTGAAGCAGTGGACGCAGTCGATCCATCTGACCAGCGAGCGGCACTTCACGGACGCATCGAGAGGCGATGTTCCTACAACGACCGGCCTGGGGGTTCTGGGGGCACGCTAGATCGGACCTGCTGAGCGAGGACGACCAGGAGAGCGCTGGCCAGCCGCCCAGGACGACGCCCCGGGCCACGGATCGAGTTAGCCTGCCGCCGCCGCCCGCGCGAGCGCATCGGCGTCTACATCGCTGATCGCGCCAAACACCCCCACTGCGCCCACAATCCGCCCTTCGCGGACGATGGGCGCTCCGCCGCCGCCGTCCAAAATCTGGAAATGGACGATCTCGTTCACGCGCGCGAGGCGATGGGGCGGGGTGGTCCTGGTGACCTCCAGGGAAGGGCGCTGAAAGACGAGCGCCGTGGCCGCTCGCGCTTCCGCGAGGTCCGGGGAGCCGGGCGGCGCGCCGTCCATCCGGTCCATCTGCATCACGAGGCCCGTCTCGTCCACCACGGCGACACCGAGCGCAAATCCCTGTTGCTGGGCGAGCCCCAGCGCGCGATCCGCGTAGCGTCGGGCGACGTCAAGCGAGTGGGGGAGGTCGTCGCGGCACTCATTTCCGGGCCGTCCCCGAAGCGGTCCTTCCCTCGCGGGACGATCGGTGGTTCTGGTGTGCTGGTCCGTGTAGGGAATACCGAGCGCATAAGCGATGACTACGTCTTCGGCGTTCCCCCGCACGCCATCATGCTCGAACTCGCCCGGATCGACGCCGGGGATCTCATCGTACGGGCCAATGCCCTCACCCGTGGCAATGGCACCAATCGCACGGCCATCCCGGCGGATGAGCATCCCCCCTTCGCCCGGGAAGACAGGCTCCTGCACCATGCGCGCCCAGTTTGGATTATTGAACGGCCGCTCGTGCCATCGAATGCTGGTTTCGGTGAGATTCACCCGACGGGCGGCCGTGAGGTATGCCTTTCCGCGCGCGATCCAGGCGCTGGCCGGGGAAGTGCTCATCCGGGATAGACAAACGAGATTGGCTCCCAGGTCCATAATGACGATCGTTCCGGCTAGCTTGAATCGTCGAGTCCGCTCGATCGCCCGGTCCATGATGGCGCGGGCCTCGGTAAGGGTCAGATCGGGACCCGGCTGCAGCGCCTTCATACGTCCCTCCACTACGCGGAGCTGGCGAACGCGGTTGCGCTGAACAGCCATTGCCAGCGCGGAAGGCATGGTATCACGCATGGTAGCCGGCGGTTCCACGGGCCGTGGCCAAGCCTGGCGCGGATCTCCTCGCACACGGTGAAACCGTGGATCGGGGAGAGCCAAGGTCCGCTCATCCGCGCATTTTCGGACTTCGTCGTCGACGAGGGATGACGCCGCGCGCAGGCGTTGCGCGACGGCGGTATCAGCCATCGCGGTTCCGCCTCGCCTGTTTGGCGGGCGTATACTGCGCCAAACAGGAGCGCTGGAGGTCGCCATGCCTGATACCCAGCCTCGGACCGCCGCGGAGCGTGATCTCCGTCTTTTGCGTCTGGACCATTTCAATGTCCCGGTTCGTGACCTCGAAGTCGCGCGCAAGTTCTATTGCGAGGTGCTCGGCGGGGAAGTCGTCGTCGAGGCCACCTGGGCAGGGCACAACGCGGGCCGCGTGCGTGGCGCGCACCTGGACATCCAGCTCTTCGAGGGCGAGGCGAACCTGAACGCCTACTGGCAGCCATGGGGTTTCCCTGCCACCGACCAGGTGTTTCCCCACCGCGCTTTCCGCGTGGCAACCGCGGCCAGGCTCGATGAGATCATCGCGCGACTGGAAAAGGCCCGGGTCCCCATCATCGCGGCGACGCCGGCCGGCGCTGGCGAGGGAACGCTGGTGCCCGTTTCGGTCTACTTCCGAGACCCGGATGGAAACCAGCTGGAGCTGCGGTGCGAGGCGTATCCGTTCCGCAAGGACATTCAGGTAGGCTCGTTCGATCCGAGCACGCAGTACTACCCGTGGCGAGCGTGGCGTGCGGCCGTGCCCGACGGCGGGTCCCCACCCAGCGAGGGCCGATAACCATGCCGCGAGCGAATCCCCGCGCCACAAAGGCCCTCGATCTGGATGGCGTCGACCGCTTCACCCTCCCCGTTCGCGACCTCGCACGAGCCGAGCTCTTCTACACGCACGTGCTGGGCGGGGATGTCGTAGCACGCGGCATAACCGAGATGAGTCAGGTGGACCATCCAGCGGTGCGAGTTCGCATCTGCGAAGGCGTCGACGTGGTGCTCGTGCGACAGTATTACGGATGGAATCCCGTCGACAGCACGAATCCCCACTGGGGTTTCGCCATCCCCGGCGCAGAGGTCGATGCCTGGGTCGAGCATCTCAAGGAGTGGGAGGTTCCCCACGCTCTGCTCTTCAGAGAAGCTGACCAAGAGGCGATGGGCGTGCCCACACGAGTGGAGCTGCACTTCCTCGACCCGGACGGCAACCAGCTCGAGCTGGTTGCATGGGACTACCCGATGAACGACCGTGCGTGGATGGGGCAGTATGATCCCTGGACACTCGTCTACAGCCCACGGACCTGGCCGCCGGCATCGGCGTCGCATCTGCTCGAATCCCAACGCGCGCGCGCCAGGGACTGACCGGCAAGCCGACCGCGCGTCGTAGCGCGAGCATTGCACGGTCTCGGCTCCTCATCAAGCCGGTCTATCGTGTAAACAGAGGCACGTCACAGAGCGTCGCTGCGAGCAGCCACATCTCACCGCCAACCTTCACCAGGCAGCCGTAAGAGGCTTCGCGAAACAGCCCTGGAGACGTGGGCGAAAAATGACCGGTCATGGTGAGCGAAGCGAAGGATCTACGCAGTAACGATCACTTCTCGCGAGATTCTTCGACTGCCGGCTCAGAATGACAGTTCGGTGCGGCCCTCTAGCGGCGGGCCGTTGCGTGAGCCACGCGAAGGGTCCTGTTGAAGAGATCGAACGTGCGTGCAAAGGCGTCGTTCGCCGCCTCCGCACGATAGGCGCGCGGGTCCGTGTGTCGCGCGAAGCCGTGCGGTGCGCCCGGGTAGAGCTTCATGTCCAGGCTCTTGCCCAGCTTCATCATCTCGGGCCAGAATTGCTGCCCCGCCCACGTGCTGATCCCCGTATCCTCTGCGCCGAAGTTCCCGATGACGGGATGCTGCAGGTTCTGGAGCAGACCGAGGTCGCCGATGCGGCCATAGAACATCGAGCACGCACGGAGGTCGTCAGGGAACAGACAGGCGGCCCACAGCGCAAATCCGCCGCCCATGCAGAACCCGGTCACGCCCAGGTCGCCCGTGCAGTAGGGGCGAGTCTTCAGGTACTCGATCCCAGCCCCGATCTTCTCGCGGAACACCGCGCCGGTAACCTTCTCCCTCAGCGGCGCGCCATCCTCCATCCCCTGGGCGGTCTTCCCCTCGTAAAGGTCCACGGCCAGTGCGACGAAGTTCTGCTTGGCGAAGGTATTGGCCACCTCTTTGATGTAGTCGTTGAGGCCAGTCACCTCGTGAACGATGATTACGCCCGGCTGCGGATCGACCGTATCGGGTCGCGCCTCAAACCCCACCGTGTTCTGATTGAGCTGTACCGTCGCCTCTGGCATCGTCCTTCTCCCCTACGTGTCGCTGCCGCGGTTGGATGACTCGGCGCCGATGCTATCACTCGTGGCGCGGCACATCAATGGTGGGAGCCGGTAACGGTCGCAGCCGCGCTGCTAAACTCGAAGAGCAAGGCAAGACAGCACAGCCGTTGGAGAGCTACTCGTGCGCGACTGGTACTCCGGGCTGGGCCCGGGCGCGCAACGCCTCACGCTGGCCCTCGCCTTGGTTTGTCTCGCGTCGCTTCCGCTCTACCTCGTCGGGTTCTCGCGGCTTGCGACCCTGACCACACCAACCCCGGCGCAGACCGACGTCGCTGGCGATGCGGCCGCGCCGCCGGAGCCCGCGGTACCCGTCGCGACGCCTACTCCGTCCCCCGCGGCGAGTGCCGAGCTACCGCGGCCGACCTCGGCCGCGAAGCCAGCGCAGCTCGCGCCCCCGCCTCCGCGCGCGGGCCCACCGGGCCACGAGCCGGGCGCCAGGCCCGGGGAGAAGAAGCGCCGCCACCGGCCGGATCACTGAGGTCTGTCATGCCGAGCGCGGCGAGGCATCTCGCGCCCGGGAGATCCCTCGGGCTGTGCCCTCGGGATGACCGTTCGGTCGTCATGCCGAGCGCGGCGAGGCATCTCGCGCCCGGGAGATCCCTCGGGCTGGGCCCTCGGGATGACCGTTCGGTCGTCATGCCGAGCGCAGCGAGGC
>Ga0070741_10003438_pt1 | contig 39395 bp, 36 predicted proteins | sample Coa_R1_4_FD_66440 | JGI IMG/M metagenome (GOLD analysis project Ga0070741, IMG submission 66440) | Surface soil microbial communities from Centralia Pennsylvania, which are recovering from an underground coalmine fire - Coalmine... | ecosystem: Environmental > Terrestrial > Soil > Unclassified ...
CGCCGACGAGCACGCCGACGGCGGGCAGCGGGACGCGGGACAAGCTGTTGCAGCCGTTCGCGTCGGACTCGCCGTGGAACATGCCGATCGGCTCCGGGGCGCAGTACGTCGCGGCGAACCTGCCGCGCACGAACGTCGAAGTCGAAAACGAGATGGTGATCCTGGCGCCGTCCGCGCCGCTGCGCCCGCTGTGGGACAACGGACAATGGTGGCCGGGCGCGGAGTGCAACGCCTCCGGCTCGAAGGTGGCGGACGTGCCGGTGCCCGACGGCTACGTCGTGCCGGCGCCGCCGTCCGGCGGCGATGGGACGCTGCCCAACCGCTCCGGCGGCGTGCTGAAGTCGGACGGTCGCACGCTGATTGAGTTCCAGTACGCGACGCGCTGCTCGGGCACGGGCGCCGTGACCGCGGGCGACGTGCGCTGCTCGCTCGACATCTACGGGCCGGGCATCGGCTGCTTCGCGGCGCACGGCGGCTCGGGGCTGTCGGGGGTGGGCGGCGACCTGCGGCTGTGGGAGGTGAACGGGACGGGGCCGATCCGGCACGCGCTGAAGGTGACGATCCCGTCGTACGTGCTGTCGGCGTGCAACGGCGGCTACCGCTGGCCGGCGGTGGCCGCGGACTCGGGCTACAGCGACCCCGGCTCGTGGCAGCACTACGCGGGGTCGCTGTGCGACCTGCGGATGGGCTCGCTGCTGGCGCTGCCGCCGGCGGTGGACTGCACGGCGACGGCGTCGTCGGGGCTGGGGCGGCGGATCTGCCAGGCGATGAAGGACTACGGGGTCTACGTGGTCGACGTGCAGCCGTCGTGGGACGTGAACTGCGGCTGTCCGCGGACGGACTGGCGGCCGTACTCGATCCTGGGGGAGTACGGGACGGGGACGGCGATCGCGGGGGCGGAGACGGACCTGCTGAACGCGATCACGCAGCTTGCGGTGGTGGTGAACAACGGGCCGACGGCGATCGGCGGCGGCGGGACGCCGCGCGTGCCGCTGGCCCCGCCCATCGGCAACTAGCGCCGGCCTGCTCCACCGAAGAAGGCCCGCCCCGGGGATCCCGGGCGGGCCTTCTCGATCCTTGACGCGTCATCATGCGCCGGTGGACTCGCCGCGCCGCGGAATGTAGGTTGCACGCACCATGCGTCCCGCTGCCGCGACCATCGGCGCCTCGCCCGCGGAGCGTGAGCGAGAACAGAGCGACCTGCTCGCCCTCGCGCGCAGGCACTGGGCCGCGGTCGCCCTGGCGCTCCTGCTCGCTGCGGCGCTCGTCGCACCACGGTGGTGGTTCCTCGTGACAGCGCCGCCCGAGGGCGCGCGCCTGCAACTGACGCCCTGGGGCGGCTCCAACATGGCGTCCGACGAGACGCTGTACTGGCCGCAGATCCGGGACGCCGCCGAGGGCCAGGTGCCGGTGCGCGACCCGTACCTCCTCGAGCATCGCGATGCGAAGCCGCAGCCGGGCATGTTCTGGCAGGAGATCATCGGCGTCTCGGGGCGGGCGATCGGGAGCCCATTCGTGGCGCTCGCGCTCGTCGCCACGGCGGGCGCGCTCGCCGCGTTCCTGCTGTACTACGCGCTGGCCCTGCGGTTGACCGGCTCCGCCTTCGCGGCGGCGGCGGTCCTGCCGGTCACGCTGCTCGCGGTCCAGGTGTTCAACGTGGCCGATGGCTTCCTGCCGCTGCGGCACTGGGACATCCTGAGACCGATCGTCGAAGTCGACCCGCAGCGCGAGTTCCACGTGTGGTCGCGGTTCCTCTCGCCCGTCGTGGTCAACGCGCCGTTCTTCGGCGGCGTGCTCGCGCTGCCGGAGTGGGTCGAGCGAGGGTCGCGGCGCGCGCTTGCGGCCGCCATCGCTTGCCTCGCCCTGCTCATCTATTCCTACGCCTTCTACTGGACGGCGGCGTTCGGCGCGCTGGCGCTGTGGGGCGCGTGGCTCGCCTGGCGGCGGGACTGGACGGCCGTGCGGCGGCTCGGCGTCGCGGCGGCGGCGGCCGTCGTGATCGCGTCGCCGGAGCTGCTCCTGCTGGCGTGGAACGCCGCGAGCATCTCCTCCGACGTGCGCGACCGCACGGGCCTCGACCCGTTCGGGGTCGACACGGGGCTGAAGGTGTCCATCGCGCAGCGCGTGCTCGTCGGCCTGCCGTTCCTGTGGGCGCTCCGCTGGCGCGAGCGGCGAAGTGGCCTGTACGCGGCGCTGTTCTTCGTGCCGCTGGCCCTATACGGCGTCAAGGGCATCGTGCCGCAGCAATGGCACTACGGCACGCGGGTCTGGGGCGTGTTCGCGCTGCCCGTCTTCATCGCGGGCGGCGCGGAGCTCGTGCGCCGGCTGCCGCGGCCGGCGCTCCGCTACGCGGGCTTTGCCTTCGCCGCCGTCGCGGTGATCGGCGTCGCCTACGTTTGCGTCCTGCAGGCGCGGGCGGTCCACCAGGTGAACGCGGCCTACGCGACGGACGCGGACGAGCGCGCGGTCTACGACTGGATCGACGGGCACCTTGGCCGGGACGATGTGATCGTCAGCCCGAGCATCACGACGAGCCTCGAGATCTCGTCGCTCACGCCGGCGTCGGTGTACATGAGCGAGGGGTTTTACACGCGCGCGAGCGACGAGGAACTGGTCGAGCGGTACCTGCGCGCGTCGGCGGCGTTCGGGATCGGGGAGGAGACGACGTTCCGGCGCCTCGAAGACCGGCTCGGCTACCCGTTCCACGACCCCCCGGGGACGACCGCCGACCTCGAGGCGCGCGCCGAGGAGTACATGGCGTACTACCTGCTGAACTGGGAGGTGGGGCGCCCGCAACTGATCCGCGACAGGCTCGCCGGCTGGCGCGCGGAGTTCCGCGCGATTGCGTCGTCAGACGATGTGCTTGGCCCGTACGCCGCGAGTTACGTCTTCTGCGGCCACCGCGAGCGGGCGTGGGCGCAAGAGATCGCGCCGCGCGGCATCGACGTAACGGAGGCGTACCGTCGCGGCGATGCGGTGCTGTACCGCATCGTCGACCCGGCAGCGGCTGGCGCTCGCCCGTTCGAGGGATGCGGCTGAGGCGAGCTGTCAAGTTTCGACCACATAATCCGCGAGGTTTACGTCGCTCCTCTTCCATGCGGGTCATGCACCGGATACAACGCTTCTAACCGGCACGGACGCCGGCTCTCGTTCCCCGCGGAATCCACTGACTGAGACGATGGCGGCTTCGCGCCGTTGTCATCGTGATGGGGAACCCGGCGCCGGGCACCGGTCCGCCTCCTCGCACCGAAATCTCGCATATTGAATGCGGCGCCCGGAGATGTTATGTTCATCACTCGGTTTCCATTCCACGGTCGTGGCCTGCACCCGGTCGGGCGCCGGGCGGTGATTTCCAGTCTGTGCTTCGGGGAGAGTGCAGATGCGTAACGCCGTCACCAGGGAACCTGAACTCGAAGTCGTCGTCGCGCCGGTCGGCGTGGACGCCGTCGCCTACCGCGAGCTCAAGGGCTTCTCGTACGGCGTGAAGCGCGCGTTCGACCGCATGGTCGCGGCGGCCGCGCTCGTGGTGCTGGCGGTGCCGATGCTCGTCATCGCGGCGGTCGTGCGGCTGACGTCGCCGGGGCCGGCGATCATCGGCCAGACGCGGGTGGGGCGGTACGGGCGGACGTTCACGTTCTACAAGTTCCGCTCGATGCGCGAGGATGCGGAGCTGCTGCGGGACGACCTCGAGGGGGAGAACAACCACGACGCGCCGCAGATCTTCAAGATGCGCCGCGACCCCCGGGTGACGCCGGTGGGGCGCTTCCTGCGCCGCACGAGCCTCGACGAACTGCCGAACCTGTTCAACGTGCTGAAGGGCGAGATGAGCATCATCGGCCCGCGGCCGCCGCTGCCGCGCGAGGTGATGCATTATGATGCACATCATCTGCAGCGCCTGTCCGCGGTGCCGGGGATCACCGGCCTCTGGCAGGTGCGCGGGCGCAGCGAACTGCCGTTCGAGGAAATGGTCGAACTGGACCTCGAGTACATCGAGCGATGGTCCCTCATGTTCGACCTGATCATCCTGCTCCGCACGCCGCTCGCCGTGTTCGGCGGGCGCGGCGCCTGGTAGCAGCCACTCGGGGAAGGGCCGGAAGCGAGTAACGCGCGCATGACGCATCACCTGTCCATCCGCGCCGGAATGGCGGCCGAATGAACGAGCAGAGCCGCCTCCAGCTCGAGCGCTACCTGCAGCTCGTGAACCGCCGCAAGTGGGTGCTGTTGATCCCCGTGCTGCTCGCGGTGGCGGGCGCGGCGCTCGTGAGCTTCATGAGCACGCCGGTCTACACGGCGACGGCGACGATCCGCATCGACCCGGGGCAGGAGGGGCAAAACCCGGACGCCGCGCAGCGCGTCATCAACACCTACGCGGAGATCATCCGCGGCGAGGTCGTGCTGAACAAGGTGATCACGGACCTGAACCTGCACACGTCCGCCGCGGACCTCGAAGGCCGCGTCTCGGCGAGCGCGGTCGGTGGCACGGAGCTCGTCCGCATCACGACGAAGGCGTCGAAGGCCGAGGAGTCGGCGGCGATCGCGAACGACCTGCTGAAGGTGCTGCAGGACCCGCAGATCCTCGCGCAGCTCAACGCCGACCCGGCGGCCGCGCTCGCGCAGCGCGTGAACGACGTCCGCACGCAACTCGACGACCAGATCGGCGAGCTGCAGCGATTGAAGCAGAGCGGCGCGCCGCAGGCACAGGTCGATGCGCAGCAGGCGCAGGTCAACGCGACCCAGGACCTCTACCAGAGCCTGCTGCAACAGCAGGAGCAGGCCGCCGCGAGCGCGCACCAGCAGAGCTTCGCGGTGATCCAGTCGGCGGACACGCCGGGCGCGCCGATCAGCCCGCGCTGGAGCTTCAACCTGCTCGCCGGGCTGCTCGCGGGCGCGGCGGCGGGCGTCTCCCTGGCGCTCGTGCTCGAGTACATCGACCCCACGCTGCGCGGCGTCCGCGACCTCGAGAGCGTCACCCCGCTGCCGGTGCTCGCCTCGATCCCGTTCGGGATCCGCTGGAAGTACCCGCCGCCGCCCGTATCGCCCGAGTACCGCCTGCTCGCGACGAAGATCCAGACGGCGCTCAACGAGCATCAGCACAAGAGCGTGCTCTTCATGAGCACGCGCGACGAGGAAGGCAACACCACCGTGGCCACGTACACGGCGATGGCGATGGCACAGGCGGGCCTGCGCGTGCTGCTGCTCGACGCGAACCTCAACCGCCCGGACCTGCACAAGCTGTTCAACCTGCCGCTCTCCCCCGGGCTCTACAACTTCATCTCGACGAACGGGGCGCGGCCGACGAAGCCGATGGAACAGGCGGCGCTCGACATCATCCAATCGTCGCCGGTGCCGCGGCTGTACGTGCTGACCGCCGGCACGAAGATGAGCGACCCCTCGGAGCTGCTCGCGTCGCAGGAGATGCGGGCGTTCCTGGACTACCTGGAGTCGCAGTGGGACGTGATCGTCATCGACGGCGCGTCGATGCTCTCGTCCGCGGGCTCCGCGGTGATCGCGCCGGTCGTGGACAGCGTCGTGCTCGTCGCGGCGGAGGGGCAGGCGAGCAGCCACTCCGTCGAAGAGTCGATCGACGAGCTCACGAGCCTGGGCGCCAAGCCCGCGGGCCTCGTCTACTGCAAGGCGACCGAGACCTGATTCACCCCCGCGGAAGGGAAGCATGACCGTCGCACAAAGCGTCGCCCGCAACAGCCTCGTCCAACTCGCGGGACGCGGCGTGACGATGGCCGTGTCCCTCGCCACGCTGACGCTGCTCTCCCGCTACCTGGGGCCGTACCGCTTCGGGCAGTACCAGCTCGTCATCGCCTTCCTCACGCTCGTGAACGTGAGCGACTTCGGCGTCGCGACGATCGCCGTGCGCCATCTCTCGACGAGCGGGCACGACCCGGATGAGCTGATGGGGAACGTGCTGACGATCCGCACGGCGCTCGCCTTCATCTCCTCCGCGCTGGCGATCGCGCTCGTGTACGCCATCGGTTACCCGGACGAGATCAAGTACTCGATGGCGCTCGCCTCGCTGTCGTTCCCGCTGATGATCGCGACGGGCGCCTACAACGCCACGTTTGCGGCGAACCTGCGCATGGAGTTCGCGGCGCTGGGCAACATCGCGCAGGCGGTGGTGACGCTGACGGGGATGCTGATCGCCGTCCACGCGCATGCCAGCCTCGTCGGCCTGCTGCTCGCCTACGACCTCGGCATCCTCGCGAACAGCATCGTCTGCCTGCACTTCGCGCGGCGCTTCGTGCGCCCGCGCTTCCGCTGGGACTTCGCGTACGGCCGTTCGGTGATGCGCGAGGCGTTGCCGCTCGGGCTCGCCGTGCTCGTCATCACGGTCTACGGCCGCATCGATATCGTGCTGCTCAAGGCGTTCACGACGAGCGAGTCCGTCGGATACTACGGCCTCGCGTACCGCGTCGTGGACCTGGCGTTCCCGCTGAGCTTCTTCTTCGTCGGTTCCGTGTACCCGCTGCTATCGAGCTACCACAACATGGGCGAGCACGCGGAGTTCAAGCGGCTCTACCAGCGCTCGCACGACGTGCTCTCGCTGGTCGGCATGAGCATCGTCACGGGCGGGATCCTGTTCGCGAAGCCGATCACGGAGGTCATCGGCGGCAGCCAGTACGGCGCGGCCGTGACGAGCCTGCAGGTGCTCTCGATGGCCGTGGCGCTGATCTGGCTCTCCAACCTGGTGGACCATGGCCTGATCGCCGTCGGCAAGCAGGGCGCCCTGCTCTGGATCGCCTGCATCGGGCTGGTGGTGAACGTCGGCGTGAACCTGGTGTTGATCCCGCTGTACGGCAAGGAGGGCGCGGCGGCGGCGACGGTGATCACCGAGGCGGCCGTGCTGGTGCCGGCCCTGGTCCTGCTGAGCCGATATATGGGAGAAGCGCCATCGTTTTGGGTGTCGGGCCGGCTGCTGCCAATCGCCGGCATCGCCGGGATCGTCATCTACGCGCTGCCGTTGCCATGGATCTCGGAGGTCATCCTCGCGATGGTGGTGTTCAGCCTCGGCGTTGCGCTCGTTCGGGTCGTCTCGCTCGATGACATCCGCGCGCTGTTGCGGCGGCACGATGCGGGCGAGGTGATCGGGCGGCCCGCGGCGGCGGAGGCAGGGACGGGACGGTGAGCGGGCGGCTGCGGATCGCGGTGTACTACAACGTGGGCTGGGGCGGCGGCCGCCGCTGGCTGTACGAGTGCGTCTCGCGCCTCAGCGCGTTTCACGACATCGACCTCTGGTGCATCGACCGCGACTCGCTCGGCCCACAGTATCCCGACGTGCGCGAGTTCGCGCTGCGCTCGCGGGCCGTGGCGTTCCGCGACCTGCCGCGGCTGCGCGGGCCGCTGAAGCCGCTGAACGCGCCGATGATGGTGGCCGACCTGCTGCGGTTCGAGCGCGCCTCGCGGCGCATCGCCGCCGAGATCGACGCCGCCGGCTACGACCTGCTCTTCGCGAGCGTCGGCGGGTACAGCGAGGCGCCGCTGGTGCTGCGGCACGCGCGCACGCGGAGCGCGTACTACTGCCACGAGCCGATGCGCAGCCTGTACGAGCCGCAGGTCGCGCGCCCGTACCTGCGCCGGCCCGGGGTCTCGCAGGCGAAGGCGGCGTGGCACCGGTTCTTCACGGGCGGGATCATCCGCCGCTGGGACCGGCAGGCGACGCGCCGCGCCGGGCTCGTCATCGCGAACTCGGCGTACACGCGCGACTACGCGCGCCGCGCCTACGGCGTGGATGCGGCGGTGAATTACCCCGGGGTGGACACCGATGCCTTCCGGCCGGGCGATGAGCCGGAGGAGCGGTTCGTGCTGAGCGTCGGCGAGCTGATCCCGCCGAAGGGCTTCGACTGGAGCGTGCGCGCGATGGCCGCGATCCCGGCCGGCCGCCGGCCGAAGCTGGTCTGGGCCGGGCATCGCGCGGACCCCCGCGAGAAGGCGTACGTGCAGGCGCTCGCGGCGGCCGCAGGCGTTGACCTCGAGCTCCGCGAACGCGTGCCCGACGCGGAGATGAAGCGGCTGCTGCGGACGGCGGCGGTCGGGCTGTACACCCCGCACCTGGAGCCGTTCGGGCTCGCGGTCATCGAGTCGATGGCGAGCGGGACGCCGGTCGTGGCGGTGGGCGAAGCCGGGCCGCTCGAGACCGTCGTCGACGGCGAGACGGGGTTCCTGCGCCCGCGCGACGCGCGCGAGCTCGGCGCAGCGGTGCAGCGCCTGCTGGAAGACGACGCGCTCCGCGCGCGCATGGGGCGCGCGGCCCGAGAGCACGCGGTCCGCACCTGGACGTGGGACCGCTCCGTCGAGCAGCTTCAGGCGCTGCTCGCCGGTCACGCAGAAGGCGAGCGCGCCGGCGCGGAGCAGCCGGCGGCGGTCGATCCGCGTCGAGAGGTCGCGGCAGTAAGGAGCGAATCGTGATCCCGGTCTTCAAACCCGCGCTCGACGAGGAGGAGTGGCACGCGCTGCGCGAGCCGCTCGCGAACGGCTGGCTCGGCCTCGGGCCCAAGACGAAGGAGTTCGAGCGGCAGTTCGCCGCGTACACGGAGGCGCCGCACGCCGTCGGCACCAACTCCGGCACCTCGGCGCTGCACCTCGGGTTCGCCGTGCTCGACATCGCCGGCGGCGAGGTGATCACGACGTCGCTGACGTACATCGCGACGAACCACGCGATCCTCTACTGCGGCGGCATCCCGGTGTTCGCCGACATTGAGCCCGACACGTGCAACATCGCGGTCGACGAGATCGAGCGCTGCATCACGCCGCGCACGAAGGCGATCTGCGTCGTGCACTATGCGGGCCACCCGTGCGACATGGACCCCATCCTGGAGCTGGGCGCGCGGCACGGCATCCCGGTGCTGCAGGACAGCGCGCACGCCTGCGGGTCCAGGTACAAGGGGCGCATGATCGGGTCGTTCGGCCCGATCAATACGTTCAGCTTCGACCCCGTGAAGAACCTGGCGACGGGCGCGGGCGGCATGGTGACGCTGCAGGACGAGGGGATGGACCGGCGGATGCGCAAGCTGCGCTGGCTCGGGCACTCGCGGCCGCCCGGCACGCCGGCGGAGCCGGGGCAGATGGACTACTACCACGAGACGGAGGAGGTCGGCTGGCGGCATCACATGAACGACCTGTCGGCCGCCATTGGCATCGTGCAGCTGCGCAAGCTGGAGAAGCACAACGGGCGGCGCCGCGAGCTGGCGGCGGCGTATGACCGCGAGTTCGCGTCGCTCGACTGGCTGCAGACGCCGGTCCTGCGCGACTACGCGTTCACCGCGCAGCACAAGTACGTCGTGCGCGTGCCGGAGGAGGACCGCGATGCGCTCATCCTGCACCTGAAGTCGCGCGATGTCGGCAGCCACGTCCACTTCGTGCCGTCGCACCTGCACCCGGCCTATGCGCCGTACCGGTCCGAGCTGCTGCCGGTGACCGAGCGGGTCTGGAAGACGCTCGTGACGCTCCCGCTCTTCCCGACGATGACCGACGACGAGTTCGCGCAGGTCGTCGAGGCGGTGAAGTCGTACCCGAAGAAGGCGAGTGCGGCGCCCGGAAGCGTCGCCGCGCGGGCGTAGGGCCGGGGACCGATGGGGGTCGCATGATCAGCGGGCGCGACATCGTCTGCCTCTCGTTCGTCGCATGGGACGACCACTGGGGCACGCCGCAGCAGTGGATGAGCCGGCTGGCGCACGAGAACCGGGTGTTCTTCGTCGATCAGCCCGTCTCGCCGCTCTCGCTGGTCACCGGCATCCGCCGCCGGGACGCCGTGCTGCGGCAGTTCAGGCGCTGGCGCCGGGGCCCGCAGGAAGTGGCGCCGAACGTCTGGCAGGCCGCGCCGCCGCCGGTCCTGCCGTTTCGCTTCAACGCCGTCGTCAACCGCCTGAACGCGCGCATCCTGCGGCGCTGGCTCGCGCGCGAGACGCAGCGGCTCGGATTCCGCGACGCCGTCTACTGGAACTTCCAGCCATCGCTTCCCGCGCTCGCCTCGGCCGTCGCGCCGGCGCTCTCCGTCTACCACTGCGTCGATGACTTTGCCTCCGTGCCGCACTGGTGGAACCCGGCGTCGAACGTGCGCGAGCGCGAGGCGGAGTGCTGCCGCGAGGCGGACGTCGTGATCTGCACCGGACGCAAGCTCGTGGAGTCGAGACGCCAGTACAACCCGGAGATCCACTTCGTGCCCGAGGGCGCCGACGTGCGGCTGTTTCTCTCCGCGCAGGCGCCGGAGACCGCCGTCCCGGAGGACATCGCCGACCTGCGGCCGCCGGTCATCGGCTACGTCGGCGTGCTCGACTTCCGTCTCGACACGGCGCTGCTCGCCTTCCTCGCTGAGCGCCACCCGGACTGGTCGCTCGCGCTCGTCGGCCCGCAGAAGAGCGACACCGAGGACCTCACCCGCTTGCGCGAGATGCCGAACGTGCGCTTCCTGGGCAACCGCCCGATCGCGCAACTGCCGGCGTACATCAAGAAGATGGACGTGTGCACGATCCCGTACGTCCTGAACGACTACACGCACCACATCTTCCCCCTGAAGCTGTACGAGTACATGGCGGCGGGGAAGCCGATCGTCGCGACGGACATGGAGGAGATGCGCCCGTACGAGGGCGCGGAGATGGCGATCGGCCGCACGCGCGAGGACTTCCTCGCCGCGGTCGAGCGCGCGCTCGCGGAGGACTCGCCGGAGCGCATCGCCGCGCGGCAGCGGGCGGCGCTGGGCGAGTCCTGGGATGATCGCGTCGAGCAGGGGAGCGCGATCCTGGCGCGCCTGCTCGAAGCGCGCGCCGCGCGCGCCGGGGCGCCGGAAGAAGCGCTGGTGCCATAGATGGCGACGCAGACCGCCCGGCTGCCGCGCCGCGCCCCCACGTTCTCCTTCGTCCGGCGGGAGAGCGACCTCTGGCTCGCGCTGGCGCTCGGGGGCCTCGTCGGGCTCCTGATCTTCAAACTGCCGGTCGAGTCGGCGCTCGCCTCCGCCGTCGTTGGCGCGTTCGTCATCCTGGCGTTCGTCGACACGCGCGTCGCCGTGCTGGCGCTCGTGCTGGTGCGCGCGACGATCGACGTCACCGCGACGGTGCCGCTGCTCTCGGCGTCCGGGAGCTCGAACGTGAACGCGGCGGCCGTGATGAGCCTGCTGGTCATCGGACTGACGTTCGCGCACGTCGCGCTCAACCGCGTCGACCTGCTGCGCATCCCGCTCGTGAAGCCGTTCGGCATCTTCCTGCTGATCAGCCTGCTCGGCGTCGGCGTGGCGCCGGACCGGGCGCGCGCCGTCGAGGAGTGGCTGCGCGTCGCGGGCGCCTTCGCGCTCTACGTCATCGTCGTCGACCTGATGGCGACGAAGGCTGAGTGGCGCTGGGTCGTGCGCGTCATCCTGCTCTCGTCGATCGTGCCGCTCTGCGTCGGGCTGTACCAGTTCTTCACGGACACGGGGAACCACGACACGGCCGGCTACAACCGCATCCAGGGGACGCTCGTGCATCCGTCGCCGTACGGCTTCTACCTGGTGCAGATCCTGCCGCTCGCCGTTTTCTTCCTGCTCTACACGCGCTCGAAGATCAGCCGCGTCGGCCTGATCGCGATGGTGCCGCTAATCATCTTCAGCATCTACGCGACGCAGACGCGCGGCGCCTGGATCGGCGTCGTCGTCGTGGTCGCCGTGTTCATGCTCGCCCGCGCGCGCTGGAGCCTGGTGCTGCTGCCGCTCGCGGCCGGGGCGCTGTTCTTCGCCGTGCCCAGCGTGCGCGCGCGGCTCGACTCCGCGACGACCGGCACCTGCGTCAGCGCGAGCTACTGCCAGTCCTCGGTGCTCTGGCGCCAGAAACAGTGGGAGGACACCATCCGCATCGCCTCGCCCGCGCAGATCGCGACGACCGGCGCCGGGCTGGCGGCGGTGGACGTGGACCTGGGGCTGAACGCGCACAACGAGTACCTGCGCCTGCTCGTCGAGACCGGCATCGGCGGGCTGATCGCGATGATCATCCTGTACCGCAGCCTGCTCGGGATCGCCCTCCGCGGCTACCGCGAGGCGCCGACGCCCTACCAGCGCGACCTGATGCTGGCATTCCTCATGGTCTGGGCCGCGCGCGTGGTCATCGGGCTGACGGACAACATCATCATCGTCGTGCTCGAGTGGTACTTCTGGGCGTTCGCGGCGATCGTCGTCGGCATGAGCGGCGCGTACCGGCCGGCGTGGGCGCACCAGCGCGTGCCCGCGGCCCCCCCGCCGGAGGCCGAGCCCCCGCCGGAGGCCGCGGCGCTGCCGGCATGAAGGTCCTGCTCGGCCACAAGTTCTTCTACGACCACGGCGGCCCGGAGACGGTGCTCTTCCTCACCCGCGACCTGCTGCAGGCGGCGGGCCACCAGGTCGTCGACTTCGCCATGGCCGACCCGCGGAACCGCCCGAGCCCGTACGCTGCGTACTTCGCGCCGAACGTCGACCTGCGCGCGGTGCGCCCGACGCCGGCATCGGCCAGGGCGGCGCTGAACTTCCTCGACTCGCGGGAGGCGGCGCGGCGCATGCGCCGGCTCGTGCGCGACACGCGGCCGGACGTCGCGCACCTGCACAGCATCAACCACCAGCTCACCCCCTCGGTCCTGCGCGTGCTCCGCGACGAGGGCGTGCCGGCGGTGATGACGCTGCACGACTACAAGCTCGTCTGTCCCGCCTACACGATGCTCGCCCGCGGCGCCGTCTGCGAGCGCTGCGCCGGCGGCCGCTTCTTTCGCGCCAGCACGACCCGCTGCCGCGGCCTCGCGCGCTCGCTGCTGCTGAGCGCGGAGTCCTACCTGCAGCACCGGCTGCTGCGCTCCTACGACGGCGTGGCGCTGTTCCTCTCGCCGAGCGCGTTCCTGGCGCGGAAGTTCCGCGAGATGGGCTTCGCGCACCCGCTCGAGGTGCTGCCGAACCCCGGCCCGCCCCCGGCCGCCTCGACGGGCGGCGAGCGCGGGTCGCACGTGCTTTTCGTCGGCCGCCTCGCGCCGGAGAAGGGGGTGCGGACGCTCGCGCGCGCGGCGGTCGAGGCCGGCGTCGCGCTGAAGGTGGCGGGCGACGGCCCCGAGCTGCCCGCGCTCCAGCGCGAGTTCGCCGGCGCGCCCGCCGTCGAGTTCCTCGGGCGCGTCGAGCCCGCGCGCGTCGGCGGGATGATGGCGGAGGCGCTTGCCGTCGCCGTGCCTTCGGAGTGGTACGAGAACCAGCCGATGGTCGTGCTCGAGGCGTTCGCCAACGCTACGCCCGTCATCGGCGCGGACATCGGCGGCATCCCGGAGCTGGTGATCGAGGGCGAGACGGGCTTGCTGCACGCGCCCGGCGACGCGCAGGAGCTCGCCGCGCGCCTGCGCTGGGCGGCCACGCACCCGGGTGAGCTGCGCGCGATGGGGGAGCGCGCGCAACTCGTGGCGCAGCGGTTCACGCCTGACGCTTACCTCCGCGACCTGCTCGATGTCTATGCGCGGGTCACCGCGCAGCGGCCGGCGGCGCAGCCAACGGGCGTCGCATGAAGATCGCGATCATGGGGACGCGCGGCGTCCCGGCGAGCTACGGCGGGTTCGAGACGTTCGCGGAGCAGCTTTCGACCCGGCTGGTCGAGCGCGGGCACGACGTGACGGTCTACGGCCGGTCGCACTTCGTCGACCCGAAGCTCAGGTCGTACAAGGGCGTGCGGGTCGTCGTCCTGCCGACGGTCCGCCACAAGTACTTCGATACGGTGGTGCACACCGGCGTCTCGGCGTTGCACGGCCTCACGCAACGCTACGACGTCGTGCTCGTGTGCAACGGCGCCAACGCGCCGTTCGCGTGGCTGCCGCGGCTGCGCGGCGCGAAGGTCGCAATCAACGTCGATGGCATCGAGCGGCAGCGGAAGAAGTGGAACGCGCTCGGCCGCATGTACTACCGGCTCTGCGAGCGCCTGTCGACGATCGTGCCGGACGAGGTGATCAGCGACGCCGCCGTCATCGAGCGCTACTACCGTGAGCACTACGGGCGCGCGTCGACGATGATCCCGTACGGCACGCCGGTCGGCCGCTGCCCGATGCCGGACGTCGTGCGCTCGCTCGGCCTCGAGCCGGAGCGCTATGTCCTCTACGTCTCGCGCCTGGAGCCGGAGAACAACGCGCACAAGGTGATCGCGGCGTTCGAGGGCGTGCGGACGGACCTGCAGCTCGCGATCGTCGGCGACGCGCCGTACGCGACCGCGTACATCGCGCGGCTGAAGTCCACGCGCGACCCGCGGGTCCGCTTCCTCGGCTTCGTCTTCGGCGAGGGCTACCGGGCGCTCCAGCAGAGCGCCTACGCCTACGTGCAGGCGACGGAGGTCGGCGGCACGCATCCGGCGCTCGTGGAGGCGATGGGCTACGGGAACTGTGTGCTCGCGTACGCGACGCCCGAGAACCGGGAGGTGCTCGGCGACGCCGGCTTCATCTTCGACGGCGTGGAAGGCCTGCGCGCCCGGCTCCAGCAGCTCGCTGACCACCCGGAGCTGCGCGCGCCGGCGCAAGAGGCCGCGATGCGGCGCGCGCGCGAGCGGTACAGCTGGGACAGCGTGACGGCGCGCTACGAGGAGCTCTTTGGACGGCTCAGAGCCGATCTGTCAAGTTCTACCCCGGAAGGTCGTCCACGATAGCCCGGGATTCAGTAAAATCAGCCTCGACATCCCCGGCCTGGTCGACGCTTCCCGCGCGCGTTGGTGCCTGGTCCGCGCAACGAGCCTCCCCACGGCGGCGTTGTCGTTGGAGGATTGTCATCACGCGAATGCTTGACATGCGAGGCACCCGCGCGGTGCCGCGCATCGCATCGGGGCCAAAGGGGAGTGGATGGACCGGCTGATCTGCGTCACGGGCGGGGCGGGCTATATCGGGATCGACCTCGTGCAGCAGCTCGTCGCGCGCGGCGAGCGCGTGCGGGTGCTCGACCGCTTCTTCTGGGGCACGCTCGGGCTCGAGAAGCTCCCGGGGGTCGAGCTGGTCTCGCGCGACGTGCGCGACCTCCAGGACCGTGACCTCGAGGGCGTGGACACGGTGTGCCACCTCGCCGGGCTCTCGAACGACCCGACGGCCGACCTCGACCCGAACGCCAACTGGCAGATGAACACCGTCGCCACCGAAGAGCTGGCTAAGGCGGCGATCCGCATGGGCGTGCGGCGCATCACCTTCGGCTCCAGCGGCTCGATCTACGACGGCATCGGCTCCGACTGCGTGCTCGACGAGGACGCCCCGGTGCAGCCCATCGGCCCGTACTCGCAGTCGAAGTACGAGGCCGAGCGCAAGCTGCTCGAGCACGCCGGCCAGCTCGAGGTCGTGCTCCTGCGACAGGGCACCGTCGGCGGCTACAGCCCGCGCATGCGCTACGACCTGGTGGTGAACACGTTCCTGAAGGACGCGCTGCTCAAGAAGCAGCTCTTCCTGCACGACGGGGGCCTCATGTGGCGCCCGCTCGTCGACGTGCGCGACGTCTCGCTCGCGCACATCGCGTGCATCGACGCCCCGGCCGAGCGCGTCGCCGGCCGGCTGTTCAACGTCGTGCAGGACAACTACCAGATCAAGGACCTGGCGGTGACCGTCGCGGAAGCGGTGCGGCCGGTCGCCGGCGACGTCGAGCTGACGCCCGTGCCCGCGACCGGGCGCAAGCGCGACTACCGCTGCGCGAACGAGCGGCTCACCGCCGCGACCGGTTTCACGCCGTCGCGCACGCCCGCGGACTCCGTGCAGAGCGTGCTCGAGAAGATCGGCGAGGTCGACGTGCAGGAGCTCCTGCACCCGCGCTACTACAACCTGCGCTGGATGCAGCTCCTGACGGAAGTGCACGAGACGCAGAAGTCGTACACGCGCGTCTTCTAGGCGGGCTCCGCCTGCTCGGAGAACTCGCTGAGCGCGCGCTTCGCCGCGCCGTCGAGGGCGACGTCGTCGAGCGGCGGGTGGATCAGGCCGGCGCGCACGTCGCGGAAGCAGCGCTCGAGCGGCTCCGCGCGCATCAGCCCGAAGCCGCCGGCGATGCGCATCGCCAGGTCCGTGACGCGGACGGCGTTGTTCGTCGCGTGGTACTTCACGAGCCCCACCTGCGCGGCCAGTTCGGAGCGCTCGCCGCGCCCTTCGACCCAGTCGCGCGCCACGCCGTAGATCAGCCGCCGCGACGCCAGCAGCAGCGCCTCGATCTCGCCGAGGCGCTGGCGCACGCCGGGGATCTCGCCGATCGGCTTGCCGAGGTTGGTCGGCACGCGCGTCGCCGCGAAGCGCGCCACCCAGTCGCGCGCGGCGACGGCGACGCCCGTGTACGTCGCGGCGATCGAGAGCCCGTGCCACGGCGCGACGTCGACCGGCGGCCGAAACGGCTCGCCGGCCGGGCTCACGCGGATGACGTCGGCGTCCGGCACGAGCACGTCCTCGAACACGATGTCGTGGCTTGCCGACTCGCGCATCGCCAGCGCGTCCCACGTCGGCTCGACGCGCACGCCGGGCGAGCGATGCGCGACGAGGAACTGGCCCAGGTGCTGCGGCATGTCCGGCGCGTTCACCGTGGCGCTCACGGCGAAGTGGGTGAGGAACGTGCTGCCGGTCGACCACTGCTTGCGGCCGGTCACGCGCCAGCCGCCGTCGACGCGGTCCGCGCGGGTCGCCGGCAGTCCGCCCCGCGCCGGGCTGCCCATCTCCGCCTCCGCCTGACAGTTGTTGATGAAGTAGCCGTCGCGGACGACGCCGCGCATGAACGCCTCGATCATCGCCCGCGGCCAGAGGCCCGAGACCTGCGACTGCGCCACATAGCTGATGTGCATGTTCGCGGCGAGCCCCGCCGAGCCGAGCGCCCGAGCGATGCGCTCCTGCGCGGCGCAGGCGTCGAGCACGTCGCCGCCCAGGCCGCCGAGCGACTCCGGGATGGTGAGCGTCAGGTAGCCGGTCGCGCGCAGGTCGTCGACCGCGCCGGCGAGGAGGTCCTCGCCGCGCTCGGGGTCGCGCGCCACGCGCTCAGCGATGCGCCGCGCCGCCTCGTCGGCGACTGCGACGATGTGCGGCTTCGCGAGGCTGGCGAACGCGTCCATAGGGCCATTGTACGCGCGGACGGCGCCGCCAGGGTTAGAGCGGGGCGCCGCGCATCCCCATCAGCCCCTTGACCATCTGCACCTCGCCCAGGTGCTCGCAGATATGGCCGATGGCGAAAAAGGCGATGCACTCGGCCTTCGACATCTGCGCCATCGTCGGATAGGCCTGCGCGAAGAACGGGAGGCTCACGGCGGCGGCGCTGTCCTCGTCGCTCATGTGCTCGACGTGGCCGCAGACGGACTCGCCGACCGCGCGCCCGTAGGCGAGCAGCGCGTCGATGTCGAAGCGCAGGGCGCCGATCTGCTCGCGCGTCATGCCGTTGCCGAAGGGCGTCATGCCCGTCGTCTCCGCGCGCAGGCGGTCGGCCCACCCCTGCGACGCGAACACCGATGGCTGCTTGAACACCAGGCCGTGCAGCAGGTCATCGCCCGCGCGGAAGGCGTGCCAGATCGCGAACTGCACCGACGTGTCGTGCTTGTCAGGCTGCCACGCGAGCTGGTCGGGCGTCAGGCCCGCGACGAGCAGCGCCGGGAACTGGTCGTGCCAGAACTCGATGTTCTGCCGGATCGACATCGGGCGCCTCCTCTGCCTGCGCTACTGGTAGACGATGACGCGCGGCGGCGGCTGCAGCGCCAGGATCTGCGCGTCGGTCAGCGGGTCGGGGTCGTGCTGCAGGAAGACCTTGATCCCGCCGTAGGGAGCATACGCCGCGCCGGCGTACCGGCGGTACTTCACGCCCTTGATGTCGGCCGCGCCATAGCCGTCCATGTCGATGACGAGGTCCACGTCGTCGCGGCGGTCGATGTCGGCGGCGCCGGTGATCATGCCGTCCTGGAACTGGTGCACGATCAGCACCTTCCGCGGCAGGCGCTCCCGCTCGGCGAGCGCCGCCAGGTACGCCTGCACGGCGTTGATCTCGCCGGCGTCGATGCTGCCGATGGCCTGGCCCGGGCGCGTGTCGCCCGGCAGCGCGAACTCCGGGTCGAGCGCCACGAACACGTCGGGCTCGCGCAGGTACGGCGCGATGCGCTCCACCTCCGCGAGCGGGTCGCTGTGCCCGATCTGCAGGTCGAGCACCGTGACGAAGCCGCGCCGCCGCGCCAGGTCGATGAACGCCCGCACGCTGCGGTCGTCGAGGTACTGCAGGCTGGCGCCGCCGTCCGCCGGCTGGGCCACGGCGTACACCACGTGCAGCGCCGGCAGCACCGGCCCGGCGCCGTCGAGCGCGAGCGCCGCCGCGCGCTGCGCGAGCAGGTCGGCCGCGTCCTCCGGCGGGTGCTGGCCAAGCACGCCCATGGAGGGCGTGTACGGGTTGCCGTAATAGGTGACGAGCCGCTCGTGCGCCAGCGGCGAGGGCGCGGGCTCGCGCGCCGATACCGGCGCGCGCAGTTCGGGCAGCCCCCCGAGCCCGTACGCCGACGCCATCGTCGCATCGCCCGCCGGCGCATCGTGCGCGCGCTGGACCGCCGGCGTGCGCCACCACACGAGCGCCGCGAGCAGCGCCGCGCAGCCGGCGGCCGCGGCGAGCAGCATGGCGGGAGACACGGCGAGCGGCGCGGGGCGCCGCCGGGCGATGCGCACCGATGATCTCTTTCAGCGCCCGGCGTCGCCGCGGGATGCGTCAGCGGGCATGGGGGCGGGCGGCGGGATAGCGGGGACGTCCGCGCCGGTCCGCCCAGACGGCGAGCCCGATTCCCGCAGCGAGCAGCGCCGCGCCCAGCACGGTGAACGCCAGCCCGTCGCGGATCGGGATCCATGCGAGCCCCTGCCCGATGGACAGGAACTCGCGCTGCAGGTACTCCGTGTCGCTCGTCGACACGATCCGCATGTAGAACCGGGCGCCGATGCCCAGCAGCACGATCGGGATCGCCGCTACGAGCACCGCCGCGCCCACGCTTGCCAGGCGCCCGAACCCGCGGCACAGCAGGACCAGGAGCCCGCCGAGCACCGCCGCCAGCACGGCCAGCGCGAACGTGAGCACGCGAAGAATATCGTGGTTGCGCGACCGCAGGAAGTCGAGCCCGTTGTCCGTGATCCCGGCGAGCGAGAATACGCCGACGTTCCCGCTCGAGGCGGCGGGCTCGCGCAGGGCGTCGGTGCCGTGGCTGTACATAACGTTAGCGGAGCGGTCGAGCAGCACGTCGCGCAGCTCCTGTTTCGACAGCGACTGCGCCTCCTCGCGCGTCAGTTGAACCTGCACCGGGAAGTCGCGCAGTGTCAGCGTCTCGTCCGGCCCGGCGGCGGCGGCTCGTTGCTGCAGGTCGTCGTAGTTGCGGTCGATCAGCGGGTCGATCTCGGTCAGCGCGGCGACGGCGCGGCGGAGGGTGCGCTTCGAGGGGCCTTCGGCCGTGAGCTGGTAGAGGCACAGCGACCCGAGCAGGGCGAGGAGCGTGCACGAGAACAGGAAGCCGACCGACCACTTTCCGACGTTGCGCCAGAGCGACGGGCCGACCTCGACGACGATCGTCTCGTCCGGTGCCGGGGCCGGGGGAGCGGTCGCGATCACCGGCTCGCCATCGCCGGTCACGCTTACTCCGCGGGGACGGCGATCGTGCCGACCACCCGGTCGTGCAACGTGCGGTTCTCCGCGTCCAGCAGGGCGGACACGAACGCGATGATCGGCGCGATGGCGCAGAGCACGACGATCGCCGCGAAGACGACGATGCTGGTGCGGGTCAGCGCGAGCGCCACGACGGCGGCGAGCGGGGCTCCGGTCGCGAGCGCCATCGGCCAGCTGAAGAGCAGCGGGTTCAGGCAGAACCACCAGCGCGCAACGGCGCCCGGGGATAGCTTCGACCCGTCGTCGCGCACGAGCCGCACGCCGGCGACGTACTGGCCGCCCGTCTGCCCGCGCAGCGACAGCAGCGCAAGGTTCAGCATGCTCCAGGCGAGCGGCGTGCCGAGCCCGATGATGGCGAGGAAGGCGTAGAGGTCCGCATCGCTCGCGTCCTGCTCCGCGCCGTTCGTGCGGAACAGCAGGATCGCGCCCGCGATCACCGTGATGAGCATGAGCACCGCGGCGAAGATCACCATGTCCACGACGTACCCGCCGGCGCGGGCGCGAAGGCTCACGAGCGGCGCGTCGGCGGCGGCGGTGCGGGGCAGGCTGATCTCGTTCGTCGCGATAGGGCGTCGCCTCAGCGGGATTCGCGGCGCGATTATAGCACGATGCCCGTTGCCCCCGGCCCCAACCGGCTCGCCCGGCGGGGTCGCCCGCGCGCCGCTCCAATGCGGCCTGCGGCCCTCCCTTCGCCTCCCGGCGCGCGCCTTCGCTCGTTGCTGGGCGGCGCGCATGCCGGCTCGATCCTTCGCGCCTGCGGTGCTCCGACGACCGCGCACCGGCGCCACGCGCTGGCGGCGGCGAGGCCACGGCGGCCAGGCGGCCCCCCGCGCCGGTCGCGCTCCTCGCGGACCGATCCCGGGACTCGTCCGGTCGGATGCCGGCGATACCTTCCAGCCTCCCTCGCGGCCGTGGTCTTCATCGGCGGCGCTTTCCCCAGGCCGCGCTCTCGGCGATGATTGCCGCATGGCCGCGCGCTTCGGCTTCACCTTCCCGCTCGATGGCATCGCCCTGCGCGACCACCGGCAGGCGCTGCAGGACGCCGAGCGGCTCGGCTACACCGACGCCTGGTCCTACGAGGTCGACGGCGTCGACTGCTTCGCGCCGCTCGCGCTCGCGGCCGCGTGGACCGAGAACCTCCAGCTCGGCACGGCGATCGCCAACGTCTACACGCGCTCGCCGCTGACGCTCGCCATGTCCGCGATGGCGATCGCCGAGGCCGCGCCCGGGCGCTTCTCGCTCGGCATCGGCGCCGGCTCGTCCGTGATCGTCGGGCAGTGGAACGGCGTGCCGTTCGAGAAGCCGTACGGTCGCGTCCGCGATGTGACGGCGGTGCTCGAGCGCGCCTTCGCCGGCGAGAAGGTCAGCGCCGAGCTGCCGACGCTGCACGTCGATGGCATGCGGCTCTCGCGCTCCGCCCTGGCGCCCGCGCCGAAGCTCTACATCGCCGCCCTCCGCGAGCGCATGCTCATGCTCGGCGGCGCGCAGGCGGACGGCGTCATCATCAACTGGCTCGGCGCGAAGGACGTCCCGAAGGCCGTCGCCGCCGCGCGCAGGGGCGCGGAGCAGGCGGGCCGCGACCCGGCGAAGGTCGAGGTCGTCTGCCGCATTTTCGTCTGCATGTCGACCGACCAGGCGCTCGTCGACTTCCTCGGGCGCCGCGCCGTCGCGGGATACCTGAACGTGCCCGTGTACGCGAAGTTCCACGAGTGGCTCGGTCGTGGCGAGCTGCTGCGGCCGATGTGGGAGGCGTGGGCGGCGGGAGACCGCAAGGCAGCGACCGCCGCCATCCCGCGCCAGACAATCGATGAGCTAATCATCCACGGCGACGCCGAGACCTGCCGCCGCAAGGTGCAGGAGTACGTGAATGCCGGCGTCGACGTGCCCGTGCTGAACTTCCTGCCGGCCGCCGCGGACCCTGCCGAGCGCGCGCGCCAGTCGCTCGAGATGTTGCGCGCGCTCGCGCCCGGCGCCTGAGCGCTAGCCGAGCGGGTCGAGCAGCACGCTCGCCTCGCCGGTCACGACCTTCTCCCCGCGCTGGTTCAGGCAGTCCGTACGCAGCGTGACGATGCGCTTCTCCGCGTCGACCGCCGTCACCTCGCACTCCGCCGTGATCTCGTCGCCGATGGCGACGGGCGCGCGGAAGCGCAGTTGCTGCGAGAGGTAGATGACGACCCAGCCGGGGGCCGGGTGCCGAGCGCGGCAGAGATGAAGCCGGCCGATAGCATGCCGTGGGCGATGCGCCCCTTGAAGCGCGTCCGCGTGCCGAACGTCTCGTCGAGGTGCAGCGGCTGGTCGTCGCCGCTCGCTTCCGCGAACTGGCGCACGACGGCGTCCGTCACGGTCTTCGTGAAGCGCACGGTGTCGCCCGGCTTCAGCGGCAAATCGGGCATCGGCGCTCGCTCCCTTCGGCTCCACGCTTCCCGAAGGCGATGCTACCAGCGCTCGCGCCGGGACGAAACGCCGCGGACGGCATTCGGCATGAGCGCTTGATCGTTTGACACCTCGGCAGGCCTGCCATACGCTAAGGATGTTCAGGAAACGAGGTTCATCGGTTGGCCACTGCCAGGGACACGACTGCCGTCCCGACCTCCGGCCGCAAGCGGAAGCTGCGCCGGGGGCCTCTCACCCGCAAGCAGATCCTCGATGCCTCACTCCGGCTCTTCTCAGAGAAGGGCTTCGCGCGCACGAGCGTGCGCGATATCGCCCAGGCCGCCGGCATCACCGACGCGGCCATCTATTATCACTTCGAGTCGAAGCGCGAGCTGTTCGAGGCCCTGATCGAGGAGCGTGGGTTCACCTCGGCCGTCGAGGGGCTGGAGCGCACCGACCTGCAGCAGGTGACGGTCGGGCCGGCGGAGGCCATCCGCGGCATCGCCGAAAGCGCCCTCGCCCTGATGTACGCGAACCGCGACCTGATGAAGGTCTTGCTCGTCGAGGCGATGGCGGGCGATGCGGTGGCGATGGAGGAGTACCGGATGCTTGTCGAGCGCTGGGAGCGCGCCGAAGCGCGCATCCTGCGCCACTACGCCGCGCGTCACGCCATCCGCACGGACGACGTCGATGAGCTGGCGAAGCAGCTCGTGGTGACCGTGATCGGCGCCTTCGCCGACTTCCTCGCCTCTCCGCTCGCCGGGGCGGCGAACGGCAACGTGCCCGCGAGCCTCATGTGCTCCGTGCAGGCGGCGATGGACCGCATCTCGCAGGGGATCACCGCGGGGGACTAGAGGCCCATGTCCGCGCCGCGCCTCCGGCCGTTTCCCGCCACTCCGAACGCCGTGACGAGCATCGAGCAGGCGCGCTTCGCGCACGAGAGCGAAGAGGAGTTCGCGCGGCTACTCGATTTCTACGGCGTCCGCTGGGAATACGAGCCGCGGACCTTCCCGCTCCGCCACGCGGACGACGGCCGCATTCTCGAGGCGTTCACGCCGGATTTCTTCCTGCCCGACCTGGGCATCTACGTGGAGCTGACGACGCTGAAGCAGGGGCTGGTCACGGACAAGCATCGCAAGCTGCGGCGGATGCGGGAGCTGTACCCGGACGCGCAGGTGAAGCTGCTCTACAAGCGCGACTACCTGGGCCTGCTCGCGAAGTACGGCATCCGCGACGCCGGCGAGCAAGAAGCGATGGGCGTGCGCGAGGTGCTGATCACGGCGAGCGAGATCGAGCGGCGCGTCAACGAGCTGGGGCGCCAGCTCACCCGCGACTACGCCGGCCGCGAGCCGCTGCTCGTCGGCGTGTTGAAGGGCGTGACGTGCTTCATGGCCGACCTCATGCGCCACATCTCCCTGCCGCTGAGCGTCGACTTCATGACGATCTCCTCGTACGAGGGCGACCGCAGCGGCGCCGTGCGCATCGTGCAGGACCTGCAGGAGAACATCGCCGGCCGCGACGTGCTGATCGTCGAGGACATCGTCGATACCGGCATGACGCTCAACCATCTGATGCGCCAGCTCCAGGCGCGCGAGCCGGCCACGCTGCGCGTGTGCGCGCTGCTCGACAAGCGCGCCCGCCGGCTCGTGGACGTGCCGCTCGACTACGTCGGCTTCGAGATCGGCGACGAGTTCGTCGTCGGCTACGGGCTCGACTACCGCCAGAAGTTCCGCAACCTGCCGTTCGTGGCCACCCTGCGGGCCGGCGAGACGCCGCCCGCGGACGCCTCCGGTTGAGCGCGATGGCCGACGCGGCAGACGAGCGCCCGAGCGAGCCGCCGCCCTTCGCCGGCATCCCCGGCGTCGCCGACCTCTTCGAGGCGTCCGACGAGATGCTCGCGTTCCTCGACACGTACCAGCGCGTGTGGGAGCAGGAGAGCCGGGCGATGCACGCCCTCGGCGACTTCCTCGGCGCCCGCGCGGAGTCGCTCCGCCTGCAGGCCGAGCTGATGCGCGGCGGCAGCGAGGCCTTCCGCCGCTATGCGCGCTGGTCCGAGCGCCTGCTCGGGCTCCGGCCCGAGTCGATGATGCAGGCGTGGCTGCGCTTCTTCGAGCGCCCGCGGCCCGGCCCGGGGGACGAGCGGAAGTGACCACGCAGACGGCGGCGATGGCGGGGACGCACGCGCGGGACGACGTCCGGCCGAAGCTTCGGGGCGTCCTGCACCTCGCCGCCGCGCTGCTCGCGCCGGCCGGGCTCGCGTTCCTCGTCCTGCAGGCGCACGCGCCGGGCGGCTATGTCGGCGCCGCGATCTACGGCGCGACGCTGATCATCTGCTACGGCACGAGCGCGACGTACCACCTCTTGCCCTGGGGGCGCACGCCGCGCGCGGTGATGAGGCGCATCGACCATGCGATGATCTTCGCGCTGATCGCGGGGACGTACACGCCGTTCTGCCTCGTCGTCCTCGGCACGGCATGGGGCGTGACGATGCTCTCGCTCGTCTGGGCGCTCGGCGGCGCCGGGATGCTGATGAAGACGCTCTGGTCCAGCGCGCCGCGCTGGCTCGGCGTCGCCGCGTATCTGGTCGTCGGCTGGCTGGCGCTGATCCCCTCCGGCGAGCTCGTCTCGTGGTTCAGCGCGCCGACGCTCGCGCTGCTCATCGCGGGCGGCGTCCTGTACTCGCTCGGTGCGCTCGTCTACGCCGCGCGCCGCCCGGACCCGTACCCGCGCTGGTTCGGCTTCCACGAGGTCTTCCACGCGCTCGTCATCGCCGGCGGCGCGATCCACTTCGCGCTCGTCGCCTTCTACGTCCTGCCCTCGTAGCTCCGGCCCTCGGCGCCCCCGGCATCGCTCCGCCGGCGGCGCGGTCACCGCGCGCGATGCGGCGCTGCGGTTTTCGCAGTCAGCGGGCGTATTGCCTGCCATCTCCCGTCCGCCATACTCGATCCCGGCGCGATACGCGCAGCCCAGGAGGATCACGATGACGGAGCCGGCCGCCGAGACGCCATCCAACGACGCGCTGCTCGGGTTCAACCCGTTCGACCCGGAGTTCCGCCGCGACCCGTACCCCGTATACCGCCGGTTGCGGGAACAGGCGCCGGTGCAGCAGAGCCTGCCGGGGCTCATCGTCTGCAGCCGCTACGCCGACTGCGCGACGCTCCTGCGGCACCCGAAGGCGAGCAGCGACGGCCGCAAGGCGACGGCGTTCCAGGAGTACGCGGCACAGAACCCGGGCGCCTTCGATGCGGACGAGTTCATGAACGAGACGCGGCCGTTCCTCTTCCTTGACCCGCCGGATCACACGCGGCTGCGCGGGCTGGTGAACAAGGCGTTCACGCCGCACGTCGTCGAGCGCCTGCGGCCGCGCATCCAGGAGATCGTCGACGAGCTGCTCGATGCCGCCGCCGCGCGCGGCGAGCTCGACGTGATCGAAGACCTCGCGTACCCGCTGCCGGTGCGCATCATCAGCGAGATGCTCGGCGTGCCGCCGGAGGACCACGAGCGCTTCAAGGACTGGTCGCGGGAGCTGGCGCGCAGCCTCGACCCGGAAGCCGTGATCCCCCCGGACCTCATGCAACGCCGCCAGGCCGCCGCGGAGGCGTTTCGCGATTACTTCACCGGCCTCATCGCCGCGCGCCGGAAGGACCCGCGCGATGACCTCCTGTCGGCGTTGATCGCCGCCGAGGAGCAGGGCGACCGGCTGACGCAGGACGAACTGCTGGCGACCTGCACGGTGCTGCTCATCGCCGGCCACGAGACCACGGTGAACCTCATCGGCAACGGGACGCTGGCGCTGCTGCGACATCCGGGCGAGCAGGCGCGGCTGCGCGCGGACCCGTCGCTCGTGCGCACGGGCGTCGAGGAGATGCTGCGCTACGACCCGCCCGTGCAGCTCACCGCCCGCATCGCGCTCGAGGACATCGCGCTGTCCGCCGGCGTGCTGCGCAAGGGCGAGCAGGCGGTGCTGCTCCTCGGGTCGGCGAACCGCGACCCGGAGCAGTTTCCCGACCCGGAGCGCTTCGACGTCGCGCGCGCCGAGAACCGCCACCTTGCGTTCGGCATGGGCATCCACTTCTGCCTCGGCGCGCCGCTCGCCCGCGTCGAGGGCCAGATCGCGATCGGCTCCCTGCTCGCGCGCTCGCGGGAGCTGCGCCCGCTCGTCGAGCAGCCGGAGTACAAGGAGAACGTCACACTCCGCGGCCTCGCGGCGCTCCCGGTGGCCTTCGTGCCCGCGTAACCGCGCCGCGCCGTATCATGGCCGCGATGACGCAGGCGCTCGAGCAGGTCGAAGAGACGTTCGAGGCCGGCGGCCGGCGGCTCTTCGCGCGCCGCTGGCTGCCGGCGGGACCGCCGAAGGCGCACCTCCTCATCGTCCACGGGTATGCCGAGCATTCGGGGCGCTACGCCTGGACCGGCGAGCGGCTCGCGGAGGCGGGGTACGCGGCGCACGCCGTGGACCTCCCCGCGCACGGGCGCTCGGACGGCGTGCGCGCGCTCCTGCGCTCGCTCGATCCCTGCGTCGATGCCGTGCGCGCGCTGGCCGCCGGCGTCGAGGGCGCCACGCCGCGGTTCCTGCTGGGGCACAGCATGGGCGGCACGGTCGTCGCCCTCGGCGCGGTGGAGCGCGCCTGGGACGCGCGCGGGCTCGTGCTGAGCGGCCCCGCGCTGACGCCGGGCCGGCGCGCGCGCCTGCAGGAGCTCATCGTGCGGACGCTGGCGCTCATCGCGCCGCGGATGGGGATCGTGGAGTTGCCCGCAGACGCCGTCTCGCGCGACCCCGGCGTGGTGCGCGCGTACGACGCCGACCCGCTCGTCTATCGCGGCAAGATCCGCGCCGCTACGCTCGTCGCGATGCTGTCGGCGCAGCGCCGCATCGCTGCGGCGATGGAGCACATCGCGCAGCCGCTGCTCATCGTCCACGGCGGCGACGACCGCCTCGTGTCGCCCGAAGGCAGCCGCGTGCTCGCCGCGCGCGCCGGCTCCGCAGACCGCACCCTGCGCATCTACGACGGCCTCTATCACGAGGTGCTCAACGAGCCCGAGCGCGAGTCCGTCCTCGCCGACATCGTCTCCTGGATCGACGAGCGCCTGTAGCCGCCGCGGGCCCGAGCCCAGAGGTACGCGTCGCCCTTCCGCGCGCGCTGGCGCCTGCACCCCGGCGTCGCGGTCCCGTCCCTCCCAGCAGAGGGCGTGCATGGGGCGGAAGCCCTTTGTCAGGGGGCTCCCGGGCGCGTCCCGCGGGAACGCCGGCTTCTCCGAGGCCCGGCGAGTGGATCGCCCACGGTCCGCGGACACGCCCGGGCGGCAGTGCCACCGGGCGCTCGGAGTTGCGCGCATCGTGTGCGACTCTGGCGCGATGGCATCGCTGCGCCGGCGCGCGGTGCGCGCCATCGCGGCGACCCCCGGAGGAAAAAATGACAAAACGAACCCGGCTCCCGCGCCGGGCACACGGGAACCAGTGACCAAACGAACGGCCACCCGGCGCCGGCGCAACCGCGATGATCACAAGACGGACTTCGGCGTTCGCCGCGGAAACCAAGGGAAAAGAGTCGAATAAAGCGCCGCGCCGGGAGCGGATCAGTTCTTCGTGACGCCGGCGACGCCGAGGCGGAAGAGGGGGTCGGCCGTCACGGCAGCGAGCATGTCGATGCGGCCGTGCCCGGCCCACTCCGGCCGGTCGCCGGCGGGCAGGGGTGTCGCCGTGCGCTCGATGACGCCGGCGAGCGCATCCGGCCGCAGGGCCGGATGCCGCGAGAGGACGAGCGCGGCGAGGCCCGCGACCTGCGGCGCCGCGAACGACGTGCCATCGGCGACGCCGTAGGGCTGGTCGTCGATGCAGGGGAGGAAGGCGTCGCACTTCGTCCGCGGGACCGCGCCGAGCACGCGCTCGCCGACGGCGACGACGCCGACCTCCGGCCCGGTCGTGGAGAAGTCGGCGCGGCGCGACGGGTCCGCCGCCTGCGCCGCGCCGACGGCGAGCACGCCCGGATAGCGCGCCGGGTACGAGACGCCGTCGGTGCCGGTGTTCCCGGAGGCCGCGACGATCAGCGCGCCGAACTCGTCGTGGGCGATGCGCACCGCTTCGCGCACGATCGGCGCATCGACCGCGCCGCCGAGGCTGACGTTGAGCACCTTCGCCCCGCGCTCGACGGCGTAGATGATGCCCTCGGCGAGTTGCAGCGAGTCGCCGCCGCCCTCGCAGTCGAGCACCTTCACCGGCAGCAGCGTGACGTTCCGCGCCACGCCGATCATACCGGCGCCGTTGCCATCGGCCGCGATGATGCTCGCGACGAAGGTCCCGTGCCCGGCGTCGTCCGCGACGTCGCCGCCGCTCCGCGGCGCGCACGGCGACGAGGCGGCGCTGACGAACGCGCAGCCGCGCGCATCATCGACGCAGCCGTCGGCGTCGTCGTCGACGCCGTTGTTCGGCACCTCCCGCGGGTTCGACCAGACCCGCCCCCGCAGGTCGGGATGCGTCGCGTCGATGCCCGTGTCGATGACGGCGACGAGCACGGAAGGGCTGCCCTTCTCGATGTCCCAGGCCTGCGGCGCCTTCTCGACGCCGAGGTACGACTGGCGCGCGAAGAGCGGGTCGGAGGGGTGCTCGGCGGCCCGGTAGAGCGGGTACGACGGCTCGATCGCCGTGACGCCCGCGGCCCCGGCGAAGTCCGCAAAGGCGCGCGCCAGGCCCTCGCCGCGGCGCACGCGGACGGCGAAGCCCGGCATCGGCGCGGGAAGCATCTCGCGCACGGCGTAGCCCTGCGCGGCCGCGCGGGCGGCGAGCGCCTGCGCCTGGGCGGCGTCCCGCGTGCGGACGACGAGCGTGTCAGGGAGCGGCAGCGAGGCGGGCGCGCCCGTCGCGGCGCGGGCGGCGGGCGCCGGCCGCGGCAGGGTGCGCGATGACAGCGCGAGGGCGCACGCGCAGGCCCCCAGGAGCAGCGGCAGCGACCGTCCGCACATCCTCGGCATCGCCCTCGTCGCCTACTCCGGACGGCGTCAGTGCCGCGCAGGATAGCACAGGGGGCGTGTTACAATCGCGCCGGCCCGGAGGTCTTTGTGCCCATCCGCATCCTGGCGCCGCACGAGGCCGCGAAGATCGCCGCGGGCGAGGTGATCGAGCGCCCGGCGTCGGTGGTCAAGGAGCTCGTCGAGAACGCGCTCGATGCCGGCGCGCGCCGCATCGCCGTCGAGGTCCGGGAGGGCGGGCTGGCGCTGATCCGCGTCGCGGACGACGGCTGCGGCATCGAGCCGGGCGAGCTGCGCATCGCGTTCGAGCGCCACGCGACGAGCAAGGTCGCGTCCGAAGACGACCTCTGGCGCGTGGCCACGCTCGGTTTCCGCGGCGAAGCCTTGCCGAGCATCGCCGCCGCCGCCGAGGTGGATGTCGTGACGCGCGCGGCGGGCAACGACGTGGCGTCGCGCGTGCGGCTGCGCGAGGGCGCCATCATCGAGGAAGGCTCCGCCGCCGGCGCGCCGGGCACGGTCTTCACCGTGCGGCGCCTCTTCGCCGCGCAGCCCGCCCGCCTGAAGTTCCTGCGCTCGCCCGGCGCGGAGGCGGCGCAGGTCGCGAACGTCATCGCGCACTACGCGCTGGCGTACCCGGAGGTGCGCTTCTCGCTCGAAACGGACGGCCGCGCGACGCTCGACACGCCGGGCACCGGGCTCCTGCGCGATGCCGTCGCCGCCGTGTACGGGGCGGAGGTCGCGGCGGCCGCGCTCGATGTCGCGGCGCCGCCGCCGAACGAGGGAGAGCCCGGGGTCGCCGGCGTCGCCGTCGACCCGGGAGTGCACCGCGCGTCGCGCAACTACATCGGCCTCTACGTGAACCGTCGCTGGGTGCGCAACCGCGCGCTGGCGTTCGCGGTCGAGGAGGCATACCAGGGCATGCTGCCCGTCGGCCGCCACCCGGTCGCCGTCATCGCGATCGCGCTGCCGCCCGACGAGGTCGATGTGAACGTGCACCCGACGAAGGCAGAAGTGCGGCTGCGGCGCGAGCGCGAGGTGTTCGGCGCCGTCCAGCGCGCCGTGCGGCGCGCACTCTCCGCCGCGTCGCCGGTGCCGGCGGTCTCGCCCGGGGTCTGGGCGCCCTCGCCGGCGCCCGCGTCAGCGCGCCCGCCGCTCGTGCTGCGCGCGCCCGAAGCGCAGCCGCGGCTGGCGCCAGCCCCCGAACGCGGCGAAACGCCGCACCCCCCACCGATGGCGGACCGGCTGCCCGTGCTCCGCGCCGTCGGCCAGGCGGGCAACACGTACGTCATCGCCGAGGGGCCCGAGGGGCTGTACCTGCTGGACCAGCACGCGGCGCACGAGCGGGTCCTCTACGAGCGCTTCCTGGCGGCGTCGCGGGCGGGCCGTCCGGACGTGCAGGGGCTGCTCGAGCCGCTGACCGTCGAGCTGACCCCCCAGCACGCGGCGATCGTCGAGGAACAGCGGGAGACGCTGGAGCGCCTGGGGTTCGACCTGGCGCACTTCGGCGAGCGCGCGTACGTGGTCCGCGCGGTGCCCGCGGCGCTGGCGGGCGACGACGCCGGGGCGGCGATCGCCGAGGTGCTCGAGCGCGCGGCGCGCGATGCCACCGGCAGCGAGGGCGAGGCCGCCGACCCGTGGCACCGGCTCGCGGCGTCACTCGCGTGCCACGCCGCGGTGCGCGCGGGGATGGCGCTCGGCGCCGAGGAGCAGCGCGAGCTGCTGCGGGGGCTCGAGGGGTGCGAGTCGCCCCGCACCTGCCCGCACGGGCGGCCGACGATGATCCATCTGGCCGCGGACGCGCTGGCGCGGGAGTTCGGGCGACGATGAGCGAGGGGCCGCGCTTCGACGTCGTCGCCATCGGCAACGCCATCGTCGATGTCATCGCGCAGGTCGAGGATCGATTCCTCGACGCGCAGGGGCTGGCGAAAGGCGTGATGACGCTCATCGAGGCGCGGGACGCGGAGCGCCTCTACGGGCTGATGCCGCCGGGCGTCGAGTCGTCCGGCGGTTCCGCCGCGAACACCGCGGCGGGGATCGCCTCGCTCGGCGGCCGCGTGGCGTACATCGGCAAGGTGCGCGACGACCAGCTCGGCGCCGTCTTCCGGCATGACATCCGGGCCGCCGGCGTCCACTTCGATACGCCGGCGGCGGCCGACGGCCCCGCGACGGCGCGCTGCCTGATCTGCGTCACCCCGGATGCGCAGCGGACGATGCAGACGTACCTCGGGGCGTCGGTCGAGCTGACGGCCGCGGACATCGCGCCGGAGATCGTCGCCGCCTCTGCGGTGACCTATCTCGAGGGCTACCTGTGGGATCGGGAGACGGCGAAGGAGGCGTTCCTGCGCGCGGCGCGCCTGGCGCACGACGCCGGACGGAAGGTCGCGCTCACGCTCTCCGACCCGTTCTGCGTCGAGCGCCACCGCGAGTCGTTCCTCGACCTGGTCGCGGCGCACGTGGACGTGCTGTTCGCGAACGAGCAGGAGGTCATCTCGCTCTACCGAGCGGCGAGCTTCGATGATGCGCTCCAGCGGGTGCGCGGCCAGTGCGACGTGGTCGCGCTGACGCGTAGCGAGCGCGGCTCGGTCGTCGTGGCCGGCGGCGAGGTGCATGTCCTCGATGCGGCGCCGGTTCCGCGGGTGGTCGATACCACCGGCGCCGGCGACCTGTACGCCGCGGGGTTCCTCTGGGGCCTGACCGCCGGGCGCGACCTCGCGACGTGCGGGCGGCTCGGCAGCATCTGTGCGGCCGAAGTGATCAGCCACGTCGGCGCGCGTCCGCTCGTCCCGCTGCGCGAGCTGGCGACGCCGCTCGTCGCCTAGCCGGACGACGCGAGCGCCTCGCGCAGCGCGGCCGCGGCCCGCGCGTCCTCCCCCGGGTCGATCGTGCGCACGTCGAGCAGCACCGCGTCGTCCTCGATGCGTGCGATGACGCCGCGCGCGCGCAGCGCCGCCAGCAGGCGCGTCGCGCGGGCGCCGCTGCCGGCCGGCAGCCCGACCGCCTTCGATGGCAGGCTCTCGTCCGGGAGCGCGCCGCCGCCGACCGCCGCGCGGGCATCACGCACCTCGGCGCCGGGGACCGTGGCGGCGATCGCTCGGGCGCGCGCGGCGAGCGCGTCGACCGGCGCCGCGATCATGCGCCAGACGGGCAGCCGTTCCTCGGCGCGGCCTTCGGCGTAGAGCCGCAGCGTCGCGGCGAGGCCGGCGATGCTGCTCTTGTCCAGCCGGACGGCGCGCGCGAGCGGGTGGCGCCGCATCGTATCGATGCGTTCCCGCCGGCCGGCGGCGATGCCCGCCTGCGGGCCGCCGAGCAGCTTGTCGCCGGAGAACAGCACGACGTCGGCGCCGGCGGTGATGGCGTCCTGGGGCCGCGGCTCGGCCGGCAGACCCCAGCTCGTCGTGTCCAGCAGGCAGCCGCTCCCGAGGTCGTCGATGAGCAGCACGCCCCGCTCATGGGCCAGCGCGGCGAGCGCGTCGAGCGCCGGCGCTTCGGTGAAGCCCCGGATGCGGAAGTTGCTGGCGTGCACGCGCATCAGCGCCGCGGTGCGCGGGCCGATCGCGTCGGCGTAGTCGGCGAGGCGCGTGCGGTTCGTCGTCCCGACCTCGACGAGCTTCGCGCCGGACTGCCGCATGACGTCGGGCACGCGGAAGCCGCCGCCGATCTCCACCAGTTCCCCGCGTGAGATCACGACCTCCCGCCGGGCGCAGAGCGCGGACAGCGCGAGCAGCACGGCGGCGGCGTTGTTGTTCACGGCGATCGCGGCCTCAGCGCCGGTGAGCCGGCGCACGAGCGGCGCCAGCAGCGCGTGGCGCGAGCCGCGCCGTCCGCTCGCCAGGTCGAGCTCGAGGTTGCCGTAGCCGCTGCCCGCGGCCATCGCCTGCACGGCCTCCACGGCGAGCGGCGCGCGGCCCAGGTTGGTGTGGAGGATGACGCCGGTGGCGTTGATGAGCGGGCGGAGCGGCGGCTCTCGCTCGTCCTGGAGTCGACGTAACGCGTCGGCGACCACCGCCTCGTAGGCCGGCGCGGGTTCCCCGGCGGCGATGCGCGCTCTTGCGGCTTCGAGCGTCTCGCGCACGACCGCGGTGACCAGCCTATCGCCCGAATGCGCAGCGAAACGCGCATCCGCGAGCACGCGGTCGACCGAGGGCAGCAAGCGGTATTGATCTTCGGACATGGGTCGATATTGTAGGGCTTCGCGTGGCGCATTCGCGCCGCGCCCGCCGTATAATCGGTTCGCCGCCCATCCGAGCAAGGAGGCACCAGATGGACCGCCTCGCCGAACTCGCCCTCGACCTGTCGCACGTGCTCGATGAACTGCATGCGGAGGCCGCGAAGCGCGACCGGCGCGAGTTGATGGCGCCGTTGCACTGGCTCGACGAAGCGAACACGCTCCTGCGCGTCGAACTCGCGCGCGACCGCGCCCAGCCCGCGGTCGGCGCCGTGCCGTTCACCTACGTCCCGGTCGAGTACCGCCGCTCGCGCTAGAGCCCGCAGTCGCGCATGCGAGCGCCGTCCCGCCGCGCCGCGCGCACATCGTAGGCGGCGAAGCGTCCGCGCGGGTCGCGGTAGACGACGCGCGCAGTGCCCTGCTGCTCGAACTCCTGCAGGCGCGTGCTCTCGTTCTGCGAGAACTTCATCGGGTAGTCGCGCTCCAGCAACACGATGTCGATCTTCTTCGCGCCGAGGAAGCAGGCGTACTGCTCCGGCGTGTTCCACCAGCGCCGGAACTGGCTCTGGTCGAAGAACTCCTGCGCGAGCACGGCGTGGTGGCGCATCAGCTGGTACGCGCCGTCCTCGCGGTCGTTGGGCTCGAGCACGCGGTAGGTCGCGTGCGGGTCGAACTGCGGCGAGCGCAGGAACTCGCCATACAGCGGGCGCGAGTAGCGGTCGAGCCCGAACGTGTTCACCTGCTGATGCTGGATGCGATGCGCGAAGAGCAGCGCCAGGGCGAGAAACGCCGGCAGGAACGCCGGGCGGATCGCCCAGGCGAGGCCGGAAAGGATGAACGGCATGAGCACGACGGCGGCGCGGAAGCGGGCCATGAACTTCAGCGTGCCGACGAGGTCCGCCTGCTTCGTCGTCGCCACCGCCGGCGCCGTGCGGATGTAGAGCGCGTACGGCAGGGCGATCAGCGCCGCGACGACGAGCGCCGCGGCGAGCGGGAACACGTCGCGCGGGCGCCGCACCGCGGCGTACAGCGCGTAGCCGGCGATCGCGGGCACGGCGGCGAAGGGATGCGTCGTCACGGCGATCAGCGCCCAGCCGCCGGCCAGCGGCCAGCGGCGGCGGTCGGTCGCTTCCACGAAGAGGAAGAAGAACGCGCAGGCGTAGAGAAACGCGAGCTGGAACGAAACCAGCCCCTCGATGAGGAAGGTGTTCACGTAGAGCAGCGCCAGCAGCCGCGCGTCGCGCAGGGCAGGGCGCGCGCGGACGGCCGCATACCCGTACAGCACGAAGCCGCCGACCATCGCGATCGTCACCGCGCGGTCGCCGATCAGGGCGTAGGGCACCGCCGCCACGAGCCACGGCACGACGGCGTAGGGGAAGGTGAGCGCGTCGCCGCGCTCCAGCATCGAGATGTGCAGCGGCAGGCGGGCGTGGTGGAAGAGCTGGTCGGAGATGTACCAGACGTGCGCGTAGTCGTTCGCCGAGTCCGAGCCGAGGAAGAACGGCTTCGAGAGGACGAGCGCGCAGAGCACGGCGACGCCCGCGAGCGCGCCGGAAGCGACGGCGTACTGGAGGCGCACGTGCCAGCGGGAAACGGCGGCGCCGATGCTCGCGCCGGCGCGCGGGGCCGTCAGTTCGCCAAGCACGTGGCGCTCCTTGCGGGCTCGTCCTGGCGGGCGCGCAGGCCCGTCAGTTCGGGGACCGTCACCATCTCGTACCCGGCGGACCGCAGGCCGTCAATGACCCGCGGCAGGGCGGCGAGGGTCGTGCTGCGGTCCGGGTTGCCGCCGCCGAGCCCGCCGTCGTGCATCAGGATGATCGCGCCCGGATGGGCGCCGGCGAGGACATTGCGCACCACCTCGTCGGCGGTCGCGTCGCTCCAGTCCCGAGAATCGACATCCCAGCCGACCGACGTGTAGCCCGCGCGGCGCAGCACGCGCAGCATCGCCGTGCTCGTATGGCCGTAGGGCGCGCGGTAGAGCGCCGGCGCGAAGCCCGCGGCGGCGGCGATCTCCGCCTGCGCGCGCGCCGTATCGCGCGCGAAGTCGCCCTCGCGCATGCGGGCGAGCGCCCGCGAATGCGTCTCGGAGTGCGAACCGACGCCCATGCCGGCGAGGGTCTCCTGCGCGACCAGCTCCGGATGCGCGGCGGCGGCCGCGCCCTCGACGAAGAACGTCGCCCGCACGCCACGGTCCCGCAGCATGCGCAGCACCTGATCCGTGTAGGGCGGATTCGGTCCGTCGTCGAAGGTCAGCGCGACCGCGCGGCGGGCGTCGCAGCCGGCGCTCACGTGCTGCGCCCGGGCCGCGCTCGCGCACGACGCGACCAGCGCCCCTGCCGCGCACAGGGCGATCGCGGTGACCAGGCGTGCCCTCCCGTCTCGCCTCCGCATCCGTGGGGAGTATGCGCGGCGCGCCGCGCAGGTTCAATTTGACGCGTCGAAGCTCAGGCCGCCTGCGTGCCCGAATGGTCGATGCGCAGCGACGACGGGAGCGCGCGCCGCTCGGGCCGCGTGCCGAGCAGGTACACCGCCGAGACCGCGCCGATGACGAGTGTCTCGAGCGCGCACATCGCGCCGAGCAGCACCGTCATGTCGCGCCAGAACGGCTCCGGGAACATCTGGATCAGGTGGTCGGTGGCGGGGTTGAGCTGCCAGAAGTCGTTCGAGAACAGCAATTCGTGGAAGCGGTCGAACGCCGCGTTGAAGCCGAAGGCGGCGAAGACGCCGATGCCGCCGAGCACGACCGCGCCCAGCGCGAGCCCGGCGAGCGCCTGCCCCGCGAGCTGGCGCACGTTCCCGTCTCGCGAGCGGATGAAGAAGATCACGACGTATGCGAGCACGTAGACCGCGCTGATCTCCTGCGCGCGGTTCACGAGCACGAACAGGCCCTTCACGTCCTGCATGTGGCGCGTCTCGCGCGCGTTGAAGACCGGCGCGGGCAGCCCGTCCTCGGTCACGGTGTGATAGAAGGTCTTCTCGCCGTTGTTGAAGTAGCCGCGCAGCGCCTTCGCCGTCGAATCGAGATCGGCGCGGGAGAGCCCCGTCGAGGCTTCGGCGTCGTAGCGGTCGAAGGCGTAGTCGTAGACCTGCGGCGAGTTCGCCAGGAGGCGGATGTTGGTGGTCACCAGCGCGACGGGGAGGGCGATGAGGAATGCGACGGTCGCGAGCGCGCGGGCGAAGCCCATGTAGGTTCCCCTCTGCCGCCCCGCCGCCGCGACAGCCGCATTCTCTTGCGGCTCTCCGAGGTTGTCAAGCGCGTCGTCGCCCGCTGCCGCCTGTTCCCCGTCCGCCATGCGCACCAGCTTACCGCCTGGCGCACCTACCCGGCGGCGCCGTCCGCCGCGATAATGCGCTGTGCCCGCATCCGTCCCGCTGACGATCGTCGGCCTCGGTCCCGGCGACCCGGCGCTGCTCACCGTCGAGGCGCGCGTCGTGCTCGACGCCGCACCCGAGGTCTGGTTTCGCACGCTGCGGCATCCGACGCTCGATGCGGTCGCCGTGCCCGCGCGTCGGTCGTTCGACGACCTGTACGACACCCTGCCCTCATTCGACGCGGTGTACGCGGAGATCGTCGAGCGGGTCCTGGCGCTCGCCGCGCGGCCGGACGGCGTGGTGTACGCCGTGCCGGGGCACCCGCTGTTCGGCGAGGCCACGGTGCGGGCGCTCCTCGCGCGCGCCGGCGATGCCGGCCTCGGGACCCGCGTCGTCGCGGGCGTCAGCTTCGTCGACGCCGCCGTTACGGCGCTCGCGCTCGACCCGCTCGCGGATGGCCTGCTGCTGCTCGATGCGCTCGACCTCGGCGGGCATCGCCGGCTGCTCGTGCCCGAGCGCCCGACACTGATCGCGCAGGTCTACGACCAGCGGGCCGCGACCCAGGCGAAGCTCGCCCTGCTCGACGCGTATCCGGCGGAGCACCCCGTGCGCGTCGTGCGCGCGGGCCACGGCGGCGGTCCGGACGTGCGCGGCGTGCCGCTTGCCGCGCTCGACCGCGACCCGGCGCTCTTCGACCACCTGGTGACGGTGTACGTCCCGCCGCTCGCGCTCGTCGACGACGTGCGGTCGTTCGAGGGGCTGCGCGCGATCGTGGCGCAGCTCCGCAACCCGGACGGCGGCTGCCCCTGGGACCTCGAGCAGACGCACGAGAGCCTCAAGCGCTTCCTCGTCGAGGAGGCCTACGAGGCGCTGGACGCGCTCGACGCCGGCGAGCCGCACCGCCTCGCGGAGGAGCTGGGCGACCTGCTGATGCAGGTCGTGCTGCACGCGCAGGTCGCCGAGGACCACGGTGAGTTCCGCATCGAGGACGTCGTCGGCTCGATCGCCGCGAAGCTGGTGCGGCGCCACCCGCACGTGTTCGGCGGCGTCACGGTGAGCGGCGCGGGCGAGGTGCTGCAGAACTGGGAGGTGCTGAAACGCGAGGAGCGCGGCGACGCGCCGCTCCTCGACGCCGTCCCGAAGGCACTGCCGGCGCTCGCGCAGGCGCAGTCGCTGCAGTCGCGCGCGGCCAGGGCGGGCTTCCCGGCGCCCGACGCGCAGGCCGCCCGCGAGGCGCTGCACGCGGTCGCGTCGGCGCCCGAGCTGACGCCGACCGCGCTCGGCGACGCCCTGTTCGGGCTCGTCGCGCTGGCCCGCTCGCACGATATCGACGCGGAGGAGGCGCTGCGCGTCGCCATCGCCCGCTTCCGGGCCCGCGTCGCGCAGGAGGAACGCGCCCGCAGCTGATCAGTCCGTCGATGCGTCGGACACCGCGGCGTCGCGCGCGGCGGCCGCCCGCGCGCGCACGTCTTCGATCCACTCGCGCTCGTCGCGCTCGCCGAAGTCCCACCAGACCTGCTCGCCCTGCGCCGTCTCGACGCAGAGGCACTGGCGGCGGCTCAGCGGCGCGCCCATGGTCATGCCGGGCGCGGGATAGAGCCCCGCGGAGCGCACCTCGGCGAAGGGCACGACCATCCAGCGCGCATCGCCGCGCTCGGCGTAGAACAGCAGGCGGCGGTTCGTCATCCAGAGCGCGCCCTTGAGCGCGAGTTTCCCCTGGAGCAGCGTCGCGCGCGTCCCGCGGTCGACGTGCTCGCCAGACGGCAGCTCGATCGGGATCTCAGGCGGCGGCTTGGGCGTCCGGCGAAAGAGCGGCATCAGCGCAGGTACTTCATCGCGGGCCGCAGCTGCTCCGCGTGCATCGTGTCGTGCCAGTGGAAGCCCTGCAGGTACTCGAGCACGGTGTGGCCCTCCGGTTCCGGCAGCCACGCGAGGGCAATCGGCTGCGCGACATGCTCGGGCGTGAGCTGCGCCAGCAGCCGCAGCGTCTCGTGGCGCATCGAGAGATACTCTTCGAGCAGCGCCGCGCACGGCGTCAGCGCCCGTTCCGCGATGCGCGCCGCGTTGCCGGCGTCGATGTCCGGCCACGCGGCCGGCGCGCCTTCCTCGATCAGGTGGCGCAGGTGCGTCTGCAATACCCAGTCGCCGACCGCGATGTGGGCGAGCAGTTGCCGGTTGCTCCAGCCGGGCACGCCGGAGGCGCGCTCCCACAGGACGGGATCGACGCTCCAGGCGACGTACAGCACGCGGTCCGGCGCGAGCGACGCGACGACCGGCACGACCTCCGGCAGGAACGACGCGCGCATCGGATGCCAGCGCAGGCGCAGCGCCCGGCGCACGTCGGCGGCGTGCGCGCGGTCGTGGTAGCCCAGCCAGATGCGCTCGCGGACGGAGTTGTGCCGCTCGCCGTACGCCGGCAGACGCAGGGCGAGGTGACGCGGCTCCAGCAGCTCGTACAGGCTCATGAGCAGACGCCGGCGGCGCTGCATCTCGTCGAGTAACTCGGCGGGCGTGCGCTGCGCGTTTCGGCGCGCGGCGTCCTCGCGGGCGGCGCGTGCCGCCTCGGGCGTGAGCGCGCGCGCGTCCTCCGCCTCGCCCTTGAGCAGCCCCTGCGCGGCGAGCGCCCAGGCGTGGTCCGCGCTCGCGAGGTGCGCGAACAGTCCGTGCAGCGTGCGCGAGCCGTAGGGGACGTACCGGCGCCAGTCCTCCGCGCCGACCTCCGACAGCGCCGCGAGCAGCTCGTCGCGCGCTGCTGCCATGTCGCGCGCGGCGCGCTCGACGTAGGCGTCCATCCGCGGCTCGCGCAGGTCGATCGCCGGTCCGGGCTCCACGACGGCAGTCTATCGCGACCCCGTCGCGCGCCGCGGTCAGCCGGAGTACGTCCAGCCCAGGTCGTCATCGCGCAGCGGCCGCCCGTGGTTGATCTGGCCGCCGTCCAGCACGCGGGCGACGACGAGCGTATGGTCGCCGGTCGGCAGCCCGCCCTCGACCTCGCACTCGAAC
>Ga0070741_10003439_pt1 | contig 39393 bp, 33 predicted proteins | sample Coa_R1_4_FD_66440 | JGI IMG/M metagenome (GOLD analysis project Ga0070741, IMG submission 66440) | Surface soil microbial communities from Centralia Pennsylvania, which are recovering from an underground coalmine fire - Coalmine... | ecosystem: Environmental > Terrestrial > Soil > Unclassified ...
TTGGCGAGCAGCAGGCCCGCATGGGTCAGCCGCAGCGTATCGTTTTCCAGAACCAGCAGGCCGCGCGCGGCCAGTCGCGCGATCTCCGGGGCGAAGCGATCCAGCGGCTCCACGCCGAAGCGGTCGCGAACGCGCTGCAACGGCAGGCCGTCTCGCAGGCGCAGGCCGAGCATCATCGTCTCGCCGAGCGCGCCATCCGCATCCAGGCATTCCGACTCGACCGCTAAATCGGACCCGGCGTTCACCTTCTGCACATAGCGGGCAGGCAGCCGTTCCCGCTTCCAGCGTCGGCCCTTCCAATAGGAGACTGCGCCCGGCCCGAAACCAAGATACTCTTCATTGCGCCAGTAGACCTGGTTGTGCCGGGAACGGAAGCCGGGCCGCGCGAAGTTGCTCACCTCGTAGTGTTCATAGCCTGCCGTCGTCAGCCGCGCGATGCTTGTCTCATACATCGCCAGTTCGGTATCCTCGTCCGGCAGGGGCAGCTTGCCGCCCTTGTGCAGCCGCTCGAAGCGCGTGCCGGGTTCCAGCGTCAGCGCGTAGAGCGAAAGATGCTCCGTCTGCAAGGCCAGCGCGCGCTCCAGCGTGGCGTGCCAGAGTTCCGGCGTCTGCTTCGGAAGGCCGAACATCAGATCGAGGCTCAGGTTGGCGAATCCGGCGGCGCGGGCCGCGTTCAGCGCGCGTTCCGCCTCGCCCGCCGTGTGGAACCGATCCAGCGCGGCCAGCAGCGTATCGTCGAACGCCTGCACGCCCACGCTCAGGCGATTGAACCCGGCGGCGCGCATCGCCGCGAACTTCTCCGCATCCGACGAGCCGGGATTGGCCTCGCTGGTGATCTCCGCGTCCGGCGCGACCGCGAAATTGTCCCGCACAGTCCCCAGAATCCGCGCCAGTTGCTCCCCGCTCAGGAAGGTCGGCGTGCCTCCGCCGAAAAAGACCGTCGGAACCGTGATCTGCGGTTCGTCCTCCGCCAGGGCTTGCGCTGTGCGCGCGATGTCGCGGCAGAGTGCGTCCACCGTCTGCGGCACGAGCGCGCTCTGCGCCTTCTCGACGTAAGTATTGAAATCGCAGTAGGCGCAGTGTTTGGCACAGAAAGGGATATGGACATAGATGGCGAGCAGGCGGCTCTCTCCAGACATAGCGACCTCCACCACTATTATACAGGATAGCGCGCCTGCGCAGAACGGCCCTCGGAAGGCGCGGAGCCAGGGGAACTGCCGCGTGCGGTTTCCGTATTCTGTGCATGAGGAAGGAGAAGGAGAATGCCACAGCGAAACGCTATGCCAGAGAGCGCGATTCCAGCGAAAGCCGAGTCCCGGTCGGTGCGACTCTATGCCGGGCTGCTGGAACAGATCGAGGCGCTGCTGCGCCAGGAGGCGGCGGTCGTGCGATGGCGGTGTCCGTTGGTGTCGTCGTGGCGATTGTGAGGGGCCTTCCCTATCTCATCAGGGGCTTGAAGCGCGTCGGCGGGCCGCCGGATGCGCCCGGCAGCCCCTATCCTGAACACAAGAAGGAAAGGAGGCGCTATCATGCAAGGATTTACCTGGGAACAGGCGCGCGAGAAGGCGCTGGCGCTGGCGGAGCGCACGCATCAGGCGGTTCACGTCGTCCAGCGAGAGGAGGAGTATTTCGTGGTTCCTGCCGCCGAATTCGAGCGTTCCGGCGAGCCACTGCCGACGGTCGTCTACACGGCGCGGCCCGCGCAGACGGGGACGGAGACGCGCTGAACCACATTTCCATCGGTGACTACTCCCCTGCCTAAAGGCACGGGGCTTCGCGGTTGCGATTGCGACGCTTTCATCCCCCGGCGTCATGGCGGAGGGCCTTCCCGCGTCGCGTTTGGTAAAGAGGGGAAGAACAAGTGGCGGACAGAAGGCCCCTCCGTTCCGACCGGAACGGAGGGGCTGCGTCGTCTCAGGTGGTACAGAGCAGATCGAAGGGAATAAGTCCTAAATGTACCGCGCGCCGGAACGCCTGCAAGCGGCTGTTCACCTGAAGCTTCTCGTAGATGTTGTTCAGGTGAAAATCCACCGTCCGCTTGCTCACGAACAGTTTGCGGGCGATCTCTTTGGTCGTGTCGCCCTGTATCAGGAGCGTCAGCACCTCGATCTCGCGCCGGGTGAGTTTAATCTCCTCTGCGGATGACGGCTGGTTCGGGATTAAATCTCTCATGGTTGCCTTTCCTTGCGGTGATGGTCTTCGGGGTGGCGGCGCTCGATGAGGCCGCCGCGCCGAGCGAGGGGGTTCTTCCAACTTTTTAGACAGAAAGGGTCGCTTGGGTGTTCCATGCCTGCTCGCTTACCGGGGCCGGTAAACTTGCCGGGATCGGGCGCAGGCGTCGGGAAAGAGACCGGCAGGAGATTGCGCGCCGGGCAGCGAAACTGAGGCAGGCTCCGTCCGCTCATCTGAATCGTCCCGGCAGCGAGGGCGGAGGCACTCGACCCGGAAGCGAAGCGCGCCTCCTCTCCCATACCCCGGCGATGGCCGAGACGAGAGCCTATCGTCGGGCAGAGGTGGCCCCGTCATTCCATAACGAAGGAGAGCAACGTCATGTATGTCGGCATTTTGACCGCCCCCTTTTCCAGGGAGTCGATGGAGGTCGTCGCCGCGTTTGCCGGAGAGTACGGCTTTGGCGGTCTGGAGATCGGAACCGGCCCGGGCAGCAAGCACATAGACACCAACACCTTCACTCAGAAGGACGCCGACGCGCTGCGCGACCTGCTGGATCGCCGCGCGCTGCAGATCTCCTCGCTCGCCGCCTATACCAACCTGACCGATGGCGACCCGGAGAAGCGCAAGGCCAACATCCAGACTGTCCACAGGGCCATAGACATCGCGGTATGGCTCGGCGTGGATGTCGTCTGCACGCTGGCCGGGCTGCCCCCGGCAGGCAAGGACAAGTACAAGGTGATCGAGGAGGACTGCGCCCAGGTCTTCCCGCCGCTGCTGGAGTACGCGGAGAGCAAGGGCATCAAGATCGCGCTGGAGAACTGGACGGCCACCAATATCCAGCACCTCGGCCACTGGCAGCGTCTCTTTGAAGTTCTTCCGAACGCGAACTTCGGCCTCAACTTCGACCCCTCGCACCTCTACTGGCAGGACATTGACTACATCGAGGCGGTAGACAAGTTCGCTCCGCGCATCTTCCACACGCACGCCAAAGACACCGAGATCAAGGCGCATCGCCGCCGCTGGGTCGGCAATCACGGCGACGGCTGGTGGCGCTATGTCATTCCGGGCCTGGGGCAGATTCAGTGGGGCGAGTATATCGCGGCGCTGCGCCGGAACGGCTACAACGGCGTGCTGTCCATCGAGCATGAGGATGACGCGGTGGAGCGCGAAGAGGGCTTCCTCATCGGCAAGAAGTATCTCGAACAGTTCATCGCCTACTGACCTTCTCCGCCCGCTATCTCACACCATGAGCGCCGCCCGAACGCGATAGGGGCGGCGCTCCGTCGCCCCTATCAGCGCAAATTCACTCCCTGTAACGAAGACACCGGTGATGCCTCGCGTTCTTCTCACGGGCCCGGGCGAAGACCGGGAAGGGGGGCGCGAAGGCGGTAGGCGGCGCGCACTCTGGCTATTGCCTCCAAGCGGCCCCACACCTGAAAAAGTTTTCAGCAGGTTTTAAGCCTGCATTAAGATTGGCATGTTATGATGCAGGGGCTATTGCCTGATTTCTCCTGAAGGAGGACTGATCCGTTGAGAAAGCCTGGCGGCTTCACGCTCATTGAACTGCTCGTCGTCATCGCCATTATTGCGATTCTGGCCGCGATACTTTTCCCGGTCTTCGCCCAGGCCCGTGAGAAGGCCCGCAGCGCCGCCTGCCTCTCCAACTGCCGACAGATCGGCCTTGCGATTCAGATGTATGCCGACGACCATGATGAGGCGTTTCCCTGCTCCTGTATGCGCAGCATGGCGATGGGCGGGGACATGATGTCTGCCAATCTCCAGAGCTGGCTGGAGACGACCCTGCCCTATATCAAGTCCCGCAGCCTGTACCACTGCCCGTCCGACTCCAGCCCTCTCTGGAACAACAGGGATCTGCCGCGCCAGTCGTCCTACGGCTTCAACGCCTACTTCATTCCCATTCAGGAGCCGTACTACGGCCTGAACCAGGCGCAGATCGCCCGTCCCGCCGAATGCGTGCTGGTGACGGAGTTGGCCGATACCTGGAACGAGGACTTCTTTATGCCGATGTACTGGGGCGATCCGCCGAAAGTAGCAAACGCGGACATGCAGATGATGGAGTGGGACATGATGCAGAAGGAGCCGATGAGCCTGGCGATTCGACGCCATACGGAAGGAGCCAACTACGTCTTTGCAGAGGGCCATGCGAAATGGCTGCGGTTCGCGAAGACCTTCCAGCAGGCCATGGGCGACCCCCCCTCTGTGGACTGGTACGACCCTCTCAAACCCTAATAGACCTCTCAATTAAAGATTGCAGCCTGACAAACCCTCAGATTCTGAGGGCGAGTAGTTCTATCCAATCCTGTTGCTGAACCAGCAGGCGTTTGAGATAGCGCAGACCGATCTGAAACAGACTCCTCTGCCGTTTTACCGAGCGCTCGACAAAGCGGCGTCGCCCGCGTTGCTCGACCGTTTCGCCCAGACACAGAGCAAAAACATAGGCGATGCAGACGCGCAACACCACACGGGAAACCCGCGCGGTGTCTTTAAGCCGGGTCGTTTCCAGGCGAAAACCCTGCTCCTTGAAATCGCGGAACATCGCTTCGATACTGAAGCGGCCTACGTAACGCGCCAAGATCGCCCGCCCGGCAGGCAAGTCGGACAGAAGATACCAGGGTTCGTCGTCGGGATGGTCTTGGCTCCATCCGGGTTATGTCAAGTCTTTTCTGTAAAATTGGGCTGGCCTGCTGAGAGCGCAAACGGCAGGTCATGGTGTCTCCTTTCGGTTACCACGCCAGAGAGGAAAACGCATCATGACCTACCCACTCGATTCTACACGACCCCAAGACCTCCTGGAAACCATCGCCGACAACGGCCTGGAAGGCCTGCCCGACCTGTTCCGTGTGCTGGTCAAGGCGGCCATGCTCCTGGAGCGTCCGTTATGTCTATCAAGTTGGTAACGGAGGGTCGCAAAACCAATCCGCAGTTAGCCGCCTGGTCAGAAGCCAATCTGCCCGAAGGCTTTGCTGTCTTCGCCTTTCCTGAGCCGCCTCGTCGCCTCCTGCGCACGACCAACGGCTTGGAGCGGATCAGCCAGGAAGCGCGGCGTCGGACGCGGATGTGCCGTCACTTCCCCAACGAGGCGTCCTGCCTGCGGCTGGTGTCGGCGGTGCTGATGGAAATCAGCGACGAATGGGAGACGGGCAAAGCCTATCTGACTTTCGACGACTAGACGAACGGGCTGCTGAAGGGAGCCACCGACAATTTTACAGAAAGGGCTTGACACAACCCAGGAATTCCCTGCTGGGTGTCGAACAGCCTGTTGGTTTTCAAGGCTCTATGCAAGAGTTTCCACCGCGAGTTTGAGGTAACGATACCGCATACAGTAAGGCACAGCCTTACTGTATGCGGTATCGCCACTCAGACCCAAACATGACTTGCGCTCTCTGGACAGAGTTCGGAGGATGTCCGAGTGAACAAAACAAAGCAAAAGACCGGAAGAACCTTTCTGGCTTCCGGTCTCTTGTGTAGTGACTCTATTGCGACAGTGTTGTAGGTATGAGCAGATGCTCTGACCCGTGCCGCCAGACATATAGATTGCTGACTCTAACCCGCCCAAAATGTCAACAACTATCAACAATAGCGGAGGGGGGACTCGAACCCTCGACACTACGGGTATGAACCGTATGCTCTAACCAACTGAGCTACTCCGCCACAAAGCACCTCTATTCTACCATAGCCCGGCCCGGTTTGTCAAAAGCCTCACGGGGAAAAATCGCACGGCCTCTGGCGGACGGGCGAACGGCTCAGCGGCTCAGACGCCAGTGGGTCGTGAAGGAGTAGGAAGCGCCGGGCGCAAGCGTCTGCATCGGGCTGAGCAGCTCCATCTCGATATACTTGAGCGGGTCGGGATTCGTGTAGACCTCCTGGCCGCAGCCGTCGTCGGGATACGTCTTGCCCGTCTCATACGTCGCCGAGACCTCGAAAATCCGCCCGCCCTTCTCCGACCGAATCCAGCCCTGCGGCGAGTCTGCGCCGATCTTGACGGACTTCTCCTTGTCCCGCTTCAGATGCGCCTCATCCCCGACAAGTGTGAGCCTGCCGGGCGGCGGATCGGCGTCCTTGAACGTGTAGTAGCCTGCCGCGAACTTCCCGCCTCTGTTCAGGGGCAGGCGCACCACATCCGGGTCATCCACCTGCGTGACCTCCCAGACGCCCCAGTTGATATGCTTATCCAGGGTGTTGGTCATCGTGTTCGTAATGGTCACGCCCGTTCCCGTCTCGTCCAACGCGATCTCCCGCGTAAACCGGAGGCCGGCGACCGCGCTGGCCTGCCCGGTCATCTTGAGGTGCTGGTTGGGAAGGACCTCGACCGTCTGCGGCGCACTGTCCAGCGTCGCATCGGGCGGCCAGTCCCAGCGCGACTGCGGCGCGGGCCAGAGCTTGTCGCCGCCGAAATTGGGCCACTCTCTGGCCGCCTGCGCGGGATCGGCCAGCTTGCCTTTCAGGGCCGGATTGACCCAGATCATATTCCGGTCGCCCACATAGCCGTAGCGCATGATGCGCCCGATCTGCGGCACGACAACGACCTCGACCGTGCCGTTGGAAAGCTGGTAGCAGTGCGGCCAGCCCTCGAAGCGTACCTGTTTCACCGTCACGGCTCCCCACGCCGCGCCCGCTGCGCCGAGCGCCATCGCCACGCCGAGCGCCGTCATACCTGCTCGCATCCTTGCCTTGCCCTCCTTTTTACCCGGTGATTGCACGTCGAGCGTGACGATTCCTGCCCGCTTGACGCCGCCTGCCGCCCCGTGTTAGAATGCCGCACCGGGCGCGATGGAAGATAGGCCCGCCCAAAAGTCGAAGCGAACAGCAGGAGAGAGGGATGCACGTCGAAGAGATTCGGAACATCGCCGTTGTCGGCGCGGGCCTGATGGGACACGGAATCGCGCAGGAGTGCGCGCTGTGCGGCTACTCCGTTGCGCTGACCGATGTGAGCGCGGATGCATTGGATCGGGCGCGTGCCAGCATCGAGGCCAACCTGCAAACGCTGGTGAGCCGGGGCGCGCTGACCGCAGAGCGCGCCGCAGCGGTACTGCCACAGATACGCGCCTGCGCGCAACTGGGCGAGGCGCTGGCCGGGGCCGATTTCGTCATCGAGGCAGCGGCGGAAGACCTGGCCGTGAAGCAGAATCTCTTCCACCAGATGGATGCGCTCTGCCCGCCGCAAACGATCCTGGCAAGCAACACCTCGACCTTCATGCCGACCAGACTGGCCTCCGCCACCCGCCGCCCGGACAGAGTCCTTGTCGCCCACTATTTCAACCCGCCCTATCTGCTGCCCCTGGTCGAAGTCGTCTGCGGCGAAGCCACCTCCGAGGAGACACTGCAAACCACGCTGGCCCTCCTGACCCGGATGGGCAAACGCCCGGTACACGTGCGGAAAGAGGTTCCCGGCTTCATCGGCAATCGGCTGCAAATGGCGCTGCTCCGCGAGGCGCTGTCGCTGGTCGAGCAGGGCGTCGCGACGCCGCAGGACGTGGATGCTGTCATCCAGAACGGATTCGGGCGGCGGCTGGCAGCGGCGGGCGTCTTCGAGGTGTTCGACTTCGGCGGCTGGAATCTCATCCTGGCGATTCTGCAAATGCTCCTACCGGAGATCGCGTCCTCTACAGAGGCGTCGCGCCTGCTCGTGGAGAAGGTGGCGCGCGGCGAACTCGGCGTGAAGTCCGGCCAGGGTTTCTATGAGTGGGATGCGGACACCGCCCAGGCGCGCAAGAGCGCGATCGCGCAGACGCTGATCGCGCTGGCGCGGCTCCCATCCGAAACGCGGTAGGATTCCGCCTGCCGCCCAATCTTGACACGCACTGTCGGCCCGTGCTAAAATCGCGATACCGGGCGCACGGAGCCATGCGCCCGGCACGCCTGCCGGGCACTCCCGGAAAAAACGGCCCAGGAGGGCTAGAAAATATGTCTGATACCCATACGACCGAACACGCCTGCTGCGGCCCCGGCTACGCCTCGCCCGCCGAAGCGATGCTGGCCGCGCCGGAAAAGGTACTCTACACCGTCGCGCTCTATACCGGAACCGGCATCGAAGCGCCGGACTACCTGGCGACGGTGGACGTAGACCCTCAATCCCCGACCTATTCGCAGGTCATTCATCGCACGCCCGTTCCCAATCTCGGCGACGAACTTCACCACTTCGGATGGAACGCCTGCAGCTCCTGTCATGGCGACGCCGACAAGTCCCGCCGCTTCCTGGTGTTGCCCGGAATGCGTTCCAGCCGTATCCATATCCTCGATACCGCCGACGAGCGCGCCCCGAAACTCCACAAGGTCATCGAGCCGGAGGAGATCAAGGCCAAGACGAACCTGACGGCGGGCCATACCGTCCACTGCCTGGCCGACGGCCATGTGATGATCTCCATGCTCGGCGATAGCGAGGGCAACGGGCCGGGCGGCTTCCTGCTCCTCGACGAGAATTTCGACATCGCGGGGCGCTGGGAACGCCAGATGGACGGGATGCGCTTCAACTACGATTTCTGGTATCAGCCGCGCCACAACGTCATGGTCAGCAGCGAGTGGGGCGCTCCCAAGACCTTCTATCCCGGCTTCGATCTCAACGATGTCTCTGCCGGGAACTACGGCCAGCAGATTCACTTCTGGGACTGGAACGCACATGAGATCATCAAGACGGTAGACCTCGGCGCGGACGGCCTGATTCCCCTCGAACTGCGCTTCCTGCATGACCCGGACGGCGTGCATGGCTTCGTCGCCGCCGCGCTCAGCAGCAACCTGTTCCATTTCCACAAAGCGGCAGACGGCGATTGGAAGGTCGAGAAGGTCGTGGATATTCCTTCGGTCGAGGTGGAGGGCTGGCCGATCCCGGTTCCCTCGCTCATCACCGACATTCTGCTCTCGATGGACGACCGCTTCCTCTATCTGTCCAACTGGCTGCACGGCGACATCCGCCAGTACGACATCAGCGATCCGGCGCATCCGAGACTGGCCGGTCAGGTCTGGGTCGGCGGGCTGCTCGGCAAGGCGGAGACGGTCAAGGGCAACCAGTTGCGCGGCGGCCCGCAGATGCTCCAACTCAGCCTGGACGGCAAGCGACTCTATGTGACCAACTCGCTCTTCAGCACGTGGGACAACCAGTTCTATCCCGAACTGGCAAAGAGCGGCTCGCACATGCTCCAGATAGACTGCGACACGCAGAACGGCGGCCTGGCGATCAACCCGAACTTCTTCGTGGACTTCGCCAACGAGCCTGCCGGCCCCGCCCGCGCGCATGAGATGCGCTATCCCGGCGGGGACTGCACCTCGGACATCTGGATTTAGGTTTGAACCACCCGCTGCGCTAGAGGCACGGAGACACGGAGCAAAACAGGAGAAAGACGAGGATGACCCCTTTTCTCTTCTTTTGCTTTTCTCCGTGATTCCTCCGTGTCTTCGTGCCTCTGTGGTGAAGGATGTTTTTGTGAAAGCATATCAGGTGAGGCTGGTCAATCGAGAGAACCGCGTCGTCATGGTGGCGGAGAACGAGACTATTCTGGAAGCGGCAGAGGAGGCAGGCATCACGCTGCCGTATGGCTGCCGGTTCGGCGTCTGCGTGACGTGCGCGGCCAGACTGTTGGAGGGAGAGGTAGATCAGTCGGCAGGGGTAGCGCTGAAACCGGCGCAGGAGGCGATGGGCTATGTGCTGCTCTGCATCGCCACCCCGCGCTCCGACTGTACGTTCGAGGTCGGGGTCGAGTGTCAGGACGATCTCTATATCAATCCGTTCAAAGGCCGCCGTTAGAACGCCTCATGCAACCTCCCCTAACCCCTCCTTCGTAAGGAGGGGAACAGTTCCCTCCCCTTCGTAAGGAGGGGAACAGTTCCCTCCCCTTCGTAAGGAGGGGAACAGTTCCCTCCCCTTCGTAAGGAGGGGAACAGTTCCCTCCCCTTCGTAAGGGGAGGGCTATCGTCAATGGCAGGTAGCAATGGGAGGATGTGGTTCCCTCCCCTTACGAAGGGGAGGGCTAGGGAGGGGTTCGGTTCAGCGCATGTAGTCTATTCCGTCTTGCGCGGTATCTCGCGAATGTAGAGGTTCTTGAAATAGAGCGGCGCGCCGTGATGCTGCAATTCGATCTGCCCGGTCGAGTAGATGGGCTTGTCGCGCTCCCAGTAGTTCTCCATCGGCACAGCCTGCACGACCAGGTCGTTGTTCAGGAAGACCGTCACCTTCTCGCCGACCATCAGGATACGGAAGCGATTCCACTCCCCGATCGGCTTATCGGCCTTATGCGTGGGATTGCTGGGGTGCTTCTGGTTGTTGAAGAGGCCGCCCGACCCTAGCGGATTGTCCCATATCTGCACCTGCGGGCTGCCGCGCAGATAGATGCCGCTGTCGCCGCCCGGCTCGATCTTCCAGTCCACCAGCAGCTCGAAATCGCCGTAGTCTTTGGCCGTGCAGAGGCTATTGTTTTTCCCATCATAGGTGAGGACCCCGTCCACCACCTTCCAGTGCTTGAGAGCTTCCTGGGTGGCCTGCTTCTCGGCGGCGGCAAGCTGCTCCGGCGTCATCCTGGCGCGCGTCGGCGGATCGGCGACCAGTCCCTTCCAGCCGGTCAGGTCTTTGCCGTTGAAGAGCGCGTGAAAACCGGGCGGGGGCGTGTTGTCCCGCTCCGGCTTCGACAGGTCTTTGATCCAGATGTTGCGGAAATAGACCGCGCTCGGCCCGTGTCCGAGAAAGCCGATATGCCCCCGGTCGCGCAACATGCCGGGATGCTCGTAGAGCGTTTCGGGATCATGTACGGCGTTCAGGTCGGCGTCCACGATGGTCTTGCCGTTCAGGACGACCTTGATACGCCGCCCGATGGCCGAGATCTCCTCCCGATTCCACTCCCCGACGGGTTTGAGCGCGCCGCGTTTGGCAGGAGCTACCTTGTAGATCGAGCCGTGATACTGTCCCGGCTCCAGGTGGGCGTAGCGGGCATCCGAATCGTCGAGTATCTGGCACTCCATCCCGTTGTAGGCCGCATCGCCTCCCAGCGGGGCGCGCAGCCCGACGCCATTGTTCCCGCCCTTATCCAGCTTGAACTCGAACCGGAAAATGAAATCGCTATACTCTTTCTCGGTCAGCAGCTTGCCGCCCCCCTCGGCAGGACAGGCCAGCACGCCGTCCTCTTGCACGACATAGCCCGGCCCGATGCCTCCCACCAGCGTCCATCCGTTCAGTGTCCTGCCGTCGAACAGCCGGACGAAGCCGCCGTTCTCCTCCGCCACCGCACGGGAACCCAGCCCACAGAGGACGAAGAGCAACACAAAAGACAGCGTGCCAAGTCTCCGAATACGCATTTCAACTCCTCATGAAGAAAGTGGAACCGCCCGCTGCGCCCTGAGTCGGCGCAGGCCGACTTCGTGCTTTGGCAGCCGCGAATTCCTTCGCCGGGCAAGGTATTTCTACACGCTCTTACAGCCCACCTGCCAGTAGTCGCTCACTCGCCTTTGTGATCGTTCGGCAGACAGGTTCAGGGTTCTGCTGCGCGGAGCGATGGCGCGACAGACCTGCTCCGACTTTGTCTGGACTTGCCGGGCATCGAAACGCCCCAGAGAACGCAGCGGCACAGCCTGAAGATGCCGGGCGCTGATAACGAGCGCCAGTAAGAGGGTTCCTCCGACCGCATTTCACAGGTCTCTACTCTTGACGTTCTTCTGCCTTGCTCTGCGAGCTTTTCCTCGGTGTCTCTGTGCCTCTAGTTGATTCCTGGCCGTCGCGATTGTTGACGAACTCCCAGCCGAAGCGTCCCTTGATGCACAGGTGACCGCGCGTGATGTCGTGATCGAGCGGGGAGGTGGCTTTGACGATCTTGTTGTCCTGGACATGCAGTTCCAGGTTGCACCCGACGCCGCAGTAGGGGCAGATGGTCTCGGTGACGGTCTGTTTGGATTCGTCCCAGGTTCCGGCCTGCCGCATGTCGTACTCGCTTTTGAACATCAGCGCGTTGGTCGGGCAGACGCCGATGCAGTTGCCGCAGTAGACGCAGGCGGAGTCGGGCAGGGGAACGGCGTATTCGGTGGCGATGCGCGCGTCGAAGCCGCGCCCGGCGACCGCGATAGCGAACGTGTTCTGCGCGTCCGTGCCGCACGCCTCGACGCACTTGTAGCAGAGGATGCACTTGCTGTAGTCGCGCACGTACAGATCGTTGTCTATCTTGACCGGCTGGGCGACGGTCTCGGCCTGGTCGCCTGCGGGTTCGTGATGATGTCCGGCAGGGCGTGCGTCGCGCTCTCCGGCGGCGGCAGGTGGCGCGGACGGCCCGAACTTCCCCGGTTCCACGCCGTACTCGGCCATCCAGCGTTTCGTGTCCGCGTTGACCAGCGACATATCCACCGAGGAGGCCAGCAGTTCCATGACCAGCTTGCGCGAGTGCCTCACGCGCTCCGTATCGGTCTTGATGACCATGCCCGGCTCGACTTTGCGCGAGCAGGACGGCACGAGGACGCGCGAACCCTCCACCTCCACCACGCAGACACGGCAGACGTTCACCGGGGTCAGATTTTCCAGGTAGCAGAGGGTCGGGGTGTCCACGCCCCGGCGACGCAGGGCTTCGAGGATCGTCGCGCCTTCGGGGGCGCGGACGCTTTCGCCGTCAATCGTGAACGTGATCATCCGTTGCGGCGGCGCGATAGGAACGGCCTGGCTCATCTAAGTCTCCATTGAACTTTGAAACGCGCGCAGTGGGCGTATTCTGGCCCTAATTTGGCGTTTGGCCGGATGTATTCCTTCTCTGGGACGGCCCTCACCTTCACAGACCGCGCCGAGCCGGGAGGAAGGGACGTTCGGCGCGTCGAAATATCCGGGCGTTGCGCGCCGCTGCGGACTTCAAGGAGGAAGGCGGAGCAAACTCAATGCGCAGTAACGGAGTCGGGAGGAGAGGCCGTGCGCGTTCTCATGCTGTCGTGGGAGTACCCGCCCAAGATCGTCGGAGGCATCGCCCGCCATGTCGAAGAACTGTCCTGGGCGCTGGCAAAGCGACCGGATACGGAAGTTCATGTCGTCACCTGTGAGTTTCCCGGCGCGCCCGCCGAAGAGACCTACAACGGGGTGCATATCCATCGGGTCACGCCCTACGACGCCCCCGGAGGCCACAAGGATTTCATCCACTGGGTGCATCAACTCAATGCCGCCATGCGGGATCGCGCGCACGCTCTCTGCCGCGAATGGCTGGCCCCGAAGACCGCCGGCGGCACGCCCAAAGACCCCAAAAAGCTCTCCGAGAAGGACGGCATCCTGCTCCATGCGCACGACTGGCTGGCCTATTTTGCCGGGGTCGAACTCAAGCACGCTTTCAAGCTGCCCTTCCTGGCGACCGTCCATGCCACCGAGTTCGGGCGCAACAACGGCATCCACTCCGACATTTCGCGCTATATTGACCATATCGAGCATAATCTCGTCAGCGAGGCGTGGCGCGTCATCGTCTGCTCCGGCTTTATGAAGGGCGAAGTCGAGTACGCGCTGCAAGTCCCGCCTGATAAGATAGACGTCATCTACAACGGCATCCACACAGAGAAGTTCGATTTCGAGTTCCCGCCGGACGAGGCCGCCGCGTTCCGCGCCCAGTTTGCGGCCCCGGAAGAGAAGATCATCATGTTCGTCGGGCGGGGCGTGCGGGAGAAGGGCGCGCAGGTTCTTATTGACGCCCTGCCGAAGGTGCGCGCCGGGTATCATGATACGAAGCTAGTCATCGCGGGCGGCGGGTATAAGCAGCACCTCATTGACCAGGCCAACGCGCTCGGCGTCGGGCGGCACGTCTATTTCACCGGCTTCATTCGCGACGAGATGCTGCTGCGCCTCTACAAAGTGGCCGACGTCGCCTGCTTCCCCAGCCTCTACGAGCCGTTCGGCATCGTCGCGCTGGAAGCGATGGCCGCGCGCACGCCCGTTGTCGTCTCGGATGCGGGCGGGCTGAAAGAGATTGTCGAACCGGACGTGACCGGAACCGTCACCTGGCTCAACAACAGCGACAGCCTGGCCTGGGGGCTGCTGCGCGTGCTGCACAATCCGCAGTTCGCCCGCGAGATGGCTGACCGCGCCTATGAAGTCGTCAAGACGCGGTTCAACTGGGATCGCATCGCCGAGCAGACGGAGGCGGTCTACAAACGTATCTGGAAAGAGTACAAAGCGAGTGCGTGGTGAAAGGAGTTCCGCGATGAACGTTCCCGAATATGTGGCGAATCAGACCGAGCGCATAGCGGAGGCGCTGGCCCATTTTGTCGCGACGACAAAGGAAGACAAGCTCGACTGGCAGCCGACGCAGGAGGGCCACGCGCCCTGCCGTTCCGTCTACCAGCAGATCAGCGAGTGCGTCGTCGTCAACCGGGTTTTCGCCAGGATGCTGCGCGGGGAGATCGAGTCGGCCCCGCTTGGAGAGAGGCCGGAGATCACCTTTGCCAGCCCGCAGGACGCGCAGGAGCAGTTGCTTGCCAGCGCGCGGGAACTGGCCGAGGCCCTACGCGGGCTATCGGATGCAGACCTGGCCCGCGAGTACAAGCATCCGCGCGGGACGATGCGCGGCGAGAACTTTATCCTGATGGCCTACCGCAACATGGCCTATCATGCCGGGCAGATCAACTTCATTCAGACCCTCTACGGCGACACCGAGTTCCACGTGCCGTCCAACTGGCGCTGAAGCCGCACCGACGGGAGCCTTTGCGCCGCCATGCAGACACGCCTCGATCCCCTCGCCCTGCTGGAACGTCCCGATAAGTGGTATCTCGGCGGCGGCAGAGCGACCCTATTCGCGCCCGCGTTCCCTATATGGCTCGATACCCCCGGCTTCTGGGACGAGGCGTATTTCGCCGATATTCGCCTGGAACGGCTGTTCTGCGTCCTGCTGCTAGATGAGAACGGGCGTCCGCTCACGCTGCGCCGCGCCGTGCGCCGCTGGACGCCCGACCGCCTGCTGCACATCTACACGGTGGAGGGCGCTCCCACTCTGCGCCTTCAGGAAGAGCGGGTCATCACCTCGAACGACACGCTCGCCTGCCGCCTCACCCTCTCCAACTCCGGCGCGGAACCGGCCCGCCTGCATCTGATGCTCTGGAGCCTGCAAACGCGGCAAGAACTGCCGCCTGGTCAGTTCGCCACAACGGTCGAGGCGGTGGAACGCGATCTCGACGCGCTCAGTTTTGCGCATCGCCTGCACTACGGACAGCCCGGCGACACGCCCGCCGAGGTCTACGGTTGGGGCGAGAGAGCAGCGCAGCCTCAGCCTGACAATCCCGTCGTCTATGTCGCGCTCGGCGGCAATCGCCTGCCCGACTCCTGGACGGTGAACCTGGCGGAGAGTGCGGATACCTCTCCGCTCTGGCAGGTCTCTATCTTCCCGGAGAAGTTTCGCGGCGGCACGCTGGCGCAGGAGATGCAGGCCGAAGCGGGCTGGAATCCGAACGGCCTGCTGCACCTGGCCCTGCACTATGTCGCGGAGGCCGCGCCGGGCGCGTCCGATTCGCTCACCTTCGGAGCCTCTATCGCCTTCGACCGCGCGACCGCCCTTGCCAATCTGCGCCGTGATATGACCAGTGATGTGGTCGCGCAGAGCCGCCGGAACTGGGAGAGCTATTTCGCCTCCGTTCCCTACTTCGAGTGCAGCGATCCCTACCTGGAACGCTACTACTGGTATCGCTGGTACGGCCTGCGCCTGCTGACGGTGGATTTGGCCCTCACCCCCGACCCCTCTCCCGCAGCGTGGGAGAGGGGAGAGGCTAATCACGGGCTTTCTCCTTCTTCCACACTCCAACAGAGTGAGAATGAGAGGGATATGCCTTTGTTACAGTCTCCCCTCTCCCGCAGCGTGGGAGAGGGGTCGGGGGTGAGGGCCGCTCATGCCCTCCCCTTCCCCTGCGTTTTCGAGGGCATCGGCGCATTCCGCGCGCACATCAGCTACTCGGCGCAGTGCCATATTCGAGAGACTTCCTGGATGCATGACCGGGCGCTGGCGATGGGTTCGCTGGAGAACTTCCTTGCCAACCAGGTGCAGGAGGAGGGCCACCCGGACGACGGCTTTCTGCCGGGCCATCTCTATCTCTGGCGGCGCGACCGGGGATTCTATCATGCGAACTGGGGCGCGGCGGCGTTACAGGTCTACTACCTGACCGGCGACCGTGATTTTGTACGACGGGTGTATCCTGGTCTGGTGCGTTATGCGGAGTATTTCGACCGGGAGCGCGACCGCGAACAGAGCGGCCTCTACGATGTCCTCGACCAGGGAGAGACCGGGCAGGAGTACATGAGCCGCTACCTGTTCGTGGACGAGTCGGCGGACACCTGGCGCAAAATCCAGGTCAAAGGCGTGGACGCGACCTGCTATCTCTACGAGTTGCAGCGCGCCCTTGCCGTGTTCGCCCGCGCGTTGGGCGAGAAGGACGATGCGGCCTGGTGGGAGGAGAAGGCGGACGCGACGCGCGACGCCGTGCGGCGGTGGATGTGGGACGACGCGGAGCAGATTTTCAAGGATGTCCACCCGGAGACGCGGGAACGCTCGCCCTATAAAGCCGCCGTCGGCTTCTATCCGTTTCTGAGCGACATCGCGACGCCGCAGCATCTCTCTTCCCTGCGCGATCACCTGACCAACCCGGCGACCTTCGGCACGCCCTATCCGGTTCCAGCCAACAGCGCGGACGATCCCTATTTCGACGCCGAGGCGGAGTGGAAAGGCAAGCGCACGAACTGTCCCTGGAACGGGCGTGTCTGGCCGATGACGACTTCGCATGTCGCGGAGGCGCTGGCAAACGCGGCCCGCACGCTTGCGCCCGACCTGCGCCCGGACGCCGCCGCGTTCATTCTGCGTTTTATCCGTATGTTGTTCCACGACGGCGACCCGAAGCGCCCGAACAGCTACGAACACTATAACCCCTATACCGGAATGCCCTGCCTCTATCGCGGCGTGGACGACTATCAGCACTCCTGGGTCGTAGACCTGATTATGAAGCACGTGGTCGGCATTCAGCCGGAGCCGGGGCCGAACGGAACGCTGGTGATTGATCCGCTGCCGTTCGACCTGGACAGTTTCCGCGCCGAAGGCATTCCCGTGCGCGGCCATCTCGTGGACGTGATCGTGGGGCGGGCGCAGGGCTTTCTCATCAACGTAGACGGCATCGAGCGCGTACAGTTGCCGACGCCGCAGCGAGTGGAGATCGTGTTATGATTCGCGGACTTATCTTTGACTTTGACGGACTGATTCTGGATACCGAACTGCCGGACTACGAGTCCTGGAAGGAGATATACGAGGCGCACGGCGGCGCGCTGCCCTTCTCGGTCTGGTCGGAGTGCATCGGGGCGACGAAGTTCTCGTTCGATCCGTTCGACAATCTGGCAAGCCAGGTCGCCACGCCCCTGGATCGCGAGGAGGTTCGGGAGCGGCGAATGCGGCGCTATCTGGAGATGATCGAGGCGCAGGCCGTGTTGCCCGGCGTGGAGGCCGCCATCGCCGACGCACATCGGCTCGGCCTGAAGATCGGGCTGGCGTCCAGTTCCCGGCGCGATTGGGTCGTCGGGCATCTGACCCGGCTCGGCCTGCACGCCCATTTCGATACGATCCAGACCGCCGACGACGTGACGCACACCAAGCCGCACCCGGAACTCTATCTGGCGGCATTGGACGCGCTCGGATTGCAGCCGAAGGAGGCCATCGCTATCGAAGACTCGCCTGTCGGCATCCGGGCGGCCAACAATGCGGGCATCTTCTGCGTCGCGATCCCGAACGCACTGACCCGCCAGTTGCCGATAGATCATGCCGACCTGCGCCTCGACTCTCTGGCCGAACTCCCCTTAGAGCGACTGCTGGCGCTGGTCGAGGAGACGCGCGGATGAACGACACGCCCCTGACGCTGACGCTGGACATCGGCACCTCTTCGACGCGCGCCCTGCTGTGGGATACCAACGGCGCGGAGGTCGAAGGCGTGCGGGCGCAGACGCCGTACCAGATGCGCACGACGCCCGATGGCGGCGTCGAGATGCCCGCCGAGGAGATGCTGGCGCATGTTGGGGAGTGCCTGGATCAGGCGTTAGCGCAGGCAGGCGACCGGGCGCAGGCGATCCGCGCGGTGGGCATCTCGACCTTCTGGCACTCGCTGCTCGGCCTCGATGCGGGCGGCGAACCGATCACCCCGATCTATAGCTGGGCCGATACGCGCGCTGCCGATGCCGCCCGCGCCCTACGAGAACGGCTGGACGAGTCCGCCGTTCATGCCCGCACCGGCTGTGTGATACATCCGTCGTACTATCCCGCGAAACTGGCCTGGCTTCAGGAGGCGCAGCCGGAACTCATCTGCCGCGTCGCGCGCTGGGTCTCGCCGAGCGAGTTCCTCTTTGCCCGCTTCTTCGGGCCGGACGCCTGCCGGGTCTCCGTCTCAATGGCCTCCGGCACGGGCCTGATGAACCAGGAACAGGGCCGCTGGGATGGCGAAACTCTGGCCGCACTTGGCCTGCCGGAGGAGAAGCTGTCGCCCATCGTGGACCTGAGCGCGAGTTCGCAGGGGTTGCAGGGGGAGTTCGCGGCGCGCTGGCCCGCCCTCCGCGACGTGCCGTTCTTCCCGGCGGTCGGAGATGGAGCGTGCAGCAACGTCGGCAGCGGATGTGTCTCGCCGGAGCGGTTCGCCATCAACCTCGGCACGTCCGGCGCGATCCGCGCTATCTGGGAGGAAACACAGGGAAGGGGGAAGAGGGAAGCGGGAAGCGTAGGGGCGCAGCAAGTAGCGCCCTCCGCAGCCTCTCCCCTCTCCCGCAGCGTGGGAGAGGGGTCGGGGGTGAGGGTCACATCTTCCCCAACGCCTCCCGGCCTGTGGCGCTACCGGGTGGACGCGCGCCGTCCGATCCTGGGAGCCGCCTTCAGCGACGGCGGCAGCGTCTACGCCTGGATGAAGCGCACGCTGCGACTGCCGCCCGACGAGGAACTGGAACGCCGCCTCGCCGCGATGGAACCGGGCGCGCACGGGCTGAGTTTCCTGCCCTTTCTGTCGGGCGAACGCAGTCTCGGCTGGCATCCTGACGCGCGCGGCGCGCTGGTCGGCATGAACCTGGACACTCACCCGGTCGAGATGCTGCGGGCCGCGATGGAGGCGGTGGCGATGCAGTTCGCATTGGCGGCGGAGCGATTGCGGAAGCGGTTCCCGCAGGCGCGCGAGATCATTGCGTCCGGCGGCGCACTCGGCCACTCGCCGGCCTGGACGCAGATGTTTGCCGATGCGCTGGGCCAGCCGGTGACGCTGGCGGCGGAGGCGGAGGCGAGCAGTCGAGGCGCGGCCCTGCTGGCGATGGAGGCGGCGGGCCTGATCGAGAGCGTCCGCACGCCGGAAGCGCGCCTGGGAACGACCTTTACGCCCGATGAGTCCCGCCATGCCCGCTATGCCGAGATGCAGGCCCGCCAGCAGCGGTACTACGCCCGGCTTATCGAGGAACCGTGAGGAGAGTTTGCGCCGCTTTACCACACCCTTTATGGCCGGGGCCAGGCCGTTTCCACTGCCGCGACGGGTTTTGCTGTACGCTCTCAAGCAGGCTGGCGCTCGAACAGGAGGCGCAGCCCTTCCAGTGTGACCAGTTGATCCACGACCTCGATGGTACGGCTCTCTTTATGGATCAGTTCGGCCAGGCCGCCCGTCGCGATAACACGCGCCCCCTGCCCCAACTCCTGCCGGAAGCGATCCACCATCGCGTCCGTCTGGCCTGCATAGCCGAAGACAAGGCCGCTCTGCATGGCGTGAACGGTCGTGGTTCCGATAGCGTGGGGCGGGGCGACCAGTTCCACGCGATACAGGCGGGCCGCCTGCCGGAACAGCGCGTCCATCGAGATGCCGATGCCCGGAATGATCGCGCCGCCGAGGTAGTCGCCGTTTGCAGCGATGGCGTCGAACGTCGTGGCCGTGCCGAAATCCACGACGATGGCCGGGCCTCCGTACTTCGCGAACGCGCCGATGGCATTGCAGATACGGTCGGCTCCCACGTCGGAAGCGGGCTGATAGTGGATGCAGATGCCCGTCTCGCTCTCCGGCCCGACAAAAAACGGCTCGGTCTGAAGATAGCGGCGCGAGAGATCGGCCAGCGTCTCGTTCATCGTCGGCACGACGCTGGAGATGGCGACTTGCCGCACCTCGCGGAGCGCGATGCCTCGATACTCCAGCAGTTCCTTGACCAGCATCCCGTGCTCGTCCGTCGTGCGCTCCCGGTCGGTGCGGATGCGCCAGTCCCCGATGAGTTTGGCCTGGTCTCCGCGACCGCGATAGACCCCCAGCACGATATTGGTGTTGCCCACATCAATCGCCAGCAGCATCTCCGCACCTCTCGTTCATCCTGCCTACAAGGTCTCGGTCTTTTCTCGTGTACCTGCGTGCCTTGCGTGGATTCCTTTGCTTGTGCGTAAGTATACCAGAAGCAGGCGACCCGCGCCCTGCGGAGGCCGCCTTCTTGACAAGAGTACGCCAAGATATTATAATCTCGGCAGCAATCTATTCTACAAACACGCGGCAGCGGGAGTCCTTCCGCCTGTGTCCCGGCAGCCGCGCCCATGCGAATGAGAGGGTGAATCCGAAAATGGCCGGCGTGACGCTTAAAGATTTAACCAAGACCTTCAATAAGGTGACTGCGGTCAACAGTATCAATCTGGACATTCGGGACAAAGAGTTTATGGTTCTGGTCGGCCCCTCCGGGTGCGGCAAGACGACAGCCCTGCGCATGATCGCAGGGCTGGAGGAGGCGACCTCCGGCGAGATACGCATCGGAGATCGTCTCGTTAACGATGTCTCGCCTAAAGACCGGGACATCGCGATGGTCTTCCAGAACTATGCGCTCTATCCCCACATGAACGTCTATGAGAACATGAGTTTCGGCCTCCGCTTGAAGCGCACGCCTACCGGTGGCGTCTGGCCGCTCAACTCCCGGCGCACCTACTCGAAAGAGGAGATAGACCGGCGCGTGACCGAGGCAGCGGAGATGCTGGGCCTGAAACCCTTGCTGCACCGCAAGCCCAAAGAACTCTCCGGCGGACAGCGCCAGCGCGTCGCGCTCGGACGCGCCATCGTGCGGGAGCCGAAGGTCTTCCTGATGGATGAGCCGCTCTCCAACCTGGATGCCAAGCTGCGCGTGCAGACCCGCGCCGATCTTATCAAGCTGCATCGCCGCCTGGGTATCACGACCGTCTATGTCACGCACGATCAGGTGGAGGCGATGACGATGGGCGACCGGATCGCCGTCATGAACAACGGCGTCATTCAGCAGGTAGACCGCCCGCTCACCCTCTACAATCAGCCCGCCAATCTGTTCGTCGCCGGGTTCATCGGCTCTCCCGCCATGAACTTCGTCCCGGTCAATATTGTGCAGCAAGGCAGCGATCTCCTGGCGGACGCGGGCAGTTTTCAGGTCGTGCTGCCGCCGAAGCAGGCCGAGCGCGCCCGCGACCATATCGGCAAGTCCTGCACGTTCGGCATCCGCCCGGAGGACATCTACGACAAGCAGATCGCCGCGCTGGTGACCCCGACGCCCGGCAACACCATCACGGTAGATGTGGACGTCACCGAGCCGCTCGGCAGCGAGATCGAGATGTATCTGAAGGCGGGCGATGTCTCCCTGATCGCGATGGTGGATAGCGCGTCGCAGGCCAGAGTCGGCGACAGGATCGAGGTCGTCTTCGATATGGACAAGTCGCACCTGTTCGACAAGGAGACCGAGCAGGCGTTGTACTGAGCAACGTGTGGATGGCAGCCGAGAAACGCCAAAGCTTACAGGAAGATTTCGGGCCAGCGATAGCTCTCTATCGCTGGCCCGATTCATGTCTTTGGCTCCGGCGGCGGAAAATATCGCAAAATATCGGGAACACGGCGGGCGATTTGCCCGTCATTTTGCGCGAAGTCCACACAATCTGGACGGCAGCAACATAAAACAGACGCAAAAGTGAATATCGTTCCCCACAGCGGCCAGGGCGTCGCTGCGGAGTTGAGGCCAAGAGCGTCTGCGGCAATGTTTGTCATGGGCATTGCGTAGGCGCTCGTTTACATAGGATGCAGTCATAAGCGCGGACGACAACCTGCGGCGGTTCCCGCAGCATAAAGACAACCGAAGAACGACAACTGCATAGCGCGTCACAACAGCACAACGACCCGACAACCGAAGAGGACGCTCTATGACTGCATCGGCAACCATACATCGGATAGTTTCTCATGCGGACATGCGACCGCGACGGTTTGGGCGAGCGCCCGAAAGCTATCGAGGATACTCCCGTTTTCGACGGTCGCAACAAGGAACGACACACAACAAATCGGCGCGGCGCATTCTAGCCGCACACAAAGGAGACTACAATGAGTTGGATCGCCTGGATTATCGTCGGCCTGGTGGCCGGTTTTCTTGCCAAACTGATCATGCCCGGCACACGCGATGAGCCTTCGGGCTTCCTGGGGACGCTGATCCTCGGTATCGTCGGCGCGGTGCTTGGCGGCTGGATCTGGAACCTGGTGCTGAACAAGCCCGGTGCGACCGGCATTGACATCGGAAGCATCTTCGTCGCGTTCGTGGGTTCCTGTATCCTGATCGGTCTGCTGCGACTGTTTGATCGCGGCCGAACCGTATCCTAGCCAGGTACGCTCTGAAAGAGCTTCAAAAAACGACAGCAGGCTCGGAAGATTTCTTCCGGGCCTGCTGTGTTTGTCGCTGTGCCGGACGCATCAGCCCAGTTTCGCCATCTCCGCCTTCAGATGCTCGATGGCCTGCATATTCGTCGGGCAGACGCCGTACAGATAGGCCAGGTAGACGCTGACGAAATCCCCGAAGTAGAGCAGATGGAACAGACGGGTCAGCAGCGCGCTGCCCTCCGCCCACACCTCGTGAACCTCCGTCTCCTTCCCGATTAGTTCCTTCGTGACCGTGATGCGATGCGCGATGCGCGGCGAGGCGGAAACCTCCTCCGGGTCGCGCAGGAAGATGGTGGCCCAGGTCTGTGCCTGCTGACGCGCCAGCGCCCAACCCAGGATCTCGTTATGGTTCTGTTCCGGGAAGATGTTGGCAAAGGCGTGAATCTTGGTGTTCTCGTTGAACTGGCCCTTCCAGCGCAGGGCGACCGCGCCCCGATAGCCCTGCGAGCCGTAGAGGATGGGCAGCTTGCCGTGCAGCGCGACCGCCAGTCGTTTGGCCGGGTTCTGCGCGGTCGGGACATCGGGGCCGAGTCTGTCGGGCAGCGTTGCGAGGTGCGCCAACGTCTCCGCGATGTCGCCGGTCAGGTCGCGGGCCAGCAGGCGGCGGTGCATCAGATAGCCGAGCAGCGGGAAAAACATATAGCCGGTAGCCGAGCGCGGCGGCTGCCCGCCCGGCACGCGCGCCATCGGGATGCCGTCTGCCTGCGCCAACTCGCCGAGCCTGCCGCCGCTCGTGACGACGGCGCGCTGCGCGCCCGCCGCTTGTGCCGCTCCGTAGGCCGCCAATGTCTCTTCCGTATTGCCGGAGTAGGAGGCCGCGATGACGAGCGTCTGCGGGCCGACATAGCGCGGCAGCGTGTAGTCCCGATTGACGAGGAGCGGCACAGAGCCGTATTCGTCCATCAGGCAGCGCGCGAAATCGCCGCCGATGGCAGAGCCGCCCAGTCCAGTGACGACGACCTGCCGTATCTCCGGCCGGCCCGCCGGTTCGGGGCCGAACCGCTCTCCGATAGCGACCGCCTCGCGGCACTGCTGCGGCAGTTTCAGCACCAGGCCCATCATGTCCTGCGGATCGGCGGCGCGATAGCGTTCCGGGTCGGTCAGCGTGTCCAGTAGGGGATGCGGAGTCTGCGTCACAAGCGTACTTCCTCCAGAGCCGTAACCTCTTCTCTTCGGCACGGCAGCCGAACGCCCTCAAGCTTCGGCAGAACCGCAAGGTTTTCCTGCGTGCAGGAATACGGCCCTGTTCGCCGAATCAGCAAGCAGACCACCTTCATCTGCGCACTCTAGACTTTCGGGAAGGAGATTCGGCGATGCACGACTACGAACCGCTCGATCTATCCGCATTCTGCAATGCCGGGCCGGAGATCTACCGATCCGGGCGCAAACCGGCCACCGGCGCACAGACGTTTCACGGCCTGCCGTTCCGCATCGGCGAGGGCGACCGCTGCTTTCTGGCGTTCGGCGCGGAGGCTCCGCGCCGCTCGGAACCGCTCGCGCTGCCCATCGAGAAAGCGGCGCGGCGCGTCCTCTTCGCCCATGTCCTGCTCGAAAGCTACCTGCACGAAGGCGAGCCGGTGGGCCGCGAAGTCGCGCGCTACGCCTTCATCTTCCAGGATGGCGAGCGCGTAGAGGTTCCCATCCGGGAGCGATTCGAGATCGCGGTCGTGCCGACCGGCTGGGGCGAAATGCCGTTCCTGGCGGTTCCCGACCAGAAAGACGGCCTGGCGGATCGCTATCATGGCGACTGGGGGGCCAGCGGCATCCGGCAGACCGAGGCGCGGCAGGCCTGGCCGCGCGACTACTATCTCTGGGCCTGGCAGAACCCCCGCCCCGATGTTCCCCTCGCGCGCATTGAGATCACGCCTGCTTCCCCGACGCCCAACGCCCAACACCCGACCCCCGGCTTTGTGATCGCCGCCCTCACGCTCGGCCATGCGGACGAGGAGCCGTTTTTCCGGCACGCGGGCCTGCCCATCAAGCTGATCCTGCCGAAGCCGGAGGATGCCGCCGCGCCGTTCGCGCTGGCCGTCGAGGTGGATCGCGGCATTGCCACCTATCCCTACGCCTTGCCGGAACAGTCCGCCGGCGCCTTCCTCGCCGACCCGCAGCGGGGCTGGGGCGAGAAGCTGAACCAGGCCAACAGCCCGGCCTACGTCGAGGTCGCCGCCATTCCCTCCGCGACCGTCACCGTCAAGCGCGGCGAGGAGGCCATCGGCAGCGCGAAGTGGGGCGAGTTGGAAGAGAAGCGTGTCGTGGAGACGGATCGCGTCCGCTTCGAAGTCGTAGACACCGGGCGCAACTGGGTGCATACGACCGTGCTGGACGACGATACGGGCAAGCCGGTTCCCTGCCGCGTCCATTTCCGCACGCCGGATGGCATCCCCTACGCGCCGCACGGCCATCATCCGCACGTCCACTCGAACCTGGGTACCTGGCACATTGACGTGGGCGGCGATGTGCGGATGGGACAGATCTCTTACGCCTATATTGACGGCAAATGTCAGGGCTGGCTGCCGCGCGGCGAGGTGATCGTGGATGTGGCGCGTGGCTACGAGTACGAGCCGCTCCGCGCGAAGGTCGAGATCAAGCCGGGACAGCGCGAACTGACCCTGCGCCTCAAGCGCAACCATAACCTGAACGCCGAACGCTACTTCAGCGGCGACACGCACGTCCATTTCCTCTCCACGCAGGGCGCGCTGACCGAGGCCGCCGCCGAAGACCTGGACGTGGTGAATCTGCTGCTGTCGCAGTGGGGCCATCTCTTTACGAACACGGAGGAGTTCACCGGACGCCCCGCCCCCTCCGCCGACGGCGAGACCATCGTCTACGCGACGCAGGAGAACCGGCAGCACCTTCTCGGCCACCTGACGCTGCTCGGCCTGAAGGAGCCGGTCATGCCCTGGTGTTCGGACGGCCCCAGCGAGGCGGAACTGGGCGGCAATCTGGAGACGACGCTCTCCCACTGGGCGGACGCCTGCCATGCGCAGGGCGGCACGGTCGTCATTCCCCATATTCCCAACCCCAACGGCGAACCGGCCGCCCTCATCGCCACCGGACGCGCCGACGCTGTCGAGTTCCTGGTGCATAACCCCTTCTTCCATCTGGAGTACTACCGCTACCTCAACGGCGGCTATCGTCTGCCACTCGCCGGGGGAACCGACAAGATGGACAGCGGCGTGCCGGTCGGACTCTACCGCACCTACGCCTATATCCCGCCCGACGAGCCGTTCACCTACGACAACTGGTGCAAGGCGCTAAGAAGCGGCAACACCTTCCACTCCGGCGGGCCGCTCCTCCGGTTTACAGTCAACGGCCAGCCCATCGGCAGCACGATTACGCTCGGCAGGGACGGCGGCACGGTCGAGGTCGAGGCGGTCGCCACCAGTATCTTCCCCATCCACACCCTGGAGATCGTGCAGGGCGGGCATGTGGTCGCCTCGACGGAAGAGGCCAATGGCGCGCGGGAGCTGCGCCTGCGCACGACGCTCAAGATCGAGCAAGCCTCCTGGCTGTGCGCCCGCTGCGCCGGGCCGGGCTACACCTCGATCAAGCACCACGATAGCTGGGGCCGGGGCATCATGGCGCACACCTCGCCCATCTACCTGGCCTGCGGCGGCGACTACGATGTGTTCCAGCCGGAGACGGCCCACTATATGCTGACCCTGCTGGACGGCAGCGTGCAGTACATTCGCAAGCGCGCTCCGCAGTGGCATCCCGGCACGGTGACGCACCATCACGGGGAGGCCGACCACCTGGCGTTCCTGGAGCGTCCGTTCCAGGAGGCGATTGCTGCCGTTCACAAGAAGCTGCACGATCACGGCATCCCCCACTGAGCGCGAGAATAGCCGTAACAGCCTCTCTCGCCTCCACTGACAAGTACCCAAGAGACAGGGAGCGGGACGGACAGTATAAATCGTCAAAGGCGGGTTGAGAATTCGCTTCTCAACTCGCCTCTGGTTGTTCTATCGCACAAGAAAGCGCAGACACAGGCGCGTTTTCAGGTTGGGGCGGCTCGAATTCCCGTGATTTCACCAGACCTATCGGCGCGCTTTGGCCCGAAAGTTGCTGTCTTCTGGAATCGGTGAGATTGATGTGGTCGGCAGTAAGGAGTAGTCTGTTATGCAGCGAAGTCTGGCAATTCTAAATCTGATGGTGGTGCTGGGCGGTATTGGGGCTACCACACTGGGCCGCGCACAGAAGAGCAATATCGCTCCCCTTCCCCCCCTCGTCATCCATACCGAACAGGAGCGCCAGGAGAAGGCGAAGGCAGCGTATGCTGCCGTCCCCAATAAGAGGGCGGGGAGTCCGAATCCGCCCTCGGACTCCCCGCGTCGTGTCGCGCGCAAAGGTGACGTCAGCGCCCCCGTCGTCACGCTCTGCGCGCTTCACGCCGGAAGGACCGTCTCCGGCCCCAAAAGTCGCGTTTTCCGACCACTCCTTCCTGAACATTCCCTCTTGCGCGTCTTGCTATGTCAAGCAGGGCGCGGAGACAGCCCCGCCTCCTTGTCGAAGGAAGCGCGATGCGCCGTTGCCGCCGACATGTCCCCCATCGCTGGCAGCCGCGCGTTCCATTTACAGTGTTACGGCTTTCGCGCCCTGCTACCTCACTAAACGCAGGCGACAGCCGCATGTGACAGACCGTATCAAACAGGGGGTTTTGCCTCCATCCCCAGAGCCTCCCCTGTTCCTGGGGTGCAGGGGGCGGATATGCAGAGGTGGCGATGGAATGAAATTCCATCGCTTGGCGGCCTGCGGATACGGTGCAGGTTGGCGGCTGGTACGTATCCTCGCAGGGCGAGTACGGAGCAGAACGCTGCCAGGCCATGTAATGGAAGCTATCTGTGGCGAGAGGACAGACCGGAAGTGTATGCTGTGTCCGCAGAGCTTGTCCTGAGCGCAGCGCCACACAGCGAAGGGATTTAGCCCATCGTACAACAGGGTGTCCGTCCCCGAAGTTCTCAGGAGGAGGCTGGGGAGGAGGGCGCTGCCTTACCGAACAGGGGGGTAGTGTTCCACGTCAAGGCCCGGGCCATCAGTGACCGGGCCGAGACATTCCTTGCGTATCTGCTGAACGAGGGATTTGGGAGCGAGACGCGGCAGCAGCAGCGCGCCCAGCAGCGCCGGGCCGAGGATCATCTCCAGCCCGTCTAGGGTGACGAAGGGAACGCCGAGCAGTGGGAGCAGCAGTCCCCACAAGCCTTCCAGCGGCAGTTCGAGCGCGATGAGCGCGGCGACAAGCGCCGCGCCCAGTCCGACCGCCAGCAGCTTCGCACCCGGCGGAACGCGCCGATCCCGAAAGAGCGCGAACCCGAACCGGATGTCCAGCGCGCCCCCGCTTCCGGCGTGGCGCGCAGCCGCCTTATGGGCCATGCGCCCGCCGAGCAGGCGCAGCAAGAGTCGCAGCATGAATTTCGTACCTCCAGCGTCCTATACGACTTTGGGGAGGAACGGGTTTCGCCGTCGGGACGCGAGGAACGGGGGCGGGTTGCGGGGAGGCGAACAGAAAGCCCTTCCGATGTCTGGGCAACATCGGAAGGGCTTCGGTCTTTGGCCTGGAGAGGTTTCCAGAGCCTTGTGCGGTATGCTATCTCGTTCGGCGCTTCGATAAGACTTGGATTTGGGGCGCATATTCGTTGCGCATGGCGTCTCGCGTTTACCGACCCGGTTGGCGATTCCAGGATTTCGCTGCCGGGGGTACGGCGACTTTAATCACGTCTCGTCTCTACGCCTGGAGATTCTAAAATGTCCGGTGGAGTCACTACCTACACTCCTTTCAGGTGGTTGGCCCACGAAGGGCAGAGTAGTTGTGTTCTCTGTTTCGTATGGCACCTCCTCATGGGACAGTTTTTTGCCCGTCACCTGCTGCACCCGCTTTTTGTGACGGAACTCAGCGTTTCGACTCTTTTGCCTTACACCTACTATTATATTCCCTGATTCGCTCTCTGGTCAACCTTTTCGCTACTATTCGATCTGGTCCTTTGGTAACAAGACGAACGTATACCATACGTACCATACTCGTGAACTTCTGGGGCGGCTGTCATGGTCGGGAAGCTGCCAGGCGGGCCGCATCGTAGTGAAAGGTAAGCGCCGGCACGCCTGGCGCAGCCGAATGCGCCTCTGCCGCGCACGCAGACGACCTCGCTGGCAAGCGGCTTTTGGAACGAGTGAGGCAACGCAACGCGGACTGAACGCAGACCTGCCCCGGCTATAAAAGCCGGGTCTGAGGAGCCTGCGGCTGACCGTCCTCCCGGACGGGCCATTGAATTTCCCGTCCGGGAGGACGGTTGGCCGTCAGGCCCACGAGACGGGTCTTTTATAGGCCCGGCAATCTGTTGTGCGCGCCGCCCTGAGTCATTTCTTCCCTCCCTGCGATACAGCGTTTTCAGCCTGCACGTGTCGGAAAGACTTCGTGGGCGTTGCCGCGCATGATCCGCTCGACCAGAGGCGGAATCTCTTCCAGGGCGATCCAGCCCTCGGCGACGAGTTCGGAGAGCGCCTGCGTAAGCCCCTGGCGCGCGACGCGGCTGTGGCCGTAGACCGTCTCGACGGAGACGTAGTCGCCGCCGAAGGTGAACAGCTTGTTGGCGGGCGCGGCCATCAGGAACTCCTTGACGAAGCGCACGCCCGCCATCGGGTTGATGATCCAGGCCCAGCACAGGTCAATGTAGGCGTTGGGGTAGTGCTTGGCGAGCGCGATGAACTCGTCCTGATAGGGGTAGCCGATGTGCATCAGGACGAATTTGGTGTCCGGGAAGTCTTTGAGGAGCGGGCAGAGATCGCCTGCGTTCTGGCGCAGGCGGGCAAGCGGCATTCCGCCGTGTCCGGCGTAGTAGCCGGTATGCAGCTTGACCGGCAGGCCATACTCGGTCGCCTTGCCGACGCAGTAGCGGAACAGATGGTCTTGCAGCGTCTTGAGTTCCTCCGGAGCCAGCTTCTCGTCCTTCGCATGGCGCGCGAACAGGGGTTCGGCCTGCTCTTTCGGCACGGCCTCGTAGTCCAGGCGGCGGGAATAGGCGCTCTGGTTCTTGACGGCGACGGCGCGCGGCCCGTAGGTCGCGAAGTACCAGTCTATGATCTCCAGCCAGCCGTCGAGCGTCGTGGCGGTTTTGCCGGAGTCCTGCTCGATCTGCTTCAAATCCGGCCCGGTGCTGAGGGCGACGAAGCTCAGGTCTTGCGGCAGCAGGTCGGGCTGTTCCGTCTCCATAAAGATGCGCTGAAGCGAGTTGACCTGGCAGTTTTCGAGATTGCTGCGCTCGCGCAGTATCTCCCGATAGAAACCCGGCTTTACCAGCGCCTTATACTGCTCCGCAAGGATGGGCGCGCTCTCCTGCGTCAACTCGTTCACGCCGTAGAGCTCGCGCAGCGTGCGCCGGACGGCCTGCGCGTAGCCCGTGTGGATCGTGCGCTCCCAGTAGGGCGCGACGAGACGGTATTTCTCCTCGGCACAGACCTCCGGCGCGAGGAAACGCTGATAGGCCGCGCCCGGCATCCCGGCGTTGACCAGATCGCTGCCGAGATAGTGCATAAAGAGGTAGGCCCAGTCGTCGCAGGGGAACCGCCCGCCGTCTATCGCACCCGCGACGCGCTGGCTCTCCTCGATCAGATGTTCGTGCGTGTCCACGAACGGGGTCTGCTCGACCCAATCGCGTATCTGGCTCTCTATAGACATGGATGTTCCTCCTGAGCGAATTGTACTACAATAAGTGATCGGGTACATAACGTACCCGTCTGAGTGGCTTACGGCCAACCGTCCTCACGGACGGGGTAGGTACTGTATGCTTCTCTCGTCGTATCGCACTTGCCTGCATACGACGGAGAAGACTTTGAAAACGGATGCGTCCGGTAGGACGCTCGTCGGCATAGCGGACACCTAGACGGGTACATTATGTACCCAGAACTGCACCATGAGAAATGGGCGAATCAGAGCTTCCTGCGCACCTGATCCACGAAGACCGTCAGCACGATGACGCCGCCGAGGATGACCGGCTGCAAGGTATCCTTGATGCCGACGAGAACCAGGCCCGCCTGAATCACGGTGATGGTGAGCGCGCCCACCAGCGCGCCGATGATCGAACCCTGTCCCCCGCTCAGACTCGTGCCGCCGATGACGACCGCCGCGATCGCGTCGAGTTCTGCTCCGGTTCCCGCGTTCGTGTCCGCGACGCCGAACTTGGCCGTGACCAGCACGGCTCCGATGCCCGCCGCCAGCCCGGAGAGCATGTAGGCCAGCGTCTTGTAACCGGCCACGTTGACGCCGGTGAGCCGGGACGCCTGCTCGTTGCCGCCGATAGCCAGGATATAGCGGCCCGCACGGGTGCGAGTGAGCAGGAGCGCGCCCGCCACGACGACCGCGAAGGTGATGAGCAGCAGAGGCGTCCCCTGTCCCAGCGCCAGGAAGCGCGGCACACGGGCCGGAACGCTGCTGCCGTCCGTCGCATAGAGAGTCAGGCCGCGCGCCGCACTCATCATGCCGAGCGTCATCACGAACGAGGGAACGCGCCCGACCGACACGATACCGCCGTTGACCAGCCCGCACGCCACCCCTACCAGCAGCGCGACCAGGATCGCGCCCTCGACCTTGACGCCGCCCGCCAGCCCTTTCGCCGCCGCGAATCCGCCGACCCCCTCCGCAAGAAGAAACACGCTTATGAGGATACTCGTTCGCGTTCGGGAGGGCAGCGCCCGAAGGCGGGGCGCGACCAGCCAGGCGATCAGCGCCGCGCCAGGCAAGGCGACCACGAACGCCATCCAGCCGGGCAGCGTGCCGTAGAGCGCCATCGCCAGGCTGACTCCAGAAAGCGCCAGCACCGAGCCGACGGAGAGATCAATGCCCGCCGTCAGAATGACGAACGACATGCCGACCGCCAGCACGATGTTTCGCGCCGACTGCTGCAGCACGTTGGGCAGATAACTCTGTGTCCAGAAGGTCTGGCGGAAATCCGCGCGCAGCGAGAAGAGCGCGCAGACCAGCGCCAGCATCAGCCAGGGACGCAGAGAACCGGACAGCGCCCGCCATACGCTCCGGCCCTCTCTCACTGCGCCTGTTCCGCCTGCGCGCGTTCCAGCTTCCGCGTGAAGTCGTCCCACAGGCGGGCCGTATCGAGGGAGACGATCCAGGTGATCGCGCGGGCCGGTTGTGCGGTTTCGGTGGGAAGGATGAGATGCATGGCGTCGTCCAGCGTGGGGCGAGGATGCGCCTCGGTTCGGGTCAGGCCGAGCAGATGCGCCGTCACGACCTCGTCCCAGACCGGCCAGAAGCCTTCCGCCAGCAGGCCGGGATGCTTCTCCATCCAGTCCGTGAAGATGTGCGCGAGATAGCGGCCCGCTTTGCCGCGCTGCGCAAACAGCGCATTGGCCTTCGCCGGGGTCATGCGCAGATCGCGCTTGCAGACGGCCTGATCGCCGACCGTGATCGGTGCGCGGGATTCGAGCAGGACCTGCCACGCCTTCGGATCGTTCTTGATATTCCATTCGTCGCCGCCGTCCGGCCAGCGATAGAAGCCCATCGCGACGATCTCGATGCGGTCGCCGAGCGTCGGGTCGGTCAGCAGCGCGGAGGCCAGATCGGTCGCCGCGCCGATGACCAGCACCGCCAGGCGATGAGAAGCGGAGAACCGCCGGGACTGCTGCAAGAGGAGATCCACGCCCGCGTTCGGCAGCGGCTTTGCCTTCTCCGCCAGCGCGACGCTGGAGCCGGCGATGACCGGCGGAGCGTGCTTGAGGGGCAGGTTTGCCAGCACCTCGCGGGCTGTGCGCGCGGTGAACTCGGCGGCGGGCGCAGGCAGGCCGAGCGCATGGGTCGTGACGACGCCGCGCAGTTCGATCTCCGGCGAAAGGGCCAGATGCGCCAGCGCCCACTGATCGTCCATGTCCGTGCCGCAGTCCGTCGTCAGCACGACCGCCCGCCGCGTCGAAGCCCCAGACTCGGCGCTTTCCGCCGCTGCCGCCTGCGTCATTCCCAACCCGACCAGGAGACTCAAACCGACCGCTGCCCAATACATCGTCTGCCTCTTCTCCGCAATGCGTTCGGGCAGCAGTATAACAGAAATCCGAATCGGGCGCAAGCCCGGCAGAAGGTCATTTTCCTGCCTTTCCCGTCCGCGAGGACGGTTGGCGCGCAGCGCCTTCCAGACGGGTATTTCAATGCCCGACTCCAATGCAGGGCAGGGATTTGCCGCCTGCGCCGCGAAGAAAGAGACGGCATCTCCACGCCGACACAGGAGCGAAAGCCGCCTTGCCGCACCCCTCTACAAAACGCGCCGTTTCCACCACCCCTGCGGAACCGCAGGCGCAAAGCGCCGCTACCGCGCTGCAAGCCGCCCCGCGCCCGATCTCGCTGCGCTCCGTCCTGATCGCTCTGGCGCTCATTCCGCCCAACATTCTCTGGGTCGTGCTGATGGAGCGGACGGACGGGCGCGCGTTCAGCACCACGATCTCGCTCTTCTTCACGGCGGTCTTCTCGCTGCTCCTGCTGACGGCGGGCAACCGCCTGCTGCGCCGGTTCCTGCCCCACCGCGCGCTGCGGCAGGGCGAGCTTCTGACCATCTTCAGCATGGTCTCCATTGCAACGGCGATGGCGGGCGTGGACTTCCTGTCCCCGCTCCTCACCTTAATGGGCCATGCGGCCTGGTTCGCCACGCCGGAGAATGGCTGGCAGAAGTTCCTCAAAGACCTTCCTGCCTGGCTCACCGTTCAGGATAAAGACGCGCTCAAGGGCTACTATCTGGGCCACTCCAGCCTCTATCGCGCGGAAGCCCTGCGCGCCTGGCTGCCCCCCGCGCTCTGGTGGACGCTCTTCATCATGGTCTTGCTGTGGGTGATGGCCTGCCTGACGACCATCGTCCGGGCGCAGTGGACAGAGAAGGAGCGACTGACCTATCCCATCGTGCAGTTGCCGCTCGCCCTGACTGCCGAAGACGGCGGGCTGTTCCGCTCCCGGCTCTTCTGGATGGGCTTCGCACTGGCGGGCGGGCTGAACCTGGTCAACGGCCTGCACTTCCTGATCCCGTCCATTCCCGCGATGACCTTCAACGGCTTCAACGCCGCCGAGTGGTTCCCATCGCGCCCCTGGAACGCCATCGGCTGGACGCCCCTGGCGATCTTCCCCTTCGTCGTGGGACTGGGCTATCTGCTCCCGGTAGACCTGCTCTTCTCCTGCTGGTTTTTCTTCCTCTTCTGGCGTCTGGAGAAGGTGGCGGCCAGCGCATTGGGATACATGGCGGAGCAGCCGGAATTTCCCTATATTGACGAACAGATGCTCGGCGGCTACATGGCGATCTGCGTCTTCGCGCTCTGGACGGCGCGGCATCACCTGCGGGAGGTCTGGAAGAGGGCGCAGGGAAAGGACTCCGAGGTTTCGGATGAGCGGGAGCCGATGCGCTTCCGCACGGCGGTCTTCGGCGCGCTTGGCGGCTTCCTCTTCCTGGTCGGCTTTTCCTATGTTGCCGGGCTGCCGCTCTGGCTGGCCGTGATCTTCTTCCTCATCTACTTCGCTATCGCCATTGCCGTCACCCGAATGCGCGCCGAACTCGGCCCGCCGACGCACGACCTGCACCATATCGGCCCGAACATCACGCTCTACACCATCATCGGCTCCAAGAACCTGGACGGCCCCACGCTCGGCGTCTTCACGCTGTACAACTGGTTCAACCGGGCCTATCGCTGCCATCCGATGCCGCACCAGTTGGAAGGGCTGAAGATGGCGCAGGTCAGCCGGACGGCCTCGCGCGGCCTGCTGGCGGCGATGCAGTTGGCGGCGCTGGCGGGAGTCGTCGCGACCTTCTGGGTGACGCTGCACGTCTCCTATCATCTCGGCGCGGCGGCGCGCATTCACGGCTGGTCGTCGCTCGGCTTCGGCAACGAGGGCTACGGCAGGCTGTCCACCTGGCTCTCTTCGCCCACCGATCCGAACCGTCCGGCCATCACCGCGATGGGGGTCGGCTTTCTGATTGCGACCGGCCTGATCCTGATCAAGATGAACGTCTACGGCTGGCCGTTCCACGCACTCGGCTTCTCTATCTCCGGCGGCTGGTCTATGATGTGGGCGTGGCTGAGCCTGTGCGTCGCCTGGGCGCTGAAAGCCCTCATCCTGCGCTATAGCGGCCTGCGCGGGTATCGCTCCGGCCTACCCTTCTTCTTCGGGGTCATCCTGGGGGACTTCCTCATCGGCGGCATCTGGACGCTGCTCGGCCTGCTCTTCGACATGTCCATCTACAGCCTGTGGAGTGGGTAATCAAGACGCGGCCTGAAAAGGCCGCGCGCCAATCCTTCAGACGGAGATAAGCCTACGAAATCGGCGTGGCGACAAGCTGCGCGTTCTCCGTATCGGGCGCGGCCTGGCGCGGCCTCTCGGCGACCTGCTCCGCCTGCCGCAGCATCTCCAGCGCCAGCAGCGCCTTCGGAACCCCCACGTACCCGGACACTTGATGGAACGCCTGCTCTATCGTCTCTGCCTCCTTCTGCGCGCCTTCCTCGTTGCGCATCTCGTCCGGCAGATGGAACTTGTAGATCATCCAGAGCGCCCAGCGCATATAGTCCGCCTGGGCCAGCGCGTTCTTATCCGCCAGGTTCTCCCACGCCTCTTCCAGCCGCTCCAGAAACCGCTGCGTGACCAGTTCGGCGCTATCGGCCTTCTGTCCGACCCCGCAGGTCAGTTCGTTCTGTACTCGCGATACGCCCTCCACGCGGCGCGCAATCGCCTCCGCCGCGCGACACTCCTGCTCGGTATCCACATCCCCGGTCAGTGTGACCTGCCCGTTGTCTGCCGTCACGCCGATATCGAAAACGCCCACGCGCGGGTCGCGAATGAGCGCCATGTTCACTTTCGCCTTCAGAATGAGATCGGAGATCGCCATCGCCCGTGTTCCTCCTGCGCCTTCTCTGGCTCTCGACGCCCTGCCGCGCCGAAGCAGGGAAGGTATTTGGGCATAAGACGCGGAGGGGTTCGGGATTGTTCCGGGTTCCGGCGCGAGGCAGGAAAGGCAGACGAGCGGAAACATTTCTGCCCGCTGCGCCGTCCTGTGTACAGCCTATACGCCTACTCAGGAGGATCTCTCTATGACGGATACGACAACGGCAGCCCGGCCCGAAGCGCCCCCACGCCGCTCGCTGCGACAGTGGCTGCGGGTGATGGGGCCGGGCGTCATCACCGGCGCGGCAGGCGACGACCCGGCGGGCATCGGGACCTATTCGCAGGTCGGCGCGCAGAACGGGACGAGCCTGCTCTGGCTGATGCTCCTCGCCACTCCCATGCTTCAGGTGGTGCAGGTGACCTGCGCGAAGCTGGGCGTCGTCTCGAAGCAGGGGCTTTCCGGCATTCTGAAAGAACACTACGGCCTCAAAGTCGCCGCGATCGCCGCCGCGCTGACCGCCCTCGCCAACATCGCCACCATCGGCGCGGACATCGCCGGTATCGGCGCGGCGTTTGAACTCCTCTTTCGCGTCAAATGGCAGTGGTTCGTCATCCCGGTCACGCTGGCGATCTGGTACTTTCAGGTCTACATGGATTACGGAGTCATTCGCAAGGCGCTGCTGCTGCTCGCGCTGACGCTTCTCACCTACATCCTCGCCGGGTTCATGGCAAAGCCGGACTGGGGAACGGTGCTGCGCGATACCTTCCTCCCCCATATCGAGATGAACCTGGCCTTCTTTTCTACCGCCGTCGGCCTGCTCGGCACGACCATCTCGCCCTATATGTACTACTTTCAGGCGGCGCAGGTCGTCGAGGAGAACACCCCGGTCAAGAAGCTGGATGATGTCACGGTGGACACGACGACAGGCATGATCTTTACCAACATCGTCTCCTACTTCATCATCCTGGCGACTGCCGCCACGCTGCACATTCACGGCAAGCAGATCGAGACGGCGGCGGACGCGGCGCGGGCGCTGGAGCCGTTTGCCGGGGAAGCGGCAAAATACCTGTTCGCGGCGGGCATGATCGGCGCGGGGCTGCTGGCCGTGCCGGTGCTGGCCGCTTCGACGGCGGCGATGATCGGGGAGACAGCAGGCTGGCGCATCGGCCTCAACAAGAGCGTCACGCGGGCGCGCGGCTTCTATCTGGCCCTCAGCGTCGCGCTGCTCTTCGGCGCGGCTATCACGCTCTCCGGCATCCACCCGATGAAGGCGCTGTTCTACAGCCAGATCCTCAGCGGCGTGGTCGCGCCGGCGCTGCTGTTCCTCATCTTCCGTCTGTCGCGCCGGGAAGAGGTGCTTGGGGAGCGGGTGAATACGCCGGTGCAGCAGGCCTGGGGCTGGCTGACCGTCGCGGTGATGGCCCTCTCGGTCGCGCTGATGGCCTGGGGCTGGATCACGGGGCAGAAGTAAGTTCGAGGACGCGATACGGCCGCACGGGGGCGGAGATTCCCTTGACCTGCACGGGATCGCGCTGCTCCACGCGGAAGTCGCCGGAAGTCACCGCGTGGACCGTCTCGCTGATGACCACCTCGCCGCCCGCCGCGATGCTTTGCAGCCGATGGCCGACGACGACGGCAAGGCCGAGCGCCGTATAGTTGACCTGCGTATCGCCGCCCACCAGCCCCACGATGGCCTCGCCGTAGTGCAGGCCGAGGCCGATCTGAAGCGGCTGCCGCTCCTCCGATTGCAGTTCCTCGGTCACGCGGGCCGCCGCGTCGCGCATGGCGAGCGCGGCGCAGACGGCCCGCCGGACATCTTCGCGCGGTGATTCGCCGACGCGGAAGATCGCCATCAGGCCGTCGCCAGTGTATTTGTCCAGGATGCCGCCGTGCGCCGTCAGCACCTCGGTCAGCGCGGTCATGTACTTATTGATGACATAGACGACATCATCCGGTCGGTGCTGCTCGGCGAAGGGCGTAAAGCCGCGCGCGTCCGCGAACAGCACGCAGACCATCTGGCGCTTGCCCTGCAATCCCAACCGGTCGTCTGCCGTCGCCAGCACCTCTTCGACCGCTTCGGGAGCCAGGAAGCGCCGCAGCCAGTCGCGCTCGGTGCGCTCCAGCGCGAACGTGAACTGCGTGACCAGCAGGTAGGCTCCGAGAATGGCCGTGATGGGCGCGACCGGGTCTATCCAGGTTCCGCGCAGAAAGGCCAGGATCGCCAGAAGGAAGACGAGGAAGATGGGAATGACGGTGCGCCATCCGGCGTCCAGCGGATCGCGGCCCACGCAGCGATGCCCGACCCACGCGCCGAACAGAAGCGTTCCCAGCACGGCGATGAGCAGGTTGGGCTGCGCGATGAACGCCGAGGAGAGCAGCGCCGCTGTCGCATGGGCCAGGGCTTCGGCGCGGGGGATCGGGCCAAGCGGCGTCTCGCGGATGTGCCGCGTCAGCGAGTCGAGAAAGACGATCTTGTCGCGGAAATAGACCTGCGGCGGCAGCCATCGGCCCGCCTCGCCGTTTGCCGGACCGACATAGAGCGGCTCTTCGCGCAGCACGCTGCCATAGGCGATATGGGCAAAATCGCGCCCCGGTTCCGTACCCCGAAAGTCCACCAGCACGGTTCCCGGCCGCACCTGGGGAGCCTGCACGCCCGCGATCTCCACGCGGCTGGGATGGCCCGGCATGGGCTGTAGCGTCGGCTCCCGGCCCAGCGCGGCGGCAAACAGCAGGATAGGAACCGGCAGGAATTCGCCCGGCTGTGTCGAGAGGGCGGGAAGCCGCGTCGTGTAGGCGGCGAGATCGGCCTGCCCGACTGCCGCCGCCGCCCGCGCCAGTTCCCCGATGGCCCCCTCTTTCCGTCTTGCCGCTTCGAGCGCCTCCTGCGGCACGGCCAGGACGACGTTCCCGGCCTGGCGCATCGCCGCCGCCAGCTTCGGCACGTCCTGCTGCGTGCGCTGCACTTCCTGCATGGTGAGCCGGGGTTCGTTGTGGGGCGCGAGATGTTCGGCGTTCTCGTTCACGCCGAAAGCGGGCAGAGGCAGCACGATGCGCAGCGCGCCCCAGGAGCGCAGTTTGCGCAGCATCTCCGCCTGGATCGCGGCCTCCGAGCGGGTCGTCAGGGCCAGATGGCGCGCGGAGGCGTCCATCTCCAGCAGCACGATCCGCTCTCGCTGGGCCACGCCGGCCTGATTGGCGTTCTCGGCGGCCCAGAGCGCCGCGTTCCGGCTCTGGATGAGGGCGACGAGCGCCCCTGCCCGGAGCGGCACGAGCAGGTTTGCGGCGGCGATCAGGGCGAACAGGCCCGCGACCAGGCCGAGCGCTGCGCCGCGCAGATCGAGAAGCTGTACGCGGCCCCGGCGCATCCGCCGCACCACCAGCCGCCGCCCGATCTGCCGAACCAGCCGCCACGCCGCCTGCTGCGGGTCGTAGGCGAAGCGGTGGATGGCGATACAGGCCCAGGCGGTAAACACCGGGAGGCCCCATACCAGCGTGAGGACGGCCAGAGGCGCGGCATTGGAGGCGCGGAACGTGAAGGTGAGCGGCAGCCGGACCGTCACCAGCAGCGTGAACAGCAGAATCGTCCACCAGGCCCCCGCGCCGGTGCGCGCGGGGTTCTCTTTCTCCGGCCAGCGCCGCCCGACGAACGCGCCGATGCAGGCTCCGACGCCTCCGAGCGTCAGCAGCACGAGAAACTGAATCGGCGCGACGGCCAGCACGAGCAGAAGCAGCAGGCTGGAGGTGG
>Ga0070741_10003440_pt1 | contig 39381 bp, 40 predicted proteins | sample Coa_R1_4_FD_66440 | JGI IMG/M metagenome (GOLD analysis project Ga0070741, IMG submission 66440) | Surface soil microbial communities from Centralia Pennsylvania, which are recovering from an underground coalmine fire - Coalmine... | ecosystem: Environmental > Terrestrial > Soil > Unclassified ...
TCGAATCCCGACCTCGTCTTCATCGGCACCGGCGAGTCGTGCATCCGCGGCAACATCATGCCGGGCGACGGCGTCTACAAGTCGACCGACGCGGGCAAGACGTGGGCGCACGTCGGCTTCAAGGACTCCGACGCAATCTCGAAGATCCGCATCCATCCGACGAATCCGAACATCGTCTTCGTCGCCGACTTCGGCAAGTACGGCGCGCCGAGCGACGAGCGCGGCATCTTCAAGTCGACCGACGGCGGCACCTCGTGGAAGAAAGTGCTGTTCAAGGACAACAAGTCGGGCGGCATCGACGTCGAGATCGATCGGAAGAACCCGAACGTGATGTTCGCCGCGCTGTGGGAGGCCTATCGCGTCGAGTACCAGATGTCGAGCGGCGGACCGGGCAGCGGCCTCTACAAGTCGACCGACGGCGGCGACACGTGGAAGGAGATCACGCGGAATCCTGGCCTCCCCTCCGGCGTCGTCGGCAAGATCAGCGTCGCCATTTCGGGCGCCGATTCGAACCGCGTCTACGCGCTGATTGAAAACGAGAACGGCGGCCTCTACAGCTCGGACGACGCCGGCGCCACGTGGAAGCTGATCAACGCGGCCCGCAGCATCCGCCAGCGCGCGTTCTACTACACGCACGTCTTCGCCGACCCGAACAACAAGGACACGATCATCGCGCTCAATACGAGCGCGTTCCGATCGATCGACGGCGGCAAGACGTTCGCGCAGATCGGCCAGGGGACGCACGGCGACAACCACGACTTCTGGTTCGACCCCGACAACTCGGACCACGCGATGCTCGCCAACGACGGCGGCGGCGTGATCTCGTTCGACCTGTCGTCGCCGCGGCGGCACTGGACCGGCGAGGAGTACGCGACCGGCCAGTTCTACCACGTCATCACGACGACGCACGTGCCGTATCACGTGTGCGGCGCGCAGCAGGACAACACGACGCTGTGCGTGTCGAGCGCGACACAGTTCGGCCGCGGCGGCGGCGGCGGCGGCGGACGCGGCAGCCTCGTCGAGCCGTACGAAGCGGGCGGCGGCGAGCCCGGCTACATCGCGCCCGATCCGATCGATCCCGACGTCATCTACGCCGGCGCGAACAACGGCGCGTTCCTCACGCGCCTCAACCGCCGGACGGGCGAGCTGAAAGAGGTCGGCGCGTATCCGCGCTTCTTCTCCGGCGAAAATTCCGCGTCGGTCGTCGAACGCTGGCAGTGGACCTATCCGATCATCTTCTCGCCCGTCGATCCGAAAGTGCTCTATACCTCGTCGCAGCACGTCTGGAAGTCGACCAACGGCGGCGACTCGTGGGAGCGCATCAGCGGCGACCTCACGCGCCACGATCCGAAGACGATGCAGGATTCGGGCGGCCCGATCACGCACGACATGAACAGCCCGGAGATCTACGCGACCGTCTTCTCGATCGCGCCGGGCAAGACCGACGTCAACGTCATCTGGACCGGCTCCGACGACGGCATCGTCTCCCTTACGCGCGACGGCGGCAAGAACTGGACGACCGTCACGCCGAAGGACATGCCGGATCTCGGGCGCGTCAGCCAGATCGATGCGTCCGCCTTCGACGCAGGCACCGCATACGTCTCGGTGAAGAAGCCGCTGCTCGAGGACTACGCGCCCTACATCTGGCGCACGCACGACTTCGGCCGCACGTGGACGAAGATCACGAGCGGCATCGCGGCGAACGATTACGTCAGCTCGGTCCGCGAAGATCCGAAGCGCAAAGGGCTCCTGTACGCCGGCGCCGAGCACGGCATCTACGTCTCGCTCGACGACGGCGATCACTGGGAGTCGCTGCGGCTGAACCTGCCCGATACGCAGGTTTCGGACATCTGGGTCGAGCAGAACGACGTCGCCATCGCGACGCACGGACGCGGCTTCTACATCCTCGACGACGTCAATCCGCTCCGCCAGTACGGCGCGCCGGCGACGGCGACGCCGAACGCAGTGCTGTTCAAACCGGGCGACGCGATTCGCGGCGGCGGACCGGCGCGCATCGATTACTGGCTGAAGAAACCGGCGCAAGACCTCACGATTCAGATCGTCGACGCGCAGGGGCAGATCGTGCGAACGATCAAAGGCGCGGCTCGTCCTTCGACAGGCTCAGGACGAGCGGGCGATGCCGCTCGTGGCGCAGCCGGGCAATCGGCGGGCGACACCGCCCGTGGCGCAGCCGGGCAATCGGCGAGCGACACCGCTCGGGGCGCAGCCGGGCGACCGGGCAGCGACACCGCTCGTGGTGAGCCCGTCGAACCACGAGCGAACGCCAACGAACCGGCCGGAGCGCGAGGCGTCAGCCGAGCGGACCAGGAACCCACCGATCGCTATACGCCGACGGGCGAGACCGAACCCGGCGGCGGCGGCCGCGGACGCGGCGGTCCGCAGACGGCGCCGATGACGGCCGGCCTGCAGCGCGTCGCGTGGGATCTGCAGAGCGAGCCGGTGCTGCAGTTCGAGGGAATGGTCCTCTGGGGCGCCACGCAGGCGGGACCGGTCGTCGTGCCCGGCACCTACCAGGTGAAGCTGACGGTCGACGGCACGACGCTCACCGAACCGCTCGTCGTCACGAAGGACAAGTGGATCGCGGCGAGCGACGCCGATCTGCAGGCGCAGTACGCGCTCGCGAGCGCGATCCGCGACAAGGTCAACGAAGCCAACCAGGCGATCGTCAACATCCGACGGATGAAGAAGACGATCGTCGACGATCAGCAGAAGTCGCAGAACGCGGACGTGAAGGCGCTCGGCGACGAGTTCATCAAGCAGCTCAGCGCCGTCGAAGAGACGATCTACCAGGTGCGGAACCAGAGCAATCAGGATCCGCTGAACTTCCCGATCAAGACCAACAACCGTCTCGCCTCGCTGCTGCGCGTCGTCGAGACGGGCAACGGACGGCCGACGAGCAACGTGGAGCCGATCTTCGACGCGTTGAAAGTGGAGTTGAAGACGGAGACCGACAAGCTGCAGCAGGTGCTCGGCACCTATCAGCCGCGCTTCAACGATCTCGCGCGCCGCCTGGGATTGAACGAAGCGAAGTGATCGGGACTACTTGGGCTGCCAGAGCTCGATCTTGTTGCCGTCCGGATCGATGAACCATCCGAAACGGCCGTAATCGGCTTCTTGCACGGCGCCGACGATCTCGGCGCCGCCGTCCTTCACCTGCGCCAGCGCGGCGTCGAGGTCGTCGACGACGAGGTTGATCATGAAGTCGCGCTTCGCGGGATCGAAGTACTTCGTGTCGGCGGCAAACGGACACCAGACCGTGAGGGCGGCCGGCGGCATGGCGGCGGGGCTGAACGACACGGCCTGCCCGTCGAACTCGACGCCGAGCCATCGCTGATACCAGGCGCCGAGCGCTTTGGGATCGCGCGATCTGAAAAATACGCCGCCGACGCCGAGCGCGCGCGCCATGATGTGAGCGGAAGTCGCCACTAATATTATCGGGCCGCCGTCAACACCGTTCAAGACTGGTTGTTTGGCGAAGGCGCCGCTATCATCGCCGGCCCGTGGCGACATCGCTCCAACGAATCCCGCACGCCACCCCCGCCCAACTCCAGCGCGCGGCTGATCGCGATCTGTGGCGCGGCGGCGTGTCCGGCGCCGACGCCCGATTCGATGCGGCGCGCTTCGCCGAATGGCTGGAGGTGCTGGTCGACGCCGGCAGCGACGTCACCGCGCGACAGATGGCCGCCCTCGATCCCGACCTGGTCGTCGTCGGCATCATCGAGCACGTGCGCGTGTTCGACGCGGCGGCGCGCGCGTCGGCGTCGGCGCCGACCGAGACCGCCATCGGCGGCTACATCGTCGTGCCGCGAGCCGGCGGGACGGCGCAGGCCGTGCTCGACACGCTGACGTCGCTGCACGAGGAGGCGCCCGCGTTGTTTCGTCGCGTGATGCGCGGCTGCGTGCGCCTGTCGAACGAGGGGTACGAGCGCGACGGCTTGCACGGCGTCCTGACGGCGCGCGAGCAGGCGATGTTCGACCTCGTCGACGCGCGCGAGCGTCGGCGCGAAGAGCACGGGTTCGTGTCGGCCGCAGACGCGCGCGCGTTTCTGGCGGCGTCCGGCGAGAGCCGGCGCGCGTTGTTCCGCGCGCACGTGCGCGCGACCGGCGTCACCGCGACGGGCGAGCCGGCAACGTACGAACCGCCGCCCGCCGCCGCCGACGAACCGCCGATCGACGCGCCGCGCGCGCTGCTCGGCGCCGCGCCGACGGAGCCGGATCGGCTCGCGCCGTTCCAGCAGTTGCTGCAGCACGCGCTTCGGCACGACGAAGAGACGGCCGCGCAGCGCCTGCAGGAGCTGGGGTTCCTCGCGAACGCGCTCGCCGCCGGATGCGCCGTGCAGGGCCGCCCGCTGACGCCGCTCGACGCGTCGGAGGCGGCAGCCTCGGCGTGCAACCTGGCGCTCGAGGCGCGCGTGGACGTCGCCGACACGTTTCTCGTGGACCACGATCTCCTCGAGCTGTTCGACGAGGGGTGGGGGTGCTATCGACGCGTGTGCGCGGACGCGTCCGCGCGGCTGATCGACGTGCTGACGCGACTCGAATGCCACGACCGGCAGATCGAACGAGACCTGGTCGAACTACGCCGGGTGTTGAGCCGCCATCATCGCGACGGCGCGCCGTGGCGCGCGCGCGACGCGCTCGACGTCCTGACGCAACTCGACATCACGGCGTGGGCCGCGCTCGTCGGCCTGATCGCGGAGTGCCCGGTCGTCCACGGCGCGATTCCTGCCCTGGTCGAACGCCGCCGCGGCGCGATCGATCCGTCGGCGTTCGCGTTCATCGCGACGCGCGCGCAGATCGACACGGTGCAGCGGTTTCTCGCGCGGCTGCCCGCACTCCTCACCGGATCGTGACGCGCGGGACATAATGGCCGCATGTCGAAGTCGCGGCTCGAGGCGTTCAGCGACGGCGTGATCGCGATTCTCATCACGATCATGGTGCTCGAGTTCAAGACGCCCCACGACCCCACGTTCGCCGCGCTCGCCGGCCTGGCGCCGCTGTTTGCCGTCTACGTCCTCAGTTTCGTGTATCTCGGCATCTACTGGGCGAACCACCATCACCTGTTCCACGCGGCGACGCGGATCAGCGGCGGCGTCCTGTGGGCGAACCTGCACCTGCTCTTCTGGCTGTCGCTCGTGCCGTTCGTGACGTGGTGGATGGCGGAGCACTGCACCGCGGCGGTGCCGACGGCGGTCTACGCGGCGGTTCTGCTGTGCGACGCGGTGGCGTGGACGCTGATGAAGAACGCCCTCGTCCGTCTCGAAGGGCCGGACTCGCGCGTGGGGCGCGCGGTGGGACGCGATGTGAAGGGACGCGTGTCGCTGGCGCTCTACATCGCCGCCATCGCGCTCGCGTTCGTCAGGCCGTGGATCGCTCAGGCGCTCGTCGCCGTCGTCGCGCTGATGTGGCTCGTCCCCGACCGGCGGATCGAGGCGGTGCTGGCCGAGCCGGCGCTTCGGTAGCGTCCACCGTCACCCATTTCTCGGCCCACGCGGCGATCGCATCCATGGCCGAGGCGAGCGCGCGCCCTTTGCGCGTGAGCTCGTACTCGACGCGGACCGGCGTCTCGGGGACGACCGTCCGCTCGACGATTCCTTCCTGTTCCAGTTCTTGCAGCCGTTCGCTGAGCATGCGATCGGTGATCTGCGGAATCGCCTCGCGCAGCGTGGCGAAGCGGCACCGCGACTTCAGCAGCACGAAGATGATCGCGCCGGTCCAGCGGCGACCGATCAGCTCGCTCGCGCGATGGAACCGCGGGCAGAGCTCTGGCGGGTGCGTCTCTCCCACGCCCTCAATGATACCACCGGCCACTACTTGACAGAGTGTTACTATATTAAGTATAGTTACTGGCAGGAGGAAAGCACATGGATTTCGGACTGCTTGCCCTGCGCGCGACCGCCGGCCTCGTCATGTCGGCGCACGGCGCGCAGAAGCTCTTCGGCTGGTTCGGCGGCCACGGCCTCGCCGCCACCAGCGGATTTTTCGAGTCGATCGGGTTCCGTCCCGGTCGCCCCCTCGCGGCAGCCGCCGCCATCAGCGAATGCCTCGGCGGCCTGCTGATCGCGTTCGGCGTTCTCGGTCCGGTCGGCCCCGCACTCGTGCTCGCGACCATGATTGTCGCCGCCAGCGTGCACTGGCAGAATGGGCTCTTCGCGATGCAGGGCGGGATCGAACTGCCGCTGCTGTACGGCGCCGTCGCCGTCGCGCTCGCGCTCGTGGGGCCCGGCGCGTACTCGCTCGACGCGGCGCTCGGCCTCGGCGCGATCTGGACGCCGGCGGTCGACGCGCTCGCGCTCGCCGCCGCCCTCACCGGCGGCATCGTGAACCTGGCCGCGCGGCGTCCCGCGCCGGTGGAGGTGTAAATGTCGATCCGCGCCGTCAAGAAGATCGTGCAGTCCAAGCCGACGCTCGAAGGCGCCGGCGTGCGGCTACGTCGCGCGTTCGGGTTCGGCAGCACGACGGAAACCGATCCGTTCCTGCTGTTCGACGATTTCCGCGGCGACAACCCCGAGGACTATCTCGCCGGATTCCCCTGGCATCCGCATCGCGGCATCGAGACGATCACGTACGTGCTCGCCGGCAGCGTCGAGCACGGCGACAGCCTCGGCAACAAGGGCGCGATGGGCGCCGGCGACGTGCAGTGGATGACCGCCGGCCGCGGCATCCTCCATCAGGAGATGCCGAAGGGCGATCCGCAGGGACGCATGCACGGCTTCCAGTTGTGGGCGAACCTGCCGCGCGCGCTGAAGATGACCGAGCCGCGCTATCAGGACATCTCGGCCAAGGACATTCCCGAAGTGACCGACGACGACGGGACGCGCGTGCGGATCATCACGGGCGAGTTCTGGGGCAAGAAAGGACCGGTCGAAGGGGTCGCCGCCGACCCGCGCTACATCGACGTGTCGGTGCCGCCGGGTCAGCGCAAGCGGATTCCGGTCGACCGCACGAACCACGCGTTCGCGTACGTCTTCGCCGGGACCGGCACGTTCCGCGACGCCTCCGCGCCGCAGGGCGTGATGAACGAGCTGACGAACGCGCGCGACTTCGACACCGTCAATCGCTCGCTCGTGCTGTTCGATCAGGGCGACGAGGTCGTCGTCCAGGCCGGCGACGAAGGAATCCGGTTTCTGCTCGTATCGGGGCGGCCGATCGAAGAGCCGGTCGCGTGGTACGGACCGATCGTGATGAACACGCAGGACGAGCTGCAGCAGGCGTTCAGCGAGCTGCGCGCCGGCACGTTCATCAAGTAAGCGCGGCGGCCGCGGGCTGGGCGGTCGACGCCGGCCGGCCCGACTTCCGCGCATACATCGCCGCGTCGGCGGCGCGCAGCGCTTCGTCGGGCGTCACGCCCGGCGCGAGCGTCGTCACGCCGAACGAGAACTCGATGGCAATCGGATGACCGGACGCGCGCAGGCGCTCGCGCAGCGCGTGCGCCCGTTCGGTCGCGCCGTCGACGTCGAGCCCTTCCGCTACCACCACGAATTCGTCCCCCGCATACCGCACGACGGCATCGTTGGGCCGGAACGATTCGACGAGCGCGTCGGCGAAGCGCTTCAGCGCCGCGTCGCCGGCGTGATGGCCGTGGACGTCGTTGATCTGCTTGAAGCCGTCGAGGTCGAAGAACACGAGCGCCGCGCCGGCGGCGTGGACGGCGCGGAAGACCTGCGGCAGCGAGCGGCGGTTCGCGAGCGCCGTCAGCGGATCGCGATCGGCGAGGCGCCGCAGTTCTTCCTGCGCCTCGAGCAGCGTCGCGTTCGACCGCTGCAGCTCGTGCTGCGTGCGACTCGAAATCGCGAGGACGCAGCCGAGCGCGATCATCCATTCCGCGCCGGTGTCGAACGACGAGTGCCCGGCGAGGATCGTCGGCGCGTGCGTCCGCAGGAACGCCGGCCACGCGTGGCCGGGCGCGTAGTCGATCAGATACGTCACCGCTTCGACCGCCGCCAGCGCGGCGCGCGCGGCCATGCCCGCGGCGAGCCAGACGAGACCGCCGTCACCCGACAGCGTCAGCGCGATCGCCGCCGTGCCGAGCGCGCCGGCGATGATCGTCGTCTCGCCGACGCCGATCAGATCGACGCCTTGGAGGACGAACGAGCTGGCGACGGAAAACACCACGACCGCGATCGCGATCGTCTTCGGCGTCAGGAACGCGAGCGGCTGCGGACGCAGCGTCCAGGCGCCGTAGACCAGCAGCAGCACGAACGCCGTCTTCGGGGCGAGATAAAAAATCCGTATGAGGATGTAGACGAATTCGGGTGCGCTGCGGCCGCTCGCCATGAACACCCAGAAACCGACCGTGACCGCGAGCGCCGCGACGTTCGCAATCCAGGCGCGGCGCCACCACTTCACGGCGAGGCGCGCGATCGACCGGCTGAGGACGGCCAGGAACACCGCAATGATCGCCGCCGACGCGATCTGCGCGGCGTTGCTCCATTCCCAGAGGTGGACTTCCACTCGTATCTGTATCGGGCCGTCGCCGGCCCGACTTCAGAACAGCGTGTCGATGTCGGCTTTGAGCGTGTCGCGCGACGCCATGATCGTGCGCCCCGTGCCGAGGAGGCCGGTCGGCTCGTCGGTCCAGGTCGCGTCGGGCCCGTACAGCATCCACGCGTCCCACAGCACGTCGTGTTTCGGCGTCCGTTCGCCGAACCACGTGCCCACCGTCTTCGGCTCGTCCCAGAAATGCGTGACGCGGCGATCGTTCAACAGCTTCTCGCGCCAGCGCTCGCGCGAATCGTTGGCCATCATGTTGAACCAGACCGCGTAGACGCGCAGGTCGGCCTTCGGATGTGTCTGGAGAATGTCGGTTCGCACCCACCGGCCGCCGTTGACGCAGACGGGTCAGGTCGGCGAGACGAGCAGGATCAGCCGGACCTTGCCGGCGTCGCGGTTGAACGCCGCTTTCAGGTCGTCGAGGCCGTGCAGGTCGTGCAGCCTGGCCGCGCCGAGCGGAACGATCGTCAGCGCGAAGAGCGCGACGACAGCGGCCAGGCGCCGGAACGGGCGAATCATCCGACGATCATACCCGGGGTCCGGCCGCTACTCCCGCAGCTTGCGCAGCGTGACGGTGAAGGCGGCATGTCCCGCGCGCGGGTCGTAGACGATGACCGGCGTCAGCACGCCGCGGATGCGGTCGGGATTCGCGCGCGCGTACGCCATCAGCGTCGTCGCCAGCGCGATGCGGTCGGCGCTTGACGCCGCGGTGTCGCGCGCGGTCAGCAGATCGTTGAACGTCGGCGTCCACGTCCGTCCGTCCAGCAGCGCGTCGACGACGGTGCCCTTGATGATGTTGTGGGCGAAGTTGAAGAAGAACGCGAGCGGCGAATAGGTGCTGACGGTCGGCCGATACGCTTCGAACGCCGCGAGCAGCGCGTCGCGGTGATCGATGAACCGATCGCGGAACTCGACGCGCTCGGCTTCCGCCGGTGCGAGCGCGTCGGCGGGCGCGCCGACGAACGCGCGCGCGTCGGCCGACAGCCCGTTCAGCAGCGCCTCCACGATCGCCGGGTCGTCGCTGCCGCCGTCGATCGCGCGCATCAGCGTGACGAGTGCGAAACACAGCCACGGATAATCGGCGACGTTGTCGCGGCGCATGACCAGCGTGTCGCGGCCGTAGGTCGCCTCGAAGCCGAAGCGCAGGTGGCTGCCCATGCTGGAGGCGTGACCGACCGCGACGCGCAGCCGATGCGCGGCGTTGAGCGTCCGCGTGCGATCGAGCAGCTGCGCGTACCCGTCTTCGTGGCGCTCGTAGTGCGACGTGGCAACGAGGAGCAGCGTTTCGGCGTCCGCGACGAAGCGCTGACCGCTGCCGTCGGCCCCCTGCAACGCGTCGAGCAGCCGCTGCAGCCGATCGACGCGCGCGTCGGCGTCGCCCTCGTCCCACACGCGCACCGAAAGCAGCGACAGCAGATGGAAGTAGTAGTAGTCGAGCAGCACGGCGATGGCGTGCGCGTCCGCGGACGCGTCGCGCCGCAGCGACGCCACGTACGCGAGCACGTCGATGGGGATGATGTCGGGGTTGACGTGATCCGCCTTGCCGTCCCAGTCGTGGAGCACGTGGAACCCTTCGGCGCGCGTGCGGCGATCCAGTTCGCGGATCCAGCCGTCGCTGCGGAACCGATCGCGCAGCCGCGCGAACGACTCGCCGAAGGTCGGCGCGTCGCGGACCTCGTCGACGATCGCGCGGCGCGCGCCCGCGGCCAGCGCGGTCTCGAGCGACGCGCACGCGGCGTCGAACAGCGTGCTAGAGGCGGTCTCCGGCGTCACGGCGGTCATCATACCCGCCGCGGCCGGCTTGCGGAATCTCGAGCGGATGCGTCATCGCCCACTCGAGACACGCCGGGCAGATGGTGTGCGTCACGGGCGATCCGTCGCGACCGGCCGTAAGCATCCGGTTGCACCACGCACAGACGACGGCGAGTGCGGGCATTTCCATAGCAACCGGATCCGCAAGGGGGGTGCCACGCCTGGCGTGGATTACGCGGGTCGTGTTTGTACGTTTATGGACGACGGCTGTACTGAGACGAATCACGCCACTGCCGGATTTGCGTCTCAGCGCTTGAAGAATCCGACGAGGACGCCCTTCCCGCGCACGTGACCCGCCATCGCGGCCACAACAGCCGCGCGCGTCTGCGCGGGCGATTGGCCGACGGCGGGCACGTCGATCGCGGTGTCGAGCGCAAACAGTTCGAACGTGTAGTGATGCGCGGGTCCGCCGGCTGGCGCGCCGGGCCCGCGATAGAACGGACCGGTCGCGCTGATCTGGTGTGCACCGTCCCGCAGATCCGGACCGTGCGGGATCCGTTCCGGCAGGCCGCGCGCCGACGCCGGAATGTTCCACACGAGCCACTGCAGAATGTCGTCGGTGCCGTTCCCGATCGCCGCGTCGGGATCGTGCACGATCAGCACGAAGCTCGCGGTGCCGTCGGGCGCGCCGCTCCACGCGAGCGACGGCGAGATCTCGCCGCCCGCCTGCGTGTACTTCGCGGGAATCGATCCACCGTCGGTGAACGCGCTCGACGTCAGCGTCATCACCTGGACGCCGCCGCGGCCACCCGCTCGCCCTGAGCTCGTCGAAGGGCCGCGGCCGCCTGGAGGCTGCGCGCTCGGCGCCGGCTGGGGGGCGGACGTCGGCGGCTGGCGCTGCATCGGTGCGGCGGCCGCCAGCAGCGCGAGCGCGAGAATCGCACGCGTCATTTGAAGCTCGCCGGCTGCAGCGCGCGCCACGCGTCGTAGCGCATGCGCAGCGTCTTCACCGGGTTCAGGTTCTCGCCCGGCTTGATCCCCTTCGCGTGATCGGGCGCCGGCTGCGACACGTTGATGTACATCGTGTAGTGGCCGTTGTTGTGCGAGTCGCCGTTAGTGTCGCTCTTCTCGGCCATCAGGATGTAGGCGACGTGCGCGGTCTTGCCGTCGCACGGAATCGCCGGCTTGCTGCCGTCGGTCGGCCACGGCGGACACGTGCAGCGGCTGTCGCCGCCCGATCCGTCCGCGGCTTCCATCGCGGCCATCACGCGATCGGTGATCGCGCCGCTCGCGTGCAGGAACGCCTGCACCGCGTTCGGCACGACATTGCCCGGACGCAGGATGTTGCCTTGAATCGAGTAGAAGATCTCCGTGCCGGGCACCTGTCCCTGCATGTCCTGCGAGACGTAGCCGTTGGTCAGCCCCGAATGTCCGGCACCGCGTCCCTGCAGATCGACGATGCCGAACTGCCGGCTCTGGAACGCCGGATCCATGCTGAGCATCGCGATGATCTCTTTCGGGTCGGTGCCCTTCTGCAGTTCGCGAAAGACGACCATCTGGTTCTGATGCGTGTTGTCGACCGCGGCCTGGCACGCCGCGACGCCCTTTCCCGGCACCACAACAGCCTGCACGCCTTTCAGAAAGTCATCGTCGCCGTTGACGCACGTCGCGGACGCGATGACCACACGCCCGGTCGCGCGATCGACGGCGACGACGGACCACGTCGCGAACGCGGACGTGGGAATCGCCGTCAGGCACAGAAGGATTAGTCCAAGTCGCCGCATGGCGGCCGATTGTACCCTCGGCGAGGCGCGCGCGGTTACGTCGACGAGGACGGCGGCAGCGTCCGCGCGCGGAGCGTGACGGTCGCGGCCTTGACAGGCGCGCTGATGCTGAACGCGTCGTGCGCCGGCGAAGGGTGATGCACCTTCGATCGTCGTCCCTCCCGCTGCAGCCGCGCATGCGCTTCGTCCCACGGCGGAACGGCATCGGTCTCCTGCGTCCAGTGGACCAGCGACGCCTCGTCGCACCACTCGAGCAGCTTGCGCATCGCGGGACCGTGCGCGCCGGCGTGCATGAACGCCTTCATGGCGCGCTCGTCGGCCCAGCTCGTGGCGGTCCAGAAGGTGCGGTTCGCGTCGCGCAGCAGCTTCGTCTCGAGGTTCCCGTCGGCGCGCGCCGCCTGGCGCGCACTCCGCATTGCCGTAACGAAGAACATCGGCATGAAGCGCCAGGACCGGACGCGCAACCGCGTGATCGAGACGAGCGGCATCGTGATTACTCCCGCGCGGCCCTGAACAGCTCGTCGTAGCCCGCGGCCGTGTCGCGCGCGTGCGCGGCGATCCGCGATTCGAGGTCTGGCAGCGCCACGCCGCGATCGAATCCGCTCTGCAGATCGTAGGCAATCGCTTCGAGCGGACTGTGTGCGTACCCGCGTTCGATCACCCCGGCGCCGTACGTCAGCAGGAACCGGTCGACGCCGAGCGTCCGCCACTGGACCGCGTGCACGAGCTCGTGGAAATGCACGCGTTCGGTGCGCAGCGACTGGTGCACGAAGATCAGATCGTCGTAGGTGACGCCCGACAGCGCCATCTGCGTCAAATCGACCAGCTCGATCAACCCGAGGTCGCCGATCGGCGGAAACGGGATCTTCGTCACCGTGACGACGCGCGCGGCGTGGAGGACGTCAGACGAAAAGTAGTCGGGCAGACGCGGAAATCCGAGCGCGGCGACGGGCTCGCCCGCCTCGGCGTACTCCCGGCGGAGGCCGCCGATCCACGCGCGGACGCCGGGAAGCGCATGCAACAATCGCGCAGCGTGATCGTACAATCGACCAGTATTCTACATGCCGCGCTGCGATCTGCGACTCACGAATGCGACCGTTCTGACGATGGACGCGCAGTGCACGATATACAAAAGCGCTGCGGTGGCGGTGACGGGAAATGCGATTGCCGCCGTCGGCCCTGACGCCGTTGCGTTCGACGCCGCGACCACCATCGACTGCCGCGGCCGCGTGGTGATGCCCGGCCTCGTCAACGCGCACACGCACGTGCCGATGACGCTCCTGCGCGGCCTCGCCGACGATCTGCGCCTCGACGTCTGGCTGATGGGTTACATGATGCCGGTCGAGCGCGAATTCGTGAATCCGGATTTCGTGCGCCTCGGCACCGCGCTCGGCTGCGCGGAGATGATCCGATCCGGCATCACCACGTTCGCCGACATGTACTACTTCGAAGACGCGATCGCGGACGCAACGGCGCACGCCGGCCTGCGCGCGCTCTGCACGCAGACCGTGCTGCGCTTCCCGACGCCCGACGCGCCGAGCTACGAGGACTCGCTCGCCCGCGCGCGCGACTTCATCGAGCGCTGGCGCGGTCACGATCTGATCGTCCCGGGCCCCGCGCCGCATGCGCCGTACACGTGCAACGCGGAGATCCTCCGCGCCTGCGCGGAGCTCGCCGTCGAGTTCGACGTGCCGCTGCACACGCACCTGGCGGAAACGGCGCTCGAGGTCGACGAGTCGCGGCGGACGCACGGGATGCCCGTCGTCCCGTGGGCGAAGAAGCAAGGCATCTTCGACGCGAAGGTGCTGGCGGCGCACTGCGTCCATGTGGACGAAGGGGAAATGCGCACGCTGAAGAACGTCAACGCCGGCGTCGCGCACAACCCGACGAGCAACCTGAAGCTCGGCGCGGGCGTCGCGCCGGTCGCGCGCATGCTGGCGCTGGGGCTCGACGTCGGCATCGGCACGGACGGTCCGGCCTCGAACAACGACCTCGACATGTTCGAGGAGATGCGTCTCGCGGCGCTGCTGGCGAAGGGCACGAGCGGCGATCCGACCGCGCTGCCGGCGCGCGACGCGCTCGCGATGGCGACGCGCCTCGGCGCGCGCGCGGTGCACCTCGATCACCTCACCGGCTCGCTCGAACCGGGCAAGCGCGCGGACCTCATCGTCGTCGATCTCGATCGGCTGCACAACGTGCCGGCGTTCGAGCGCGATCCGAACGGCGTCTACGCGCAGATCGTCTACGCGTCGAAGTCGTCCGACGTCGTCGATGTCATGTGCAACGGCCGCTGGCTGATGCGCGACCGGGCGCTGCTGACGCTCGACGAGGAGGCGCTGCGCGCCGCCGCGCGCGAGGCGGCGAGGCGCGTCGACGTGTTCCTGTCGAGCCGCGAGGTGAGCGTCCTGCAGAAACTGGTCGCCGTCGGCGGCGCGATCGAGCAGGAGTCGTTCGAGGTCCAGGTGAAAGCGCGCGTCGCGTCCGAGCAGCCGGTGCTGGCGGCCATCGGCAGCAAGGCGCTGACGCTCATCCGCGCGAGCCGGTATCACCAGTACGACACGTACTGGTCGTTCGACGATCCCGAGCAGGGGTGGCTGCGGTACCGCGAAGACGAGTTCCTCGACGAGGAGGGCCGCGTCACCGGCGCGCGCGCGCGCCTGACGCTGACCGGCCGCACGCGCGAAGAGGAGTTCGGCGCGGTGCTCCTTTCGCGATCGCGCTATCTGGCGCCGGCCGCGCACTCGGCGCGCTTCTACCGCGAGTACTTCCGGCCCGCCGCCGAGCACGTCGTCGAAAAAGATCGGCGGCGCTGGCTCGTCGCGTACCGCGGCGTCGAGTTCTACGTGCACCTCGATCGGCTGCTGAACCCGCCGACCGCCGGCTATTTCATCGAGATCAAATCGCGGACGTGGTCGCGGCGCGATGCGCAGGACAAGGCGTCGGTGATCGCGCAACTGCTCGCGCTGTTTGGAACCGCCCCCGACGATACAATCAGCGACGGCTACGTCAGTCTGGCAGTCGCCAGTCGTCAGTCAGCCAGTCCTGTCGGTGACAGGCGGAGGCCGTGATGCGATCGATCCGGTTCGTGCTTCTCGTCTCGGTGGCGGCGCTCGCGCTGGTCGGATCGCCGCGCGCGCAGCAGCGGCAGCGTTTTCTGTACGCGGCGCTGCCCGGCGTCGGCGGCGGGAACAATCTGAAGTACGGCGGCGCCGGCATCCTGGTCTTCGACATCGACCACGCCCACCGCTTCGTGCGCCGCATCCCGCTGCAGGGCGCGCCGCCGGCCGACGGGCGTCAGGAAGCGATCAAGGGCATCGCCGCGCATGCGGGCACCGCGCGCCTCTACGTGTCGACGAGCCGCCGCGTCGCGGCCTACGACCTGACGACCGACAAGCTGGTGTGGGAGCAGCGCTACGACGATCGCGGCACCGACCGGATCGCGCTCTCGCCCGACGGCGAGACGATCTACGCGCCGGAGCTCGGCGCGCCGAAATGGGTCGTCGCCGACGCGGCCACCGGCGCGCCAATCGGATCGATCGACAAAGCCGGACGGCCCCACAACACGCAGTTCTCCGACGACGGCACGCGCGTGTACTTCGAAGCCGAGGGCGACACGCGCACGATGTCGGTCGTGGACGCGAAGACGCGGACGATCGTCAAGGAGATCGGGCCGTTCGGCAACATGGTCCGGCCGTTCACGTTCAACGGCAAGCAGACGCTGCTGTTCGCGAACATCAACGACTTCCTCGGGTTCGAAATCGCCGATCTGCAGACCGGACGCATCCTCCACCACGTCGAGGTGCCCGGCGTGACCGCGGGACGCTCGCCGACGCACGGCATCCCGAGCCACGGCATCGCGATGACGCAGGACGAGTCGGAGATCTGGATCGCCGACAACGCGAACAACTACCTGCGCGTGTTCGACGCGACCGTAATGCCACCGGTCATGAAGACGAGCGTGAAGGTGCGCGACGAGCCGGGCTGGATCACGTTCGGCATCGACGGCACGCTCGCCTACCCGTCCACCGGCGACGTCGTCGACGTCAAGACCAAGCGCGTCGTCGCGACGCTGCAGGACGAGAACGGCGACAACGCCGAGAGCGAGAAGATGCTCGAGATCGATTTCGCCGGCGGCAAGCCGGTCGCCGCCGGCGATCAGTTCGGAAAAGGTAAGAAGCGTTAGCGCTTCGGCGGTTTGTCGTGCACGGTCGCGCGCGGCCGGCCGCCCTTCGGCTCCGCCTGCTTGCGGTGCATCTCCGCGAGCACTTCGTTCGGCGTGAGGTTCGCGACCGTCGTCTGGATCTTGTTTTTCCAGCCGGCGACGACGTCGGACTCGCCGCTCATCATCGCGTCGAAGCCGACCTTCGCCACCTTCGCGGGATCGTCTTTCTTCGCCTGTCCGACGTTGGTGTCCATCAGCCCGGCGCGCTCGAAGAAATCGGTGTCGGTCGGTCCCGGCATCAGCAGCGTCACCGTGACGCCGCTGTCCTTGATCTCGTTGCGCAGCGCGAACGAGAACGAGTCGATGAACGCCTTCGTGCCGTTGTAGACCGCCTGGAACGAACCGGGAATGAACCCCGCGACCGAGCCGGTGATCAGGACGCGCCCGTGCTTGCGCGCGACCATGCCGCCGACGACTTTCTGAATGAGATAGATCGTGCCGGTGATGTTCGTATCGATGACGTGCCGGACTTCGTCGAAGCGCTGCTCGAGAAACGCGTGACCGAGGCCGTGGCCGGCGTTCGCCAGCAGCGCGTCGACCGGCCGCCCGTTCGTCGCCGCGATCAGGCGATCGCAGCCGTCCGTGGTCGCCAGATCCGCTTGGACGGTGTCGACCGACGCGCCGAGCTGACGGAGCTCGGCCGCCGCGTCTGTCAGCGGCCGATCGGCCGCGATCAGCAGATCGAATCCGTGATTCGCGCAGAGCTTCGCAAGCTCGTAGCCGATGCCAGCCGACGCACCGGTGACGATCGCCAATGGTCGAGTACCCGACGTGGTGCTCATTGGTTCATGCCTCCCGCGCGGGAGTGGCAAGAACCACGCCTGACGCCTCGCACAACTCTTGGCGCCCGGGCACCGTCTAAGCCAGTCGAGTATGCAGATTCTCGCCGGCGCCGTCCGCTACGCCCTCCGTCAGTTCTGGCACTCGAAGGTCTTCTCCATCGCCGCGATCCTCACGCTCGCGCTCGGCATCGGCGGCACGACCGCCATCTTCACCCTCATCCACGAGGTGATGCTGCGCTCGCTGCCGGTGGCCGATCCCGACCGTCTCTACCGAATCGGCAGCGGCGACGACTGCTGCGTCCAGGGCGGCCCGCAGGACGAATGGGGCATGTTCTCGTGGCCGCTCTACGAGCGCCTCGTCGCGAACACGCCGGAGTTCGAACAGGTCACCGCGTTCCAGGCCGGACGCGGGCGCGTCAGCGTGCGGCGGCAGGGCGTCGATGTCAGCGCGCGGCCGCTCCGTTCGGAGTACGTCACCGGCACCTACTTCTCGACGTTCGGCGTCGGCGCCTACGGCGGCCGCGTCTTCACGCCCGACGACGACAAGCCGTCGGCGACGCCGGTCGCGGTGCTGAGTCATTACGCGTGGGACAACACCTACGGCGGCGATTCGACCGTCGTCGGCAGCACCTTCGTGATCGAGAATCACCCGTTCGTCGTCATCGGCGTGGCGCCGCCCGGCTTCTTCGGCGACACGCTACAGGGCGATCCGCCGGATATCTGGATTCCGCTGCAGCAGGAACCGCTCATCGCGGGCGGAGGCACCGCCGACGGATCGCTGCTGCGTCAGCCGGTGTCCGCGTGGCTGCGTGCGGTCGGACGGCTGCGCCCCGGCGCGACGACCAACGGCATGGGCATCCGGCTGACGACGATGCTGCGCGACTGGATGGTGCACGACTCCGGCTATCCGTCGAACTGGATGCCCGAAGTCCAGCGTGTGCTGCCGAAGCAGACGATCAGCATCGTGCCGGCCGGCGCCGGCATCGCGGTGATGAAGGAACAGTACGGCCAGAGTCTGCAGCTGCTGATGGCCGTCTGCGGGCTCGTGCTGCTGATCGCGTGCGCGAACGTCGCGAACCTGCTGCTCGCGCGCGCGATGGCGCGTCGGTCGCAGACGGCCGTGCGCCTGGCGGTCGGCGCCTCTCGGGCGCAGATCATCGCGCAGGCGCTCGTCGAAAGCGTGCTGCTCTCGGTCGCCGGCGGCGCCGCAGGACTCCTCGTCGCGAACGCCGCGGCGCGCCTGCTGCTGTCGCTCGCGTTCACCACCGCGCACGTCCTCCCGATCAGCACGTCGCCGTCGCCGCTCGTGCTCGCGTTCGCGTTCAGCGTCGCGCTCGTCACCGGCATCGTCTTCGGGGCGGCGCCGGCGTGGTTCGCGACGCGGACCGATCCGATCGACGCGCTGCGCGGCGCCGGCCGCTCCACCGGCGATCACTCGTCGTTCGCGCGCCAGGCGCTGCTCGTCGTCCAGGCGACGCTGTCGGTCGTCCTCGTCGCGGGCGCAACGATGCTCGGGCGGAGTTTGAACAACCTGCAGCATCAGGATTTCGGTTTCCGCCTGCCCGGCCGCGTCATCGTGTCGCTGAACAGCCCGGCGTCCGATTCGACACAACAGCAATACATCACGCTCTATCGCAACCTCGAAACGCGGCTGCGGGCGCTGCCCGGCGTGCAAAGCGCAGCACTCGCGATGTACAACCCGCTCACCGACAACTGGGGCGAGGGCATTCTCGTGGCCGGCCATCCGGCGCCGAAGCCCGGCGAGCCGTCCGGTGCGTCGTGGGACCGCGTCAGCACGACGTATCTGCAGGACCTCGGCGTCAGGCTGGTGCGCGGCCGCTTCTTCACCGACGCCGACAACGAGACGACGGCGCCGGTCGCCGTCGTCAACGAAGCGTTCGTGAAGCGCTTCTTCAAGAGCGACGAGGATCCGATCGGTCAGCACTTCGGCCTCGACCTGCCCGAGAACGTCGGCAGCTTCCGCATCGTCGGCGTCGTGCGCGACGCGAAGTTCGCCGGCTTTCAACTCTGGCGGCCGGCGCGGCCGATGTTCTACGCCGCGATGGCGCAGCAGGTCGACTACACCGACGTGATGATGAAGCGGCTGGAGCGCACGTCGCACGTCATGCGCGGCGCGCTGCTCGTCACACAGCAGCCGCCGGGCGTCCTGGAACCGCAGATCACGCGCGTCTTGTCGGAGCTCGATCCCAACCTGACGCTGAACAACGTGCGTCAGCTCGAAGAGCAGGTGGCGTTGTCGTTCAACCAGCAGCGCGCGGTGGCCAGCCTCGCCGGGCTCTTCGGCGTCGTCGCGCTGCTGCTGGCCGCGGTCGGCCTCTATGGCGTGACGGCGTACAGCGTCGCCCAGCGCACCAACGAAATCGGGATCCGCATGGCGCTCGGCGCCGATCGGCGGAAGGTGATCGATCTCGTGCTGCGCAGCGCGTTCCGCCGCGTGGGCGTCGGTTTGATCCTCGGCGTGCCGCTCGCCATCGGCGCCGGACGGCTGCTGGCCGCGCAACTCTACGGCGTCAATTTCTGGGACCCGCTGGCGTTGGGGATCGCCGCGGGGTCGCTCGGCCTCTGCGCGCTCGTCGCGGCGCTGATTCCCGCGACCCGCGCGGCCGCGACCTCGCCGATGCGCGCGCTGCGAACCGAGTAGGCCGGTACGGCTGGAGCTGGCGGATCAGTACCGCCAGCTCGTCACGTCTGCGCCGGCCGGCGCGGTCTTCTGCATCCACGCCGCCATCGCCGGCATGTACCGCTGATGCACCGTGCGATTGCCGGCGGCGTTCGACACGCTCGTGTCGCCCGTGAAGCAGTGCTCCCGCCGCTCGCCGTACACGATCTCGGCTTCCGACGAGGGACGCGCGCGCATCAGAAACTCCTCCATCTGATAGACGGCGTTGTTCAGATAGCCGTTGTCCATCGTCCCGCTCGTGATGTGGACCTTGCCGCGCAGCTTCGGCCCGAGCGTCCCCCAATCGCGCTGCATGATGAAGCGCAGGTCGTAATGATCGCGCCAGTAGCGGGCGACATCCGGATCGATCGCGCCGGTCGCTTTGTCGTACAGCGGCTTGTAGTAGCCGTCGGGGCCGACCGGCCCGAATACCGACGCCCAGCCATCGTGCTGACCCGCGCTGCGGCCGTGCGTCCCAATCGCGAGCTCGACGAGATTGCGCTCCTCGAACGTCGAGTACAGGTGCCCGCGCGCGTCGCGGTAGCCGGGCCGCGCCGTGTGCTTCCACGGGTTGTCGTCGTAGTAGTACGCGTTCTTGTCGTCGTAGATGTTCACCGATCGGTACGATCGGAAATCGATCGGGTCGGGACAGAGCGCCCACGCGCCGTTGTACTCGTCGGGATAGAACACCTGGACGCCCAGCGCTTCCCACCCGCCGGTCGATCCGCCCACGAGCGCGCGCGCCCAGCCCTGGCCGATGCCGCGGAACTTCCGCTCGACGAGCGGAATCAGATCGCGCGTGATCGCGTCGCCGTACGGCCCGTTGTTCTCCGAATTGACGGCGTACGAGTCGTCGAAGTACGGCGTCGGATGCTGCACGAGCAGGTGGATCATCCGCGGGAAGTTCGGTCCGTTCCACGCCTGGTAAAAGGCATACGCCGCCGCCTGCTGCTCGCGCTGCGTACCGGTCGCGCTCGCGTCGGGCGGCGTGTCGCGCCAGCCGTCGCTCTCCATGTTCGGCGGAAAATGGCCGTGGTGCACGACGATCGGATAGCGCGCGTTCGGATGCGTGTCCCAGCCTTTCGGCAAGAGCACGATCGCGCCGAGCTCGATCGGCCGTCCCCAGAACTTCGACAGCCGCTCGTTGGGCACGCGCAGATACTTGACCTGCGCCGTGTCCTTCGGCGGCGCGATCGGCGGAATCTCCTGATCGAGCGTCACGAAGATCTGACCGCCGGCTTTCGGATCGAGATGGATCTTCTTCGCCGTGCTGTACCAGTTTCCCGGCTTCCGCTCCCAGTGCTGGCCCTCGCCGCGATCCATCGGCATCTTGATCGTGACGCCGTCGCCGCGATGGAACGTCTCGTACCGGAGCAGCATCGCCTGCACGAAGTAATCGCCGGCCGGAAGGTCGCCGAAGTTGCGCACCGGCCAGCCGGACACGCCGTCCTCGAAGCTGACGACCTGGTCCTCGTTCCACCCGCTCTCGACATCGACGCCGAAGATCGGCCGCGTCGTGTTTGCACGATATTGATCGGTCTGGAACCGCGGCTCCGTCCGGCCATCGTCGGACACGAACAGCAGCACGCGGCCGTCGACGTGCTGGCCGTGGAGCGCCGCCGGAAACGGAATCAGAATCTCGAGGCCGCCGGTTTGATGCGCGCTCGCCCACGCACCGCACGACGCGAGTGCCGCCGCGACCACGACCGCGCGGGTCATGCGCATGCCATCTCCTTCAGCTTCAGCACGGTGTTCCAGTTCCGCCCGGTGCCGGCCACGCCGAGCGCGCGTTCGATCACCGCGGCGGTCAGCTTCGAGCGCCCCTGGCCGTCCGGGTAGACCGCGTAGAGGTGCGCGCCATTGGCGCGCACGACCTCGCGGCCGACGATCGCCGCCTGCAGCGCCTTCACCTTCGCCGGCGCGATCGCACCCTTCGTAAAGACGACGAGAAGCCGCCCCGGGTCGGATGCGGCTTCCTTCGGAAACGGGTTGCGGTCGACGATCGTCGTCATCTCGTCGGCGGCGCGGACGACGAACACGATGTCGAATTTGAACCGCTTCCTGGCTTCCGCCTCGAGCTTCGCCTCGATGCGCGCGGCCGGCTGGTCGCGCGCCTCGAACACGGCGTTGCCGCTGTTGAGCAGCGTGCGCGGATCGGCGAACCCGAGATCCGCGATCCAGGCACGCAGGTCCGCCATCGCCACGCTGTTCCTGCCGGCGAGGTTCACGGCGCGAAGCAGCGCGACGTAGCGCGTCATTTCGACACGCCGAAGCCGTCGACCATCACTTCGAGCAGATGGTTGATGCGGATGCCGTAGACGCCGTCGGTCTTCACGTCGCCCTTCGCCATCGAGTGCACCACCGTGCCGTTGACGACGTAGTCGATCTTGGACGGCGCGACGCGGACTTCGAGCGCGTTGGTCGACTTGCCGTCGGCGCCCGGCTTCTTCACGGCGTCGCTCGGCGTCTTTTTCACGACGTCAGCGGTCGCTTCGCCGTCGCGCTTCTTCACCAGAAACGTGCCGTCCTGCGCGACGAGAAAGTAGGTGTACTTCTGCGCCGCGCCGTCGAGATCGCTGCCGCCGAAGAGGATCCCGTAGTAATTCGTGTGGCCGCTCGGCTTCATCAGCGTGAACGTGCCCTTCACGGTGTACGCGCCGCTCGCGCTGTTCGACGGGTTCCAGTAGACCGCCGCCTGCGGGTTGACGAAATGGAACCCGCCGCCCATCGCCATGAACTTGATCGGTCCCGGCGCGTCCGGGTCCGACGCGCTCGCGCTGCGGTCGACCCGCATTTTCCAACCCTTCGGCGCCTGCGCGAACACGGCGGCCGTGGCCAGCATCAGGACGCTTGCGAGCACGACACGTTTCATCGATGTCTCCTCACGGGCCATCGTGCATTTTCTGCCACGCAGCCGTCAACACGCCGCGCGGAAACTGCACCGGCGCGCGCGACATGCGCCAGCGCGCCGCGGAAATGTTCCGGAAATCGCGCGCAGACCGACGTGGCAGCCGATCTGCACCGCGCCGCGCGGAGGACGTATGCGGATCAAAGTCGACGGGGGAACGCCGCGGCACGACGCCGACAGCCTGTGCGACACGTGCCGGTGGTCGCGGATCATCCGCGGACGAACGCTGGACGAGGAGGTCGTGCACTGCGACGCGAGCCACATGATGCCGATGCGCGTCACGTTCAAGGTGACGTCGTGCTCCGACTACGCCGACACGCGTCTTCCGAGCTACCACGAGTTGATGGAGCAGGCGTGGATTCTCCGGCCGGCGACGAAGCGGCGCCCGGCCGGCTTCGTGCGCGGACGCGATCTCACCTACGAGGAACGCATGCGGGTGATCTCCGACGGCCACGATCGGGATCGGTGAGCGGCGAGACGCGATTACCCGAGGACGGCGTCGGCTTCGATCTCGACGAGCATCGCCGGATCGATCAGCGCGCGCACTTCCACCATTGCCGTGACCGGCCGGATGCCGCTGAAGAATTCGCCGTGCGCGCGGCCGACCGCCTCCCAGTCGCGCGCGATGTTCACGACGTACATCCGCGTCCGCACGACATCGGCCATCGACGCGCCCGCGCTCGCGAGCGCCGTCTGGATGTTCTTCAGCGTCTGCACCGCCTGCTCGTAGGCGTCGCCGACGCCGACCAGCGTCCCGTCCGCGCCGGTCGCCGTCGTCCCGGCCACCCAGACGTGGTTGCCGATCTTCACCGCCCGCGAGTAGCCGACGATCGGTTCGAACCTGGACGTGCCGGAGATGTTCTGGCGCATGGCCCGTCCATCATACCGGGTCGCCTACGGCTTCACCTCGAGGTGATCGACGACCGTGGCCACGCCGTTGGTCTCGCGCGCCAGCCTGACGGCGCGCTCGCGCTCCGCGTTGGAGCGCACCGTGCCGCTGAGCGTCACCGTTGTCCCCTTCGTGCTGACGTCGATGCTGCGCGAGCGGACGGCATCGTCGAGCGCCATCTTCGCTTTGATCTTCGACGTGATCGCCGCTTCGCCGACGTCCTCGCGCACGACGGCGGCGGTCTTCGCCACCTCCTCGCCGAGTTCGGCGCCGCGTTCGCGCGCCCGCGACACGTCGACCGCGCCGCTCGTGCCGGTCGTTTGCACTGCCGGCGCGGACACACGCTGCATCGGCGTGGCGCCGTTCCACCACGCATACGCGATAAATCCGATAACGATGAGCAGAACGGCCAGCAGGAACGCTCGCAGCACAGCCATGGGAGGCCTCCGAGATCTCTGCCCCAGACCCTTCAAGGATCTTGCCGGGGGCCTGACGCGTGCCGCGTTTACAATCGACGCGTGAAACGGCTCAGCCTGGTCTGCGTCATGTCGCTCGCCGTGGCGTTGGGCGCCGCGCCGCATCGGCCGCACCTCGACGGCACGTGGAACGGCTCGACGCTGACGCCGCTGCAGCGTCCGGCGGAGTTTCGCGATCGCGCGACGTTTACGGCGAAGGAGGCGGCCGAGTTCGTCCGTACGCGACCCGAGCGCGCCGCCAGCCGCCTGCTCTCGGACGCCGATCGCGTGACGCAGATCGATCTCGACGACACGTTCGTCGAAACCGAGGCGATGACGGTCGACCGCCTTCGTACGTCGCTCCTCGTCGATCCGGCGGACGGCAAGCTGCCGGCGCTGCTGCCGTCGGCGCGCGCCCGCATCGCGGCGCGCACGAAGCGATCGCTCGACGACCCCGAGACGCTGAGCCTCTCCGAACGGTGTCTCATGGGGAACTTCGGCCTCGGCGGCTCGCTGGCGTCACCGCCGATGATTCCGAGCGAGGTGATCCCGGCGCTCTATCAGATCGTGCAGACCGACACAGCGGTGATGATCTTCACCGAGTGGGTCCACGACGCGCGCGTCGTGCGCATGAACGCGACGCACCTCGCGCCGTCGATCCGCAAATGGCTCGGCGATTCGGTCGGCCGCTTCGACGGCGACGCGCTCGTGGTCGACACGACGAACTTCCGCCGCGAGACGCACAATCTCGATTCCGGCGAGCGGCTGCACGTCGTCGAGCGCTTGACGCGCGTCGACGCGGACACGCTGATGTACCGGGTGACGGTCGAGGATCCCGACACGTGGGCGGCCGCGTGGACGGCCGAGTGGCCGTTCCACCGGACAGCGGCGAAGCTGTTTCCGGCGGAATGCCACGAGGGCAACTATTCGATGGAGAACATGCTGCGCGGCGCGCGCGCCGAGGAGAAGCGCTGACGTCGTCTCCGCGGCCGGACGGCCTTCACGGTGCGACGCACCGGAAATTCTTCGCCTCGTCCGTGCTGCCGCTGCCGACGTAGCGCGCGACCGACGGGTACGCGCACAGGGGCCGCGTGCGATCGACGACACCCGCGGTCGCGTGCGCAGCCACGATCGACTGCGGCTTGACGCCCGACTCGACCCAGCGATCGATCGCCTCCGCCTTGTCGAAGAAGTCGGTGCCAGGTCCGCCCTGGCAGTGCCCCATGCCCGGCACCATGAACAGCGCGAGCGATGTGGCTGCGGCCGATCCGACCGCGTCGTTGATGCGCTTGAACATGATCAGGCTGGTGTCGGGCGAGACGAGCGGATCGGCCCAGCCGTGATACATCAGCAGTTTGCCGCCGTGCGCGAAGAAGCGCGAGAGATTCGGATCGCCGCCGTACAGCAAGCCATGGTCCGCCTTCACCGCGCGTTCGACATCGTCTGGCACCTTGATCGTGTGGTAGTTCCAGTCGGGCGTGAACACGATCTTCCGCATGCCTTCGTGCGATTCGCCGGACGGTGAGGGCCCGGCGACGCCGCCCCACCCGAGCTCGGAACCGGGATAGTAGCGGCCGGGATGCAGCACGGCGCCGCTCTTCGGGTCGCGAATCGGTGACGTCATCGCCTTCGCCGTGTCGATCTGATCGCTCGTGAGGCAGTCGGGGCGATCCGCGCCGTTGCACGCGAGCGTCGCGAAGTCGAAGGCACAGCGCGACGGATCTTCGATGACGCCGTCCTTGACGCCGTCGAGCGCGTCGCACCTCGCCAACACCGCGTTGTGGATCATCGGGTACTTGCTGGCGGGAATCACCGCGGCCGGCGTGCGATTGACGTACGTATTCAACCAGACGCGCGCGGCGTACAGCCGCATCTGATCCCACGACGCGTCGCCGGCGACGATGCCGTCGTAGTCGTCGGGATAGCGCTGCGCTTCGATGAGCGCCTGGCGCCCGCCAGTCGAACACGAGTTGAAGTACGACCGCGCGGGGCGCGCGTCGTAGCGCGCGGCCACGATCGCCTTGGCCGACACGGTCATCTCGTGGATCGCGCGATACGCGAAGTCGACGAGTTTCTCCGGATGGCCGATGGCGAAATCCGCGTTGCCGCCGACGTGACCCGTGTCGGTGCCGGCCGCGGCGTAGCCCGCCTTGACCGCCGCCGCGAGCGCCGGATACGGGATCGCGCCGCCGAGGCCGCCGTTGCCCGCCGATTCGATTTTGCGGTTCCAGCCGGCGGCCGGCAGCCAGATCTCGACGCGGATGTCCGAGTCGGACGTCGGCGTCAGCGTCGCGGTGACGCGGCAGAACGCCGGCAGCGCGGCGAACGCGGCGGCCGCGTTCCCGTTCGCGGCGGTCGGCGGTGCGAACGCACCGGCCGCGATCGGCTGGGCGGACGTGATCGTCCCGCCGGCCAGCGTCACCTGCGCGAGCGCGTCGCACGCAATCGGTCCGGCGGCGTCGACGCGCGCGGGCGCGCCCGACGCGCCGAGCACCGCGATCGCGACGGCGCCGGCGATCCGGCCGAGATCGCGCCTACTCACCGGGATGGTAGACACGCTCGCTGTGCCCCTTCAGCTGATCGGGATAGAAATACACCTCGCGCAGGTTGCCGGTCGCGTAGCGCTCGGCCTCGTCGTTGAAATGCTTGTTGCCGACGTGTCCGCTCTCGCCGCCGGCGGTGACGGCGCGCGCACGGACGCGATCGCCGAATTCGACGACGGCGACGAAGCTGTTGCCCGTCGTCCCGTACCATTTCTTCGTGCCGTTGTACGGCCGCGCGCCAAACGACGCCAGCGATCCCCAGCGCGACGAGGTGAAGCCGACCGGGATGCTCGGCTTCGAGTCGTCGAACGGCTGGACGATGTCGGCGGTCAGGCGCTGGAAGCGGTTGATCTCGCCCCACGGCGTCTTCCACGTGTCGAAGTCGGCCTCGAGCTTGTCGAGCGCGCGCTGCAGCGCGGTCAGCATCTGCTCGGGCGTCGCGTGCTGCGCGGCGTAATCGTCGGCGGACATGCCGGCCTTGCGGGCGGCGTCGCCGAACGGGCGCGCGACTTCTTCGCCCCAGAACACGGCGATCGACGTCGGAATCGAATCGACCGCCCAGCGCCGGTTCCACGCGCGGAGCATCGCGATCGCCTCGTTGAGATCGGTCCCCTTCAGCCGGCTCGTCGCCGGCAGCGAATCGTAGGCCTTCAGCAGCGCCGGGATCTCGATCTCGAACTGCGTCAGGTGCGAATCGAACGCCGCCGCGATCAGCGAATCGACGGTAAAGTCTTTCTTTTTGGACAGCACTTCGATCGCGTGCGGACCGCGCGGATTCTCGCCGTTGCGTTCGATGTACTTCGGGAACTTGTCGCGCTTCGGGCTGTCGGGGCCGGCGGCGCTCCACGGCCAGTCATTCGTGTTGAACACCCAGCCGACCGACGGATTGACGACGTTCGGGCTCTCGTCGAAGGAGAGCAGCCCTTTCCACTCGGTGGCGGGATCGCTGCCGTCGACCGGCTTCGTCCAGTCGAACCGCTCGTCGCGGCGCGGGACGAAGTTCGCGTAGAACATCGCGATGTTGCCGTCCTTGTCGGCATACAGCGTGTTGTTCGACGAGTTCGTGTGGATCGCCATCGTCTCTTCGTAATCCTTGATGTTGCGCGCCTTCGTGCGCTGGTACGACTGCATCAGCGCCTTCATCGGCTCTTCCATCATGCGCACACTCACCCACTTGCCGTCGATCGAGCGGACGACAGGGCCGCGGTGCGTGCGGTAGGTGACGAACGTCTTCTCGGCCATGCCGCGGTCCGTCTTGTACGGCACCTTGATGGTCCGCACGATCATCGGCTTCTCGTCGGCGCCGACCTTGTAGAAGTACTTGTCGCCCTTCTTGACGATCGTTTCGAGGTACTCGTCGATCGCGTCGACGCCGCTCGAGGTATGCATCCAGCCGACGCGATCGTTGAAGCCCTGGTAGATGAAGAACTGTCCCCACGTCGACGCGCCGTACGCGTTCAACCCTTCGTCGCTCGTCATCTGCAGCTCGGAGCGGAAGAAGAACGACGTGTGCGGATTGATCAGCAGCAGCGCGTGATGCCCGGCGGTGTTGGACGGCGCGACCGCGGCGCCGTTCGATCCGGTCGGCTCGACGTACACGTAGTCGTGCGACGGCTCGATCTCCGACGCCGCGCGAGCGTCGAGGCGATCGGCGGTCGCCTTCGCGCCGCCGTTGCCGTAGAACGCCTCCAGCTCTTTCAGGTTGACGCGCTCGATGTCGCCGCCGATGCTCCCTTCGCTGAACGTCAGCGCCATCCACGGCTCGAAGTGCGTGATGACGCGCGGTTTGGTTTCCGGATGCTTGTAGAGATAGAAGTTCAGGCCGTCGGCCCATCCGTCCATCAGCTTCTTCAGCCACGCCGGGCTGCCGGTGTAGATTTTCTTCATCTCCACCGGATCGATGAACAGCTTCTGGCGGAGGTCGCGGTAGATCTCCTTTTCGCCTTCCGCCTCGGCGAGCCGGCCGATGCCGTTGATGAAGTTCAGCTCGACGCGGTTGAAGTCGTCTTCCGCCTGCGCGTAGATCGCGCCGAAGACCGCGTCGGTGTCCGTTTTCCCGTGCACATGCGCGATGCCCCAGTCGTCGCGCGTGATCGTGATGCCCTGCGCCTGCTTCTGCCAGCGCGCGATCTCCTGCGGATCGGCGGCGGCGGCGCCGCGCCACGACGCGCACGCCAGAACGAGTGCGAGAACGATCTTCTTCATTGGCTGACCCTCTGCTGCGCCGCGAGCACGGCGTTGAACATCGCTTCGTCGAGATCGAGCTCCGCCTTGTAGCCGGCGGGATCGATGAACGGATTCGGCCCCTTGCCGATCCGCGGGTATTTCTCCGCCAGGTGATACATCGCGCCGTGCGACGCGAGCGGCACGTCGCAGGGCAGCGCGCGCGACACCTTGAACGCCTGCCGGTACTCGTCGGCCTGATGCGGAATGTCGGCGTTGTTGACCAGCTTGAATCCCGGATTGACGCCGAGGCTCCCGATGATCACGACGTCGTAGCTCCTGCCGTTCTCCTGCGCCTTCAGCGTCCACGTGGTGCAGCCGCGCGTGTGTCCCGGCGTCAGGTGCGCCGTCAGCGTCGTGCCGCCGAGCGACACGGTGTCGCCGTCGTGGATGACGCGATCGATCGGGTGCGGCTTGCCGCCCGGCTTCATCGCCTCGAGCGCCGGGACGTCCTCGGCCATCGCGACGACCTGCGCGCCGGTCATCTGCTTGACGAGCGCGTCGCCTTCCATGTGATCGCCGTGCGCGTGGCTGCCGACGACGATCTTGATGTCCGAGAACTTGAACCCGAGCTGCTCGACCGATTTCTGGATGACCGGGATGTTCCGCTCGAACGTCGTGTTGACGAGGATGTGCCCCTGCGGCGTGGTGATCAGATAGGACGTCAGGCTCTCGGTCCCGACGTAATAGATGTTCCCGATCACATGATGCGCGGGAAACGCCGTCGTCATGTCGTCGCGGCCGCCGATGTTGCGCTGGAAGAGGCTCTGCTGCGTCCAGGTCTTCCCGTTGATGGTCACCGAGATGTCGGAGGGCGACGCCTGGAGCAGCACGACGGCGAGCAGGAATGCAGTTTTCATCGGAATCCCTCAGAGCCGTTTTCGAAACGTCCAAATGCGGTCGGTTTCGGTGAATCCTAACGCGAGATGGGCCGTCGCGCTCACCTCGTTGTCGATCTGCCAGCGCCCAGCCCTCGAGCTGGCCGACGCGGTCCGTCTCGCGCCGGTCATCGCACGGTTTCGTCGAACGCGCTGACCGGGTCGACGTCGATCGGCACGTCCTTCGCCGCGTCGAGCGCCGCGCGCAGTTCCGGCGGGACGACGTCGTACTTCGTGAACCACGCATCGGCGCGCGCGCGGTCGCCCGTGGCTTCCTGCTCGAGCAGCTCCTTCGCGAGCCGGGCGATCGCGTCGGGCATCTTCGCGAAGTCGACCGCATAGCGGCCGGACGCCCTGACGATCGCGCCCTGCGACGCGAGGTAGTTGAACTCCATCATCTCGGCGCGGCCGTGCGCTTCGCCGGTCCCGAATCGCACGGTGCGGAAGATGCCGGCCACGTAGGACGCGTAGTACTCCTGCAGGCGCTCCTTCTTCAGCACACCGCGATCGACGAGCCACTTCAGCGCGAACATGCCGACGACGTCGGCCTTGGCTTCCTCGAGGCCGGAGTATGCGCCAGCCATCGCTTCGCGAATATCGATCTGCCGGCCGTTCTGACGGGAAAATGCCGGCCCGAGCCCGTGACAGATCTCGTGGAGCACGGTCGACGCGAGGTAGCCTTCGGCCGTTGCCTGCTTCGCCTGTTGCGGATCCATCACGCGCGCGGCGAGCGGGAGGATGACTTCGCCGACGCGCGCGTCCATGAAGTTCTTGAAAAAGATCTTCTTCGTGCCTTTCTCTTTGTGGATGCGCGGATCGTTCGGCAGGTTGTCGGCGACCGCCTGGTAGCCGTGCCGCAGATCGCCCGCGCGGAACGGCGTGTCCATCACCTCCATCGGCGTCACGTGACCGCGCACCGACGGCCGATCTTCCGCGGCGATCGGCAGCGCGTCCTGAATGTCCGGGACCCACTGCTGATACAGCTCGAGGTTCCGGCTCTCTTTCTGGTTGCGGATCATCACCGCCGCGCCGTACGACGTCTTCACGCCCAGCAGATCGTCGAGGTACGTTTCGTACGGCGCGAAGATGACGTCGACCTTCGGGTTCTTCAGCTCGACCCACGCGACATCGCTCGCGTAGTAGTCGTCGGTCTCGAGCGACCGCGCGCGCAGACGCAGGAACTTCGCGAATGCCGCGTCGGGCGAGAGCGCCGCGGCCTTGCGCAGATCGTCGGCCGCGGTCTCGACAAACGGCGCGTACGCGTCGTGGTACGCGCGCGTCACGAGCCGGTCGCCACTGCGGCGAACGACCGTGAACGGATCGAAGATGCCGGCCTTCTCGCCTGGATGCGCCGTCACATACGCGTCGACGGTTGCGCGCGTGAGATCGCTCGGATAGAGAAAGTGCCCGGGCGGCATCGGATCGGTGCCGACAAACGGCTCGTTCTCGCGCACCAGATCCCAGCGGCTGCCGTTGATGAACAGGTAATGACGCACGTCGCGCGCGAGCGTCGACGTCTCGGATTCGAGCGACTGATACAGCGCCAGCCCGACCGGGTCGCTCTGCCGCCAGTACATGCTCTCGAGCGCGCGCGAGGCGGCAACGAGCTCGTCGATCATCTTCCGCTCGTTCGGCGTCAGCGTCGAGGCGTCGAACGGCATGTCGACGCGCTTGAACTGCGCGATGCGCTGCGCGAGATCGGGCTTCGCCGTCTTCAGCATCGCGGAAACGTCGACGCGCGGCAGATCTGAAGACACGCTCGCGGCGAGCGCGGCCGCGACCAGGACAGAGGCGAACACTTTCATCCGCTCAATTTACTGTAGAAGCGACGCGACCGGTGCCCGATCGCGCGTGGGCAGAGACAGCCGTGCTGGCAGGCCGCCGGAGGTTACCGCTGAAGCCGATCGATTTTGACGGCGAGATGCGCGACACCTTCCGCCACGAGCCGGATGTCGTCGCGGAGGCTCTCGAAGAGCACGTCGGCATGCCGGCGGTTCTCGGAAAGGCCGGTCCGGAACTCGGCACGCAGATCGTCGCCCATACGGCTCATCTCCCCGCGCAGGCCGTCTTGCATCTGGGCCATTTCACCGCGCAGCGACACTTCGAGCCGATCGATCCGATCGCTCAAACGATCAATCGCGTCGACGGTCTCGGCGTCCATCGGCACGTCGCGATCGTAGCATCGTCGCCGCGCCTGGCAGTCCGCGGCGCGGGGACCGTGTGCAATTTACCGGTGCGCGGCGACGTACGCCTTGACGACCTGATAGACGAACTCCTCGCACGCCTCCGCCGTTTTCGGATCGTACGCGCCGCCGTTGGTGATGTTGTCCGACAGCACGCGAATGCCGACGAACGGCACGCGGAACTCCTTCGCGACCTGTGCCGCCGGCGCCGTCTCCATTTCCTCCGCGGCGGTGCCGAACTCCCCATGGTATTTCGCGATCAGGTCGAGCTCGTCGTTCCACATGTCGCTCGATCCGAGCACGCCCTCGACGACGCGCCCGCGCGTGTAGCGCTGGCTCGCCGCGCGTGCCGCCGCCACGAGATCCGCGTCCGCGGCGAACGTTGCCACTCGACGCGCGTTCGGATCGTTCGACGCCGTGCCGTCCGCCGCGGTCAGATCCATCGGCCGCCAGTCGAGCGGATTGCTGCCCTTCCCCGCCTCGCGAAACGGCGACCGCCACGCCGTCATCGACACGGCCGTCGTCGCGACGACGATGTCGTAGTTGTGAAGCGCGGGATCGTGACCGCCGGCGGTCCCCTGGTTGATGATCGCGACCGGCTGATACTTGTCGATCGCGATCGCCGTCGCGGCCGCCGCGTTCGCGACGCCCTTCTGCGTCTTTTCGACGACGACGGGATAGCCGTCGATGGTTCCGCGCCAGAACACCCAGCCGGCGACATGCTCTTCGGTCGCGTGCTCGAGCCGGCTGGCGAGCTGCTGCACTTCGATCGTCATCGCGCCCTGCACCAGCACCGGGCGCGGCGGCACCGTCTGCGCGATCGCCATCGCCTCCGCCGCGAGCAACACGAGCACGGACGCGAACACGCGAACGATCGTCATGACGCTCCCAGGCGCCGTTCGGTCAGCCGCGGCGCGGAGTCGGATTCGACAAACGCCACGATCTCGGCCGCCGGCACCGACGGATCGACGAGCAGACCGCGTGCGTGGAAGTCGTGAAACGGCTGCGACCATGGGAAGGCCGCCGGATCGAGCGAGCGCGCCGTCGTCTGCATCGGCGTGTCGACCGTGCCGGGTTGATAGCTGAGGATCGCGATGTCGGCGGGCCCCGGCGCCTGACGCGCCGGTGAATCGAGTTCCGCCGCGAACACCTGACCGGCCATCCGCAGCGCCGCTTTACTCGCGCCGTACGCGGCGAGACCGGGGAACGCCGTGACCGCGGCGCCGGTCGACACGTTGACGATGCGCAGCACGGTGTCGCGCGGCGCGTGCCGGACGACGAAGCCCATCAACCACATCGGCGCGACGGTGTTCAGCGCCAGCATGGCGAGCACATCCGACGGCGACAGCCGCTCGATCGGCATCAACAGGTCGGCTCGCGCGGCGTTGTTCACAAGCGCCATGCGATCCCACCGGCGCGACGCGAGGATCGGCGCGACCGCCGCCTCGAACGCGTCGGGCAGCGCATCGAGATCGGCGAGGTCGATCGTCACGTGCGTGTAGAGCGGCGCGTCGATCGCCGCCGCGCGCCGCGACGCGCCGACGACCGTCCAGCCGCGACCGACGAGCGCGCGCGCCGTCGCCGCGCCCACGCCAGAGGACGTGCCCGTCACGACCGCGATTTGGTGTGCCATGGCTGCACCGGTTGATATAGCATGCACGCCATCCCCATGAACAGACGCACGCTGCTCCAGACCGGCGGTCTCGCGTTCGCGGGGTTCGGCATCGGTGCGTGCCGCACGACCGGATCGGTCGCGCCCGCCTCGGCGGCGCCGCATCGGCCGCCGCTCCGCCTCACGCCCGTCCGCATCTCCTTCGATCGCATCATCCGCACCACGGTCGGCTTGCGTCCGCACCGCGACAGCGGGTTCGTGCTGCGCGCCGAGAAGCTCGGCGCGAAGACCGTGATCCACAACTACGGCCACGGCGGAACCGGCATGTCGCTGTCGTGGGGTCTCGGTGCGGCCGTCGCCGATCTCGCGCGCGACGCCGGCGAGCGCCGCATCGCCGTGCTCGGCTGCGGCGCGCCCGGCCTGTGTTCCGCGCGTCAACTGCAGCGCCGCGGTTACGACGTGACGATCTACGCCGCAACCGTTCCGCCGGAGACCACGTCCAACATGTCGCTCGCCGGTTTCACGCCGACGACGGCGCTCGTCACCAACGAGAAGCGGACGCCGGCATGGGATGCGCAGTTCCTGCGCGCGGCCGAGATCTCCTATCGCGAGCTGCAGCTGCTCGTCGGGCGCGACTACGGCGTCTACTGGATCGACACCTACAACGGCACCGACGATCCGACGCGCCGGGGCGGCGGCGGCAACGAGAACAACTACGCGACCGACGCCGACCTGCTGCCGGACTATCTGCGGCCAAACCGGCTGCGCGACATCTACGGACCCGGCGAGCATCCGTTTCCGACGAAGTTCGCCGTGCGGTCGATCGCGCTCGCGATCGATCCGAACAAGTACATGGACGCGCTGGTGAAGGACTTCGTGCTGTTCGGCGGCCGGATCGTCGTCCGGAGATTCGACACGCCGGCCGATCTCGCGAGCGTCCCGGAATCGGTGCTCGTCAACTGCACGGGGCTCGGGTCGGCGACGCTGTTCGGCGACACCGAGCTCGTGCCGATCAAAGGACAGTTGACCGTGATCCCGCCGCAGGCCGGCGTCGACTACCGCGCCGGCGGACGTCTCGCGAACATGGACACCGGCGCGTCCATCAATCCGCGCAGCGACGGCATCGTCATCGGGAACCTGCAGGTGCGGGGCGACGCGTCGCTGACGCCGGATCCGGAGGTCATCAAACGCAACGTGCAGGCGGCGATCGATTTCTTCTCGCAGATGAAGGGCGCCTGAGAGCTCGCCACGGTCATCGCCGCTTGAAGAACTGCACCGCCCGCTCGTGACGCTCCGCGGCGGCGCGGCTGGCGAACGTGCCGAGATTGCGGCGCTTGCCGGTCTTCGGATCCTTCTTGCGCGAGTAGAGCCGGTATTTCCCGGACGACAGCTTCCGGATCATGCGTCGATTATCGCGCGTTAGTGCGCCTTTTCGATGTGGACGAGGTACGCCTCGACCATCAGCAGGTTCTTCTCGCCCGCCTGCTTGACGACGCCGAGCAGCCGTTCCATCTTGACGATCTCCTCGAGCTGCTCGTCGACGAACCACTGAAGGAAACTCTGCGCAAGATAGTCGTTCTGCTTCGCGGCGAGGTCCATCAGCTTCGTGATTTGTCCGGTGACATCGCGCTCCCAGTCGAGCGCGGCCTGGACGGCCGCCTCTGCGGACGCAAACGCCGGCGTCGCCGCGGGAATCTGCGGGATCCGCAGGTCGGCGCCGGTGTCGAGCACGTACTTGACGAACTTCATCGCGTGCTGGCGCTCTTCTTCGGCCTGCTGGAAAAAGAGCTTCGCCAGCAGCGTCAGGTTGTGACGCTGAAAATGCGCGGCGATGCTGACGTACTGCATGCTCGCGCCGAATTCGTGACCGATCTGTTCGTTGAACGCCTTCGCCAGCTCTGCACTGATCATCATGCGATCGATTATAGATGAGCCGGCGCGGTGCTCAGCGGCGTTTCCGCGCGAGAATCTCGATCGGCACGAGGCGCCCGTCCGCCTGCGCCTTCGACGAATTCGCCATCGCCGCCTTCGCGGCGTCGCCGTGCACGAGCTGCACCGATCGGTGCGGCGGCTTCTCGCCGCGCTCGACCATCGCGCGCGCGCGAGCGCCGTACGCCACCGCCGCCTCACGCGTGTTGCGCATCTCGACGAGATCGAATCCGGCATCGACGAGGCTGCGGCGCGTCTCGTCCTCGGTCGCGAGGAAACTGGTGGCGGCGCTGCTCGCCCACGGCGTCGGGAACTCGAGCTCGCCGCCGGTGCCTTTGGCGATCTCCGCGAGGACGACCCAGCCGCCCGGCTTCAGCACCCGCGCGATCTCGCGATGAAAGGCCGCCTTGTCGGCGATGTTCATCGAGACGTTCATCGAGTAGACGCCGTCGAACGTCGCGTCCGCGAACGGCAACGCGAGCGCGTTGGCCACGTCGAACGTCACGCGATCCGAGAGACCGAGGCGCGTCGTCAGATCGCGCGCGACCGCGCAGAATTCCGGCGTGAGATCGATGCCGTTGACGCGGCAGCCGAACCGCGTCGCGACGTATCGCGCCGGTCCGCCGATGCCGCTGCCGATGTCGAGGATGCGATCGGAGGCGCGCGCGGGCATCCAGTCGGCGAGCGCAGCGGTCGCTTCCATGCCGCGGCCGTGAAATTGGTCGTAAGGCGCGAGCGCCTCGATCGTCGGATGCGACGGGTCGACGCCATCGGCGGCGAGCGCCGCGTCCAGGCGCTCGAGCAAGTCGCCGCGGCTGTAGTGGCTGGCGATGTCGCGACCGTCAGGCGCCGGTCGAGAACTCGCGCTCACTCGATGACCGCCTGATACACGAGGCTGCGCGACAAGCCGTGGATCGGCCGCGTCGTCTGCAGGCTCTGATGTCCGACCATGCCGACAAACGCGAGATCGGCTTTCGGATCGATCCAGAACCACGTGCCGGCGATGCCGAACCAGCTGAAGGTGCCGTCCGACACCGAATCGCCGGCCGCCGCGGCGTCGGTCACGACCTGGAAGTCCAGGCCCCATCCGGTCCCGGCGGGCATCGTCTTCAGCGCCTCGGGGTTGACGTGGTTGGTGCGCATCATCTCGACCGTGCGCGGCGCGAGCAGGCGGACGCCGTTCAACTGGCCGCCCTCGAGCAGCATCTCGCAGAAGCGCGCGTAATCCGGCGCCGTCGAGAACAGGCCGCCGCCGCCCGATGGGCCGAGCGGCACGACGGTCGGGTCCATGCGCGGATCGAGCGCGAGCGAGGCACCGGCACCTTTGTGCACTTCGCTGAAGCGCGCGAGCTTCTCTTTCGGCACGTAGAACGCCGTGTCGTTCATGCCGAGCGGCTCGAAGATGCGCGTGCGCGCGAAGTCGGCAAACGACTGCCCGGAGAATTTCTCGACGAGGTATCCCTGCACGTCGACGCCGATGCTGTAGGACCAGCGCGTGCCCGGCTGCGCGAGCAGCGGCATCTTCGCGAGCCCGTCGATCATCGTCTGCAGCGACGCCATCGGGTTGAGGACGTTCGCGTCGATGATCATCTTGTCGACGGGATTATTCGAATTGAGCACGTAACCGAGACCGCCCGTGTGCGTCATCAGCTCGCGCATCGTCAACGAGCGCTTCGCGTCCTCGAGCTTCGGCGCGCCCTCGTCGTTCTTGCCGGTGTACACCTTCAGCTTCGCGAACGCGGGGATGTAGCGCGACACCGGGTCGTCGAGGCGCCACTTGCCTTCTTCGTACAGCATCATCATCGCGACGCCGGTCACCGGCTTGGTCATCGAGTAGATGCGGAAGATCGCGTCCTTCTGCAGCGGCTCGGCGCTCGCGGCGCTCCGACGGCCGACCGCGTTGAAGTCGACGATCTTGCCGTGGCGTTCGACCAGCGTGACGAGGCCGGCCACCTGCTGGTCGTCGACGATCTTCTTCATTGCCGCGTCGAGGCGATGCAGGCGCTCGGAGGAGACGCCGACGCTTTCCGGCGCGGCGGCGGCGAGATCGCGGAGCGGCGTGCCCGGCGCGGCCGTCCGTGCGAGCGGCGCGGCGGCCACGATGGCGGCGAGAGCGAGGACCGGAACGAACAGGCGTCGCGTCATAGCGGCGAATCGTATCACCGCTTCGACGTCACGACGCGGTGCGCGGTGCGAACGAGGCGGCCGACCAGACGCCAGTTGACGCGCGCATCCGCCCACACGCTGGCCCATTGTCCGCGGCCGTACGGCGTGGCGAAGAACGACGGGCGGCGGAGCAGCAGATCGACGTCGGTCGGCGACAGCCTGAAGGCAATCGACGGCCGTCCCTTGACCTGCTCGAACGCGACGAAGACGCGCGACCGGCGCCCGTGCCCTGCACGGAAATTCGGATGGCCCCAGGCGAGCGTTTCCGTCGTCTCCGGCAGCGACAGGCACAGCGTCCGGACTCGCGCGAGCGTTCTATCGTTCGCCGTCATGGTCGCACCTCGCCGTTCATCGCCAGCACGTGTTGGTAGCGCTCGTCCACTTCCGCGAAGGGTTCATGACCCTTCTTCGCGTACAGCGTCGCGCGATGTTCGAAGAGAATCGGGCCGCTCGGCTGCGACGGATCCGTCCAGAAGCGTTGCACGTCGAACGTCTCCCGCGTCGGTTCAAGCGGCGCAACCACCTTGCCGAACGGCGTGTCGGTCGTGTCGAGCCACTGGTTCATCTCCTTCGTCAGTCGGCCCGGCACATACCAGTTGTCCGCATCCGACAGCACGCGCGTGCCGCACGCCAGTTCCACGTGGCGATACCGGATCGCCTCGCCGTCGCTGACCTGAAGGCGCGCGCGCTGCTCCGCGGTCGCCGCCTTCTCCGCGCCGCCGAGTCTGTGCGCAACGATGCGAGGATCGTCGGCGAGGTGATGGTCGCGGCACCAGGCTTCGAGCGTCAGCGTCGCGCTGCGGCTCGCGAGCAGCTCGGCGTTCAGCTTCTGCACTTCCGCGAACGCGCCGCTCGTCCTCAACGGCTGCGGGTGACCGGCGAAGAAGTCCCACATCACGCGCGTCGCGTCGATGCTGGCGCTGTAGCGGCCGACAAGAAACTGCGGCAGCGGACGGCCGCCGGGCCACTGATGACCGCCGCCGGTGACGGTGTAGAGCACGACGTCGGCACCGTCGACACAGTCCGAGTACTCGAGCCGCACGACGTCGTCGGCCACCGCGCTTTCAGCCGCCACCGAATCACAGTGGTTGCGTCGCGCCCAGTCGGCCGTGAACGCGCGGACGCCGGGAAACACATCGGGACCGACCGGCGTCTTGCCGCCGGCGTACGGCGCCACCGCATCCGCAGTTCCGTGAAAGGCGATGGACGGCATCGGGCGCGGATCGGTGCACCAGGAAAAATCGAGCGAACGCGCCGCCGCGACCATGCCGACGGCCGCAAGGCGGTCCGACAGCGTGCACGACAACGCGAACGCCATCCCGCCGCCGTTCGAGAACCCGTCGGCGTAGATGCGCGAGCGATCGACGTTGTACGACGCCGACACGCGATCGATCAGGTCCCGGATGAAGACCACGTCGGGCATGCGCGACGGATCGCCGCGGCCGTGCATGAACCAGACCTTCGGACCGCTGCCGGCGCCGGCCGGATAGAGGACGAGGAACCCCTTCTCGTCGGCGAGCGCGTTCCAGCGACTGAATGCCATCTGCGCGGCGGGCCACGACATCGCCGGGTGCAGGCTGATCACGAGCGGCGACGGCTTGGCCGCGGTATAGCCCGGCGGCACGTACAGCAGGTACTCGCGGCTGACGCCCGACGACACGATCGTGCCGGCGACGGCCGTCGTCCGATTCGGGAAGTAGAAGATCGCGTAGAACGCGGCGACGAGGACCGCGACCAGCAGGACGGGAACGCCGACGAGGCCGATCGCGACGCCGACCGCGATCGTTCTGCCCCTCGTCATCGGGACAGCAGCTCGACGAACATCTTCGCGAACCGCGCCGCGTCGACGTCGACCTGCGCG
>Ga0070741_10003441_pt1 | contig 39380 bp, 37 predicted proteins | sample Coa_R1_4_FD_66440 | JGI IMG/M metagenome (GOLD analysis project Ga0070741, IMG submission 66440) | Surface soil microbial communities from Centralia Pennsylvania, which are recovering from an underground coalmine fire - Coalmine... | ecosystem: Environmental > Terrestrial > Soil > Unclassified ...
GGGTGATCGATAAGGACGGAGCTTCGTCTACGGGCTGACCTCGAGCCCTCGACGTCGGTCTTCGGTCATGGTTGGATGAGTGCAGCCCGGGCCACGTGGATCACCCGTGTAACGGCACGTTGGGGCTAAGGCCAGCCCCGGCTTGGGCCGCGCGTTCTGGGCGACCCCGCGGTGGCGCCGACCGCCGGTTCTGTCATTCACCACGCCCGACGCGTCGACGGTGTTCTGGGCGGCCGAGATCACTGTTCCCCTTCGAGCCGAGCGCGGCATGAGCCGGTTGGAGGTTCGACGGCGCCATCACGACCACGATGCGGCCGCTGGGCTCTGCTCCTCGCTGCCCTCGCCGACTGTCTCGCTCTCGATGCCGTCGAAGAGAAAGCTGATCAGCTCAGGGTCGTTGAGCACGTTCCAGTCCGGCGCCATGAGTTTGGCGTAGCGCTCGAAGTAGAGGAGCTGCTTGGCGACGAGCACGAGCTCCCTCGGCAGCCGCACCTCGTACCGAGTACCGATACGCACAATGTCGACGAGGACCTGGCCGTAGGAGATCTCCGAGAGCGGCTTGCCCATGATCGGGCCTACGAGTTCGGCGATGTCAGAAGCAGACTGCTCAAGGTCGGCGGGCTTGAGCACGGCGCCGATCTCGTAGACCGCCTTGGCGACCTCCTCGAAATCGCCGTGGACCAGCAGAGCGGGGAGGCCGCGGCGGATGATGTCCTTGGTCTTCGGGTCGAGGCGGCCCATGATCCCAAAGTCCAAGAACACGACGTTGCCCTCGGTGTCGAGCATCAGGTTGCCGGCGTGCACGTCGCCATGGAAGAGGCCGTGTTCAAGAGCGCTCTCCAGCCACGCGCGAACACCCTTCTTGAGCGCGCCCGCGAGGTCCCAACCCTTCGCACCGAGCTGGGCGAGGTCGTCGATCTTGTAACCGTGGACGCGCTCCATCGTGAGCACACGCGGCGTCGTATAGCGCCAACGGACCGATGGGACGCGCACGTCGTCATTGGATCCGTAGGCGCGCAAGTTGCGCTCGAAGGCCTCCATGGCACGGCCCTCGACGACGAAGTTCAACTCCTCGGAGAGAGTGGCGGCGAAGTCCTCGACCACCGCCACGGGGTTGGCCATACGCCCTCGCGCCGACGTGCGGTCTAGCAGGGTGGCGAACCGCATGAGGATGCGGAGGTCGGCGTCGAGCAGTGGCCGCAGGCCCGGCCGCTGGACCTTGACGACGACCTCCTCACCACCGTGGAGTACGGCGGCGTGGACCTGCGCGATCGAGGCCGACGCCAGGGGTTCGGGGTCGAAGGAGGCGAACACGTCCCCCGGCCTGCCTCCGAGCTCGGCGGAGATGACGTCGCACACGGCGTCGTACGGAATGGGAGGCACGCGGTCGAGCAGCGTCCGCAGCTCGTCGGACAGCACCTCGGGGAAGAGGCCGGGGCTCGAGGCGATGAGCTGAGCGAGCTTGACGTAGGTCGGCCCTAGTTCGGCGAAGGCGTCGCGCACCTCGTGCGCGGCCCGCCGGCCGAGGGGAGCCTGACCTCTGGTGCGCACCAGGCGGCCTGCGTGTCGCGCCAGCACGGCGCCCGTCGCGACGACCCGGCCCCGCCGCGGCCGCTGTCCCGCCTGCAACAGTTGCGACTTCACTGTTGCATTGTGGCAGACTGGCGGCGATGGCGGCCAAACCCAGGTCGACCGGCGAAGCGGCGCTCTTCGAGCTGCCGGCGCTGACGAGAGGGCTGCCCGAGCCGCCTCCGGTCACGCTCGACCCTTACCTCGACGCTGCCGCCCGCTGCTTCGCCCGCCACGGCATCCGGCGCACCAGCGTCCAGGACGTGGCCCGCGAGCTACGGGTCAACCGCACGACCGTGTACAGGCAGGTGGGCGGCGTCGATCACCTGGCGCGCCTCCTTCTCGCCCGTGACCTCCGCCGGGCGCTGGCGTTGCTCCCCACCACGCTTGACGGGACGGATGGCCCGACGGTGGTCGTGCGGGTGCTCACGACGCTCGTCAAGCACGCGCGCGAGCACCCGGTTGCCGCCAAGGTGCTGCGCGACGAGCCCGAGATCATCGGGCCGTTCCTCACCGAGGAGCTGCCCGATCTCGTCGGCCGCGTCGCCGAGGTCCTACGCCCGCTCCTCGAGTTCGCCATGGGTGCAGGGGTGCTGGCGCGCCGGGATGCCGGCGTCGTTGCCGAGTGGCTGGTCCGCATCGGCATCTCGGCCCTCCTGGCCCCGCCGCCCGATCTCGAGGGGTTCTTCGCCGAGGTGCTCGTGCCCGCCCTCACTCCCGAGTCGAAGGAGCGACGATGACAGACGCCGCCACCGCCACCGCGGAGCGCCAGCCGGCGCCGCTGGTCAGCGCCGAGACGCTCACGCTGCTGTCCGGCGATGCCCTACGTCTGGCCGAGGTCGCGGTCGTGCTCGCCCGCAACGGTGTGGTCACTGTGGCGACGCGACGCGGACGTCTGGTCGTCGAACCCCGACAGCAGGGTCCCCGCGCCTTGGCGGTCGCTCTCCGCCGCAGCTTCATCGAGCTGGGCCCGACCTTCGTCAAGTTCGGCCAGCTGATCGCGTCGAGCCCGGGGCTGTTCCCCGACGTCCTGGCCCAGGAGTTCCGCCGCCTCCTCGACCACCTCCCGCCGGAGCCCCCCGCCCGCGTGCGGGCGGTGGTCGAGCGCGAACTCGGTCAACCCCTCGACGCCCTGTTCGCAACGTTCGACGATGTCCCCGTGGCCGCGGCGTCGGTCGCCCAGGTCCACCGCGCTGTCCTGGCCGACGGCACCGCCGTGGCCGTGAAGGTGCGCCGTCCCCATCTGCGGCGTCGCATCGAGGGCGACTTGCGCCTGCTGCGCTTGGTCGCGGCCGTGCTCGCGCGTGCCGGTGCGATCGGCGAGGCGGCCAACCCCACCGCCATCGTCGAAGACTTCGCGGCGACGCTGCGCGCCGAGCTCGACTTTCGGCGGGAAGCGGCGGCCATGGCCGAATTTGCGGCCAACCTTCGACAGTCCGGCGCCAACGAGAGCATCGTCGTCCCCGCCGCTGTCGAGGGCATGGTGTCCGAGCGCGTGCTGGTGATGACCTACGTCGAAGGCACGCCGGTCGATCATGGCGATGAGTTGCGCGCGCAGGGCCACGACCTCGAGGCGATCGTGCGCGACGGCGTGCGAGCCTGGGTCGAATCCGCGCTCGTGCACGGGCTGTTCCACGGCGACGTCCACGCCGGCAACCTGTTCGTCACGCCCGACGGCCGACTCGCCTTCCTCGACTTCGGGATCATGGGGCGGCTCGACGAGCACACGCGCCGCGTGCTGCGCCGTGTCCTGCCCGCCGTGCTCATCGACGGTGACTACGCGGCGGTCGTCCACGGCGTGTTTCAACTGGGCGCCGCCACCCGACCGGTCGACCTCGACGCCGCCATCGCCGACGTGCGCCGCGTCCTCGCGCCGCTCGCCACCCGGCGTCTCGGCGACATCAGCTACGGCACCGTGCTCGCCCACATCGTGCAGGTAGCCACGCGCTACCACGTGCGCATGCCCCGGGAGCTCGTGCTCGTGGCGAAGCAGCTCCTCTACTTCGAGCGCTACAGCAAGGAGCTGGCGCCCGACTACCCGCTGCTGGCCGACCACCGCATCGTCGAGCACCTGCTGGGCCCGGGCGCCGGGGATGAGCTGGAGCGGCCCCGGCTGACCGAACGGCCGCCGACGCGTGCGACAGACGACGGTGAGGGGCTGGTCGTCGAGCGCCAGGGCGACACCGCCTTCAGCTGGGTGTACGCCGAGGAGCGGCCCGAGCTGACCAAGCTCTACGACAAGGCCAAGCGCTCGCAGTGGAACGCGACCACCGATGTCGACTGGTCCGTAGAGGTCGACCCCCTCGACAGCGGGGGCCTGGCGTCGTACCTGCCGATGCTGGCGGCCGAGTCCTTCGCCCGCTTCTCCGAGCGGGAGCGGGCCGAGGCCGCGTACCAGTTCAACGCGTGGATCACCTCCCAGTTCCTCCACGGCGAACAAGGCGCACTCCTCGCCACCGCCAAGCTCGTGCGCCAGGTCCCGTCGACCGACGCCAAGTACTACGGCGCCACCCAGGTCGCCGACGAGGCGCGTCACGTCGAGGTCTACAGCCGGTACCTGGCTGAAAAGCTCGAGCTCACCTACCCGATCAACGACAACCTGCGCCGGCTCCTGGAGCTGATCGTCGCCGACCCCCGTTGGGACGTCACCTACCTCGGGATGCAGATCATCGTCGAGGGCCTGGCCCTGGCCGCCTTCGGCCTGGTACACACGTACTCGAGCGAGCCGCTGATCAAACAGATCACTCGCTACGTCATGGCCGACGAGGCCCGCCACGTCGCCTTCGGCACGCTCTCGCTGGCCGGGCTGTACGACGAGATGACGGCGGCCGAGCGCCGTGACAGGGAGGACTTCGTCGTGGAGGCGGCCTGGCTCATGCGCGACCGCTTTCTCGCCGACGAGGTCTGGGAGCGCCTGGGCATCCCCCTCGACGACGGCCTGCGGGACTCGGCCCGATCCCCGATGCTGCAACTGTTCCAGCGGGTGCTGTTCGCCAAGGTCACACCCAACCTGCGCAGGCTCGGGCTTCTCTCCGGCGACCTCACCCAACGGCTGGTGGCCGTGGGCGCCATCGCCGACGACGCTTTGGAGGTGAAGTGATGCCCGCCGTCACCGACACCGACGCCGAGAACGTCCTCCTCCGGCTGTTCCTCACCCCCGAGGGCCGGCGCGACCCCTATCCCGAGTACCGGCGGCTGCGCGAGTCTGCGCCCGTGCTGCGCTCCTCTCTCGGCGTGCTCGTGCTCTCCCGCTACGACGACTGCCTCACAGCGCTGCGCGACCCGCGGCTGGGCCGGGGCACGGCGCTGCGGGCTAACGGCGATATTCCGCAGGTCGGGCTGCTCGGTATGGGCCTCGACCCCGAGCGCCGGCGCGAGTTCTTCCAGCGGTCCGTCGACAACATGCTGTTCGCCGACCCGCCCGACCACACCCGCCTCCGCCGGCTGGCCAGCCGTGCGTTCACGCCCCAACGCGTCGAAGCCCTGCGTCCGGCTGTGCAACGCATCGTCGACGGTCTCCTCGACGCCCTCGCCGAGGCGGGCGAGGTCGACGTGATGACCGCGCTCGCGTTCCCGCTCCCGGTGACCGTGATCGGCGAGCTGGTGGGGGTGCCCGCCGCCGACCGCGCCCACTTCCAGCCGCTCGTGCGCGCGGGCGTCGCCGCCCTCGAACCGACCGCCGACGAGGCCGCTCTCCGGGCGGCGGTGGCCGGCCAGGAGGAGCTGCGGGCCTACTTCGCCGAGCTGCTGGCCGAGCGGCGCCGTCGCCCCGCGGACGACCTCCTCACCGCTCTGGCTGCGGCCCGAGAGGCGGGCGACGCCCTGAGCGACGACGAGGTGATCGGCACCGCCATCCTCCTGTTCGCGGCGGGCTTCGAGACCACCACCAACCTCATCGGCAACGGCCTGTGGGCACTCCTGTCCCATCCCGACCAGGCCGCCGCGTGGCGTGCGGACCCGTCGCTGGGGCGCACCGGCGTCGAGGAGCTCCTGCGGTGGGACAGCCCCGTGCAGGTGAACATGCGCACCGCGCTCCAACCTGCGGAGGTCGCGGGCGAACCCCTGGCGGTGGGCGATGTCGTCCTCGTGCTCCAAGCGGCGGCCAACCGAGACCCCGGGCACTTCCGCCATGCCGAGACGCTCGACGTGGCGCGCGTCGGCACCGTGGCGCTCAGCTTCGGGTCGGGGATCCACCACTGCCTCGGCGCCCCGCTGGCCCGCATGGAAGGCGACGTCGTGTTCGGCTCGCTGCTGCGCCGCTTCTCCACCCTCGAGCCGCTCGTCGACGAACCCGAGTGGCGGCCTGGCCTCACCTTCCGGGGCCTGACGTCGTTGCCGGTGCGGGTGGCAGCGTGACGACCGTCGCCTACCGGCCCTTCGACATCGCCGTCGCCGCCGATCCCTACCCCTATTACGAGGAGCTGCGGGAAGTCGCCCCCGTCCACCACCTCGACCAGGACGGCGTCTGGGTGATCAGCCGCTATGACGACGTCGTCGCGGTGTTGCGCGACCCGTTGACGTTCTCCTCGGCGCTCGGCCTCGGCGACGTGTTCATGGGCCGGGCCCGCATCCCCGGGCGCCGCCCGCCCTCGTTCCTCACCGACTTCGCCGGGCTGCGCGTGCTCATCGCCAGCGATCCTCCCGACCACACCCGGCTGCGCCGTCTCGTGTCCAAGGCGTTCACCCCACGGGAGATCGCCGCCCTCGAACCCCGCATCCGCGCCCTCGCCGACTCGATGGTCGACGACCTCCTCCGCGCGGGCGACGAGGCCGACCTCGTCGCCCAGCTCGCCTACCCGCTGCCGGTGATCGTCATTGCCGAGCTGCTCGGCATCCCCGGCGATCGCCGTGACGACTTCAAGCGCTGGTCCGACGATCTCGTCGGCGGTCTGAGCGGGACATGGGACCCGACACGGCTCCAGGCCAGCGGGGTCGAGATGTTCTCGTACTTCGCCGAGGTGGTAGCGGAGCGGAAGCGCGAGCCGGGCCACGACCTGATCAGCCTGCTCGCTACTCGGGCCGTCGAGGACGACACCGCCCTCGAGCCCATGGAGATCCTCATGTTCTGCGTGCTGCTGTTGGTGGCCGGCAACGAGACGACGACCAACCTCATCGGCAACGGCGCCCAGGCCCTGTTCGAGCATCCCGGCGAGGGCGCCCGTCTCCACCACCACCCCGAGCTCATGGCCGTGGCCGTGGAGGAGGCGCTCCGCTACGACGCCCCCGTGCAGTCGCTGCCGCGGGGGACGACGAGGCAGGCCGAGGTGGGCGGTGTGCAGATCCCCGCCGGCGCCCACGTGCTCGTGCTGTTCGGTTCGGCCAACCGAGACGGGCGCCGCTACCCCGACGCCGACGTGTTCCGCGTCGACCGCAACCCGGCCGACCACATGGCGTTCGGCGCCGGCATCCACCACTGCCTCGGCGCGCCGCTGGCGCGTCTGGAGGCGCGGGTGGTGGGCGAGACGATGGTGCGCCGCCTGCGCGCCCTCGAGCCGACCGGCGAGGCCCAGCGCATCGACAGCTTCTTCCTGCGCGGCTTCGCTCGCATGCCGGTGCGGGCCCTTGCCCGGTGACGCGGCTCAGGCCGCCGTGTAGCGCACAGGCGCGCCGTTCCCGAAGACCACCTGCTCCTCGTCGACGAGCAGGTCGAGGTGACCGATGGCCTCGGAGATGCCCAGCATGTGGGCGAAGCCCTCGAGCTTGGGGAACAGGTGGCAGCTGAGCTCGAAGGCCGTGGGTTCGCCGAGCTCACGCACCGCTGCCAGCACGTCCTCGGCCCGGCGGGCGTGGTGGGCGCGCATGGTGGCCACGAGGTGCCCGATGTCGGTGAAGGCGGGTCCGTGTCCGGGTAGCACCGTCTCGGCGGGGAGGTCGGTGAAGCGGTCGAGGGACCCGAGGTACTCGACCAGGCTGCGCCGCCGCCCGAGCGGGCTCTGGTCGTCGGGCTCGATCAGCGGGTTCGGCGTGATGCGCGGCAGCAGGTGGTCGCCAGAGACGAGGGTGCTCGTGTCCGCGTCGAACAGCGAGACGTGGCCGACGGCGTGGCCGGGCGTGAGGTGCACCTCCAGCTCGCGACCGCCCGCGTGCACTCGCTCGTGGTCGGCGAGCAGCACGAGGTCGTCGCGGTCGAGGGGGTGGGTGATCTCGGCCACCAGGGCGGCGAAGCCGGGGAACTCGGCGCGCACCTCGGGGGGGATGCCGAGGGCGTCGACAAGCCCAACCACGGGCGACGTCGTGGCGTAGCCGTCGACCAGCTTGCGCTCCTCGCCTCGGCCGCAGAGGACGGGCGCGCCGGACCGCTCGGCCACCCACCCGGCGACGCCGAAGTGATCCGGATGCCCGTGGGTGACCACGACCTGGGCCACGTCGGTGATCGCCAACCCAGCCCCGGCGAGGAGGCCCTCAATGGTGGCGGTCGTGTCGTCCCACAACATCCCCGGGTCCACGAGGGTGACCGGGTCGTCGAGGAGCAGGTAGCAGTTGACGGGCCCGACCGCGAACGGCGTAGGGAGCTCGGCGTGCAGGACGCCATCGGGCAGGCGGTCGACGGTGGGGGCCAGCAGCTCGGGCACGGGTCAGGGGGCGGCGGTCAGGATGTTGTGCTGGTTGATGTCGAAGGCGATGCCGTTGTAGCTGCCGCTGTAGTGGACCGTGTCGTCGATCGACATGCCGAGCGCCGGAGCCCAGCACGCGACCTGGTGTTGCTGGCCCTGGGCCTGGCCGCTGAAGGTCGTGTCGGTCTGCACGTCGTAGCAGTGGACCGGCTTGCCACCCACTGACACGTCGCGCTCGCCGATGACCTTGGACTGGTCATGGCCCTGCGTGCCGCTCATGGTGAAGTCGCCGCCCCAGCTGTCGCCCACCCGCAGCGGCCAGCGGGCAAGAACCTGCGGCGGGTTGAGCGTGCCGCCGTAGGAGACGCCGCTGGAGGACAGCTGGGTGGCGTCGAGGGTCACCGCATCGGGGGCGTAGCGGCGGCGGTCGTCCTGGGTACCGGACCCCGACTGCGTGTAGACGCGCATCTCGGGGGTGTCGGCCGTGCCGCCGACCTGGCTGACCTGCGTGGTGTCGTCCTCGGTGAAGGGCTGGGTGCTGCCGGCAGAGCCGATCTTGCGCGTGCCGGTGACGTGATACTGCCATCCGCCCTGGGCCGGTGCTGCGATCCGAGCCGGCCCGGCCGGCCCGCCGGGAGCGGGGCTTGTCCCCGGGGCCTGGGCCTGGGCCGGCGCGGCCGTCGTCGCCGGCGCGTGTCGCGCCGTCGCCTGCGGTGCAGTGGCCTGCGGCGCGGCCGGCGCGGTCGTCGCGGCCGGGGCGACGGTGGTCGTCGTGTCCTCGAAGGTGAGGCTCTCGACGTTGGTGCCGGCTGGCCGCCCCGCAGCAACTGTGGTGATGGGCTGGCTGGTGCGCGCTCCGGCGACGGTCGCCACGAGCAGGGCGCCGAGAACCGCGATCGCCCCACCGGCCAGGCCCCACTGGCGCCGGGTGACGACCGCGCGCCGCCCGCCGACTGCCGACGGCCAGAACGCCCAGCGACCGAGGAGCAGGGTGGCTGCGGGCACGAGCATCGAACGGACGACGAAGGTGTCGATCAGGACGCCCACGGCGATGGCGAAGCCGATCTGGCGCAAGTCAGGAAGCGGCGCCAGCAGCAGGGCGGCGAACGTGCCCACGAGGATGAGCCCGGCCGAGGTGATGACGTGGCCGGTGAGCACGAGGCCGCGCAGTGAGGCGTCGTGCACCTCATGGCCGGCGTCCGCCTCCTCGCGGATGCGGCTCATGATGAAGATGTTGTAGTCGGCGCCGAGGGCCACGAGGATGATGAACAGGAACGGCGGTAACCAGAAGCTGATGCCGCTGGCGCCGAAGATGCCCTGGAACACGACGACGGTGAGCCCCATCGCTGCGGCATAGGAGAGCAGCACCGTCGCCAGGAGATAGAAGGGCGCCACCAGCGAGCGCAGCAGCAGGGCGAGGACGATGAAGATGCCCCCGACCAGGACGCCGACCATCTTGCGGAAGTCGGCGTTGCCGAGCTCCTGCATGTCGACGAAGAAGGCCGCCGGACCGCCGACAGAGATGTGGGCGCCGGATAGTGACGTCCCCGCCAGGGCGCGGTTGGCCACGCCGTCGATCCCCTTGATCACCCCGAGGGCGCCAGGCTCGAAGGGGTTCTTGCGTAAGGAGACGATCAGGCGGGTCGACGTGCCGCCCACGCCCTGGAAGTAGCTGCCGAGGCGCTCGGCGATCGGCGGGTAGGCGCGCAGCATCGATGCCGTAAACCGCAGACCCCCCGGCGTTGCCATGGCGTTGTACAGGGGCGTGACGTCGACCTTGTTGGGGTCGAGACCCAGTGCCGCCGGCGAGGTGGACCCGCCCGTGAGCCGTTGCATCGTCTGGGCGGTGAGCGGTGCCCCGGCGGGCTGGGTGATCGAGCGCACGTCGCCGATGCCCGGCGTCTGGCGGAGGGCGTCGGTCAGGCGGTCGATGTCGGCAAGGTGCTGGTCGTCGAGGATGGCCCCGGGCGTGGAGATCACCAGGTAGATCGGCGAGACCATGCCCGCGGGGTAATGGCTGGCCAGGGAGTCGAAGCCGGTGCGGGCGTCGGCGTTGGCGGGCAGAGCGCGGATGAGGTCGAAGGACTGGTGGAACCACCCCAGCCCCGACGCGGGCAACAGCAGTAGCAGTACACCGGCCAGCAGGATCTCCCGGGGGCGGGCGCGCACGGTCGACGCCAGGCGCTCCCACCGGGGCGAGTGGCGGTCACCCTCGGTTCGCACGCGCTCGAGGGTCGAGGGCCAGAACGTGAACCGCCCGGCCAGCTTCAACACGGCGGGGGTCAGGGTGAGCCCGGCGAGCAACGTGATGAACACGGCGACGCCCATCGCCGGTCCCATCGTGCGGAAGATGCCGAAGCGGGCGGTGAGCTGGGAGAGGAAGCCGACGATCACCGTTGCCGCCGACGCCGTGATCACGGCGCCGATGACCCCCATGGTGCGCCGGACGGTCGCGGGGACTTCGTCGCCTCGGTGGAGCTCCTCGCGGAAGCGGGAGACGATGAACAGGCAGTAGTCGGTGCCGGCGCCGAAGATGATGACGACCATGAACGTCCCGACCAGGCTCGCCACCTTGAACCCCTGTTGGGCCAGCAGGGCGACCACGCCGTTGGCGACGACGAAGGCGACACCGATCGTGAACAGCGGCACCAACGGTGCCAGCGCCGAGCGGTAGACGAGCACCAGGATCAGCAGCACCAACAGCACGCTCACGATGGCGGTGCGCCCGAAGGAGTTGACGATCGCCTGGGCCTGGTCGGCAGCCAGACCGCCGACGCCGGTCACGTGCTGGGCGAGGCCCGGCGGCGCGGACGTGCCGAGTTGGCCGCGCAGACGGTCGATGAATTTGTTCGTGTGCGATGTGAACGGCGCCGCCTGGAACCCGACGATCAGTAGCTCGGCCTTGCCGTCGGGCGCGCGCAACACCGGCGCCAGGCTCGGATCGGCAGCCGCCGACTGCACGGACTTCACGTCAGCGGCCATAGTCGGCGACCGCAGCAGCCCGGTCAGGTTGGCGATGTATGCGCGGTCGGCGTCGGTGAGTGGGGTCTTGCGGCTCAGGACGATGACGGCGGAATCAAGGGTCGGGTCCTGCGGGTAGAGACGCCGTATCAGGCGGTCGGCGCGCTGGGACGGCGAAGAGGCGGGCAAGAAGCTGGTCGTGTCCTGCACCCCGACGTCCTGCAGCGACGGCGCCACGGCGATCAGAACAGCGGCGGCCAGCAGCCAGGCAGCCAGCACCCAGATGGCGTGGCGCTCGACGGCACCCGTGAGCCGTTCGTAGAAGCCCAACGCGCCCGCCGGCTTTGTCGGTGCGGTCGGTTGTTTAGCCACGCTCTCTCCGTGCCAGGCCGTCCACGAGCACGCCCGTGACGTGTTTGGCTGCCTGCTTGGGGTCGAACGCAGCGCCTCTGATCGAGTAGTGCAGCCCGGTGACCGTGACGGCGCCGAAGATCGCCATCGACGTGGCCGCCGGGTCCTGGACCTTCCGTAGGGAGCCGTCAGCCGCGCCCTCGGCGAGCACGCGCTCGACGGGTGTGTAGAACGCCTCGGCGACCGCCTCGGCGATCTCGGGGATGCGTCCGGCCCGGCCGAGGTCGGCGATGAGAGCCTGGCAGACAGCGGGTTGGGTGGCCATGACCCGGAGCTGGGCGGTCACAACGCCGACCAGTCGCTCTTGCCCTGTGCCTGGGGCGTCGGCCGCGACCGCGACGGCGCCGGCGATCTCGGTGAGGAGATCGGTCAGGAGGAAGGCGAGGATCTCCTCCTTGCCGGCGAAGTAGTAGTAGAGCGTCGCCTTCGGGATGCCGCTGACCTCGGCCAGTTCCTCCATCTTGGTCTGGTCGAACCCGCGCTCTGCGATGGGCGCCGCAGCGGCCTTGAGCTTGGTGGCGATCGTGCTGGGAACGGGGCGCATCGTCCTCTCTGACCTTGTCTGTGGAGTTTGTACCCAAAGTACAACCTCCAAATCCAAGCTGTCAGGTCAGACCCCGAGGGCGGCGCGAGCCCCAACCACGTGTACCCGACTGGAGGACAGAGGTGGCACGCGGGCAAGGGGGTCGGCGTCGGTCCGCGTATCCCAGAACAAGCTGTGGCCGAAGGTCCGCGGCGTGTCACCTAACGCCGGTCAGGAGACACGCTGTATCGAGCGGCAGCGCGCTGGCGGGAAGGACTCCCCAGCCACTGCCCCTCAAGGGATCATCGCAACACCTGGTTGATCAGCGGACGCTGGATCGACTGGGAGGTGGCGATGACACGGCAATTCTCGGAGGCAGAGCGAGCAAACATGTGGGACGCGCTCGGGCTGTCGCACCTCACCAACGCCGCTCACCCTCGTGACAAGCACCGGGTTCGGCCCGAGGGGGCGAGCTTCAGGCTGGATGAACGGAACCCAGCGCTCACGCCTTCAATATTCCGAGCAAGGCGCCAGGGCTCGCGTCCTTTGGCGCGCTTGAGACGTGGACGTCGGAGAACCAGCTTTCTGGCGATGTCCTGTACGAGACGACGGTGCGAACAATCTCGGCATTCTCGGCAACGACTACGACCTGCGCGCGGCGTTCACCGTTTCGACGATTCGACTCAAGTGAGAACGGACGATGGATTAGGTCGGGCGATCGAAGTCCATCTCCTCCAGACGTCTTGCTGAGATACGCAAGATCGACGAAGTTGCTGTCATCGGCGGCCAGATCCGTTTCCAATCCGGTTCGGATGCGCTCACCCTCGTCCATCGGTCGCGGATGTGTGACCCAACGAAGTTGCATTGGATCGATGCATCTATCGATCCACTTGTCACCATCCAACTCCCACCATTTACGGATTGAAACCCGCACGCGCCTCGCCTCTGTTGCGCCCTCGTTGACGATCTCAAGTCGCAGGCGAAGCTGGTCTTCGTCCAGACCGCGTTCAAAGCGGTGCTCGACGAGTCGTACATGCGGCTCGGTTTCACCGACCTTGATCACGAGACGGGGACGACGCAGCCAGCGCCGGCTGGCGGGGAGGAGGGCCAAGCCAAGGGCGACCACGACGGCACTGACCGTGCCGATCGCGGCGAGCCAATCGGCGGCGTTAGCAGAGGCGAGAGTGTGCATCGGTGCTCCCCTCCGCCGTCTTAGAGGTTCACTCCAGTGATAACGATGGGATAGTCGACCTGCCAGGCGCCCCTCGCTACTAGGAATCCGCGGTCGTTGAGCACCCTCGCTGCGTTGCAGGCGGTGTGCTCGTCCAACCCGGTCAGCTTGACGAGATCGTCGGGGACCTTGACCCGTTCACTGGACTGAATGAAGTGGGCTCTCAAGGCGTCGAGCGTCTGCTCAATCGCCGTCTCGGCCATGCCGTCCTCCTTCCAAGCGTGTAATTACAAGCTTGGCAGCAGCCCTCTTCGTGGCACAAGGGGATGTGGTCCGTTTTCTGAAGGCGCGCTGTAGTGGTTCCGCTGCGGACTTCTGTTGGTAAGAACCCCGGAACTCAGGGGATATTACGGGTTCTAGTTGCCTCTTGTTGGTTGACACCGGCACCACGGACGCCCTACGATTCCGCCGTGCATCGGCGCAGCGTTCGGCCCCTGCTCAACCTCGTAGTGCTGGTAGCTGTCGAGGTCGGGGCCCTGGTCTTCGTGAAGCGGCTCGGCGGTGGGGCGATGCGCATCGACTGGAGCCACCTGAGCTCGTGGCTGCACACGACGTCATCCGAAGACGCAGTTGCCGCCGTCTTCAGGATGCTGGCCCTCGCGGGGGCCTACTGGCTGCTGGCGACGACCGCTCTGTATCTGCTCGCCGGAGTGGCGCGGGTCCCCGCGCTGGTCCGCGGGGTCGGGTCGTTCACCGTTCCCGGCGTCCGCAAGCTCGTCGACGCCGCGCTTGTCGTCTCGATCGCCGGGGTCGGGGTGATTGGTGGTGGAGCGATGGCACACGCCGCCACCGGACCGCCGCCCACGACGCCTCCGGTCGTCATTCAGCTCGGGAACCAAGCGAACCAGCCGCCTGGCGTACAGGTGCAGGCCGGTGATGGCCACGTGTACGTACCGGCTCCAGCGGGTGATCCGACAGAGGCACCGACCGCCCACAAGGTGCGACGACATACGTCGACGGTGCCGTCGTCGACGACGTCCACGAGCGCAGCCCCGACGACTACGAGTACCGACCCGACGCCGCCGACGCCGGCGCGCTCATCCAGTGCGCCGCCAGCCGCAGCGGCTGAGATGCCAACCGGCTCGGCCGAGAGCACCAGGGTTGTCGAGTCCGGAGACAACCTCTGGGTGATCGCCGCCCAGCACGTCGCTGATACCACCGGCCGTCCCCTCGTCCGCCTTGGTCGCGGAGAGACCGCTCGGTACTGGGTCAAGGTTGTCGAGGCGAACCGACACAAGCTGCCGTCGGGCAATCCCAGCCTCATTCATCCGGGTGAGCGGGTGGTGCTCCCCGCCGTCGGCGCCTGAGGCCGCAATGCCCGGCGACTTCGACGACACGGTCGGCTCTGACTTCGGGCCCGAGTGGGAGCGACGCCAGCGGGCCGCCTATCGGGACGCGCAGGAGGAGATCGAGGAGGCTGTCGAGGGAGCGCGCGACCGCGGGCGCGACCTCGGCGACGTGGCGCTGGAGGCGATGCATCGGGGCGACTCGGTCATGGTGCGGGTGGGAGAGCGGACCTTCTCCGGGCAGATCGGCCACGTCGGCGCCGAGTTCCTGACCGTCGTCGACGGCGCCGGCAACCAGGTCGACGTCGCGTTCGGCGCGCTCTGCTACTACACGGTGACGGAGCCGGCCCTCGCGGGGGGCCAGGCCCTGGCAGCGACGTTCCCGTCCACGTTCCGGGACTGCTTCTTCGACGCCGAGACGACGGGCGCCGAGGTGGAAGTGGGCGGGTCGGCGTTGGCGCCCGTGTCGGGCCAGGTGGCGACCCTGGGACGGGACCACGTGGTCATGCGGGCTCGCGGCCGCGGGGAGTGGGTCGTGCCGTTGGCCGCGGTCGGCTATCTCATTCGTCGCTAGCCGCGCCGGCGTTTGCGCGCCGGTGCCGGCTCCTTGACCTCCACCTCGGCCTCACCGTCCGCCTCCGCTAGCGCGATCGCCTCCTCGGTGTCCGTGCGGTGCTCGTCCAACAGATCGAGGATCTCCTGGCGGACGTAGAGGTACCGCCGGCTCCCCGGCAGACGCCGTGCCGGCAGCCGGCCGTCCCTCGTCATGCTGAAGACGGTCTTGGGGCTGCAGTGCAGGAGGTCGGCCACCTGGGGGACCGTGAGGAAATGATCATCCACGAGCGCCACTTTACCCCGTGCCCTGGCGCTTGAGAACTACTCGGACCTCCAAAGTCCTCTTGCTTCTGATATCAGGAAACAAGTACCCTCTAACGGCAAGAACAAGAGAGCAGGACCGGAGCGGAGATGACGGCGCAGGGCGGCGTAGGACGGGTGGGGACCTCGACCGACGAGGGCGCGTCCTCCTCGACGTGCGCGCGAGCGGGGCAGACGCCATCGGTGCTCGGCGGGGACGGGAGCGCGGAGCGCGGAGCACGTTTCACTAACTGGTTCGATCGGACGATGACTGTCCCCGTCGAAACGAGGCATCCGCGAATTGATCCTTCCCGGGGCGATTGTCGGAGCGAAATATCTGACATACGGCCCGGGAGGTGCTCATGAGCACGAACGGCAGAACCCTCACACTTGAGGCATCTGCCGGTCCTCCCGGCGGGCTCGGTGCTCCCAAGGGACGCAGCGCTACCGGGCGGTTGTCCTTCGGGCACGTGCTGATGATCGTGGCCGCGTTGTTGACGTTCATCCTCGTACTGAGCGCGCTGCGGACGAGGGGCGCCACGGTCAAGGTCGCGGTGGCGGCCCATGAGATCGCGTCGGGGGCCACCGTCGCCCCCTCGGACCTGCGCTACGTCAGCCTGCCGGCGCATTCGGCCCTCGTCACCCAGTTGGTCCGGCCTGGCGAGCTGCCGATCGGGTCGGTCGCCGTGCGGCGCATCGGTGGGAATGAGCCACTCACCGTCGGCGACCTGCGCACCGCGTCGGGTCCGTCAGGCCTGCGCACCATGAGCATCCCCGTCGATCCCGCCCACGCCGTCGGCGGGACGCTGGCGGTGGGCGACCACGCTGACGTGGTCACCGTCGACGGCTCCCAGGCCCGCTACGTGCTGCGCGACGTCCAAGTGGTCGGGGTGGCGAGCACCGCCAAGGGCGGCGGGCTCGGCCTGACGGGTGGATCCCAGCAGTACTTCGTCACCGTGGCCCTCGATGACGCCGGCGCCCTGCGCCTGGCGGCCGCCATCCGCGGAGAGAAGATCGAGGTGGTGCGCTCGACCGGGGCGCCACCAGCCGCCGCAAGCACGTACGACGCCGCCAACCCGGGCCGCGGTTAGCGGGGCCGAGGTGGACCACCTGACGGTCGGCGTGGTGGCCAGTCCCCGTGACTGGCGCTCCGACCTCCAGTCCCACGTGAGGGACCACGTCTCCGACGTCCAGCTCAAGGTGCTCCGTGAGCCCCGCACCGCCTTTGAGCAGCAGATGGACGTCGTCGTCATCGACGATGTCGCCTCGTTCCTCTCACGAGCCAACGTGGAACGCCTCCGCGAGCGGGGCGTGCGCGTTGTGGGCGTCTACGACCCCAGCGGCGACGAGGGCCAGGGGGAGCGATTCCTCGACGAGCTGGGTGTGGACCTGACCGTCACTGCCGATGCCACCCCCGAGGAGCTGCTGCGCACCATCGCCGCCCTCGGGCCGGGGCTGGAGCTCGATGCCGACGAACTTGATCGCTTCCTGGAGAACCCCGACGCGTCCACGGCCCCCGCCCCGCCGGCCGCCGACACGCCAACACCGAAGTCGGCTCGCCCCCTCGGCCGTCTGATCACCGTCGGCGGTGCCGGCGGTGGCGCGGGGATCACGGAGGTGAGCTTGGCGATTGCCGGGACCCTTGCCGCGCAGGGCGCTGTCAGCATTGTCTTGGACCTCGACGCCGTGGGCCCCACGGTCGCCCGTCGGCTGCTGTACATGCTCGAGCCGAACATCTTGAGCGTGCTCGACGCGCTGCGCCACAAGGGCGGCGACTTGGGGGCGCTGCTGGGGTCCCGGGCCAGAGGAGCTCCCGGCAGCGTGAGCTTCCACGTGGTGCCCGGCCTGGCCAACGTCACTGACTGGCCCGAGCTGCGCCCGGGCGACGTCGCCGCTTTGATCGAGCGGCTGCGCAAGGCCGGCGCCGAGGTGGTCGTCGACGCGGGGGAGTTCCTGGAGGACCTCGACGCCAACGGGCGGGAGCGCTTCGGAGCCGCACGCACTGCGGTGGCGAACGCCGACGTCCTCGTCGGGGTGTGTCGTCCCGACCCCCTTGGTGTGCTCGCCTTCCTCGACTGGGCCGCCTACGCGCACGAGCTCGGCCCCGAGCGTCCGCTGTCCGTGATCGTCAACCGGGCTCCGAAGAGCCGGTTCAAGCGGGATCAGCTCGAGGCCCAGCTGCGCGACAACATCGCACCCGAACTGTTGGCGGGCGTGTTCTTCGTCGCCGACGACCCGCGTCTCGCGACGGCGGTGTGGGACGGGGCACCGGCCGGCCCGGGTCCGTTCACCCGCGCCATCAGCGACGTCACCCGCCGCATGGTGCCGGTCGTCGCTGGCCAGGGCCGGCGCACCAAAGCCAAGGCGTCTCGATGACGGCCGGCCGCGGTCGGCGAATGGGGCTGCCGCGCGAGCTTGACGCGAAGCGGGCCTTCCGTCGCGAGCTCCGTGGACGTGCGCAGCTTCTCGGCGTCGGGACCGGGGACGAACGGAGAGCGACGCCGTTCGGAGGCGGGCAATAGTGGCGCGCCAACGCGTGGAGGGCGCGACTGGGGGCGCCTACGAGCGCCTGCGCCAGTCGGTTCTCGACGAGATCAAGGCCCGCAAGCTCGACACCGAAACCGAAGTGGCCGCCATCACCGAGGTGATTCGGGCCGAGGTGGATGACTACCAGCACCGGGCCCATGCCGGGATGGGCGGCCGGGCCCTCGCCGACCCTGAGGACATGGTGGGCCGGCTACAGCGCTCGGTCGTCGACTGGGGCGTCTTCACCGAGTTGCTCGAGGCCAAGGAGGTCGAGGAGATCTTCGGCGCCGGTTCCGACGTCTGGTACGTGGACCGCGCCGGCCGGCTCATCAACGTCGAGGAACCCACCACCGAGGAGGAGCTGCGCCAGCTGATCAACCGGCTCCTGCTGACGAGCGGCCGCGCGGTGGACACCCGCAACCCGATGGTCCAGGCGCAGATCCTCGGGGGCCGAGCCCGCCTCGGTGTGGTCATCCCGCCGGTGGCGGACCACTTGAGCTTCGCCATCCGCAAGTACACGTTCCGCCACGAGACCCTGGACGAGCTCGTGGCCATGGATTCGCTCACCCGGCCTGCGGCCGAGCTCTTGGCGGCGGCAACGGCGAGCCGCACCGGGATCCTCGTGAGCGGGCCGCCCGGTGCGGGCAAGACCTCACTCGTCAACGCCCTACTCCGCTCGGTGCCGGCGGGTCACCGCGTCCTCGGTTGCGAGGTGACCCGCGAGCTGTCGGCGCCGCTCTCCCACGGCGACTACTACCAGACGAGAGAACGCACAGGCGACGCCACCGACACCGAGATCACCCTGCGCGATCTGGTCAAGACGTGCCTTGGGATGCGCCCGGACCTGATCGTGGTGGGGGAGGTGCGTGGCGCCGAGGCCTACGAGCTCACCCGGGCGGGCAACGCTGGCTGCGGGTTCCTCTGCACCATCCACTCAAACGGCGCCCGCGAGGCCCTCCAGGCCCTGACCCACACCTCGCTGCAGGCCGGTGAGAACGTGGCAGCCGCCACGGTTCGGTCGATCTTCGCCCAGACCATCGACCTCGTCGTGCACCTCGACCGCGAGGACCCCCAGCTCTCGGACCGGGGGGCGCCCGTGCGACGCCAAGTCATGGAGATCGCCGCCGTGCCCCCGCTGCAGGGGGCCGACGACGACTACACGATCGAGCCCCTCTTCGTGCGCGAGGAGTTGGGTGCCCCGATGCGCTGGACCAAGGCCCAGCCGCCGGCCGGGTTGGGCCGGCGGCTCGACAGGGCGCTGCCCAAGGGCCGCAGCGTCGCCCAGCTGATGCACGGGTTCGGGAGCCGAGCGTCTTGAGGCTGCTCGCTGCCTCCTTCGCCGCCGTCTTCGCCTACCTGGCCGTGGGGTTCCTCATCGGGTACTCCCCGACCAAACTCTCCTTCCGCGGGGCCCCGCGCCGCCGTCGCAACAAGGTGAGCCGCCAGCAGTGGCTGTTGCAGGCCGGCGCCCGCGTCAGCGTGCGCCAGTTCTGGGCAACCTCGGGCGCCGTTGGCGCGCTGACCTTCGTGATCCTCTTCGCCCTGACCGGCGCGGTACCGGTCGCCCTGTTCCCGGCCGTCGCCGTCGGTGCCCTGCCCCGGGCCTATTACGGGCGCGAGCGTGCCAAGCGGGGCCGCGCCCAGATGGAGGCGTGGCCCGACGCCCTTCGGAACCTGGTGGCGAGCCTCAACGCCACCCTTTCGTTGCACCAGGCGCTGGTGGCACTCGGGCACTCGGGGCCCACTGCCCTCCGGCCGGTGTTCATCCGCTACGCCCAGCTGTCGCGCACCCTCGACGCCCGCGCCGCCCTGGAGGCGATCCGGGACGAGCTGGCCGACCCGGTCTCGGACCGGGTGATCGAGGTCCTGCTGCTGGCCACTGAGCAGGGCCCGACGATCGTGCTCGACGTCCTGGCCGACCTGGCCCGTTCCACCACCGCGGACCTCGCCTTGGCCGAGCGCATCGAGACCGCCCAGATGGAACAGAAGCTCAACGCCAAGGCCGTCTTCGTCCTCCCCTACTTCATCTTGATCGTGCTGTGCGTCTCGGCCGCCGAGTTCCGAGGCTTCTACCAAACCGGCGGCGGGCTGCTGGTGGTCGCGGTCGGCGGGGCCATGAGCACCGCCGGCATGGTCATGATCAACCGCCTCGGGCGCCAACCGGCCGAGGACCGGCTGTTCCTGCCAGCCGGGGAGCGCCGATGAGCGGGCCCGCGCTCCTGGCCGCGCTCGGAGCAGCGGCGACCGCAGCGTTCGTGGTCGGCGCCGTCGTACGGCCAACGCGCCAGCTCGGGCCACGCGTGCAGCCTTACGCCCAGCTCGCGCGCAGCCGATTGGGTCGCAACGCCGAGGTGTCGCTGCTCATGGCCCATCCCGGCGGGCTCGCCCGCAACAGCGTGGGCGGCGTGTTCGGACCGCTGATCCTCCGTGCCGCGAACTCGCTCAGCAACGTCGTCGACGCCGGCGGGGAGGAGGTCCTGGCGTTGCGGCTGCGCCAGGCGGGGTTCTTCGAGACGTCGCCGGAGCAGTACCGCATGCGCCAGCTGGCCTGGGCCGTGGGGGCAGGCGCGGTCGCCGGGCTCCTAGGAGCCGCCGTTGCCTCGGCCGCCGGCGCACTGTTGGGGGGCGCCATCGGCCTGGCCTGGGGCGCCTCTTACTGGCGGGGGCGCGTCAACTCCAACATCAAGCGGCGCACGGCCCGCATGCGCGTCGAGCTCTACACCGTGGCCCAGCTACTGGCCATGCTGATCCGCACCGGCCACGGCCCCGTGCAGGCCATGCGGAGTGTGGTGGGACGGACCCGGGGAGCTGTCGTCGACGAGATCGCCGAAGCCCTGCGCTGGATGGCAGGAGGCATGGGCGAGTCTGAGGCCCTCGAGCGCCTGGCAGAGGACTCGCCCGAGCCGGCCGCCGCGCGTCTCTACCGACTCCTGGCCTCGGGGATCCAGGCCGGCGGCGATCTGGGCCACGCCCTGCTGTCGCTGAGCGACGAGCTGCGCAGCGCTCGTCGGGAGGACGTCGAGCGGGCCGCCACGGCCCGACGGGGGACGATGCTGATTCCCACGATCGTGGTCATGGCGCCCGTCGTATTGCTCTTCATCCTCGCTCCGCTCCCGAGCATCATCTTCGGGGCCCGGTGATGCGCGCCATCCCCACGCGCGTGCACCGGCTTCGGACTCTCGCAACCGTCCATGGACGGCCGGTCGGAACCCCTACCCACACCAGGGACGCGGATCGTTCGCGTCCCCTGAACAACGAGGAGAGTGTCAGATGATCGTCGTCATGATGTGGCTGTCGGAGCGCCTCTCCGCCATGGCCTCGGCGCGCGACGAGCGCGGTCTGGTCACGGCCGAGTCGCTGGGTGTCGCTGCCTTCGGGTTGGTGGCGATGGCCGCCATCTTCGTGCTGATCAAGAGCTTCGGGACCGACGTCTTCACCTGGCTCAGGGGCCAGACCGGCATCTAACGGCGTCCGCGCACGACCACGTGAGGCACGGCGATGGCCGTAGCCCGCCGCCGCAGCAGTCGGGACGAGGGCGGCTTCGTCACGGTCCAGGCCTTGATGATCTACGCCCTGACGCTTCTCACGCTGGTGTGGATCGCGAACTTCATCGTGTTCCAGTACGGACGGGGTGTGGTGCGCGCCGCGATCGACGAAGGGGCGCGAGCCGGGTCGGCGGTGACGGCGTCGACGGCCACCTGCGAGGACCGGGCCCACCAGGTCATGGGAAACCTGCTGGGCGGTGTGATGGGCAACGGCGTGACCATCCACTGCAGCCTCGTCAACGGGCGGATGCTGGCCGAGGCCCGAGGCACCTTCAGCGCCTGGGCCCCGCCGATGCAGGACTACAGCTTCGACGTAACCGCGACGGCGCTGCAGTCGAAGGCCCCGTGATGAGAAGACTGACGCGCTCAGAACGGGGGTTCCTGGCCGTCGAGTACGCCTTCGGTGTCGCCGTCATCCTGATCCCCGTGGGGCTGTTCGTCATCACTGCCCCGCTCTGGCCCGAGCACCAAGAGGTGGCGCGGGTGGCGGCGGCCGAAGCGGCGCGGAACGGGGTGCAGCAGACCACGCTGGGCACGGCGGAGTCGGTCGGGGACACGGCTGCACGCCAGGTGATCCTGAATTACGGACTCTCCCCCGGCGACTTCACAGTGACCTGGTCGGGGGACGTGACCCGAGGGAGTGCGCTCACCGCGCACGTGCGCGTACGCATGCCCGCTCTGCAGCTCCCCGCCGTCGCCTCTGTGGGCGCTTGGTATTGGAACGTTTCACACACCGAGGCGGTCGACCAGTACCGGAGCTACCCGTGACGCGCGCGCGCCCCGACGAGGGCGGCTTCGCCATCTTGTGGGTCCTCGGTCTCACCCTGGTCGTGATGGCGCTGGGCGGCGTGAGCGTCGATCTCTGGCGGGGCTTCACCGAGCGACGTTCGATCGCCGCAATCGCGGATGCGGCGGCGCACGCCGGGGCGTCGGGGATCGACGAGGGCGTCTATCGCGACAGTGGCCAGGTGGTGCTCGACGCGGGACCGAACGGGCGGGCCGTCCACCTGGCCCAGCAGAATCTCGCCTCCCAAGCGGACAAGCGGTCTCTCACCGCGTGGAGCGTGTCGGCGACGCCCCAGCAGGTGACCGTGCAGGTTGCCGGCGACGTGCACCTGAGCCTGCTCGGAGTCTTCACAGGCGACCAGCACCTGCCACTGCACGTCACGGCCGTGGCCGAGCCCCGGGCGTCCCCGTGAGAGGAGCGAGCTGTGCCTGAGGTGCTCGAGGTCCGCACGACCGACGACATCGAGCTCGAGGAGCCGTTCGCGGGCACTCCGCCCGCGTCGTGGCGCCGGGTGCTCGGGGTGATCGTCGTCATCGCGCTCGCGCTAGGCGGGGTGTACAGCGTGTTCATCCACCCGCGTAGTGCGACGCCAGGGGCTGCCGCGCGGGCTCCTGGCGCCGACTCCGACGTGCTGGCAGCAGCCGATGCAGCGCTGAGCGCCTGGGGCCGGTTCGGGGTCAGCGGGGACCTGCGCGTTGTCGCGCCGGCCTTCGACCAGACCGGACCACAGTTCGCCCGGTTGCGCCAAGAGGCGGGGTCCATCGCGGCCCGCGCCCCCGGCACGCCGGCGTACACGTTCGTGATGGTGAACCCCGCGGTACTCCCTGGGGCCGGCGCCGGCGAGCGGATCGTGAGAGCGCAGATCGTGGCATCTCGCCCTGGAGAGAAGGAGCAGCGGTTCCAGTGGGACGTGGTGCTGCGCAAAGGAACGGAGAAGCAATGGTTGTTGTGGACCGTACGAGACAGGAAGAGCACGAGCACAGCAACACCGGCGGGCGGCGCCTCGCCAGCGACTGGCTAATGAGCCCGCGCGGGCGGGCCATGGCGGGCGTTGCGATTGTGGTGGTGATTGCCCTCGGCGCCGCTGCGGTCGTCGTTCTCACGAGGAGTGGCTCATCCAAGGCTCCGCGACCGACGACTCCCGCATCAAAGAGCGCCCCGGCGCCGGTGTCCCAGGAGAGCGCGTCGGCCGCCGTCCCGCCGCTGCCCACTCTGGCCCGCGTCGGGCGGGACTGGCCAGCAGTCGTCGCTGGCTTGGACAACTACCTCGCCTGGCTGTTTGAGCATCCAGACCCGTCGCTGGTGGGCAATTACGCAACGCCCGACTGCCCATGCTTCTCGGCCATCCAGACGACGCTGGCCGACTACCAGGCCAAGGGCCAACGGCGGCTGACCAATGGGGACAAGGTGGACCAGGTCCGCTTGACGGCGGTGATCGTGCCACCTCAGGGGAGGTCCGACAGCGCCGTTGACCTGAGCGTGTACGTCACACAGGAGGGTGTGGCCAACGCGCTACTAGATCGCCAGGGAAAGGTGCTTCAGCGATCGAGCGCCTCTGGGCCGGTGGGATACGACGTGGAACTGTTGCTCGGGCCGGACGGGCAGTGGCGAGTCCGACACGTCTTGTGCCTCGGTACCCCTGGCGTTGGACAAGGACAGGGCTGTCCGCAATGAGTTCGAGCACGCCGGCCCGGGCTACGCGGTTGCTCGTCGCGGTAATGCTCGCCGCCATTCTGGGCGGTCCGGCGTGGCTTGCACGTACGGCATCGGCGGACGCTGGCGCGAGCGGAGGCTGCTCGCTTGGAGCCCAGCTGGGCTGTCAGGGTGGAGCGCCTGGCGGCACGACCGGAGGGCCGAGCAGCAATGGCGGCGGGTCAGGTCCGTCGACGTCGCCGCACCCGGGAGGTAGCACGGGCGCGAGTGGGGGCGGCGACGGATCGTCATGCAATTGCTACTACGTCCGCGTGTACACCGGGCTTACGTACATCACCGCCGGAGGGGTGACCGTTCCGGCCCCCACGCAGGGTTATTGCACCGACCCGGCGACCGGGCAACAGGGCGTTCCCTACTTGGACTATCGCGTCGACAAGACGACGGGCCAGAGGACGTTGGTTGGGGGCGGCTGCGAGGTCGCTGGGACGCCGGGCCCGGGCCAAGTTCCGGGCGAGCAGCAGGCCGCAGGCGCCGCACCACCACCGCCACCGGGCCCGCAGCAGGTCTGGAAGGAGGTCCCCCTCCCTCAACCCGCGTTCTCGGTCAACCCCACGCAGGGCCTCACGGGACTGGCCACCTGGCTTTGGACGACCGACCCAGGCCCGGTCGGCCTCAGTCTGCCGCCGATCAACGGCTACGCCCTCAGCGCGAGCGCCCATCCCGTTGCCTACCGCTGGGTGATGGGCGATGGCACCACCGAAGTCGGAACGAGCGCGGGGAACCAGGCGAGCCCATCCGCGACCCACGTGTATCAGACCAAGGGCGACTACAACATCATCCTTCAAGTCGTCTGGGCGGGCACCGCTACGGCGACGCTCCCCGGCGGTGCTGCGCAGACGATCGACCTGGGCACGACCACGCGCCAGGGCCAGCAGGCGTACCACGTCATCGAAGTGCGAAGTGTCAACGACGAGCCACCCACGTCGACGCCGGGGGGATAGGAGTCATGCACGCCCGAGAAGCTCCGCCCTCGAATCAACCCACCGTCGATGCGGCGATGGCCAGCCCCGAGGCACTCGAGATTCTCTACGACGAAGCGCGCCGAGATCCGCTCCTGACATCGGCCGAGGTCGCCACGCTGTTTCGGGTCAGCCCCAAGACAGTGGCTCGATGGGCTCGCATCGGAAAACTGGCTGCGGTTCGCACGATGGGCGGGCACCGCCGTTACCAGCTGTCCGACGTCCAGCGTTCCCTGGCCGACGCAACCGACGTCGCCATTACCAATGAGCGGTGAGCAGCCTCCGCGATCGGCGCTGCCAGATGACGTCGACCGCGTCGACGACCCGACACAGGCGGCTCCGGCGCCTTATCCGGCCGAGCAGCTGCTGCTACCAGCCGATGTCGCAGCTCTGTTCCACGTGACCCCGCGCACGGTGACGCGTTGGGCTCGGGCCGGCAAGCTCACCACGATCCACACGGCGGGCGGCCACCGTCGCTATCGGCTCTCGGAGGTCTTGGCGATTCGCCAGGGCCGTCATGAAGGAGCATTAGGCCCTGACCCTTAGCCCTCGTCGGAGTCCAGAAGTCGGCGAACGCGATCCTCAAGCTCTGCCAGCACGTCGGCGACGCCGGTCTCAAGATGACCGCAGCGCCGTTGGAGGCGCTGGAGCTCGGCGAGGACGTGCAGCGCCTGCTCCCGCGACAGGCCGTCCGCGCGCAGTGGCGCAAGCATCGCCACCGAGCGCCGAAGCCGCTCGATCCCGGTCGGGCTGAGGTCGATGGGGTCGATGCGTTTAGAGTAGGGAACACATGTTCGGTATGGCAAGATCTAGATCCGACCTCAGCGCCACTACTCGGTGATTGTTACCTCTTGTTGGCTGCTAAAGGTAGAGTTCTGTGATGGGCTCCACTGCGCCGCGTAGCGCCAGGGGATCACGGTGATGAAGGCGCAGGCTGAGCTCGCCGAACCCGTCAAGACCGCGGTCGGGATGAGGGTCAGCGAGCTTCACGCGGCCATCCACGCCGCGCTGTCGGGCGCGGGTCTCCAGCAGCTGTGGGTGTTGGGGACCATTACGGGCCTGCGGACGCGGGGTCGAGTTACGTCCTTTGAGCTGGTCGAGTACGGATCCGACGCCCGCACCGTCTTGGCCGTTCTTCCCGTGACGCTGTTCTCCCGTGACGCCAGCGTCGTGGCGCGCACGCTGCGCACTGTGGGCATGGGTCTCGAGGACGGTTTGGAGGCAGCGTTCCACGGGGACCTGGAGACCAACGGCGCGTACGGCCCGCTGCGGTTCGTCGCTCGTCGCGTCGATCCCCGAGTTGCCATCGGTAATGCAGTGCTCGCTCGAGAAGAGCTGGTCGCAGAGCTCGAGGCGACCGGGCAGCTCCACGCCCAGCGCGCCTTGCCGGTGCCGGCACTCCCGCTCGAAATCGGCCTGGTCGCGTCAAGCGGCGCCGGCGTGACCGATGTGCTGGCGGTCTTGGAGGCGAGCCCTTATCGCTTGCACGTGTCAAAGGCGGATGCGTCCATGAGCGGCCCCTCCGCGCCTAGCCAGGTGGCCGCCGCCATCGCCGACTTGTCCCGAGCGCGAGCACTTGATGTGATCGTCGTTGCACGTGGGGGTGGCGCCAAGAGCGACCTCGCTGCCTGGGACTCGCCCGCGGTCGCTCGCGCTATCGCCGGCTGTCCGGTGCCGGTGTGGACGGCGCTAGGCCACGCCACCGACCGAACAGTGGCCGATCTGGTGGCGCAGCGCTCTTTCCCCACGCCTTCCGCGGCAGCGGCCGAACTGGTGGCCCTTGGGGAAGCGGCCGCGGCCGAGGAGCGCAGCCGACGCGAAAGGAACGCCCAGGAGGCCGCCCTGGCTCGAGCTCGAGCCAGGGCTCGCAGGGCGGTCATTGTTGCCGCCGTTGTCCTTACTCTCGCCGTACTGCTGCTTCTGATTGGCCGCTGATCGGTAGCAACAGCCTCGGGTGGGTCTCCCCTGTCAGGATTGGGCCGTGGCGATGCAGTTGACCGACTGGATCGAGGGTGTCGAGCGAACGCCGGCCATCAGTGCCAACTTCACGACAGTCGACGGGACGGAGCTCATTGCGCACACCGATGCTCTGATCGACGACCTGGCGCGCCGAGTCATGGAGGCGAAGAGTTCACGCGCCTACCTCGAAACATACGCACATCGGCTCGAGTGGCCCTTCCTCGGTCAACGCCTCGGGGCTGGCCCACAAAGGGTTCGCCGGGGCGACTTCGGCGAGGTCGTTGCAGCCGGCTGGCTCCAAGACTTCGCTGGGCTCGCGGTGCCTGTGAAGAAGTTGCGGCTGCAGGTGAACCCGGGGCAAACGTTGCCCGGCACTGATGTGGTCGCCTTCCGCGTCGTCGATGGCGTCGTCGAGCGCGCTCATTTCTTGGAATCGAAGTTGCGAACAACGGCGGCGTTTCTGACCGACGTGGGGACCCAGGCCTACGGGCAGCTGCTGTCAGATCGTGCGGAGTGGTTCCTAGAGATCCTCCAGTTTGTGCATGAGCGACTATTCGATACCAATAACCCTCTTGCTGAGCCGGTCACCATCTACCTCGAAGGTCGCGACGACCCTGGCGACGACGCCCACGAGATCGTCCTACTTGTAGAGACGACTGTGTGGGATGAAGAGATCCTTGTGAATCTTGATGCGGAGGCGGGAGATCTCCCTGCATGCACCGTGCACGCGCTGCTATGCGACGATTTGGCGGTACTGGTCGACAGCACGTTCGCAGCAATCGGTGTGGAAGTCATCGCCGAAATGACAGACGACTAAGGCGGATTGAAGGCCATGGCCCCGCTCGAACTCGCCGTTGACAACCGGTACCTAGCAGCACTGTCTCGCCTCCGCGCCCGGGTCAGCTTGGCCGACTTGGTTGGCGCCCAGCGGCGGTCTGAGGTCGACGCCATCAACTGGCAGCTCGATCCCTGGGCGATCGGTAAGGCGAGTGTGGCACTCCACCAACAGGTGCGGTCTGCCGCCCTCGGCCAAACGGACGTCGATGATGAGACGATCCGACGGGCGGCACTCGTCGATGCCCGCGGATGGGAAGCGTTGGCGAGCGTCGAGGACCGGCCCAGCGCATTCGGCGCGCTCGTAAACAGCGCCGTCGGCTATGAACTAGCGGGGTACCAAGCCAACGCCACCTGCGTGGCACGGGCGGCCGAACGCCGGCTCGGGCCGCGGCCTATCCCTTCGCTCTCTTTGGCGGCGTCCGCCTTCATCCAGCGCCAGTTTTTGAGGCTCGCCCCCTTCGCCGAAGCGCTCAGTAAGCCGCCGGACGCCACTGCCCTATTTGCCGGCGTCGCGATGCCAAGCGAGGTGGCGGACGGCGGAGTCCAGGATCTGGATCTCATCCTCTCCGACGACGACGCCGCGCACCTCGTCGCGCAGGCGTTTGCGGCGCAGGCGCTCGAGGCCGCTGGCCAATACTTCTTGTCTGGCAACGACGATCTCCTTACGACCGCGAGCGAGTTGTTGAACCTGGCAAGTGAAGGATTTAGCGCCGCCGGGTCTGTGCGCGAAGGAAACCTCGTCTCGAACCTCCAGGCCCTACTTCCGGTGATGCAGCGACGCTCGACCTGGACCGCGCTTGGAGGATTCTTCGAAGGGAACGCTCGATGGACGCGGTATCTGCGGGTACTCGCAAGGGGCTTCGGTCGAGTGCCACGCGATAGCAGATCGATAAGTGAGTTGTGGCCTTCGCAACTAGCTGCGATCGACGGGGGGCTGCTCGACTCGCACGACTCGAAGGTGTTGCGAATGCCAACGAGCGCGGGAAAGACGCGCGTCGCAGAGCTCGCAATCGTGCACGCGCTGCTAAGTCGACCCGATCGAACCTCCCTCTACATCGCCCCCTTTCGTGCGCTCGCAGAGGAAGTCGAGGGGTCACTCGACGGCGTCCTCGGGGAGATCGGCCTCGGAGCTAGTTCCCTTGTCGGCGGACCAGAGACGATCGGCGTCGAGGAGATCCTCGCAGCCGAAAGCCAGGTCCTAGTCCTAACGCCAGAAAAGGCCGACCTCCTTATGCGGGTGCGTCCAGACCTCGTCGCATCCGTGGGGCTGGTAGTACTCGACGAAGGACACATCGTTGGCGACGACCGTCGCGGCCCTCAGTTCGAGTTGTTGGTGTCCAGGCTCCGGCGACGGCTGACGGACGCTCGATTCCTGTTCCTTTCGGCAGTTGTGCCCGACGAGACTCTGGAGGATTTTGCGGGTTGGCTAGGGGCCTCGCAGACGACGGGCATCCTGCGTTCGAACTGGCGGCCCGCCATTCAGCGCGTCGCATCGTTCGAGTGGACGGTCGGAGGCGGCACCCTGCGCTATCAGCGGAGTAGCGCTGGGAGCGACGAGGTCAGCGCCTTTGAACGCTTCCTTCCTCGACTGATCCCAGACCGCCCGTTCACCTTCATCAACTCGCGGACGGGCCGAAGCAACACACGTCGGTTCCCCGACCCCACAAACCGGAGCCAGTTGATCGCGGGACTGGCGTTCGAATTCGCGAACACCGGACCGGTGCTGATGTTCTGTCCCCAAACGAACTTTGCCGAAGCGTGCGCGAAAGCTTTGCAGACTCGCATCGAGCTCGCCGAGTTGGTCGACGAGCCGATTCCGATCTGGTTCACGAGGCGTCGATATCCGAGTGCGGAGGTTGCGGCCGCGTGGTTGGGTGAGGACGACGTGATAACCCAGCTGCTACGAGCGGGCGTGGGAGTGCACCATGGACGGTTGCCGGATTCAGTGCGGCGAGCGGTCGAGAATGACTTTCGAGCTGGCCTCTTGCGGGTGCTTGCGGCCACCAACACACTCGGTCAGGGCGTGAACCTGCCGGTGAGGACAGTGCTGGTGCACAGCGTTCGACGCCGCGACGACGAAGGGCGAGAAACAAGGCTCTCGGCACGGGACTACTGGAACATTGCTGGTCGAGCCGGACGCGCCGGCTTCGAGACCGACGGCTTGATAGTGCACCTAGTGCTGAACGGGCGTGATCGCCAGGACTTCAGCTATTTCCTCGGACGCGCTGACGATGTTGAGCCGGTCTTTAGCTCGCTGTTCCGTGTGCTTGCAGACCTTGTGAACAAGCGAATCTCTTCCCCGGAAGCTCTCGCCGAACTGGATCCCGGATTGATGGCTCTGCTCGTCGAGGAAGGCGAGGACCGCCTCGACGCGACCGTTGCGGCAGTGGAGCCGCTGCTGAGAAGCAGCCTCGTTGGCGTTCAGGCAGAGCGCTACGAGCAGCGAATTGAGCCGTTGATCGAGGTAGCCACCAATGGGGCCGCTTCGATGGCGGCCGATCTTCCGTTCGCCAACCTTTCCGCGTTCGCACGCACGGGGCTGTCCTCGGGAAGCTGCATTCACTTGTTGAGCCATGCCGAGCAGCATCGGGACGCCTTACTCAATGGCATCGCCGAACCACGTGTGACGCACGACCTCATCACTCTGATCTTGGATGGCCTTGCTGGCGTACCCGAGATGCAGCCGGAGCGCGCCTTCGATGGGAACTACGACGAACTCGTGATGGAGTGGATTTCGGGGTTGCCCGTGCCCGACATCGCTCGCCGGCTGACGCCGCCTGACCAGTCCCCGATGGACGTCGCTGCCCTCGCGCGCGCGATCGAAGAGGTGGCGTCGTATCTGCTTCCCTGGGGCTTCTCGGCATACCTTCAGATTGCGGAGCACGCCCTTGGTGCGGCACCCGCGTCGGCGGTTGCGGCTCTGCCTGGACTTGTGAAGTACGGGGTACCGGAGCCGACAGCCGCATGGCTGATGGGCTTCGGCGTTACCACTCGATCCCTGGCCATGAGTCTGGCCGCGGAATATTCCCGGCAAGGGGGCGACTCTGATCCCGCCTCGCTGCGAGTGTGGCTGACCCGACAGGATCCCGTGCAGCTCGCCTCCGTCGTGGGCGTGACGGCGGAGTTGCTAGCCGAACTCGCCTCAGTTCTTGAACGCACCCGGCGCCCGAGGCTCTCGGCTGATCTGCAGAGTGGGCCGTTGGTCCCCCGTGCTGGCTACGTCGCAGTGGTCGACGAGCCAGCCGCGAAGATGGCGATATCCGGATTGGAAGCGGGCTCAGTCGTGCAACTCGTTCGAGACTACGAATCCTCTCTCGACCGAAACAGCATCCGCGTCGTCGTCGCAGGCGAGGACATCGGTTCGCTGGATCCAGCTAGCAGCGCCGTGCTTGCAATCGAGATGGACGCGGGTCTTCGAGTCGACGCACGCGTCACCGACAGCCAAGAGACGCTCGGCGGTACCCTGCTGGCGCTGCAGTTGAGCGAGGCGGACGCCGCCCCCGCCGCGCACTAAGACCTCGGAGCGCTGGGCCGTACCGCGGGGCGCTGGAGTAACTCTGCTATTGCACCCGGAGCGACTCGGTCCCGGCGAGAGCCTCCGCGAGCGTCGTCGATGTGAACAGCTGATCCAACAGAAGCCAGTGGCGGCCTGCGCGGTATTGCTTACCGTTGGGCAGTGGGTCGAAGCGCAATGCTGGGCCCAGGTCGTGTACGACGTGCGGCCGATTGGTTCGTGCGTCGACAGGAATGTCAGGCCACCGAGCCTGAAGGCTCTCAACCACCTCGTGCGCGATTACGCGATGGATGCGCTGCACCTTTCCGCTCCACCGGAACGCGAAGAAGTTTGGAGGGGACTTGGGCCACCCGAAGCCGCCCCCGAACGGATGGAAGTAGACGCTGGCAACCTCAACGTATTCGCGGAAGGTGTAGGGGCCGCCGCCGCCGGGCTGCTTGTCGTTAATGACGACGCAGTAGGTCCACATGTCGCTTGGATCAGTCATACGGATCGCTCTCCTCAGATAACCGTCTAGCTCGGTGAGCCACACCCGCTCAGCCCCGCGCGCGGCCTGGCGGGATTGCCGTATCTCCGCTTGGACGTGAGCCCAAGGCAAATGGCGCAGGGGGACCCCGTCGACCTCCGACGGCAACAGCCGCTGTGCCCAGCGCGTTGAAGAGTCAGACAGAGTTACCAGCGCACCGCTTCCATGCGCGCTCACCCGGTGGGCGTACTGTTGGAGCTGGCGCTCGGTTGGCAGAGTCCACCCGCGCTTGGCCTCTACGACAATGAAATGGGCGGCTGTCTCGATCTCGAGATCAGTGCGGCCAAGGTCGTCTCTGGCTTCCATCCGTACCGTTGCTGTTGCTCGTTCGCGCGCACCGACCAGGCCTTCGAGCAATGCGTCGAGGAGGCGAGGGCTACGGGCCAACGTGAACCCAAGAGCTGCGGTGAGGTCGTTCTCTTGAGTCCCCAAGAGATCAAACACGGCCACGACAGGCCGGCCGTGCCGGGATAGTTCACTCGGAGGTTGCATTGTTCGAGGCGTAGTAGCCAGCCGGCTCTACTTGGCTCCAGATCAGGACCTCGAGGAGCCGCACCGATGTGACCTTGTAGCCCTCGGCTCCCATCGCCTGTCTGAGGGAATCCAGCCGGCCGCCGCATGCGAGCAAATCCCGGCGGAATGCTTCGGTCACAAAGAGGGCAACCTGCGCTGCGCGATGGTCCTGAGTTCGGCCGCGAAGGCGACTCTCGCCCAGCGCCTCCAGGTAGTACCCAATGACGACGTTGTCGAGCATTGGGATGAGAGCAGGCCGCTTGCGATGAAGCACCTTGGTGGCCACGGGTATGAGGACACCGTGGACAGAGATGGCTGCATCGAGCAATGAGCGCAGCTCGGCGAGAGGTGGGTCATCGGCCGCCAGGTCGGCCTCTGGTGAGATGGATCCCAATAGTGGGTCACATGCTGTCGCGAGGCCTTGGTGGATAGCGCGCAGCTTCGAGGCCCCCATCCCGAAGCTGAAGGCGTTCATCATCACGGGGGCCAAGACGTCGATTACGCCGATGCGATTGGGGTCGTCGTCGGGTAGGGCGTCGTAATAGGCGTACTCCTCGGCGAAGAACGCGCAGGCACGCTGCAGGGGAGACGGAATGGTGCAACCGCTGGGAACGCGCAGCCCTTCCACGCTCTCACCTATCGATCTAATTGCGGACCCGAGTCGGCCACGACCCTCCATATTTGTCGAGCCAAAGGCGGTTCGAAGACACATCGAGTGCGTCGAGGCAACCTAGAAACCCTACGACCGGCTGCGAAGGGCGGGCGTTTGAGGCAGGCCAGAGTCAAGTCCTTGAGAGAACAGTTCACATAGACCCGTCGGCAACCGTCGGTTCAGCTCCTGATGCCAGGACCGATCCGGCTCGGGATACCCCCACTCCCGGCAGGCGGCGAGAACTGATGAGCGGACGAGCGCATCGAAGGTGGACACGGCCAACAGTCTGATGGGTTCGGTGAGTGTCAGCCCGAGCGACGTAGTTCCCGCGAGATCTCCCGGGTTCGGGCCGGGGGCTCGGGTGTGCGCGCCGGCGTTTGGCGAGTCAGCTCTTGTCTCGCGCGCTGTAGCTGGGTACTGGCGTCGACATGCGCGGCACGTGCTGCGCCGGACCGGGGCTGGACCCCGAGGGGTCGCTCCGGGTCTGTGACGCCCCACCGCAGACGGTGGCGCTGGATGATGCCCACGCCTTCCTGCCACACGCCGCGTGTCTCGCGACCGTCGGGCCGGGGACCGAGGGCGTTGGTCAGGTAGGCCGGCTGGGCCGCGACGGCGCGGCTGATGTCCTTGCGCTCCCGGCGATCGATGACACGACTCACCTGGGCGTACCGCTGCACGTCCTCGCGGTGGACGTCGAAGAAGTCCTGACGATGGGCAGCCCGCTGGCGGAGCACGGCTTCCTGTCCGTCCAACTCCCCAAGCCGGGCCTTCCAGTCCGCGAGCCGGGCTTCGGCCGTGGCGCGCGGTGGTTCAGCGCGACGCCCTCGCCCTCTCGACGCGCGCTCTTCGGCGGCGCTGTGCTCCGCGTGGCGCAGGCCCTCCTCGAGCCGACGGCGCACGCTGGCGAGGTCGGCCAGCTCGCGCTCTGGACTCCTGGGCGCGGCGCGCAGCCGGTCGGCGATGGCCTCACGATCGGCGTAGAGCTCAGCCATTGCCCACGCCGCCAAGCCGAGCTCGCCGGCCGTGTCTACGGCGAGATCCTCGGCCGCCGAGCGGTGGATGGCGCGGGTCACTTCGGCGAGCAGGTCGTCGCGACTGGGCGCCGCCACGCGCCCGTGTGCGGTGTCGATGTGATCGCTGGCCACGAGATAGAAGCGGTTCTCCCATCGCCCCCGGCTCAAGCCCGTGTATGCCATCTCCCGACAGACGCTGGCGTTGCCGAGGAAGAAGGCGGCATCCACGGTCATGCCCTCCACCTTGTGGGTGGTGCTCGCGTACCCGTGCATGAGGTGGCCCGCCTCGAGGTAGGGCTGATCCAGGGTTACCGCCGCTCCCCTGTTGGTGCGCATTGTCAGGGCGCCCGCGTCGGCGTCGATGCCCACGACTTCGCCGCGGGTCCCGTTGCTGACTCCGAGGTGTCGCTCATTCCTCGTGGCGATCACCTGGTCGCCGACTTGGAAGGGCCGCCCGCCGAAGGTCACCTCCGGCCCGAAGAGCTCGCCCCGTTCGATGAGGCGGGCCCGAGCCCGGCGGTTGAGGTCCTCGACGTCGGCACGGCGCGGGGCGAACATGGCGGCCGTTCCCTGTCGGCCGGAACCGTTCTTGCCGTCGCGAGCGGCGAGGTAGTCGTCGACGACGCGTTGGCGAGCGGCGCCGGCAGTCTCGGCGGTGACCACTGCCCCATGCTCGACATAGCTGGCCATGGCCTTGTCGGGATCACCACTCCGCAGTTCGGCCAGGGCCTCCTGTTCCCACGCGGAGCGCTGACGGAGGTTGAGAGTGAGCTCCTGGCTCTCGAGGCGCGCCGCAAGCCCTCGGTAGGCACCGCCGGCGTCGATCTCCTGGAGCTGGCGCGGGTCCCCGACGAGGACCACCTTGGCCCCGTCTCGTTCGGCGTGGTCGAGCAACGCCGCCAACTTGCGTGTACCGAGCGTGTTGGCCTCGTCGACAACGAGAACGGTGTTGGGCGCGAAGCCGCCGTCGAGCGGGTCGGCGAGGTCGAGGAGCATGCGGTCGACGGTCCAACTGCGGATGCCGGCCTGTGCCTCGAGCTCCTCGCCGTAGCGTTGGGCCAGGCCGGCCCCGACCACTCGGTGGCCGCTGGCCTCCCATGCTTCGCGGGCCGCGTCGAGGGCGTAGGTCTTTCCTGACCCAGCGGCCGCGGCGACGACGTCCACGCCAGCGCCCGAGGTGGTCAGGCGCGCCACCATGGCCCGCTGCTCTTCGGTCAGCGACGGCCGCTTGGCGAGCGCCGCGTCGAGCTGCTCTGGGGGCACCTGCGCGACGCCGTCCTCACGGCGAGTCAGCGCCGAGTCGATGAGGCGCTGCTCGGTGCCCAGGAGCTCCGGCGTCGAGTAGCGCAACTCGTCGCGGTCGACGCGGAACAGCCGTGTCTGTCCTGGCACCGCGCTGGCGTCGGTTGCAGCCTCGGACCTCTGGAGCCGGACTGCGTTGCCCTTGACCCGATCGACGAGCGGATCGGCGAGGACAACGGCGCGCCTCGAGGCGAGATAACTGTCGGTCCAGCGTCCGATGTCTCGTGCTGACGCCCCCTGAGACACGTGCTGCGCGATCGCCATCACCACGTCGCGTCGGGCATAGGTGCTGGAGCGCGCGGTGAGGCCTTCGGGGCGGGCGAGGTCGTCGTAGAGCATGCGGCGATCGGCGGTGGTCAGGTCCTGGTAGGTGGCGGCCTCAAGGACAGCGGTGATGTCGCTCGCACGGAGCCCCACGGTGCGGGCCTTGTCGTTCCAGCGCTCCTGGAGCGTCGCGCCGTCAACGCCGTAGTCCTTGTCGCGGCGGGTGTCGAGGGCGGCGACGTGCGAGGCGCGCATCCCGACTTCACCACGCTGCTCCATGCGCTCCGCGATCTCGACGGCACGATCAGAGAAGGCGAGGATCATCGTGCGCTCGAATCCCGCGACGTCGGCCTGGCCGTTGACCACGGGACCCCACTGCACACCAAGGGACTCGGTGAGTTCCTTGCGCAACTGCGCCTGGTAGACGTAGCCGCCCGGTTTGGCATTCGTGTACAGCAGGCTGCTGTCGAGCGCGCTCCAGCGGCCGTCGTCGCCGTGGACCAGGTTCGCCACAAGCACGTGGGTGTGGAGGTCGGGGTCGCCGGCCCGGCTCGTGCGGTGGCGGAACGCCGCACCGATCGCACCAGAGGTGCCGATCTTCTCGACACCGTCGGTACCTCGACGAGCCCCGAGCGCATGGGCTTCGAGGTAGTCGATGACGGCAGCTTTGACGGCGTCGTCGTGGGCGGCGGTAACACGTCGGCGTACCTCCTCATCCCCGAAGGCGTAGAGGAGAGAGACCGTCTTGGGGGCGGAGTAGGTGTGGTCGAAGCCGGGCACCGTCCGAGCCCCCGGCCGACCGGCCAGGAGGTACTCGCCGGTGCGAGGATCGGTGGCCTCTTCGGCGATCGAGCGGAGGTCGGTGCCGGCGACCTGACCCTCGAGGCCGAGCTCGGCCGCACCGGCGCCGATCCACTCCCCCGGCGCCTCGCCGGCGCCGGTGTAGTAGTCCTCAACGCCGCTGGCGACCCGACCCAGGTAGTAGTTCACGCCGCGGTGGGCGTGGTCGTTCGTCCGCTCGAGCTTCCCGATGGAAAGCACGACCCGCCATCCCCTTCGAGAGCCGTCAGGCTCCTAATAGCGCTGTCGAGTGGCAACTATAGGCATTCTCAGGAGAGAATGCAAGTGTATGCCTCCGAGTGGAGGGCGTCGGAGCGCAGCGGAGACGACCGGAGCCGGAGGCCTCTCTATTGGGGCACTTGAGGCAGTACCGCTCGTAGCTCTTACGCGGCTTGCACAACAGACTGCTCTTGGCCGGAGTGGAGTTCGAGCCACTCGAACGCTGGCGTAAGTGCAGCGGGGCGCTAACGGCGAGCGAAGTGCGGCCGGCGTCGCTGCTCATGGGTGCGGCGCCAGTCGGAGCTCTTGTGCTTGACCCAGTAGCGGGTGCGAACGCCGGGGCGATAGGGCGAGTCGAGAGTCTTGACGACGATGCCTTCCAGGCCGAGGGCGGTGCAGACGGCGAAGACGTCGGCGGGGTCTTCGACGTAGCTCGGGCTGGTCTGCCAGGCCGGGCCAGAGAGGTTGAGCGACTCCAGGTGGAGGCGCCGGTGTTCGTACGGCTGGTCGATGAGGGAGGAGCCGTTGAGCCAGAGGACATCGAAGGCGAGGAACGTCAGGGGCGACCGACGACGTCCTGAGGCGATACTCGTCTCGCGGGAGAGGGCCAGGCGGCGCAGCACGGCGTAGAAGTCGGGCCGACCGGCGTCGTCGAGGGTGATGAGCTCGCCGTCGAGGATCGCGTCTTGCCCCTGGAGGGCGTCGGCGAGACCAGCAACCTCGGGCGCGTGGCGCGTGACGATGCGGCCGCGCCGTGTCTCGAGCCGCACACCGGTGGACGAGACGTAGGCCAAGCAACGGACGCCATCCCATTTCGGTTCGATCGCCACCCGAGACTTTCCATCGGGAGGAGCGCCTGTCGACACGAGCATGGGCTCGAGATGTGGAAGCCGCTGCACGGCTCCATCCTGGACCACGTCCTCGGCCACCGCTCAGCGCTCGCTCCGGGAGCCGCGTCCGCCGCAGGCGGAGGACCTGCCGTCAATCGCGCCGGCCAGCCTGCGCCTGCAGCAGCTCGTAGATCTTTCCGTCGTCGTGGGAGGCCCGCACGGGGCGCTGCAGGTGGGGCAGCAGCGCGTACGACGTCGTGTGACCGACGGGGCGGCCACACGACGGGCACCACGTCAGCCGGGCGTTGCCACTGCCCGGACCCGGACTGGGGCGGGGGACCGTGATCGTGCCGCTCCCGTCGCAGTAGTCGGGGTGGTCATCGCGGGGATAGCTCACGCCGCCACCTCCTCGGCGGCGGGGTCGGCGAAGCCGAGGCCATCGAGGATCTGACGAGCGGCAGTCACGACGCGCTCGGCGGTGGTGCGGACAAGCGGGGCCGCTCCGTTCGACCAGTGGGCGACGTAGGGAAGGCTGTAGCCCGCGGTGTCGAGGCCGACCGCTTGGCACACGACGTAGGCGACGCTCTCGGCTTCGACCTCGGCCAGCTCGCGTCCGCTGTTCACGCGGGACGCGTCGTGGAGCAGCACGTGGCCCAGCTCGTGGGCAAGCGTCTTGGCGGCCTGGGCCGGGGCGACGTCGTCGCGCACCCGCACCGTGCGGGCGCCGTAGTCGGTGCGCCCGTTGGCGCCGCTGCAGTCGCCCCGCTCGAGGGTGAAGGCGGCCGCGCCGACCAGGGCCGCCAAGCCGTCCCAGAGCCCGTCCACGCCGGCGCCGTCGAGCAGCTCGGGTCGCACGTCGGCGAGAGGCTCGCCTTCGGTCTGGTCCACGTCGAAGACGTGGGCGACGGTGAAGCCTCGAAGCACCTTGGCCAGCGCCGGGTGTGTTTCGGCCTCCCGTTCGTCGACGGGGCGGCGGCGGTAGACGCAGGGGGCCAGGATGGCGATGCTCCGCTCGCCCTTGCGCACCTGGCGGCCCATGGACTGCCACCGCTTGTAGCCCGCGACCCTCGTCGCCGTAGGGCGCTGGGCCAGGATCAACATCACGTTGGAGGCGCTATAGCGGTGGAAGCGAGCGGCGACAGCCAACATGGCCTGCCAGTCCTCGCTCGTCACAAGCGTCTCGACGGTGGCCGAGAGCTGCTCGTGCAACTCCTTGAGCCGATCGGTACGTGCCATGGGTGAAACCTCCGTGTGTGGAAGCGGCGCTGCCGCTGGGCCCTCCTCAGGGCTCCGGTCGCGGCCAGACCACGGGGAGGCCGGGGTCAAGGGGTTTGCCGACAGGCCGGTGAGCGTCGACCGGAGGGAGTCGGACACCGCCCCTTGACGCCGGCGCGGGGCCCCGTGGTACGCGGGCAGGAGGAGACTGAGGCGGGCCTGCGAGGACGGGCGGTTGGCATCGTCGGGGTGCGCGGGAAAGGGGCCGGCCCAGCCGACCCCCTCCGGTGCTGCGGTGGCGCTAGCTCAGCGAGACGTAGCCGTATGCCCTGCCCTCGTTCTCCAGCCAGCGGTCCCATTCCGCCGCCGACCTGGCGCCCATCTCGTCCGCGTGAGCGGCGCAGGAGTACATGACGCACACCATGTCGCTGCGGTCGCCGGGGTTGGTAACCCGGCACTCGAACAGTTCGCCGGTGATCTCCTGGTCGTCGTAGTCGCAGGTGTAACCCAGTCCGTACATGCCGCACCTCCAGGTGAGCTCCCCCGAGCCGTTCTCGGGCTGGCCGGCCCCATCAGCGAGCCCGGGACCACCGTCAAGGCCGTAGAGCGCAGAGCTGCAGCGAAGCCGAGGCAGGGGGGTGTGGGGGCCCTGCCCCCACGGATGCAGCCCCGAAGGGTCGGGCCTCGGCTGCAGCGAAGCTCGGCGCGTGCCTTGACGGAGCGAAGCGCTGGACCCGGGCTTGCTACGAGCAGACCATCAGGGCGCCTGCCGGGCC
>Ga0070741_10003442_pt1 | contig 39369 bp, 33 predicted proteins | sample Coa_R1_4_FD_66440 | JGI IMG/M metagenome (GOLD analysis project Ga0070741, IMG submission 66440) | Surface soil microbial communities from Centralia Pennsylvania, which are recovering from an underground coalmine fire - Coalmine... | ecosystem: Environmental > Terrestrial > Soil > Unclassified ...
GCCATTATGCCTTCGACGACGACGAAGCGCGTGGGCTCGATGCGCTCGAAGGCGCCGGGCACGCGAGTGTGCGTGCGGAAATCGTAGATGGGCCGGTCGATCGCGTGGCCTTGTTTGAGCGCGAGGAGGTGCGGGATGAAGAGCTCGCTTTCGAGCGAGTCGGGGTGGTCGAAGTTCTGCTTGTGGCGCGAGTCCAGCGGGAAGTGCGCGAGGTCGCGATAGTAGAGGTCGAGTGGGAAGAGCGTGGCTTCGAGTTGCGCGGCGAGCTCGCGCGCGAGGGTTGTTTTGCCGGAGCCGGAACAGCCGGCGATGCCGATGAGAATGGGATGTTGAGGGAAGCTGAGCTGTTCTGGCGTGCTCACGGCTCCAGTGTACGGGTGCATGGGCGTTCATCGTGGAAGTTCGGTATTTTGGAAGGATGCATCCAAAAGCATTTTTGTTCGTTCTGAGTGGCCTGGCGGTCATGTCCGGCGTGGTGGCGCCTGCGCAGCGGGTGAACTGGTGGGTGAAGTATGAGACCCGGGCGACGGCAGCCCAGGTGAACCAGCCGAGGTGGGCAACCCCGCTGAATACGACAAGTCCTCGCGTGGAGCAGGGTTTAAGAGCGGATTTCATTCGACAGGCCGCCGGCGGTGCGACGACCTGGAATTATGGCGGCACGAAGGGTCTCCAGTTCATTCCCTTTGCCCGTATGGAGATTGAAATCAGTCCGCCGGCCTTTTTTGCGCACTCCAATTTCAAGGTGCCGGACGGATTTGGCGATGTGTCGTTCCGGATGAAATACCGGCTGTACGGCAGCAATGAGGCGCACCACAATGCGATCGTCACCTTTGTGCTACAGGGGAGCTATCCCACGGGGAAACACACGGACGGGAGCTGCTGCGCGATTGTGACGCCGACCGTGGAGGTGGGAAAAGGATTTGGATCGCTGGCCTTGACGTCTTCCATCGGAGGAACGCTGCCGGTTACCAATGTGCACGGGCTTGGCCGCAGCATTGCCTGGAACAATGCGGTTCAGTATCGCTTGAACAAACTGCTGTGGGTCGAGGACGAATTCAACTCCACGTTTTTTTACGGCGGAAAGAATGAAGGGAAGCAACAGACGTTCAACACGCCGGGGGTGGTCGTGAGCCGCATTCCGGTGGGGCATTATCGGCTTTCAGGTGAGGGGTACCCGTTAGTGTTGACGTTGGGTGCAGGCGAGCAGATCGCGTTGACGCACTTCAACACGTATAACCATGCGCCGATATTCAGCGGGCGGATTCGATTTTAGGCGGAGGACGCGAGTGTATCTGCAACCTGCGGGATGAGTGCTTTCACGAGCGAGGTAAACTGCGCTTCGACCCGCTTGCCGGTCTCCATGACCTCTTCGTGGTGGATCACCTGGTCGAGGACGCCGGCGGCCATGTTGGTGACGAGCGAGAGGCCGAGGATCTCGAGACCCATGTGGCGCGCGACGATGACCTCGTGCACGGTGGACATGCCGACGAGGTCGGCCCCGAGCGTGCGGAAGGCGCGGATTTCTGCGGGAGTTTCATAGCTGGGGCCGAGCACGGCGAGGTAGACGCCTTCGGACAGCGGGATGCCTTGCTTGGCGGCTTCGGAGGCGGCGAGCTGGCGCAGGCGCGGCGAGTAGGCGTTGGTCATGTCGAAGAAGCGCAGGCCGGCGCCGGGGCGGATGGCGAAGCGTGCTTCGTTGGGGCCGATGGCGGCGTTCTGGCCGGTGAGGTTGATGTGGTCGGAGATGGCGACGATGCTGCCCTGCGCGAAGGATTCGTTGATGCCGCCGGCAGCGTTGGTGACGATGAGTGCCTTGCAGCCGAGCATGCCGAGCACGCGGGTGGGGAAGGTGACCTCGGCCATTGCGTAGCCTTCGTAGGCGTGCACGCGGCCTTGCATCACGGCGACGTTGACGCCGGCGATGGTGCCCAGGACGAGCTTGCCTTCGTGGCCTTCGACGGTGGCGCGCGGGAAGTTCGGGATCTCAGAGTAGGGAATTGTGACGGCGTTTTCGACCTGCGAGGCGAAGCCGCCGAGGCCGGAGCCAAGGATGATGCCGAGCGTCGGTGTGATGTTCGCCTTGAGGAAGATGTGCGTCAGGGCCTGCGTGACGCGCGTGTGAAGGTCGACAGCTATTTGTTCTGGATTGGTTTGGGGGTTCGTCTGTGGGGCAGCCATGTCGTCGAGACGATTGTACGAGGCTAGCGTGGCCTGCGGGATCTGGACTTCGTCGCGGAGTTCTTCTGGACGCGGAGTTTGTAGGCGGTGTGAAGCGCGTCGTGGAGTGTTGTGCTGTCCGCGGCGGCGAGGATGATGTGCGTGTGACCCATGCGGCCGAAGCCTCCGGGAATCGGCAGAAAAATGCCGGGTGCATCGGCGACGAAGCCAGCCTGGATCTCGGGCGTGAGGATGAGGTTGCCGTAGCCTTGTGCGACGCTGGCGAGTCCGGCGAAGCGGCGGCTGCCGACGGTGAACGCCGGCTGGCCTCCGTGCTCGTGTTCTGAAACATCGGGAAACGAGAGTGCGATGCGGCGGAAGTCGGCGGCGGTTGCCATAGTTATCTTGGCAGAAGCATCGAGACGATGCTGGCAGACATGAGGTTCGCCATGGTGCCGGCGAGCAGGGCGCGCAGGCCGAGGCGCGCGAGGTCGTTGCGGCGATGTGGAATGAGTGCGCCGATGCCGCCGATCTGCATGCCGACGGAACCGATGTTGGCGAAGCCGCAGAGCGCAAAGGTCGCGATGGACAGCGTGCGCGCGCTGATCGCGCCGGTCTTCGCCAGCGTGCCGAGCTGAGTGTAGGCGATGAATTCATTGAGCACGGCACGCGTGCCGATGAGGTTGCCCACAATGGGGGCATCATGCCAGGGCACGCCGATCATCCACGCAATGGGCGAGCAGAGCGTACCGAGCGCATTGCCGAGGGAGTGTGGGAAATGGATGTGACCGTGCGCCCAGAGGTCGTTGGAGATGCCAAGCATGATGGCATTGATGAGGCCGACGATCGCCAGGAAGCTGATGAGCATGATCGCGACATTCCAGGCGAGATTGCCGCCGTCGATGGTGCCGCGCGCAACGGCGCCGACGAGATTTTCTTCCTTATGCTCCTCGGATTTGGGCATCTTCACTGTGCCGAGGGTGGCGGGTACCTCGGTTTCGGGCACGAGCATCTTGGCAATGAGGATGGTCCCGGGCGCAGTCATGATGACGGCGGAGAGAAGATCCTGGGCATGAATGCCGAACAGGATATAGGCCGCCATGATGCCGCCGGAGACGTGTGCCATGCCGGAGGTCATGATCGTCATGAGCTCCGACTGTGTGGCATCGTCGAGGAACGGGCGGATGGTGAGCGGCGCCTCGGTCTGGCCCATGAAGATGCTGGCGGCGACGTTGGTGGACTCAGCGCCGGAGGTCCCCATGGTGCGCTGCATGAGCCAGGCGACGACCTGGATTACGCGCTGCATGATGCCCATGTGATAGAGCATGGCGAAGAGCGCGGAGACGAAGATGATGGTGGGCAGAACGGCAAAAGCGAAAACGGCGAGCGGGCTGTGCGGGTCGCCGAGCCGCGGGCCGAAGACGAGGATTGAGCCGTCTGCAGCGTGACCGAGCATTGCCGTGACGTGGTCGGCGGACCACTTGAGGATGATCTGGCCGACGGTCCACTTGATGACCAGGAAGGCGAAGACGATTTGCAGGCCGAGACCCCAAGCGACCGTACGCCACCGGATGGCTCGGCGGGCAGTGGAGAGCGCATAACCAACGCCAATAAGAACAGCAAGTCCAATCAGTCCGGTAAATCTGCCCAACGCGTGCGCTCCTGCAATGGCGGAGAGATATGTGTGTGTCTGGAGTGTAGAAGTGTATACTAGAAAAGATCGACGAATCCGATCTGGATTTTCTTGCCTGTTCCAGCTTTATCGCTCGACCTCGCAAAAACTACCAAATTGCGTTCAGCGGTACATCTAAAAATAGGAACAGATCAATGGAACAGGGAACAGTAAAGTGGTTTAACGACGCGAAGGGCTTTGGCTTTCTGAGCCGCCCCAGCGGTGAAGATGTTTTCGTGCATCACAGCGCCATCCAGAGCAACGGTTTTCGCTCGCTGCAGGAAGGCCAGCAGGTTGAGTTCAACGTTGTGAAGGGCCCGAAGGGCTGGCAGGCGGAGAACGTTCGCGCGATCTAAGAGGCGAGCGAATGAATTGAGGGAGGGGCGGACGTTCTGCCGCCCCTTTCGCTTTCCGCGTGCGATTGCGGGCAATTTGTTTTCTTGCCAGCGGGCACGCACCTTCATCACCAACGGAAGGCTGGAGGAACCATGGCAGCTGTCGTCCCCGATAAATATCACCTGAAGTCCATTCACGAAGAGATCGACCTGTTCGACCGCAAGCTGGCGCACCTGACGAAGTTCGAGAAGTTTGACTCAGACGAAGAGCGCGACCTCGCGGCGCACAAGTTGACGACCAAACGCGAGACGCTGGTCAAGACCGCGCGCCGCCTCGCCGCTGAAGGCGTTGAGTTCAAGCCGAATGAGCTGCCGCGTTCGCTGCGCTCGAAGGACGAGCCCGGAGCGGAAGCGGCGCCGGCCATCGAGGCACCTGCGCCGGTCGAGGCTCCTGAGGCATCCGCACCCCAGCGCGCCGTCGGGCAGCAGAGCAGCTCACCGTACACCGGTACGTCACTCGATTGGCAAACCAGCGTTCGCCAGTATATGCAGAAGAAGGGCAAAGCTTAGCGCAGAGTGTTCAGGGAAGGACGGGCGGTCCTAGTGTTTCTGAACGACCTCGCGAATCAGGGGATGCGCCTTTGGCGGGGTATTCTCGATGCGAATGGTTTCCTCGAGCATGCGGAATGGTTCTTCGAGCAGCGCCGGCTCTTCGCTGAAGAGCGTGAAGATTGCCTGGCCTGCTTCGAGTTTTCCGCCGAGCTTTGCATGTGATTCGATGCCCGCGTGTGCGCTGACTGGGTCGCCAGGCTTTGCACGGCCGGCCCCGAGACGCTGCACGGCCCAGCCGACCTGCTTGCAATCCATGCCCGCTAGATAGCCTGCGCGGGAAGCTTTGAGGATGCGAGTCGCTTTCGGTTTATGGAATGCGGCTGGATTTTCGAAGATGCTGGTGTCGCCGCCTTGCGCGCGCACAATGTTGAGCCAGGCTTTATAGGCGGCACCGGAGCGCAGCAGGTTATCCGCGAGCTTCGCGCCTCCGTCCGGCGAATGTGACTTGCCAGCGAGGAAGAGCATCCAGCCGGAGAGCGCATTCGTGACCTCGATGAGGTCAGCCGACATGGCGTGGCGTGTGCCGCGCATGATGTCCACGCATTCCCAGACCTCGACCCAGTTGCCGCTGAAACGGCCGAGCGGCTCTTCCATCGAGGTGAGCAGAGCGATGGTGCGCGTGCCGGCGAGCTCACCGGTGGAGACCATGAGATTCGCGAGCAGCTGCGACTTCTCGTACGTCGGCATGAATGCGCCGGAGCCGACCTTCACATCGAGTACGAGGCCGCGGAGATCTTCGGCAAGTTTCTTGCTCATGATGCTTGCGGTGATGAGGAACGGCGACTCGACGGTGCCGGTGTGGTCGCGCATGGCGTACAGAATGCGGTCTGCGGGCACGAGCCGCGGCGTTTGGCCCACAAGAGCGGCGTGGCACTCACGCAGCACCTGCTTCATGCGCGGCAATGAAAGCTGTGTGTCGAAGCCGGGAATGGTTTCCAGTTTGTCTAAGGTTCCGCCGGTATGACCGAGGCTACGGCCAGAGATCATCGGGACAGAGATGCTGGGATTGTTTTCGAGTCCTGCTGCGGCGAGTACGGGAGCGATCAACAACGAGCTTTTGTCACCGACGCCGCCGGTGGAATGTTTGTCGATGGTGAACGTGTCAAGGTCGGAGGCGTCGAAGGTCTCGCCCGAGGTTCGCATTGCGGCTGTGAGGTCGGCGAGCTCGCGTGGCGAGAGTCCGCGCTGAAAGACCGCCATGAGGAAGCTGCCGATCTGTGCGTCGGTGATAGCTGGCGCAGATTTTTTTTCGCCGCTTTCGACCACGCTCCGGACAAATTGATTGATCTCTTCGGTCGACAGCTCATGGCCGTCGCGCTTGTGAAGAATGAGATCGATAGGATGGAAGACTTGCTCGGACATGTTCACTTCTGCTGGAGAAACTGCATGCGGAAGGCGTGCGGAAGCAGCGCGCCGAGCGTAGTGGATTCGTTTGCGCCGCTCTCGCCCGGATAAAGAATGAGCACGTCATCGTCGCCGAACTCGCTGAGTGTCTGACGGCAGGCGCCACACGGCATGGAGGCCGAATTGTTTAGATTGGCTACAGCGATAGCGCGCAGACGAATGGAAGGTCCGCACTCCGAGACAGCGCGCGCGATGGCGGCCTGTTCGGCGCAACTGGTGAGCCGGTAGGAGCAGTTCTCGACGTTGCAGCCAGTGATGATGGAACCATCGGCGAGCAGCAGCGCGGCGCCGACGCGAAAGTGGCTGTAAGGTGAGTAGGAGTTTGCGGCTGCGGCTCGCGCGAGTTCGCGAAGGCGCTGCTGCTCCGCAGGAGAAAGCGAGTTTGTAGCGGCGGCAGACGACATAGCGAGTTGTTTAGAGTAGACGCTCAGGCGAGCGAAGGCAAGGTGTCAAGCGTGAGTCTGGAGCCCGTGAACGCTGGGAATTGAGACTGTGCAGCGCACAAATGCATCAAAAAGCAGTGGCGGAATCTGGAGCGAAATCCTTGGCGAATCGGCAAGGTCGATCGAAGGTGCGGACCTCTGAAGACGAGGCGTTGGCGAAGGTGCCGGCGCCGGCTTCCGGGGGTGTCCTCGATCTGTTTCATCCTGTAACTGCAGCGTGGTTTCGCGCGGTATTTGAACAGGCGACTCCGCCGCAGCGCGAGGGATGGCCGGCGATCGCGCGCGGCGAGTCGACGCTGATCCTGGCGCCAACGGGTACGGGCAAGACGTTGACGGCGTTTCTGTGGTGTCTCGACCGGCTGATGCTTCGGGAACCGCCGGCCACGCCGGGGTGTCGCGTGCTGTATGTCTCGCCGCTCAAGGCTCTCGCTGTTGATGTGGAGCGCAACCTGCGTTCGCCGCTCGCGGGCATTGCGAATATGGCAGAGCGCGAGGGTTTGCGCGTTCATCTGCCAGAGATCAGTGTGCGTACCGGGGACACGAGTCCGCGTGAGCGTGCACGCTTCAAGAGGCATCCGGGCGAGATTCTGATCACCACGCCTGAGTCGCTGTATCTGATGCTGACGTCAAGTGCGAGCGAGGCGCTGCGTTCCATCGAGACGATCATCATTGATGAGATTCATGCGCTGGTGCCGACAAAGCGCGGGGCGCACATGGCCCTTTCGCTCGAGCGGCTGCAGGCACTTGTGGGCCGGCCGATGCAGCGGATTGGTCTCAGCGCAACGCAGCGGCCGCTCGAAGAGGTCGCGCGATTTCTCGGGGGAGCCGATGTGAGTGCTGAGAGCATCCCCGTCGCACAGGCTGCAAGCGTCGAGGAGATGATGGCAGAGCTAAGCGCTGCGCGAGAGACCACTCAGGACGAGACTGGGCCGCGGTATCGGCCGGTGACGATCGTCAACGCGGGAGCGCGCAAGCCGTTGGAGCTTTGCGTCGAAGTTCCGGTGGAGGATATGGCGAAGCTCGGCGAGGTTGAAGATCAGCCCAGCGGGCCGGCGACGCAGGGACCTAAGCGCACGAGCATCTGGCAGTCCATTCATCCGCGCCTGCTGGAGATTATTCGCAGCCGCACGTCGACGCTGCTGTTCGTGAACGCGCGGCGTGTCGCAGAGCGGCTCGCGGGCGCGTTGAATGAGCTTGCAGGAGAGCCGATCGCGCGCGCGCATCATGGCTCGCTTGCGGCGGCGCAGCGAAGCGAGATTGAAGAGATGCTGAAGGAAGGCCGCATCCGTGCGCTGGTGTGCACGTCGTCGCTCGAACTCGGGATCGACATGGGCGCGGTCGACCTCGTGATCCAGATTGAGGCGCCGCCGAGTGTTGCGAGCGGCATGCAGCGCATTGGCCGCGCAGGGCACCAGGTGGGCGCGCCGTCCCATGGCATCATCTTCCCGAAGTATCGCGGAGACCTGATCGCGTGTGCTGCGGTGACACAGGCGATGCATGAAGGACACGTGGAGTCGACGCGTTTTCTGCGCAATCCGCTGGATGTGCTCGCGCAGCAGATCGTCGCGACGGTGGCGTATCCGCCGCTGCCGGTTGCTGAAGCGGAGCCGCTTCGCGGGCGCGGAGAGCTTGAGGCAGAGTCGCCGGGGATCTCATATGAGGCGTTGCTCGCGATCGTTCGCAGCTCGGCCCCGTTCGCTGGGTTGAGCGCGGTGGTGTTCGATGGCGTGTTGGACATGTTGGCGGGGCGCTACCCGTCCGACGAATTTGCAGAGCTGCGCCCGCGCGTGACGTGGGATCGGCAGCGCAACTGGATTACACCGCGGCAGGGTGTGCAGCGCGTTGCAATCCTGAATGGCGGAACGATTCCGGACCGTGGGCTGTATGGAGTGTTCCTCAGCGGGAGTCACGCGAAGCCACTGCGAGTGGGCGAACTCGACGAGGAGATGGTGTTCGAGGCACGCGAAGGCGAGAGGTTCGTGCTTGGCGCATCGACGTGGCGGATTGACGAGATCACCCACGATCGTGTGCTCGTGAGTCCCGCACCGGGCGAGCCTGGCAAGATGCCGTTCTGGCATGGGGATCAAGCGGGACGGCCAATCGAATTCGGCCGCCGGATCGGTGCGCTTGTGCGCGAGCTGCGCGAGTTGCCGCGAGGCGCTGCGGTTACAAAGCTGACCCGCGAGCACGATCTCGATCAGCAGGCTGCCGAGAATGTGTTGCGCTATCTGGCGGATCAGGAGCTTGCTACAGAGCAGGTGCCGGATGATCGTACGATCGTAATCGAGCGCGTGCGCGATGAGTTAGGTGACTGGCGGGTCTGCTGTTTGACTCCGTTCGGCAGTCGCGTGCATGCACCGTGGGCGATGGCCGCGACAGCGAAGGTCAAGGCTGCGGGACTGGATGTCGAGACAATGTGGAGCGAGGACGGATTCGTGCTGCGCTTTCCGGAGACGGACGAACCTCCTGACGCCGACCTGTTGTTACTCGATCCAGCAGAGGCGGCAGAGTCCGTGCAACGTCAGCTTGGATCGACGGCGCTCTTCGCGGCGAAGTTTCGTGAGGCGGCAAGTCGCGCATTGCTGCTGCCGCGGCGCCGCGCTGAGGGCCGCACACCCCTGTGGCAACAGCGTAAACGTGCCTACGATCTGCTGAGCGTGGCTTCGCGTTATGCGAGTTTCCCGATTCTGTTGGAGGCGTATCGCGAATGTCTGCGCGATGTGTTCGACATGCCGGCGCTGTCGGAAACACTGCGAGCAATTGGGAACCGCAGCATCCGTGTGCACTTGGCCGATTCGCGTACGCCATCGCCGTTTGCGAGTGCCTTGTTGTTCAGCTACGTCGCGAACTACATCTATGACGGCGATGCGCCGCTGGCCGAGCGCCGCGCTCAGGCGCTGTCAATCGATCAGGAGCAACTACGTGAACTGCTCGGTGATGCGGACCTTCGCGAACTGCTGGATGTGAATGCAATCGGGGAGACCGAAGAACAGCTTCAGGCGTTGGCGGAGGGTTACAAGGCGCGCAATCTGGATGCAGTGCACGATCTGTTGCTGCGGCTTGGAGATTTGAGTGCAACGGAGTTGGTGGAGCGTTGCGAAGAGGTGGATGTGGACGCCAGCGTCGCCCGCTTGCTGCGTGCGCGCCGCGTGCTGCAGGTAAGAATCGCGGGCGAGCCGCGCTTCATCGCGATCGAAGATGCCGGGCGCGTGCGCGATGCGCTCGGTGTTCCGCTGCCGCCAGGCGTGCCTAATGCGTTTACCGGCAAAATACCTGAGGCCTTGGTTGACATTGTTCGACGCTACGCGCGCACGCATTGCCCGTTCACGACGGCCGAGGTGGCGAAGCGCTATGGGTTGTCGAGTGCCACTGTCGAACCAGTGTTGCAGCGGCTCGTGGGAATGGGCCGCATTGTGGAGGGCGGATTTCGTCCGGGCGGCGTAAACCGTGAATGGATCGATGTCGAAGTGTTGCGCACGATTCGCAGGCGCTCGCTTGCGCGGCTTCGTAAACAAGTTGAGCCAGTTGAGCAGCACACGCTTGCGAGACTGTTCACTCGATGGCAGGGAGTCGTGCAGCCTCGGCGTGGGCTGGATGCACTGCTGGATGTTATCGAGACGCTGCAGGGCGCGGCACTCCCGGCATCATTGTTGGAGACGGAGATATTACCGGCACGAATTCTCGGATATCAGCGCTCGGATCTCGACACACTGATTGCCGCAGGTGAAGTGGTTTGGGCAGGGCTGGAGCCGTTGGGCGAACGTGACGGCCGCATCGGTCTGTATCTGGCCGATAAGCTCTCGCTGTTGTGGCCTCCGGATCGCGTGGTTGTCGGCGGACAACGCAAAGACGAAGCTGCGCTGGGAGAGCGTGAACAGGCGGTCGTCGGATATCTCACACGAAACGGAGCGTCGTTCTTTCAGCCGCTGCATGAGGGCGTTGGCGGAGGATATCCGGGCGAGACGATCGACGCGCTGTGGTCGCTTGTGTGGGGCGGCCTTGTGACCAACGATGCGATGAATGCTCTGCGTGCGTATTGTGACAAACCTTCGACGTCATCACGAAGCACGAAGCAGACGCGGCGTGTTCACAATCAGCAAGGCTTCCGCAGCCGTCGAACGACTCCTCCGAGCGCGCAAGGACGATGGAGCCTGAATGCCGCGGCGTTTGCTGAGGAGCGCACCTCGGCAGCCGCGCAAACCGTGTGGAGTCATGCGATGGCGCAACAACTGCTCGCACGATATGGCATAGTGTTTCGCGAAACCGCACACGCTGAAAATCTGCCCGGCGGCTTCAGCGCGATCTATGACGTGTTGAAGGCTCTTGAGGAGAGCGGGCGCATTCGGCGCGGCTACTTCGCGGCCGACCTCGGTGCGACACAGTTTGCGCTTCCGGCGGCTGTCGATCTGCTGCGTTCGTTGCGCGCGCCCGTACAGGAGAAGCATGAGGTGGTGATGCTCGCCGCGACCGATCCCGCGAACCCGTATGGTGCGCTGTTGCGCTGGCCTGCAGCGCCGGAGGAGGGTTCGATACTCACTCGGACTGCCGGAGCACGCGTTGTACTGGTTGATGGGTCCTTGACCGCCTATCTTCGCCGGGGCAATCCAAACATCCAGGTGTTGCTGCCGGAAGATGAACCTGCGCGTTCGCAGGTTGCGCGCGCGCTTGCGGATTTCCTCGCCGGATATGTTCAGCGCGCGGACAATCCGAAGGGCCGCGGCCGCACGTCGATGCTCATCAGCAGCGTGAATGGTGTTCCTGTAGCCGAGCATCCGCTCTCGCGCTTCCTGCTTGATGCAGGTTTCCAGGCGGCGCCGCTTGGGTTCAACGTGCGGCGGGATCTGCCGTCCCTGCCTGGGAGATCTGCGGAGACACGCAGCGATGCCTGAAGGCGACAGCATCTTTCGCGCCGCACGTGCGTTGAACAAAGCGCTGGCCGGCAAGATAGTTACCAAGTTCGAGACGACACTCGCCCCGCTTGCACGCGTGAATGACGACAAACCCATCACAGGCCGCACACTGGAGCGGGTAGAAGCACGCGGCAAATGGTGTCTCATCTTCTTCTCGGGTGACCTAATCCTGCTCACCCACATGCGAATGTCGGGCTCGTGGCACATCTATAAAACCGGGGAGCGCTGGCAGGCTCCGCGCAGTGCGATGCGTGTAGTAATCACCTGCGGCGATGTAGAGGCCGTCGCATTCAACGTTCCGGTAGCGGAATTTCACACCGCGCATTCGCTTGACCGCAGCGCAGATGTGCCAAAGCTCGGGCTGGATGTTCTCGGAGAGAAGTACACGATTGATACAGCCGTGAATGCGCTGCGGGAGTATCGTCGCTCTCACCCCGATGCTGAGATCGGAGATGTTCTTTTGAATCAGCGTGTGCTTGCCGGCATTGGCAATATCTACAAATCGGAGATTGCATTTGCCGCGGGCGTGAATCCCTTTCGGACGATGCAGACGATTAGCGATCACGAACTTGAGCGCATCGCAGAAATCGCTCAGCGTTACATGCGGGCGAACGTCGCCAAAGGCGCTGGCGCGGGAATCATTACCTACACAGGCAATCACCGCACCACGCGCGCGATGGATCGCGGTTTCCGGCGATGGGTTTACGGGCGCCAAGGCCAGGAGTGCCGCCGCTGCGGAGCGATCATCGAGATGCGGAGGCAGGGAACTGGCGCACGATCGAGCTATTGGTGCCCTTCATGCCAGCCGTGGATTGACCGTCAAGCCACGGCCGAATTCTCCGATTAATCCTGCGGAGGCGCGGGTTCCTGTTGTTGTTGCTGCTGCTTGTCCTTGCCGATGCCGAACATCTTCTGGAAGAAGTTGCGGTGCTTCGTGCCATCGTCCGGCGCGTTGGGGGTGGCCGGATTGTTCGGATTGCCCGGCACAGCATCGGGATGGAACAGCCTGTTCGCGAGCGTCTGCGAGTCCTCGCCCATCTGCGAGCATGTGCCCTGCGGCGCCGTGCCAACCAGGAAAGCGATAGTCATGCTGTCGCTCGGGCAGGTTGCGTCTGCGGGAAGATCTGTAGCGCGATCGATGCGCAACGTTTCGACACCGTCAGGCGCCGAGAACGGCTTCATGTCGGAGTACTGTGGCAGTTTGATCGCGCGATTCATGAACTCGGCCCAGATAGGCGCGGCGAAGTCCGCTCCCTGCGCACGACGCGTCAGGCCGTGCGAGATGTCCGTGTAATCGTCGTTGCCGATCCATATCACGCAAAGCAGATTCGAGGAGTAGCCGGCGAACCAGACATCATTCGATGTTCCGGTTTTGCCCGCAGCCGGCGCGGTGAATCCGAACTTACGCGCGGCGGAGCCGGTGCCGAAGCTCATCACGTTCTCGAGCAGAGACTGCGTCAGATAGGCGACGCGCGGATCCACCACCTGTTTCGCCTCCGGCGCATAGTCGGCGATGATGTCGCCGTTCGGATTGCGCACGCTGGAGAGCAGCCATGGCTTCAGGTGAACGCCGTTGTTCGCGAATACCGTGTACGCTCCTGCCATATCCAGCGGCGTCGCGTTGTAGGTCCCGATTGCGACCGATGGTGTCCCACGCGCGTTGACGATTCCTGCCTGACGCGCGAGCGATGCGACATTGTCGAAGCCGACCATCTGCGCTAGATTGATGGTCGCGATGTTGAGCGAATGTGCGAGGGCCGTGACGGCGGTGACCATGCCCGGATACTCGCCGCGCTCGAAGTTCCCTGGCGTGTAAGCCTTGCCGTCATAGAAGAAGGTCGTCGGGTCATCGTTAAGTCGGGTGAGTGCGGTGAACACGCCGTTGCCGTCGAGGTTCGTTCCATTGAGCGATGTGTTGAACGCAGTAGCGTAGACGAATGGCTTGAAGATTGAACCCGTCGGCCGCTCGGCTATGGCGTGGTCGAGCTGGGAAACACCGTAGTTGCGTCCCCCAACCAGCGCGAGCACCTGGCCCGTGTGCGGGTCGAGCGCAACCAGTGCGACCTGCGGATATGCGATCGGCGCGTCCTTTTTGTGCAGCTTTTGTATTAACTCATCGACATGCTTCATCCCCGCTTCAACCGCGTCCGTGGCTGCAGCCTGCAGCGCAGGATCGAGCGAGGTGTAGATGCGCAGCGAGCCGGAGCGCGCAAGGTCTGTGTCGCCGAGCCGTTGCGTGATCTGATCGTGCACGAGGTCCACGAAATAGGGCGCTTCGCTGCTGTCGACGTTCGGCGGTGCGAGGCCCAGCGGTTCGGCCTTCGCGCGCTCAGCCTGCGAGGCAGTGATCGCGCCTGTCTCCACCATGGAGTCGAGTACGAGGTTGCGGCGAGTCATCGCGCGCGTGGGATGACGGTACGGATTCAGCCAGTTTGGGCTATTGATGATGCCGGCAATCATGGCCATCTCGGCCAAATCGAGCTGATGCAAATCCTTGCCGAAGTACGACTGAGCTGCTTCGCCAATGCCCTGGATGGCGAAAGAGCCGCGTTGGCCGATATTTACCTCGTTGGCATACATCTCGAAGATCTGCTGCTTTGTGAAGCGCGACTCGAGCTGTAGCGCGATCATGGCCTCTGCAGTTTTGCGCGAGAGCGTCTTTTGCGGAGTGAGGAAGAAGCCACGCGCAAGCTGCTGCGTCAGGGTCGAGCCTCCGCACTCCCGCCTGCGGGTAACAACGTCGTGTACGACGCACTCTATTGTGCGGCCGTAATTGATGCCGCCGTGCTCGAAAAAGCGGCGGTCTTCGATGGCCAGAATTGCCTGCACCATTTGCGGAGGGATCTGGCTGTAGGTCACCATCAGGCGCTTGGTGCGACTGCTGCCCTCGGACAGAGCAGTGATGAGCTGCGGTTCAAGCTTGTAGCCGGCGAGCGGAGCGCCGTCTTCGGCGGTGATCGTCTTCACCACACCATCGCTGGTTACGATCGTCGCGCCATCGGCGGCGAGATAGCTCTCCGGCCCCGGCTTCACCTGGATCGTCGCGCCCTGCAGGCGGAAGGTACCCATCTCCGGGTTGGTGTTGTACCCGGCCCGGCGCAGGGAAGCGGCAATCTCGTCCGCAGTGCGCTGCTGTCCCGGGCGAACCTCCTGCGGCGCTGCGTAGATCTGCGCGACGGAGGCGAAGAGTGGACCCTGCTTCAGGCGCTCGCTCACCATGCCCTGGTACTCGTGGTAGAAGTACGCGAAGACGCCGGCGCCCACCACAATCACCACGACCACAAAAACGACAGCAATTCGCAGAAGCTTCCACCAAATTGAGTGCTGTTGCGATTGGTCGATCTTTACTTTTACAGGCATTGGGTTCCAGTCGTGGCAGGGGCGCGTCGAGGATGTTAAATCTTGGACGCGGTCAATAGTGATTGGATGTGCTCAGCCAGCGCCTCAAGCGTTACCTCCGCGGAGGTGTGCTGCAGCCGGTCAACAACCTCAACTTTTCCTTCGGCGAGCTTCTTGCCCACGTTCACGCGATACGGTATACCGATCAGCTCGGCGTCTTTGAACTTCACCCCGGCGCGCTCATCGCGATCGTCCAGCAGAACGTCCACACCGGCGCGCGTCAGTTCGTTGGCAATCCGCTCCCCGGCCGCCAGCAGTTCCGCCTCACGCACGTTGGTGATGGTGATAACCACCTCAAACGGTGCGATCGCCGGCGGCAGAGCATACTGATCGGCAGAGTTGGCCGACCGCTCTGCATCAGGGAAGCGCTTGCGGAAAGATGCTGCGGAGCTCTCGATCGCAGCGGTCAGGATGCGCTCGATACCGATCCCGTAACAGCCCATGATCGGCATAACCTCTTTGCCGTTCGAGTCGAGCACACGCGCGCCCATGGATTCGGAGTACTTGTACCCAAGCTTGAAGATATGCCCGACCTCCACTGCCTTACCGATGCGAAGTGGCTGGCCACCCAACAGGTCCAGCTCGCCCTCGTTCACGTTGCGAATGTCGGCGACCGCGGTCCATGTGAAATCGCGGCCAGGGGTAACGTTCTTATAGTGGTAGTCGAGTTTGTTTGCTCCAGCGACCAGGTTTTTGCGGTTCTGGAGGCCCAGATCGACAACAACAATCGTCCGCAGTCCCTCATTCGCGTTATCGCGGAGCACGCCCTTGAGCTTGTCCACCGACTTCCCGGATTTGAGCCCGTTCAGCGAGCCTTCCGACATAATCTGCTCGATCCCGACCGGGCCGAGGTAACCCGCGGGGCCGCCGATATGCACCGCAAGCTCCTCAGGCGTCATCGGCCGCAGGTCGGCCGTTCCGGCAACCCCGTTCAGCTTCGTCTCATTCACCTGGTGATCGCCGCGCAAAAACGCGACCACCGGACGCAGCGGTTCGCCGGGCTTGTGGTCTCGCCCTGAACCCATAAACGCCACGCACTTGATGTCCTGCGCGGCTTCAATCCCAAAGAACTCCGTGACATCCGCGATCGAAGCCTTGCCTGGCGTGGACACCAGCTCCGGCTTGTCGCTCGTCGCCTCAAGATCCGTGACCGGCGGAAGCTGCGAGGTCGCCTTCTCGAGGTTCGCTGCGTAGCCCGAAGCCGAGCTTGCAATCAGGTCCTCGCCGGCGTCCGTGTAGACCATGAACTCCTGCGATCCGGAGCCGCCCATCGCGCCAGAGTCGGCCTCAACTGCAACAAACTGCAGGCCGCAACGCGTGAAGATGGCGCGGTAGGCGGCGTCGTGCTTGTTGTAGCTTTCGTCCAGCCCTGCGGCATCCAGATCGAAGGAATACGAATCCTTCATGATGAACTGCCGGACCCGGAGCAGACCTCCCTTGGGCCGCGGTTCGTCGCGGAACTTCGTCTGGATCTGGTACCAGATCTGCGGCAACTGCTTGTAGCTGCGCAGCTCATTGCGCGCGATGGAGGTGATGACCTCCTCGTGCGTCATGGCCAGCACGAGCTCGGCGCCCTTGCGGTCCTCGAGATGGAACATGTTCTCGCCCATGACCGCGTCGCGGCCGGACTCCTGCCACAGCTCCAGCGGGTTCAGGGCAGGGAGATAAAACTCCTGCCCGATCCGGTCCATCTCCTCACGAACAATCGCGGTGATCTTGTTCAGCGCGCGTTGACCCAGCGGGAGATAGCTGTAGATACCGGCTCCGAGCTGGCGGATGTACCCGGCGCGAAGCAGGAGCTTATGACTGGCGACCTCCGCGTCGGCCGGAGCCTCGCGCAGTGTAGGAATGAAGAGGTTTGACCAACGATGCATGTCTTCGTCGATTGTACCGAAGCGACCGAATATCGCCTGATCACCAGAACGGTGCAGAAAGCATCCAATTTTCAACCGGATGGCACCCTGAGTGGCGCCACGTACGCTCTAACGCTTCGAGGGAAAACGTGCTACATACCGACGGTCAGACTGCGTCGCTCCGCGGAACCGGCAATCATCTGTTCGATCGGTTGCCGGACGATGAATGGCAACAAATCGCGGACCTTCTGGAAGAGGTCGACATGCCCCTGGGCATGAAGCTCACCGAACCCGAGGCTCCCATCGACTTCGTCTACTTCCCAAACGGCGGCTGCATCTCCACCGTCGCGACCACCTCCGCCGGTGAGTCGGTCGAGGTCTTTCTCGCCGGCCGCGAGGGCTTCTCCGGCGTTGCCGCTCTGTTTGACCTGCCCGAGATGACCCACGGCGTCGTCGTGCAGGTCGCCGGCCGCGGATACCGCATGCGCGCGGCAGCGTTTCGCAACGCCGTGCAGTCCTTGCCGCGCTTTCGCAACCTCATCCACCGGGTGCTGTACATGCGCATGGTGCTCGCTACCCAGAGCGTGCTCTGCAACCGTCTGCATGAGGTCGAGCAGCGCCTCGCTCGCTGGCTGCTCACGCTCTCCGACCGCGTCGAGTCCGACCAGGTCCTCGTCACCCAGGAGTACATGGCGGAGATGCTGGGTGCGCGCCGCTCCACCGTCACGGTCGCCGCTGGCGCTCTGCAGGACCGCGGCCTGATCACCTACTCGCGCGGCAAAATCACCATTCTCGACCGACCGCGCACCATCGCAGCCGCATGCGAGTGCTACTCCATCGTCGACGCAGCCTACAAACGCACCTGGGGTCCAGACACGCCCTAGCTCTTCGACGATTCAGGCAGCGCCCAAAGGTCATGCGTGTGCAGAACGCCTAGGACTGCGCTCGCAGCCGTGCCATCCTCCGTCACTACCAGCGACGTAATCCGGTGGCGCTCCATGATATCCAGCGCATCCGGTGCCAGCGGCTCCGGCGCAATCGTGCGCGGCGAGCGGTTCATCACCTCGCCTGCCGTCTTGCCGAACGCCCGCTCGCCATCGCGCTCCAGCATCCGCCGCAGATCGCCATCCGACAGCACGCCAACCAGTCGCCCGTTCTCCTGCACCGTCGTCATGCCCAGCCGCTTCGCGCTCATCTCATGCACAATTTCCGGCAGACTCGCATTCGGCCCCACGATCGGAATCGCCTCGCCCGTGTGCATCAGCCTCGCCACAGGCATCAGCCTGCGCCCGAGATGCCCTCCCGGATGCAGCTCCGCAAAATCATTCGCGCGGAAGCCCAACCTGCGGCTCACATCGATCGCCAGGGCGTCGCCAAGTGCCAGCATCGTTGTCGTTGACGCCGTCGGCGCAAGCTGATGCTGGCATGCCTCCTGCCCCACGCTCACATCCAGCACATACCTGCTCGCCTGCGCCAGTGTCGATCCTCCACATCCGCACAGGCTCACCAGCGTCACACCCAAGCGAGGTAATACCGGCAGCAACCGCAGCAGTTCCTCCGTCTCGCCGGAGTACGAGAGCGCAATCATCACATCGCCGCGCCCCACCATGCCCAGATCGCCGTGCACCGCCTCGCTGGGATGCAGAAAGCAAGCAGGCGTTCCGGTCGAGAGCATCGTCGCCGCAATCTTGCGCGCAATCAATCCACTCTTGCCAATGCCGGTCAGAATCGCTCGCCGGCCGTTGCTCGCCGCCTCGGCCAATAATGCTGCGACGCGCTCAAACGTCTCACCTGAAGCGCCCTCCAGCCGCGCCGCCAGTTGCTCCAGCGCAGCCGCCTCAATGCGTACGAGTGCGGAGGGACCGGGGTGCGCGGAGTTTTGGTTTTCAGTGACTTGCGGTGTGCCGAGTTGCGTCTTATCCATAGTCTGCAAACTGACGCTCATGCTAGCAGAGCCCGGCGGCCTCGCGGACGTCCGCGCGCGCGGCGTAAACTTGAAGCAGCGCAAAGCTGAAGGGGAACTGATTTCGTGGGACGTCGACTGGCTGTGCTTGCAATCATGATCGCACTTGTCGGTGTGCTCTTCTGGGCCGGCGTGCACAACCTGCGCCACCGCCGTGCCCTCAGCGAGATTCCGCATGTCACTCTCATGCCCGCGTCGTCCGCAGACGACAACTCGCCCGCGCCCGAAGCCGAGGGCGCCGAGCTGCGCGGCAAGGACGCGCCCGCGTTCACCCTGACAGATCTCTCCGGCAAGAAGGTCTCGCTCGCCGACTTCAAAGGCCATCCTGTCGTCGTGAACTTCTGGGCCACGTGGTGCGGTCCCTGCAAGCTGGAGATGCCCTGGTTTCAGGAGTTCTCCTCGAAGTACAAGGGCCAGGGGCTCGAGGTGCTCGGCCTGTCGCAGGATGACGGCGCCACGCGCCAGGACGTCGCTGAGGCTGCAAAGAAGATCGGCGTCAGCTACACCATCCTGATGCCTGACGAGAACGTTGCGAAGAAGTACGGCGGCGTCGATTATCTGCCCGAAACGTTCTACATCGACCGCGCCGGCAAGATCGTTGACGTGACCGCAGGCGCGCCCAGCAAGGACCAGATGGAAGCCCTCATCCAGAAGACCATCGCTGCAGGTGGTGCGTGAAAAGCAGCGATCAGAGATCAAAGATTAGGAATCAGGTTGCAGGGTTCGCATTGGGAGGCGCGGTGTTCGCTTTGCTCGCGATGCCAATCTGCGCGCAGCTCCAGCTTGGCAGCCTTGATCGAGCCGCACAGGCAAAAAAGCAGCACGTTGAGCTGCTGACGGACTCACTGCAACTCACCGCGAACAAGCCGCAGGATGTCGAACTGCGTTTCCGAGTCGAGCCCGGCTTTCACATCAACTCGCACACGCCGAAGGACGAGCTGCTGATTCCGACCGTGCTCAAACTCGACCCCGGCTCACTCCACATCGCTAACGAGCAGTATCCTTCCGGCCAACACTTCCGCCTGCAGGTCGGTAACGGCGAAGACCTCGACGTCTACCAGGGCGACTTCCGCGTTATGCTGCGCGTCGAGGCGCCAAAGGGCGCCACCACCCTCACCGGCTCGCTCCGCTACCAGGCATGCGACACGGCGTCATGCTTCCCAGCGAAGCTCTTACCGGTTCAGATTGCAGTGACGGTCCGCTAGGCCGGGTGCTGCGAAAGAGACAGGGTATTGCCATCCGGATCCTTGAACCACGCGACCTTCGCCCCGCTTGGCGAAGACCAGACGCCCAGCTCGTCCTGCTCGAAAAAGCCGTAACGCAGCGGCTCAATCCCGCTCGCAACCAAGCTCTTCACGCTCGCAGCAATGTCATCGACCTGCCATCCGAAGATCGTGTACGGTGCAGGCTGAAACTCCGGCGTATTCACAACGCGCACCATCAAGCCGGCACTGCCGACGCGGAAAACCAGTGCAAACTGGTCTTCACTCTCCAGCCGCAGGCCGAGCTTTCGCTCATAGAACGCTCGTGCAGCCGCAGGGTCGCGCGTCGGTATGAACGCGATCGGCTCATTCGCTCGGAGATTCATGTCGCGCTCCACGAGAAAGGTGTGTGCGAAGTTTACCGCTTCATCTTCTTCTGCGTCTCGATAAACCGACGCAGACGATCGATCGACCGCGCCTTCCCGAACACGATCAGTGAATCTATCAGCGGCGGCGATTGAACGCTGCCCGTGATGACGGCTCGCAGCAACATGAAGTTCTCCTTCACGCTCCAGCCCTTCTCCTCACCCAGCTTCTTCATCGCGGACTCGATCGGCTCCGGCTCCCATGCCGCGCCTTCGAGCGTCGCCAAAACATCTGCAGCAAACGCGACCGTCTCCTCCGGCGTGCGCTTCTTCGGAACCCAAACGGACTCCGGCGGCATCACGTTGTCTTTGAAGAAGAAGTCGGCCATATCGCCGAAGGCACCCAACGTGTCAATGCGCGTCTGCACCAGCGGAGCAATGGCTTTTAGATATGCATCCGAGAACACCGTCGCGCGCATCGCGGCGAAGAACTCCTCCGCCGACAGGTTGCGCAGATACTCGCCGTTCATCCAGCGCAGCTTCACCAGATCGAAGACGGGTCCGCCGAGCGAAATGCGCGAGAAGTCGAAGCGCTCCAGCATGTCGTCGAGCGTGAACAGATCAGCTTGCTTCGTATCTAGCCCTTTGCTGACGATCTCCTGCTCGGTCGCGTGCGGCATCCCGCCGCCCATCAGCCCAAGGAAGTTCAACATCGCCTGTGGCAGAAATCCCGCATCCCGGTAGTAGTTCAGCGACACAGGATTCTTTCGCTTCGAAATCTTGCTCTTATCTGCGTTGCGCAGCAGCGGCATGTGCCAGAACTGCGGCAGCTCCCACCCGAACGCTTTGTAGAGCAGCACGTGCTTCGGCGTCGACGAGATCCACTCCTCCGCGCGAATCACGTCAGTGATGTGCATCAGGTGATCGTCCACGACATTCGCAAGATGATAGGTCGGAAATCCATCCGACTTGAGCAGAACCTGATCATCGATGTTGAAGTGATCGAACGTAATCTCCCCGCGCAGCTCATCGCGAAAGCTCGTTGAGCCCTCAAGCGGCACCTTCAGCCGAACCGTGTACGGCTTGCCTGCGGCAAGATTCGCATCGATCTGATCCTGTGAGAGATTCCGCGAGCGCCCACCATACTTCGGCGGCTGCTTGGCCGCCAGCTGCGCCTTGCGCTCGGCCTCAAGCTCTTCCGGCGTCTCAAACGCGCGGTACGCATGCCCGCTCGCGAGCAGCTTCTCGCAGTACTCGCGATAAATTTCGGTGCGCTCCGACTGGCGATACGGCCCATACGGCCCGCCGACATCCGGTCCCTCGTGCCAGCTCAGCGCAAGCCAGCGCAGCGCATCGAAGATCATCTGCTCGGAGGTGGGAACGAACCGGGTGCGGTCGGTATCCTCGATCCGCAGCACGAACTTGCCGCCGCGTTGGGCAGCAAAGAGGTAGTTCAGCAGCCCGATATAAGCGGTGCCGACGTGGGGGTCGCCGGTGGGTGAGGGAGCGATGCGGACGCGGACAGGGCGGGACGTTGCAGGAGAGGTGGCGGAGGAAGGCTCAGTCATTGGAACAACTTCAATGGTACTAGAGCTTCCGCCCACCCCAGGCGAGCTAGCTCGCTGAGGACCCCGCGGCGTCTCGTGTGGACTAGAGTTGCGACGGTGGTGCCGGCGGCGCGGGCGGTGCCGGGGGATACGGCGGAGGATAGGGCGGCAGCGCGCCGTACGCCGGCGGTGCCGGGACCACGTTCCAGCGCGCGAACGCAAGAATGCACAGAACCACCAACCCGCCGATTCCCGGGATCAGCATCAGAAGCGCCAGCGGCCCGGCGAGACCCGCCTTGGTGAAGATGCGCCAGAAGCAGAAGATCGCGAACGCCGCGAAGACTATCACGATCAGAAGGAAAAAGGCTCCCATGCCGGCCATAATTCCGGCGACGTGTTGTTGCTGGTATGGATCCATTTGAATTGCCTCCTGGGATTGCACCCAATGTATCGGAGAATCCGGAACCCAACCAACAGATTTCAGCCGATTCCTTACGTCAAGTCGTCAGGGTCGAACGCCGGACGCTTGCGGCCGAGCGCCGTCAGGTCGTGCGGCTCTTCGAGCAACGAGCTGACCACACCGTCGATCTCTGCCTCATCCGGCGCTTCTGCGGCAACCGCGATCAGCTTGTCGTCCGCAGGAAGCTCAATCGATTCGAGAAGAACCACCACGTGGCACACCGCAGTCCCATCTTGCGGCAGGCCCTCAGGCGTCTTGCCCTTGATGCTGACGGTCTTCATGTCCAGATGAAGCAGCTCGGCCACGCGCTCCCGGAGCTCAGCCGCAATAGGAACGATCTTGGGCCGATGCATCACGAGCACGCAATCGAGGTTCACGATCTTATAGCCGGCCAGCGCAACCTCCTCCAGTGCGGTCTTGAGGAAGACGGTCGAGTCTGCGCCTTTCCACTTCGGATCGCTCGGAGGAAAAAAGGTGCCGATGTCGCCGGCGGCGACGGCGCCCAGGAGGGCGTCGGTGATGGCGTGCAGGAGGAGGTCGCCGTCGGAGTGGCCAGCGAGGCCTTCGGGGTGGTCGATCTTGAGGCCGCCGATGACCAGCGGAACCCCGGCCTGGAAGGCGTGCGAGTCAAAGCCGAGACCGATGCGCATCGACATTCTGACTATCGTAAATCTGAAATGGGGCGGGTACCCCCTCCCCCCGTACCTTTTTTGTGCAAAGTCTTCGAAGGAGAGACTTTAGGTCTGGACTCTGGGTGCGCGGGGAGTCCCGAAAACGAGCGCCTGATGGGAGGGCGCGGTCCGTTAAGTATCGGGCTTGTCAAGTCCGCCGGTACAAACAGCCAGAGCGGCTTGTGGCCGATGTGAAGCACGCAGGCCAGCCCGACGGCGCCTTCTGGCCGAGTAGATGTGCCCGGATCGAGTACTGGATGTGGGGATCGACCTTCAGGGCGATGTGGCCGGTGGTCAAGACGATGGTAGCGCCGCCGAGGGAAACGACGTCGGAGGAGGACGGCGTGTGGAAGACGAGCGTTCTGGCATATAAAAGCAAAATTTCAAAATATGATTTGACATTTAAGCTTCGGAACGGGTATCTGAATGGCACGGTATCAGGTGCTTCCGGCAGAGGGGCCCATGCTTTCTGAAGTGAACTGAAGATTTTCGGAGGAACAGGATGAAAAAGACATTTCATATGGCGGTAGTTGTGGGGCTGATGCTGTTGACGCCGGGGGGCTGGGGGCAGAGCTCCTCGTCGGCGGTGAACGGTGTGGTAACGGACGCCACGCAGGCGGTGCTGCCGGGTACGACCATCACGCTCCACAACACGAGCACAAATGTTGAGCGCAAGACTCTTTCGACGGCCAGCGGCGACTACTTTTTTTCGAACGTGCCGCCCGCACGCTACACGCTGGTGTTTGTGCACGATGGTTTCACGACGGAGACCATTGCGGCCTTCGAGGTCGGGGTGGCGCAAGCTGTCACGATTAACGCCACGCTAAGGGCAGGTGCTGTTTCGGAGACGGTCACGGTAGAAGCCACCGGGGTCGATGTGGAGAGTTCGACGGCGCAGCTTGGCACGGTCATCGACGAAAAGCAGGTTTCAAACCTGCCGCTGAACGGACGGAATTTCACCCAGCTGCTGACCCTGACGCCCGGGGTGACGCCGATCAGCACGGGGCAGAACAACAGCGCGAGCAATACGGATGTGGTCAGGGGATCGACGTACACGTTTCCGTCGATCAACGGCTCCGGCAACCGCAATACGATTTACCTGACGGACGGAATCAACGACAACAGCGCCTGGTACAACACGTACGCCGTGCCGCCGATTGTGGACATGATCCAGGAGTTCAAGGTGAACTCCCACAATGACGCGCAGTATGGCGGCTCGACCGGTGGGACGGTGAATGTGATCACGAAGGCTGGGACGAATCACTTCCACGGCAGCGCATGGGACTTCGTGCGCTCGAACACGTTCGATGCGAAGCCGTTCTTCGCCACGGTGACCCCGCCGTCGTATCACCTCAATCTTTATGGCGGGCAGGTGGGCGGACCGGTGTGGATACCGTGGCTCTACAAGGGGCAGAACAAGACATTCTTCGAGGTGGGGATGGAGGGGTCGCATTACTCTCAGTCCGGCGACACGAATATTCTGGAGCCGACCGCGGCGGAGCTGGGTGAGTCCAAATGGGGCGGCCCGCAGGACCTGCCGTATCTGGATTTCAGCAGCGCGCAAACCGGGCTGAAGGGTACATGTGGCGCGGGCCAGACCACGGCGCAGACCACGCCGTGCCAGTTGTACGATCCGACCATTGCCAACAACGCAGCGAAGCCGAGCCGGCCGGCGTACCTGGGCGATCAGATTCCGGTGTCGGAGGTGAATCCGTATTCCATGGCGTTGATCCGGGCGGTGTTTACAAAGGCGCCGATTACGATCCCGGGGTTTGCGCCGACGCAGTACAACCAGCAGATTACGGATCCGACGCGGCAGACGACCTACAACTACTCGGGGCGGATCGACCAGCACATCGGCGACCACGACTTCATCTTCTTCCGGTATTCAGGTTTCGATAACACGATCATCGGACCGAGCTCGCTGCCGACGCTGTTCAGCACGACGCTGATTCCATCACAGCAGTACGGGGCGAGCTGGCTGCACGTGTTCAGCCCCACGATGACGATACAGGTGCAGTACGGCCGCACGCATGTGGAGGACGACGCGCTGACGAAGTTCAACAACCCGAAGATGTGGCAGTTGTACGGATGCTCGGTGGACATGTGCGACTCGTTTGTGGGCGGGGCCGCGATCCTAGTGACGCAGACGGTGACGGGCGCGTTCTCCGGCGGCGAGTCGAACAGTCCTTCGGCGAATCTCTCCAGCATTCATGAATGGATGGGGAATGTTTCCAAGACACTGGGCAACCATCAGCTGCAGGCCGGCGGCGGATGGGACGAGGTGAACTACACGGCCGAGCTGCGGCAGGGGGCGGTGACGTTCTCCGGAGCGTCCACGGCAAACTTTGCCAACAACCCGGGCTCGGCACCGGGCGTGTCAGCATCATCGCAACCAGGGTTTGGGCTGGCGGATTTTCTGCTCGACTATCCGAACTCGGAGAACAAGCGCAATGTGCTGTTGACGGAGCGGCCAGGCGGCATCGGCAGCATCTACCTGCAGGACAGCTGGAAGACCACGCAAAAGCTGACGTTGAATTTTGGCGCGCGCTACGATCGCAGCGTGATTCCCGCGTATGGAACACAGGCGTCCGTAGGATTGCAGGGCAGCATCGAAACCGGCGATTTCGATTTCACCAATGGCAACTACATCATCCAGCAACTGCCGCCGCTGTGCAGCGTGCGCCAGCATGCGCCGTGTTTGCCGAGCGCAACGCTGCCCGCGCACGTGGTGGTTGCGAACGGAGGGAAGATTCTGCATGGAAGCAAGGACAACATCGGGCCGCGCGTGGGTTTTGCATATCGCGTGAATGACAGTATGTCGATCCGCGGCGGTTTTGGGATTGCGTACGACAACTGGGCGGCGATCATCCAGATGACACAGAATTATCAGGGCTCGTGGCCGGACACGGGAACGCTGCAGATTAACAACACGAACACTCCGGGCACGGCGTACACCTCTGCGCAGAACCCGTTTGCGCAGAACGGAGGCAATCTCCCGGCGCCCACACCGTTCAGCTCGTCGAACGTGAATTACATGGTGAGTCCGTACTGGAAGAACCCGTACTCGGAGCAGTACAACCTGGGTATCGAGCAGCAGTTCTTCGCCAAGACCATCCTGGTGCTGAACTACGTGGGGTCGGCCTCTCACCGGATGGATGTGGGCGGGTATTACAACACCGGCACGCCGTGCGGCAGCCCCTGCCCGTATGCCTCGTTTGCCGCGCGGCAGACGGCGAATGCGACGGGGCAACCGTTCCCGTACACCGTGCCGGAGAAGTCATGGGACCACAACGGCGCGAGCGCTTCCTACAATGCGCTGCAGGCGATGTACCGGGGCGCGGTCTCGGGCCTGCAATACATGGTCTCCTACACGTGGAGCAAGACGCTGGATGAGGGCGGGGATGGATACTTCGGCGTGGAAGGCGGCGTGCCGGAAGATCCTTACAACCCGAAGGGCAGCCGCGGACCGGCGAGCTTCAGCATCCCGCAGTTCTTTGCGGCCAACTTTGTCTATCAGCTTCCGGTGGGCGTGAATAAGCGCTTCTCAACGCGCTCGCGCGTAGTGAACCAAATTATCGGCGACTGGGAAGTGGACAGCATCATCACGGGAAGATCCGGCCAGGACTTTGGCGTTTCGGCCTCGGGGGACATTGCCGAGACCGGCAACGCAGCCACGTATGAGAGAGCGAATCTGGTCGGTGATCCGTGGAGGTCCGGGCCGGTGGCCGGCAATCCGTCGTGCGTGCCTCCCGCGGGCGCGACGCACACCCGGACGCAGTGGTTCAACCCCTGCGCGTTTGCCACACCTGCAATTGGCACGCTGGGGAACTCGGGCCGCAACATTCTGCAGGACCAACGGTACTGGAATGTTGACGCGTCGCTTCGCCGCATCTTCCCGATCACAGAATCCGTACGGCTGGATGCGAAGCTGGATGCATTCAATGCGCTGAACCATCCGGTGCTGGGCACGCCGGGCAGTGCGGTGACGTCGTTCCCCACGCTGGGCCTGGTGTCGGGGACATCAAGCACGGCGAGGATTCTGCAGGGGTCGTTGAAATTTGTGTTCTGAGCGCTAGAGCGGCCAGCGGCCGGTGTGGAAGACGTAGGTGAGGCCGACGGTGGCTGTTTCGGAGTAGAGGTGGCCGGAGGGGGTAACGGGGCTGGAATAGTGCTGGAGCTGGAGATCGATCTTGAGGGCGAGGTGGCCGGTGGCGTGGACGTCGGTGCCGCCGCCGAGCGAAAAGACGTTGGAGGACGACTGCGTGTAGAAGATGAGCTTGCCGGGGACCTGGTAGCCGCCGTTGGCGTAGGTGGTTTCGCCGCGGCCGGCGAGGAGGTCGGCGTAGGGGCGGAAGCGGCGGAACGGGCGGGAGACTTTGAGGCCGCCCAGGTTTGTCTTAAGGCTGTCAACGTCTCCTTTGGCGAGGGCGTAGGTGCCGCGGTATTCGATGGCGGGGTGGAAGGTGTGTTCGGGGAGGAGGTCGAAGTCGACGCCGGCGGTCAGGCTGAGGTTGCGGCCGGAGTCGAGGCCGGTGTTGACGCCGGTGAGGCCGGCGAAGACGGATGGAGTGATGCGCCTGCTGGCTGTGGACAGTCCCTGTGCGGTGGCGTGGCGGGGCGCGGCCGCGAACGCGAGGAGTGCGAACAGGATGTGAAGACGTGAGGCGCGGCGCAAGTCCTGCTCCTGAGAGATTAGGGTGTGACCGTGATGGTGAGGGTCGCGGTCTGGGTGTTGTGGTTGATGTCGGTGGCGATGAGGGGAAGCTGGTAGGTTCCGGGTGCGACGGTGGCGGCGGTGTACCAGGAGTTAGTACAGCCTATGGTGGTCTGAAGGGCGATGGCGAGAAGGGTGAGGCCGAGCAGTCGTGTGAGATTTTTGCGGCGCGAGAGGCCAAGGGGGATGAACAGCGCGAGCGCGGCGAGGGCCTCGGGCAGCGTGCGGGAGCCGGGACGGGCGGGGATGTGGCTGGCGCCGGTTGATTTGAGCAGGGTGTTGAGGCTGAATGTTGACGAGCCTGAGCCGCCGGCGGTGAGGGTTACGGTGGTCGGGTTGATCGAGGCGGTGGCGTTGGTGGGCAGCGTGCCGTAGGTGAGCGAGAGCGGACCGGCGAAGTTGCCGACGCTGGTGAGGTGGATGGCGACGGTGGCGGTGGCGCCGCGCGGCATGACGATGCTGCTGGGGGCCAGTGTGATCGTGAAGCCGCTGGCGAGGATGACTTCGTTGACGACGGGTGAGGTGGAGGTGAGGAAGGTGTTGTTCGCGGGCGTGAAGATGGCAGTGATGGGGTGGGTTCCGACGGTGAGCGTGGAGAGGGTCAGGGCGGCGGTGCTTGACGCGGTGAGGGGTTGTGTGGCGAGGGATATGGTGCCGTCGTAGAAGGTGATGGTGCCGCTGGTGGGTTGGGCGGATGTGCCCTGGGCGGAGACGGTGGCGGTGAGGGTGACGGTCTGTGTGGCGTAGGCGGGATTCGGTGAGATGGTGAGGCTGGTGGTGGTCGGCGCAGGGGAGACGACCTGGGTGAGGGAGGCGGTGCTTGCGAGCAGGCTGGAGGTGCCGGGGAAGGTCGCCGTGACGGGATAGGTGTTGGGAGTGAGGGTGCTGGTCGTGTAGGTTGCGGAACCGGCGGAGTTGGTGGTGAGGGTGACGGTTTGTCCGTTCAGGGTGAGGGTGATGGCGTTGCCCGCGGGTGCCGGTTTGCCGTTGCTGGAGAGCGTTGCGGTGAAGGTGATGGGAGTGAGTGCGGTTGCGGGATTGCTGCTGGAGGTAAGGTTTAGCGCGGTTGCGGCGGCGTTCACGAGGACGGGGATGGTGTTGCAGGAGCTGGATGCGTAGATATTGCTTCCGCTGTAGGTGCAGGTGAGGTTGTCGGTGCCGCCGGGAAGTGTGGTGAGGGTGAGCGAGGCGGATCCGTTGGCGAGTGTGGCTGTTCCGATGTTGGAGCCGGCGTTGGAGAACGTGACCGTGCCGGAGGGCGTGCCTGGTCCGGGCGGTGTGGCGGCAGCGACGGTCGCGGTGAGGGTGACGGGCGAGCCGTAGGTGGAGCTGGTTGGACTGACCGAAAGTGTGGAGGTAGACGGAAGCAGGTTGACAGTCTCCGAGCAGGAGGCAGAGCTGCCGCCGAAGGCGCCGGTTGGGCTGTAGGTCGCGGTGAGGGTGTGGGTGCCGGCGGTCGAGCCGGTGTAGTTGAGGCTGGCGGCGCCGCTTGCGAGCGTCTGGGTGGCGAGTGTGGCGCCGTTGTCGGTGAAGGTGAGGGAGCCGGTGGGGGTGCCATCGACTGAAGTGACCATGGCTGCGAGCTGGGCGGTCTGCGAGATGTAGATGGATGCGGGCGAGCAGGTGAGCGCGGTGGTGGTGGTGTAGCCGTTGACCACCTGCGTGAGGTTGGCGCTGGTGGCGGGGAAGATGCCGGTTGGCTGATAGGTCGCGGTGATGTTGTGGCTGCCGACAGATAACGCGCTGGTGGTGAACGTGGACACTCCTGCGCTGGAGATGGCTTCGGTGCCGAGGACGGTGGCGCCGTCGCTGAACTGGACGTCACCTGTGGGGACGCCGCTGGCGGACGAGAGCTGTGCGGTGAAGGTGACGCTCTGGCCGTAGGTCGATGGGTTCGGAGAGCTGGTGAGGGTCTCGGTCGTCGAGCAGACGTTTTGCGTGCCGGGATATTCATAGGCACCCATGTCGATGATGCAGGCCTGACCCTTCGTGTCCTGAGGACGCGGATTGCCTTCGAAGTCTGTCGACAGGGTCATGCCGGTCAGGTTTTGGAGTGTCTGAAAGACGGAGTTCTGGCCGGCATCGATGGCAGGCGATGTTTTCTGGAGATGAAAGTCACCGGCGCTAACGAACTGCGGATCGGCGGCAATGTTGTTGTACTCGTTCGAGACGTCGACGCAGAAGGAACCGAAGAATGGGCCTCCGGCGTTGTAGAGGATGTTGTTCTGGAATGTTGGCTGGCGTGACTCGCTGGGTGCCTCGAACCAACCGCAGTTGACGGCCGGATAAGAGGTGGAGCCGCTGACGATGTTGTTGATGTATATCTGTGTCGGGCTGCTTTCGCCGTAGGCATCCGGATTCGGGTAGATCTGCGATATTGCGATGCACTCGGTGAAGCCAGCGTCCGCGGTGGAAGTATTGTTGACGATGGTATTGTTCGCGATGAGCGCGGCTATTCCGGTGCGGAGATCTGTAGAGGCCTGGACTGCGAGCGCACCTCCGCCACACCCGGCGGAGTTTCCATAGATGAGATTCTGAACGATCGCAACGCCAAAACCATTTTCCACATTGATGGCTCCGCCACTGCCACCAGGGGAGCTGTTGTTGCGCAGGGTGTTGTTCATGATGACGGGACTGCCACCCCAGACAGCGATCGCCGCACCGCCGTTACCTCCCGCATCCTCACGTCCAGAGTCGACGTTTTTTTCGATCGTGTTGCCCAGAATGATGGGTGAGGTGCCGTTGTTCGACACGGTATCGTTGTTGAGGTTGCCGGAGATGTAAATACCCGCGCCGCCGCCAAAAGAGCAGTGGCCGCCTGGATCCTGGGTGGCAGAGATCTCGTTGTTTTCGATGAGCGGCGCGGACGACCACGAGTAGATGGTCCAGCAGTTGTTTTGCGTAAGGACGTTATTGCGAATGGTGGGCGAACTGCCGCTGAGGTAGATGCCGCCGTTCACATGTACCCTGTAGTCGAAGATTCCGCCGTGCTGAACAGTGAAACCTGAGAGGATCGAGGCACGCGTCTCGGAGGTCTGGAAGACTACGGCGGGCGCCGTCTGGCCTCCGTCGATAATGGTCGTCGCCGCGCCGCCGGAGCTGGTGACGGTGATGGCTTTGCCTTTGAAGTCGATGTTCTCGTTGTAGGTTCCGGGAGCGACCAGAACGGTGTCGCCGTTGGAGGCGGCGTCGATGCCGGACTGAATGGTGGAGTAGGTCTGGCCTGGGCCCACGTGGAGCGTCGTCTGCGCCAATGATGCGGTGGCGAGAAGCGAAAGGGAGCAGACAAGGGCCGAGTAGAGGCTGGTGCGCAGCTTTGAAAACATGCGGGATCAGTCCGAAAGCGCCTCAGTATATCGTGCGATCCAGGAGAATCCAGGTGCCGGATGGATGCGCAAAGGTAACGTGCCGGTTTCGGACGCGGGATGTCGACTGGGCCTCGGCCGACGAAGGAAAGCCGCTGATTCCAGCCGGTTTAACCAACGCGGTCAGTCGCTAGCGGAAATATTTTGCTTGGACTGCAGAACAGATTCCTGACGTGCGCTTTAGCCGGCTAAGTAGAACTCGGCGATTTCGAGGTCGCCGGGCTGGGTGACCTTGAGATTGCGGGCGGTGCCGGGGACGACGTACACGGGGATGTTGGCGCGCTCGAGGAGGGAGGCTTCGTCGGTGCCAACGAAGCCGTCGCGGAGGGCTTCGTCGAAGGCCTGGCGCATGAGTGGGACACGGGCGCCCTGGGGCGTCTGGGCGTGCACGATGAGCTCGCGCGGAATGGTGGCGGTGATGAGGGCGCCGTCGGCGGTGCGCTCGACCTGCTTGATGGTGTCGACTGCGGGAGTGCCGACGATGGCTGCGCCATGTTTTTCGATGCCGTCGATGACGTGACTGATGGTCGCGGGGTCAATCAGGGGCCGGACGGCGTCGTGGACGAGGACGATGTCGTCCTCGCCGGCGGAGGGAAGCGCGGCCAGGGCGTTGGCGACGGAGTCCTGGCGGGTGTCGCCGCCGGGGACGACGTGGACTCGACTGGAGAGCTTGTGCTCGTCGAGCAGGCCGGAGACGCGAGGATGTTCTGACTCGCGGACCGCGACGTAGATGCCGGAGACGCGCGGGACGGCGAGGAAGGCGCGGAGAGAGTGGAGCAGGATGGGGATGCCTCGGAGCTCGATGAATTGCTTGGGAGCGCTGCCTTTCGAATTGACTCCGGCGGTGGCGGAGGCCATACGGGTACCGATCCCCGCAGCGGGGAGAATAACGAACACAGACATGGGAGTGGAGTATACCGCGTTTGGCGATGACGAATCAGGGGCATCCCGGTGGACGCATTGGGGTCTCCAATGGGAGTGCGGGAGACGTGGCGATGCGTGTGCGGATGTTTGGTGTGCTGGCGAGTGCGGCGGTGGGGTTGATGCTGATGGCGTCGGCGCGAGAGATGTGGGCGGATACGGTGGTGTTTTCGAACTTCACGGAACCGGGGAACACCTATGAAGGCGCCAGCTGGTGGACGGTAGGGACGACGATCAAGCCACCGACGGGCACGCAGGCAGATGCGTTTCCGTTCAGCCCGACGCAGACCGCGACACTGACCGGGGCGGACCTGGCGCTGGCGGCGAATGGGCCAGTGTCGCCGCTGAATCTGTATATCGAGGCGAACGGGGCGAGCGGTCCGGGAATGATATTGGACACGCTCACGCAGGTGGGGAGCTACACCGATTACCCGACAACGTCGCTGGTGAACTTCACGTGCAGCGGGACGTGCACGACGCTGAATGCGGGGTCGACGTACTGGATTGTGGCGACGCAGAGCAACCCGGCGAACACCACGTTCTGGCTGAACAGCTTTACCGACTCTGCACCGTGGTACTACAACCTCACGAACAGCGCGACCGGGCCGTGGACGCTGGCGACGGCGGCCGGAAATGACTCGGCGTTTGATGTGACGGGGACTCCGTCTACGGTGCCGCCGATCCCTGAGCCGGCGAGTGCGGCATTGCTGGCGTCCGGATTGTTAGGTATTGCGGGAGCGGTGCGGCGCAGAGCGTGGAGGCGTTGACGCTCGAGACCGCCGCCACGCGATAAGGTGCGGTTTACCGGAACGGCTGCGATTCGTTAGCATCGACGCATGGGGACCACCGTGAGCCGGAGCGCTCTGCGCCTTCCGCTGCCCTCACCGAAGGTGGGACAGATAGATGGTCTTCAGGCATTGCGGACGATCGCCGTGTTCCTGGTGGCGTGGACGCACTGCGGGCAGCTATTCAATCGCACGGGAATGAATCTGCCGCAGTTGGGAATCTTTGGCGTCGACATCTTCTTCGTCATCAGCGGCTTCATTCTTTCGTTATTGGTACTGCGCGAGACGCGGCCGCCCGGCATGGCGACGATGTGGAATTTTCTTCGCCGACGCGTGGTCAGGATCTTTCCGGTATACCTGGTGTTCGCGCTGTATCCGCTCGCGCATCACTTTCGCCATGGGCTGGCTGAAGGGTTGACGTATGTTCCGGCGATCTTTCTGTTGCCAGGGCTCCGGTATCCGGATCTGCCGACGCTCGCGAACTTCAGCTGGACGCTGATCTTCGAGATGTTCTTCTATCTCGTGTTTGCGGCGCTGCTGCTGGTTGCGGTGCGTCGAGCGGTGGCGATGATGGGCTGGCTGCTGGTGGGGCTGGTTTGCCTTGGGGCTGTCATTGATTTCCGGCGGCCGATCCTGGCCGTGGTGATGAATCCGATCCTGCTGGAGTTTGCGTTCGGCGTGTGCGTTGCGATTCTGTACTCGCGGTATGGGCTGAAGCGCAAACCCCGGATCGGGATCGTGCTTTTTGTGCTGGGATGGGTTCTCGCGTTCGTGGCGTATTCGTGGAAGACGTCGGGGATGGCGCAGTTTCAGAACGACATCCTGGCGGGCCAGGGAGTGATGCTGCGTGCGCTGACACTGGGCGTGACGGCCGGGTTGATCGTTGCAGGAACGGTGTTCTGGTCGCCATCGATGCGCTCGTTTGCCGGCAGGGTGATGGTGCTGCTAGGGAACTCGTCGTACTCGGCGTACCTGCTGTCCGGCTATCTTCTGGAGCGCTATAGCCCGACGATCTCCAGGCACGTGATGCCGCGCGGGTATGTGGAGCTGTCAGCTGCTGAGCTGGCGGTGGCGGCGGTGCTGCTGGGGCTGGGGCTGGTGTTCTATTTACTCATCGAGAAGCCGTTGCTGCGAGTAGCGAATCGGCTGCTGCCGGCGGCGAACGCGCGAGGGAAGACGCAGGCTCCTGCCTTAGGACGTGTTGGCACGGCGCCGGGCAATTAGCTCTGAGCTGTGACTTACTGCGGGCGATCGGTGAGCGGCTTCAGGTCTCCGAGTGACGGCGGGGCGTCGGGTCGTATGTGACGCGTCACGACGACGCCGTTGGTTTCGAAGTGCGTGATGCGGTGGCCGTGGTTGTGCCCGATGCGGATAGTTTTGCGCAGAAGCGTGAGGTGGTGGCGCGACTCTTCTTCGAAGTGGCGGCTGATGGCCCAGTCATAGTCGGCGAGGAGGAAGTAAGTGGCCTCGCACCTGGGACAGTACAGCGGTGTGTCGAGCGTGCGATGGAAGGCGGCTGCGGGGAGCGGGGCGATGGGATCGGTTCCGGATTTTATGGCGACGATGATGTGGCGGGACATGGAAGGCAGTGAATCGTGAGTAGTGAATAAGGCAGAAGCAGGTCCTTCCCCTTCGCAAGCTCAGGGTCAGGATGACAGAAAGAAAAGCAAAGGCAACGGCAACGACAGCCGCAACAGAGCTAGAACTCCCAGCGCAGGAGCGTCGCGCCGACGGTGAAGCCTGCGCCGACGGAGGCGAGCAGTACCAGGTCGCCTTTTTTCAGGCGGCCTTCCTGGATGGCGGTTTCCATGGCCAGCGGGATGGTGCCGGCGGTGGTGTTGCCGTAGCGATCGATGTTGAGGATGACGCGCTCCATGGGCATGCCGAGGCGGTGCGCGGTGGACTCGATGATGCGCTTATTGGCCTGGTGGGGGATAAAGCAGGCGAGCTCCGTGCCGGCGACGCCGTTGCGCTCGAGCACCCGCTCGGCCGCTTCGGCCATCTTGCGGACAGCGAACTTGTAGACGGTCTGGCCGTCCTGATAGACGAAGTGTTGGCGCTTGTCGACCGTCTCGTGCGAGGCGGGAAGAAGCGAGCCGCCGGCCGGCATGTTGAGCGAGACCGCGCCGGAACCATCGATCTCGTGCCAGAAGTCGACCAACCCAATCTCGCCCTCTTCGCAGGGTTCAAGCAAAACTGCGCCGGCACCATCGCCAAACAGGATGCAGGTGGAGCGGTCGGTGTAGTCGATGATGGAGCTCATCACGTCTGCGCCGATGACAAGGACCTTTTTGTGTGCGCCGGATTCAACCAGCTTGGCCCCGACCTGAAGGGCGTAGGGGAAGCCGGAGCAAGCGGCGGAGAGGTCGAAGCCCCAGGCGCCGGTGGCTCCGAGCTTGTTCTGCACCAGGCAGGCGGCGGAGGGGAAGAGCATGTCCGGCGTGACGGTGGCCACGATGATGGCTTCGACTTCGGTGGGCTGAATGCCGCGGGAGGCGAGGCAGCGGCGCGCAGCTTCTACGGCGAGATCGCTGGTGCCCACGCCTTTGTCGACCAGGTGACGCTCGCGGATGCCGGTGCGTTCGACGATCCACTGATCGTTGGTCTCGACCATCTTTTCAAGGTCGGCGTTGGTGAGGACCCGGGGAGGAACGTAGGTGCCGAGTGCGGAGATTTTGGCGCGGACGGCATGCCGGGGCTTCAGGGTGAGACTCAAAATGGTCCTCCAGGGAGAAAGTGCAGCCAGAGAGCATCTTATCGCGTGCGGGAACCGCGACCAGCCGAGTGGGCGAGCCTGGACGAGGGTTTTCCTGCGTCCCCAACGGAGTGCGCGATTATCATGCAGGGCCGGGCAGTCTTCCACAGAAAACTGCGTTTCCCACATTTCTTAGTGGCCTACAAATGAATGTTCCACGTGGAACAACGGCATTTCGCGGTCCGTCAAGGCAAAGACCAGGATTTTTGAAGGGGGAAAGAAGTGTACCGGGTTAACCTACTGCGCCCGCGTGTGCCCGTTACCGTTGCTTCCTTCCGGACCTGGCGGGGTTGGCGGGTACGCGTCGCGTAGGACCCGGCACAGGAGTTAGTTTAGCACTGGGGAGCAGGGGACAGGGACCACGGAACGGGGAACAGGGATCAGGAAAACGTTACTGCGCGGTGGGCTGGGCAGGGTTGTTGGGGCGCATCTTCATGCTGCGGGAGGTCTGGACTAGCTTCCAGATACCGATCGCGGTAAAGAGGATCGTGACTGACCAGAAGACGATGAGGATGGTGACGGCCCAGCGGGCGGAGAACTCGTTCCAGAGATGGAGGACGGCCTTGCCATAGTGGACGCCGAGCCAGGCGGCGAGGACGTGGCGCGCGAATCGGCTGGTGGTGAAGGCAATCATGAACTTTTTGCGGTTCATCTTGACCGCGCCCGCGACCAGCACGAAGGGCGACAGCGGCATCGGCGGCGGGAGGATGGCGGGCAGCGCGACGGAGAGGATCGCGTGGTTTTCGACCCAGCCCTGCACGGGCTTCAAGTAGCGCTTGGAGACGTGCTTTTCAAGGAAGGCCATGCCGCCGGCCTGCGCCACCCAATGCGAGAGGAAGCCGCCGAGGGCTGAGCCGAGAGTGGCGAGAAAGACGAGCAGGATGAGGTTGGCGTGGTTAGCCGCGTAGAGGATGATGAGCAGGTCGGTGACGCCCGGGATGGGCAGCGGAACGAAGGAGCTGTCGACGGTAGAGATGAGCACGAGACCCGCGAGCCCGGCGTGGTAGAAGGCATGCATCAGCTTGTGGCCGGCAGCGGCGGCGAGGAGGGCTGCGATCGGCTGGGAGGCGGGCGTCATGCTGGATGTAAGACGCTCAGTGAAGCGATGGAGTTGAGAAAAGGTTCTAGAATCGACGCTAGGCAGGGGTGGAGCGAGTCAAGGATACCGTGCGGTCTCACTCGGCAGCAGTTGGAACTGATCCGTAGTATCGGATTATGTCGCTGATGTCAGTTCCTGAGGCGCCGGTGAGGCCTTTTTCCTGGATTAGATGGTCGAGGACGGATCGGAACGTCACAAGTATGACGTCGTACTGCTCGATCAATTTGAGTTCCTCAGGGTGTCGTGCGATCGCGTGCACGAACACCTTCTTCCACTTAAGTTCTGGCCAAACCTGATTGCGCAGTTTGTGTTTCTTCGGAGAGTCGAATTTCTTATGGATCCATTCCGCGACACTTTCCGCGAGAACTTCGGGGCTACGCGTGATCGCACTCCCGCCCTTGCGTCCGCTTCGTTTCTGCTCTGCTTTGCAGAGCTGTGAGATGTACGCGACAGGACTGAACGAAATCTGTACTTCTACATGCCAGGCTTCCAGATGGCCGTCTTGAAGTGGTCGTACGCCAAGCAAATCTACCTCATCTACGCCAGAGTTCTTGATTCCGCGCATCGTAAGGAAGCCTTGCCTATTGAGCCATTCGTCAACAAGCGTTTCTGACAGTAGAGACATATTGCAAAACTGTATCAGCTAACGCTGGTGCCGTATGAGTCGGTTTCGGGTGCTAAGTACGTCGCAGAAGGCCAATGGTCTAAGGAAGCGAGCGGCTCAATGAGAGGGCGAGTGAGAGTGTCTATAAGAAAGCTTCGGGCGCGGACTCTCTAGGAACTGGCGGTGGCAATGCGGGTTCCTCTACCGCTTGATTAGCGACCGGTTAGGCTCCGGGACCGTGAGTGGAAACCTATACGCCTCTGCTGACGACGCGCTGTTGGTCGCCAGCCTTACCGTGCAAGCAGATTGAGCATCGGGAGCGACGGGAGGCAGCCGAGCTGGCTGGCGAGGCAGCGGAAGTGCTGGATGGCGCGGAGGCAGTCGGGGTCGAGCGTGTAGTGAATGTTGCGGGTGAGATAGGTGCGAATGATGTCGGGTGGGACGGCAATCCGGGGGGTCCACTCGCGGACAAGGGTTTCGATGTTGGCGAGGCCGGCGTCGCGGCTGGCGGTGAGGTCCCGGGCGAGTTGCTCGGCGGAGACGCAGGCGAGCTTGAGGGCGACGGGACGGACAGCCCAGACGGCGGCGACCCACGGAAGCCCGGTGTGCTGACGCCAGAGGGCGGCGAGATCCAGCCAGAGCAGCGGCGTGGGGCCGAAGGTGGCGTCGATGTGGGCCTGGATCTGGTCGCGCTGCTCGCGAGCGAGGAGTGCGGCGTCGCCGATTAGGAGCGCGGCGTCGGCGGTGGCGAGCATGGCGACGGCGTCGGCGCGGTGCTCGCTGAAGGTGGGGCGGGTGTTGTGGAAGTGCTCGAAGAGGATGTGGGCGTACGCGGTCGAGCTGCGCGAGGCGTTGTCGGTGGCGATGGTGGTGACGTTGGCGAGAGCTTCCTCGGGGGAGAGGTTGCCGGGATTTTTGACGAGCAGGAGGATGCTGCGGACCTCGTTGAGGCTGGCGATGGTGCAGCCGGGCACGATGGCGAGCTCGGGTGTGAGTTCGGCGATGGGGATGAGGCCGAGGTCGGCGGCGCCGGAGTGGAGCTCGCGCGCGCAGTGGGCGGGCGAGGTGTAGTGGAGCTCGTAGCAGGGGCGCAGCGAGGCTGCTGTGGGCTGGTGCTGGAAGTTGAAGAGGAGGGGCGCCGGGTTCAGAAACGAGATTGCTGAGACGCGAAGGGGCACAACCAGATTTTAGTGGGATATCGGTGGGAAATCGCTGTGCGATACGATGCGTGCACGTTACGGATGTTGAGGTAATGACGCAGATGGTTGAGGCTGGGGCTGGAGTTGGGTCAGGAGCTGGAGAACGGATGGGGGTATCGGCGGAGGCACGCGTGGCATGGATGGCCTTGGTGCTGACGCCGGGGATGGGGCCGACGCGGTGTACGAGAGCTGTGCAGAGGCTCGGCGGGGATGCGGAGCGACTGTTCGGTGCGGCCTTGACGGAGCTGGAGGGATTGGGGCTACCGGCTGGTGCTGCGCAGTTTGTTTTCGACGGGCGGGCGCGGAAGGCGGCGATCGAAGAGATCAGCCGATTGACCGATGCGGGCGCGACGTTTCTGACGATGGATGATGCAGAGTATCCGGGAAGGTTGATGGAGATCTTTGATCCGCCTCCGGTGTTGTGGGTGCGGGGGGATGCGTCGATTTTGAATCGCGCTGGGATTGCGGTGGTGGGGACACGGAATCCGACGCCGTATGGCGCGGGGATGGCAGAGATGTTGAGCCGAGACCTGGCGAAGCGCGGCCTGGTGATTCAGAGCGGGATGGCTCGTGGGGTGGACACGTGCGCGCATAAGGGAGCGGTCGAGGCCGGAGGAAAGACGGTGGCGGTGTGGGGGACGGGGATCGATGTGATCTATCCTAAAGAAAACAAAAAGCTTGCGGAGCAGATTGTGGCCACCGGCGGGGCGGTTGTGAGCGAGTTTCCGCTGGGGACGTTTCCGGCTCCGCAGAACTTTCCGATTCGGAACCGCACGCTGAGCGGGATGAGCGTGGGGGTGCTGGTGGTGGAGGCGGCGGAGTACTCGGGGACGCGGATTACAGCGCGGTGCGCGCTGGAGCAGGGGCGAGATGTGTACGCAGTTCCCGGCAATGCGACCAACAAGAACGCCTGGGGGCCGAATACGCTGAT
>Ga0070741_10003443_pt1 | contig 39354 bp, 37 predicted proteins | sample Coa_R1_4_FD_66440 | JGI IMG/M metagenome (GOLD analysis project Ga0070741, IMG submission 66440) | Surface soil microbial communities from Centralia Pennsylvania, which are recovering from an underground coalmine fire - Coalmine... | ecosystem: Environmental > Terrestrial > Soil > Unclassified ...
TCGCCGAAAGGCCCTTCCATGAGCTTGGTGTTCGGATATGCGAAGCCCTCGAGGACGATCTCCGCGTGCGCGGGGATCGGGAGACCCGTGTACTTGCCCTTGATGGCCTCGATGGCCTCTCCGCGCAGGCCGCCCACCCACTCCATCTCGCTCACGCCGACGCCGATCTCGAGCGAGCTGGCGACAAAGAAGACGGGGTCGCCGCCGATGACGATGACGACGGGGAGGGGCTCGCCGCGCGCGAAGTACTTGTCGCGGTGGATCCGACCGTGCTTGCCCGGTGAGATGTAGAGCCCGACCTGCTTCTCGTTATGGAGCATGACACGATAGGTCCCGGTGTTCACCCAGTCGCTGTCCGGGTCCTTGGTAATGTCGACGCAGCCGGTCCCGATGTAGCGGCCCCCGTCCTCCGGATGCCAGAAGGGGGCGGGGAATTTCAGGAGGTTGATGTCGTCGCCCTCGTCGACGTTCTGAAGCACGGGGCCGTTGTCCACGTACCGCACGGGGATTGGCTCCATGGAGTCCATGCGGTTCTCGAACCAGTCCATCAACCCCTCGGTCGAAATGTTGGGGTCGAGGCCCAGCGTGATGGCGAGGCGACGCGGCTCGCCGTTCGAGTTCACCAGGACGCGAAATCCTCTGGGGTAGCCAGGGATCTCGTCGCAGAGCACGGCGGGGGCGCCGTCGGTGTGGGTGAGCATCTCGGCGATCCGGCCGATGTCCTCCTGCCACGTCGCGCCGTTCACGCGCCGCAGCTCGCCGATGGCGTCGACGCGTTCAAGCCACTCGCGCATCCCTTTGTAGTTGCGTATGCTCGTCGGTCGCTCGGCTACGTCGACCATGCTCTCCTCCACGTTCAACATTGCGGCTCATGGCCCGACGGGGTCGCCCATGAGCGAGCACGCTCTTACGCCCTCGACCCGGCGTAGTTCCATTGGTACTGCCGATCGCCGTAGGCATCGGCCGGCATCAGGCTCGTGAGCCCCCGTTTCGCAAGCTCCTCCTCGAAGCGCTGGCGAATCATCGGGTCCTCGTTGGGATACTCGATCTGGTCGCGCTCCATGTCCTCGATCTTCTCGCTGAACCCGCTCAGGAACATGGGCGGGTGGAGGGCAACGTACCGGGCCGGCTCACTCCCCAGGTTGAAGTGCTGGTGGAACCACCGATTCGGGGGCACGAAGATCGTGCCCTCGTGCCACGGAACGATGACCTTCTCCTGGCCCTCCGGCCACATGACGGAATATCCCTCGCCCTTCGGGATGACGAGAACCCACCCCGCGCCGTGCCGGTGCGCTTTCTTGTAGGTCTGCGCCGGGAAGACGGACATGTGGGCCGTGAGGGGCGATTGGGGGAACCGGATCCATACGACGTGGCCGCCTGCGCCCCTCGTCGTAAAGGGGGAGAGGTGGTCCCAGGTGGCCATGTTCGGGAAGAAGTTGCCGTACCAGAAGACGCCGGCCCCAACACCGCCGTCGTCGAGCGGCTGATGGACTGCCTTGGCCTCCGAGAGGACTTCCGCCTCGGGGGGCGGCATGGCATTGCCGCTGAAGGGCGATTTGAAGAAGGGCTCGGCGTCGCCGGTGGTCGCCATAGCGAGGGGCAGATAGTTGTTCGTCAGGATCCGGGCCGGTTGGTTCCCCTGGGCGTTGCTCAGCTCGTAGGTGCAGTTCCGCGGCAGGCGGAAGAGGCTCGTCTTGCCCCATTCGAAGGTGTGCTTCGACCCGTCCGCCCAGGTGAGCGTCGTGAGACCGCGTCCATCGAGCACGTAGGCCACTTCGTCCATCCCGAAGCAGGTTGGAGGAAGCGATTTGCCCGGGGGGATCTCCGTCACCCGGATCTCACTGACCCCTTCCAGCCCGGCGAGGAGGAGGAAGGCTGCGTTGCACTGGCGCGCCTCCCACCAGCTCAGCTCCACCGTTCGCCCGTCGGGAACGAAGTAGCCGCGGTGGATCGGGATGCCCTGCGCTTCCATCCACTGGTGATACGCCGTCGGCGTATCCCATCGCGCGTCGCCGGATGCCGCCATCGGCTCGGACGGCTTAGCCGTGTCAACCATTGAAACTCCCTGGACCTCCCGCGTCGACGCGGCGAGGCGTGATTCGCGCGCTACTGGACGAGCCAGCCCCACCGCTCGCGGGCGACGCGCTGCTGCTCGGCGTTGAGGTTGCAAACGGGCGGGAACTTGTCCTTCCACTCAAAGGGTCGGCAGGCATCGATGATCAAGCGGGAGTTGAAGCCTTTCTGATCCGGATGGATCGCCGGGTCCAGGGGCCCGCTCCATGCCCGCTTGATGAGATCGATGGACCGCTCCGGGTCTGATCGTGTGCACACGGCCCACATCACGTCTTCCAGGTTCGTGGGATCGATGTCCTCGTCCACCACGACGACGATCCGCCCCAGGTACGCCCCCGCGTGGCACATCGCGGCAATGTGCCCGGCCTGGCGCGCGTGGCCCGCGTAGCGCTGCTTGATGGAGACGGCGAGGAACAGACGGGACCCGCCGACCTCGTGGGCCCACACCCCCTGCACGTCCGGCACGCCGGCCTTCTGGATGTCGTCGAAGAGGAGCGCGGAGCGAAGCCACGCCCGGTAACGCGCCTGCTCGTCGACGGGCTTGTTGGGCGGTAGGCCGAGCAGGATCGGGTCGTTTCGATGGTAGACGGCCTTGACGTCGAGCACCGGCTCCGGGCGGATGTCCGACGCGTAGTAGCCGGTCCATTCGCCGAAGGGGCCCTCGGGAAGGCGCGTCGCATTCGAGGCGAACCCCTCCAGCACGATCTCCGCGTCGGCCGGGAAGGGCAGCCCCGTGATGGGTCCCTTGATGGTCTTCACCGGTTCGCCAGCGATCCCGCCGACCCAGTCGTACTCGGTGAGCCCGTAGGGGATCTCGGTGCACGCGGCCAGGAACATCAGGGGATGGGACCCGAGGACCATGACGACCGGGCAGGGCTCGTTTCGGTCGAACCACTTCTGGCGGTGGATGCGGCCATGCTTGCCTGGCGAGATGTAGTAGCCGACCTGCTTGGCGTTGTGCAGCATCACGCGGTAGGTTCCGCAGTTCACCCAGCCGTCGTCGGGATCGCGCGTGACGTCGAAGGAGCCGGTCCCGATGTATCGGCCACCATCATTTGGGTGCCATTTGGGCGCGGGGAACTTGGTCAAGTCCACGTCGTCCCCGCGCATGATGTTTTCCATGACGGGACCGTCGCTGACCTCGACGTGGGCGAGCGGCTGGAACGCGTGGAGCCGCTGGCGCCAGTGCTCTTGCTGCACCGACGTCGGTACGTCGTGGGGGACGCCAACCGAGAAGGCGATCCGGGGATGGGTGTTGAACGGGTTCACCAGGACGCGATAGCCCGGCTGATAGCCAGGGATGTTGTCGAACAGCACCGCTGGAGACCCCGCCGTATGGTGAAGGACGTCGGTGGCCTGTCCGATGTCCTCTTCGGTATTGGCGCCGTTCACGAACTTGAGCTGGCCCATGGCGTCCACGTGCTTCAACCAGTCACGAAGGTCCGTGTATGCGAGGCGGCCGCCGGTGGATGTCCGCGTAGGGGTTTCGATAGCCATCTTCGTTTCTCCTCTCTCCTGCTGGAGCCCGGCCGCCCAACGCGGGACGAGCCGCCATCGGACCCGCGGTCACGGACGGGGCGGGCGCGGGGCCCGGCCTCCATGACCGCGCTCAGTCGGTGGCTCGGTCAGCGCCTACGGTCAGCTGGCCATTCCACCGCTGGAATAGCCCCTTCTCGATCCCAAATTGATCGAGCACCTTCTGGACCGTGTGGTTCACAATGTCGTCCACTGTCTTCGGAAGGTGATAAAAGGAAGGAACCGGGGGCAAGATAACACCGCCGGCATCCGTGACGTCGAGCATAAGCTTCAAATGGCCGCGGTGAAGCGGCGTCTCGCGGACGACCATCACCAGCTTCCGGCGCTCCTTCAGCGCGACGTCCGCGGCGCGCGAGAGCAAGTTGTCGTTGTACGAGTTGGCGACCGACGAGAGCGTCTTGATCGAGCATGGCGCGATGACCATCCCATCGGTCGGGAATGATCCGCTCGAGATGGCCGCGCCCACGTCGCGATAGTCGTAGACGACCGTGGCCATGCGGAGTACGTCATTGACCCGCCAGCCGGTCTCAAACTCGATCGTGTGCCTGGCCGGCTCGCTCACCACCACGTGCGTCTCGATGTCCGGCGACCCCTGCAAGACCTCCAGCAAGCGGACCCCGTAGATCGCGCCGGTTGACCCGGAGATACCGACAACCAGCCTCATAGACCGCGATCTCCTTCCGTGGCGGGTCCGGCGCGCGCTCGACGATGTCGCCGTGTGGTGTTGTACCCCAGGAAAAAGACTGACCGCAAACGGCGCGGTGGGGGATCCCTGCGGCCGGAGCCGGTTCCGGTATCATGATCAGTCTGTGCTGTTGCAGCGACTGATTGGAACAAAACTGAGACACAGCCGGAGGTACGCTTCGCGCTACGCGCGGGGTCTCGCTTCCTCGGATCGAAGCATGGGGCACAGGACCGCGAGCGATCTCATCACACGTAGGAAAGGCGTCATGGCAAGAGTTCCCCGTTTCCCATCCCTTCGCGTTGGAGCGGCGCTCGGCCTGCTGCTTCTCATGGGCCTGACTGTGGTCCCCGCGAGTGCCCAGTCGAACTACTATCCATACGGCTACGGGTACGGCAACGGATACTATCCGGGCTCGACCAGCTACAGCGGCTACTACTATCCGAATTCGACCGGCTACAATGGCTACTATTATCCCAGCTACAACAGCGGGTCGTATTACTACCCGTCCTACAACTCCGGCTCCTACTATTACCCCAGCTACAACAGCAGCTCGTATTACTACCCGAATTCCAGCTACTGTCCGTCTTATAGCAGCAGCAGCTCGTACTACGCGGGATACAACCAGTACTGTTCGTCGTCCGCCTACTACTACCCGAACAATTCGTACTATTACCCCTCGACGAGCGGCTACTATAATTATGGCTACTACCCCGGTTCGTACAACTACGGGACTAGCAGCTACTATTACCCGGGAACGAATTACTCGAGCATCTACGGCGCCTATTACGGAACGGGCTATGGCGCTTACAACTACGGCTATCCTGGCAGCTATGGCTCCTACAACTACGGTTACTATCCGGGCACGTACGGGAGCAACTATGGCGGCTACGGCTACGGATACGGGTACTATCCGTACAGCTATTAGGCCGGGCGCGCCGCGGCGCGTCTATCCGCCAGACGACACCGAGAGGCCCGAGCAAGTCGCTCGGGCCTCTCGCCAACTGGCGGCCTCATTGGTCGATGAAGTGTCTGCGCGACCGTTCGTCAGATGAGCTCGTGCAGCTCGCGCTTCCGGCCCCCGAGGCGCTCGGCCCCGTTCTTGCGCACCACGACGGATTCGCCCCAGTGGCCGTAGTCCGGCTTCCCATCCACCTGGGCGCTGGGTTTGATGATGAAGCAGCAGCCCTCCTTCACCTCTAGGGCGCGCATCTCCGGCGTGATTCGGGTCGTGACGAGCGGCCCGTCGTCGCCCAAGCCGCGGCCGTGCATCGTGAGAGACGCCTTGCCGCGGCCATTCATGCCCGTCACCTCGCCCGCCTCGATCAGCTCGCCGACCGTGACCCCCGGCTTCAGGGCCGCGAAAACGCGATCGAACGACTCCCACGCCAGCTTGATGCCGTCGCGAAGATCCTGATGCGCGGGCCCGATGGAGAAGGTCTCGTCGAGCTGCGCGATGTAGCCGCCCCAGCGGCCCTCGATCTCGATAGCGAGAACATCGCCGGTCTGCAGCTTCCGAAATGATGGCTGCTCCAGGCGGTGGTAGGTATTGCCGAGGGGACCGCTGATCCAGCCGAACATCGGCTGGAAGCTGCCGCCGGCGTCGGCGTTCGCGAAGTTCATCCACGCGAACACGCGCCGCTCGGGTACGCCCGCGCGCGCGTGCTCGCGCACCGCGTCGATGGTCTTCTCCGCGACCACCGCCCCCTTGCGGATGAAGTCGATCTCTTCCTCGCTCTTCTGATATCGGGCCTCGCCGATGATGTCCGTGGCGGAGACGATGCGCGCGTTGGGATATGCTTGCTTGATGATCTCGACCGACTGCCAGTTGGCCTCGCCCTCTATCGCACGCACGTGGGCCAAGAGCGAGGACGTGAGCGCGGCGACTCCGATGGTGCCCCGCTCGTTGAACCCCATCTCCTTGAGGCGGTGCACCACGGTGCTACCGCCGCTCCCACGAGGGGCAGCTCGCAGGTCGCTGAACCAATTTGACGATGGCCATACCCCGCCCCGGCTGTGCCACGCCGTGAGCTCCCCTTCGATGGGGAAGACGACGGTCGTCTCGTCTGAGTTCTCGCCGAGCTGGGTCAAGTAGCGGGCGGATGCCTGGCCGCGATCGTGGCTATTCGTGCACGGGAGGCAGACGACGACGTCGATGCCGTCTCTGGCCATCAGCTCGCGCACCCGGCGCCAGCGTAGATCGCGCTCCTCCGTCGAGAACACCGCATTGCTCCAGTCGTGGGTCCACTGCTCTGGCATCAAGCGCCCTCCAGCGAATTTGAGCGATGGGCCTATCGATAGCTCGTGTTGGGATCCTCGGATGGGAACCAGCCGCCGAGCCGATGGTACGCCTTCAGATAGGAGACCTGGCCCATGTTCGTCATCGCGTTCTCGAGGAGGCTCATGAGTCGGACTGCGACCGTGGGCAGTGGCGTGTATTGCGGCTCGTTCAGCTCGCGATCGAGCCCGCCCGGCGGCAGGTCCTCGATGTACGCCTTCGTCAACGCGGCGGCTGCGCTCTCGTATTCGAGGATCAGCTCTTTCGACGCATTGAAGGCTCGCACCTGCGCCCTCGTGTGGGCCAAGTTCCGCCCGAAGTCAAAAGGCTCGGGCGGCATGCCAAAGCGCGCGTGCCAGCCATCGCCGATCCAGAGCTGGTCGCGCCCGCTCAGGCGCGACACATTGCTGTCCATGACCCGCGTGAACCGCCAGACGAGCCAGCCCATAGGCGGATGCGGCTCCTTGCGTAGCTCGTCCGGCGTTACGTCAGCCAGGACTCGATGGACCGACTCGTGAACACGCGTGAAACCGTCGAGCAGAACGGCCTTGTCTCCCACGGAACTCACCTCTCGCAGTGCTCGGCGCGCCCGTCAGCGCCCGGCTACGGAATCAGCAGGACCTTCCCCATGGTCTCGCGGCTCGTGAGCGCCCGGTGCGCCTCCCCGGCCTCGGCCAGCGGCAGCGATCGATCGATCCGGATCTGGAGCTTCCCGCCGGCGATCCAGTCGAGAACTTCCCCGGCCCGCCACCGCAGCTCCTCGTCCTCCGCGATGTAGTGGGTGAGGGTGGGCCGCGTGAGCCAGAGCGAGCCCTTCGCATTCAGCAGCTGGGGATCGAACGGCGGAACGGCGCCGCTCGACTGACCGAAGAGCACCAACGACCCACGCACGCGCACACAATTCAGGCTCTTGTCGAAGGTGTCCTTGCCGACGGAGTCGTACACGATGGCGGCGCCGGCCCCGTTGGTCAGCCGTTTCGTCTCTGCCTCGAAGTCCTGTCGCGTGTAGAAGATGATCTCGTCGGCGCCCGCCTCGCGCGCCACGCGCGCCTTCGCCTCGGTCGAGACGGTGCCGATGACGCGCACGTTGCGCATCTTCAGCATCTGGCACAGGAGCGCTCCAACGCCTCCGGCCGCGGCGTGGACGAGGCACGTGTCCCCCGGCCCCAGGGCACCCATCGAATAGGCGAGGTAGTGGGCGGTGGTCCCCTGAAGCATTGCCGCCGCCCCGCGCGGCGCATCTACGCCATCTGGAAGGTGGACCAGCCGATGCGACGGCACCGCGATGTGCGTGGCATATGATCCGGGGATCAGGCACCAGGCGACGCGGTCGCCCACGGCAACCGCCGATACTCCGTCCCCAACCGCTTCCACGGTTCCCGCGCCTTCGGATCCCACGCCGCTCGGGAGCGCCGATTTGTAGGCGCCGCTGCGTTGATACGTGTCGATGAAATTGACGCCGGCCGCCTGCACGCGAACGAGCGCCTCACCGCGCTTGGGCTCTGGCGTGGGCAGCTCCTCCAGCTTCATGACCTCGGGCCCGCCCGTCTCGTAGATCCGAACCGCCTTCACTGAACCCTCCGTCCATCCGTTGCGAACGCTCGGAACACATGGATTCTATCCAGGTCTGCCGCGGCTCCGGCCAGGCATGAGCGCTGCCGAGTCCGCGTTTCAGATCGTTTATGCGACGCGTCTGGGCTCAAGACGCTCGATCTGGTAAACCGGACAGTGTCACCGCCTACGCGCCGGTGACTGATCTTCTCCCTCCCTCGAACCTGGAATCCGAAGGCGTCTGCAATGATCGATCGCCAGGCAGAGAAGATCGCCAGACTCTCCTGTGTCTCACCCGGAGGACCCCCATGCAAGACCGCAGAACGCGACAATCCCGCGGGCCGAATATGTCCGTGAGGGCCTTGATCCGCTTGGCGCATCGCATTCGGGAGTGGACGGCGGGCCACGGCCATCGGCTCATGCAGCGACACGACTGGGCCGCGATCGTCCACGATGTCCATAAGTCCGAGGCGGTCGCGGTAGCAGGCGTGACGCCGCGCGCCTACGCCTTCGGCTGGGATCAGCGCCCCCACGCGAAGTGGCTCGTGCCCGCGACAGCCCCTGCCCCGGACGCTCGAGAAGATGGGCCGAATAACAGCGACCCGGGGATCCCGTGTGTGATGCGCGGCGGGCGGGAAAACGCGAGTGGTGGCGTCGGCCCCGACCAATCGCGCGCCGCTGCTCTCAAGTACGCCGCCGCATAGGACGCGCTTCACGCCGATTCCCACGACAGGGCTCAGACCTCGCGCGAGGCCCGGGAAGACGTCGGGGAACGATGCAGCGAAGCGCCAATTGCGATCTCCAGCTGCCTCGTCGACCCGATCTGACAGCCAGTCGCCACGTTGATACCATTAGCGCAAGCAACAGACGGGGAGGACCATCGATGGCGACCATTGCGAGGCTAAGTCACGTTGGGTTCAACGTTCCCCGCGAGCTTTTCGAGAAGGAATGCGAGTTCTGGGAGCACGTGATCGGTCTTCAATACACGCACGGAACGCCGGGGGTTAACGCCTTCTTCACCGCCGATCCGCTTCGCGACCATGAGTTCATTCTCTATGCCGTGGACGGGCCAGTACCGGGCAAAGAGGATCCCGGCTGCATGCTCAATCACGTCGGCTTCGACGTCGCGACGAACGCGGAGGTCGACGAGTTCACGACCCGGCTCCGTGCTCATGGGTTCCACGTCGACGAGCCCGAACGCGGGCGGCGCCAGAACAAGGTTACGAGCCCCGCGGGGATCCACTTCGAGATGAATACTCCGCCCTATCTGGACCCAGCGGTCGTCCGTGACTGAGGTCAGGGCCCGGCCCTCGAGCAGGACGCCGAAGAACGGGCGCAAACCGTTCGTGCTGAGCCCTTCGGCTTCGCTCAGGGCAGGCCAGTGGAAGCACGCCCCGCCCTTCGACGGACTCAGGGCAAGCCGTTTTTCCGCATCCTGCTAGGAGCGGGCTCGCTCCGGCGTTCGCGACTGATTGAAGGCGTGGGACTTGGCCATGAGATCGGCGTTGGTGTAGCTCTGGCGAACGTCCGCACCGTCGATCTTGCCGGAGGCCCAGAATCCGTCGGCGGTCTCAACGATCGTGACGCTCTCGATGCCGATGACATCGAGCTCGCGGCCGAGGGTGCGAAGCGCCTCAGACAAGTTGAAGCGGGGGTTTCCGCCCTCGAGCCCCCGAAACATCTTGGCCCACGTGCGCAACGCGTCCAGCTCCCACGCGCGATACTGGCGTTCTTCGCGCGATCCGCGCCGCCCGCGCCACGACACTTCGACCAGCTCTCCCTGGTCCACAATAATGATCTCGGACGCGCGGGCGGATTCGAGGAACCGGCCCATGGCGCGCAGCGTCTCCGCGTACTGACCCGTGGAAATCATTGCCTTCTCCGACCGGACCTCGATGCGACCTCTTTGTTCAACCGCGCCCGCCGCGGCCCCGGATGCTGCCGTAGCTGGCGTTGATAATAAACCAGCGCGCCATTGTACCGCTGCTCGATTGTGCCGAAGAGAAGCGTTTCCACCGCAGAACAGTACGGAAGTACCCGGATTTCCGACCATGCGATGCATCCGATCGAAGACCGGCGCCTCAATCGGGCTTGCTGGCTGCGAATACGCATGCTGGCATGGGCAGCTCGATCGCGCCGCTCGGTCTCCGAAAACGCGCGGCTGCAGCGGTCACCGCGTCCTGAATCGCTCGCTGGGCGGCGTCCGTTTGCGCGATGATCTGGCCGCGCGTCCGTGCCGTTCCGTCCCGCATGATGAGGAAGAGCTGCTCGGGCGATGAGAGCCGCCAAGCCTGGGGCACGAGGCGAAACGTCGGGTCCACGAAACCCGCTGTCTCCAGCGAGCGGCGCGCTTCGTCAGGATCGCTGAACCGAAAGAACGGCGGCCCTGGAGGGATGGCTGCTTCCCCCTGACCGAATTCGGCCAGCGCCTTCAGCACGATCTGGAACGCGACGGCCTGGTTCGGTTCGGCCCAGACCGAGCACGCAATGCGTCCGCCGGGACGGAGGACACGCCAGGCCTCTCGGAGGGCCGCATCTGGGTCGCCGAGATGGAGCAAGCCATAGAGACACCCGAGCGCGTCGATCGTCCCGGACGCCAGCGGTAGGTTGTGCGCGTCCCCGGCGATCAATCGAGCCGCAGAGCGTCTGGCCGTCGCCGTCCGCAGCATCGAGGTCGAGACGTCGACGCCGATCGTCATCGCGCCTCGATCCGACGCCGCCTCGGAGAGCCACCCCGGCCCACAGGAGACGTCCAGCATGCGCGTCCCGGGGCCAACGTCGAGGGCGTCCAGTATCGGTCCGATCGTCTGCTGCGTGAGGGGGCCAAAGCCGTCGACGTAGGCGTCGACGACCGACTCCCAGGCATGCCGCTCGTAGGCGTTAAAGCCTCTAACGTCAAGGTCGGCGATTCGCGATCCTCCCGGCCGCGCGGCTCGGCGGCCAGGGTCAATGGTACGGCACGGTGGGCTCGCCCCGACGCGGTCCACGACCTGAGGCCCCTGGCACCAGGCTTCGCGCGGAAGCAGAGACCCGATCGCAGCGTCGGAGCTGCGCCGTGTCAGGGCCGTTACAGGATCTCTCCGGGCTCAGGATCCGCCGTACATCCGGCGTCGGGCCTTGTATGCTGGTCGGGACAAGGCTGCACGGGCAGCCCCATAGGGGGGTGCCCGCGGCATTCAGCGCCTCGTCGCGACGTCCAGAGAGATGGCGCCATGCGCGGGAGCGCGATCTGTGGCAGGTTTGCCCTTCCCCCTGGGAGCGGGATGACGAGAGAACGAACATCCGCTGGCTAGCGGTCGCAGGTGAGTGTGGAACTGATCGTTGCCGTCCTCGTTGTCTTGGTCGTCGTTGTCCTCTTCACCGCGATGCGAAACCGCCAGATGCGGCAGCTTCGTGCGCTGAATGCGGAGCTGGATTCGCGGGTGCTCGCTCTTACCGAGGACTTCCAGGCGCAGCTTGGCGCGGTCCGTGCCCGCGAGAGCCTTCTGGATCTCGCGCCCGACGGGATCCTCGTGCGCGGCTTCGTGTCGAAGGCCATCCTCTTCTGGAATCACGGCGCGGAGCTGATGTATGGGTGGAGCAAAGAGGAGGCTGATGGCCGAAACCCGCACGAGCTTCTCAAGACGGAGTTCCCGCGTCCGCTCGACGACATCCTTGCCGACCTCGTTCGCGACGACCACTGGGAGGGTGAGCTGCGCCACACACGCAAGGATGGGTCGCGGGTCTGGGTGTACAGCCGGTGGACGCTGCAGCGCGATGAATCTGGCGCGCCGAAAGCGTTTCTCGAGATCAACACGGATATCGGCTCTCAAAAGCGGGCGGAGCAAGAGCGCGCCGCGCGCGAGGCGGCGGAGGCTGTTGCCCGACGGACCGCGCTTCTCGCCGACTCGTCCCGCGTCTTTGGCGAGGCGCGCCTCGACGCGCAGTCCGTCGTCGACGCCGTGGCGACCTGGATCACTGATGCGATAGGTGACGGCGCGGTCATCCGGCTCGTCTCCGACGACGGCCAGTCGCTCTCGGCGGTAGCAGTCCGCCACCGCGATCCGGAGCCCGAGGCCTATTTCCGTCGGCTCAATGAGGAGCAGGTTCACACCCCCGAGGACCTGCCATTCCGGGACGTCCTGCGCACTGGCCGGGCGACGCGCATCGAAGAGGTGGATTGGGATTCATTTCGGGCGCAACTCCTGCCACAGCATCGGGCATACGTGGACCGCTTCCGCGCGTACAGTCTGCTGGCCCTTCCCCTCCGCGCCCGTGGGCGCGTGATCGGCATCATGGTGCTTCGGCGAGACTCCCCCGGGCGTCCATACACGAAGGACGACGAGGCGCTCCTGCAGAACGTTGCCGATCGAGCTGCTCTTGCCATCGAGAACGCGAACCTCTATCAGGAGGCCATTCGTGCCCTCGGAGTTCGCGACGAATTCCTCGCCGTGGCCGCCCACGAGCTGAAGACGCCTCTTACGGCGCTGCGCCTCGCTTCCGATATGTTGCTCCGGGTGACCGGCGGTCGCGGCCTCGACGGGGTCCAGGCTCGCCGCCTCGCCGAGCGAATTCATGATCGAAGCGTCAAGCTGTCGGACCTCGTGAACGAGCTGCTGTCCGTTTCACGAATCGAGTCAGGCGCGCTGAGTCTTAGCCGCGAGCGCACCGACATCGTTGCGCTGGTGCGCTCCGTGCTGGAGGGCCTGCCGGACCGGGAACGGCACCCGATTCGGTTAAGCGCGCCGGACCAGGCCGACGCCTGGGTGGATCCCATGCGGGTGGAGCAGGTGATTCTCAACCTCGTCACCAATGCGCAAAAGTTCAGTCCGGCGGGATCGCCCATCGAGATCGAGATCGCCTCGGCGCCCGGGGAAACGGTCTGCGTGTCGGTGCGCGACCATGGGATTGGCGTTCCCGAGGAGCATCGCGGCCACATTTTTGAACGCTTCTTTCAGGCGAAGACGCAGGGCCACGTGGAGGGCATGGGGCTCGGCCTGTACATCAGCCGGGAGATCGTGAAGCAGCATGGGGGGACGCTGAGGGCAGAGTTTCCACCGGATGGGGGTCTGCGAATCGTCGCGACGTTCCCGTCCCAGCCGACCGATGAAGCCGACGGGAGCGTGGTGATTGACGGAGAGCCTTCGAAGCAGCCCGCATGAGAAGAGTCGACCCGGGGATTCTCGTGGCGCGTGCTCCGTCCTCGTTGTCGACGACGATCGAAGCATTCTCGACACCGTCTCACAGGCGCTAGACCTTTCCGGATTTCGGGTGGCAACGGCGGCGGACGGCGCGGAAGCGCTCGACGCCGTGGCGGACTTCCAGCCAGACGTGGTGTTGCTCGACATGTGGATGCCGGTGATGGACGGATGGGAGTTCGTTCGGCGCCTGGACCGAGGGGGCGAAGCGCCCAAGATCGTCCTGATGTCAGCGACGACGGATCTCGGTCGCTGGGCGGCCGAGATCCAGGCGGACGGCTTTCTCGCAAAGCCTTTCGGGATCGATCACCTTCTGGTGCTCGTCGAAAATGCGTGCCAGCAGGCCAAGGCCGAGCGCGGGACAAGCGGGCGGGAGGGCAAGGCTCGATTTCGTTAGCCGCGCGCGGAGTAGCGAGGACCCTGTTGCCAGCCGTGACGCATCGCCCGTCGGCTGGCGCTCAGCGAGAGGAGGTCGCTCTTATGGTAGAGCTGACGGAAGTATCGACCTCCCGCCACGCCCGAGACGCGAAATCCCTCAGGCTCCTCGGTAATCGTCGACACGTCCACCTGGGCGCGGTCGAGCTCCTGTCCGAGGGTGCGCAGTAGCTCCGCGAGTGACCCGCCCGGGTTCCGCGTAAAGATCCCCTTCCGCATCGCCCGGGCGTCTGCCCGGAGCGTTTCGAGATCGATCTCCTGCAGCGCACGCTGTTCCGCGGTGCCCCCGCGCCGCTGCCACGTCACCGAGACGAACACGTCGTGGTTGGTGATCTCGATCGCCTGCGCTTGCTCCTGATCGAGCAAGCGGCCCAACGCGCGAAGGACGTCGGCCTGGTCTCCAACAGTCGGCAAACCGTCTCCACATGGTCGATGCCGGGGCTTCTATGCCTCGCGATTGATGAGTACGCGCCGGTACTGCGGGTGGTGCATGTCGCGCACCTCGTGCTCCAGCTCGTGGAGGAGCAGCCCGCTCGCGGGGTCGACGATGGCCTGGAATCGAAACTGGTGGTTGCGGATCTCTTCGGTCAGGAGGCCGCGCTCCCGAAAGAACCGGTATGGCGACGAGAAGTTGGCGACGTAGACGGCGATGTGGTACCCGTCATACGCGCGGAGCTCTCCTGCGTGCTCGCGGAACACGATCCGCTGTTCGGTTCCCATTCGGACGTGCGCCGCCGGCCCCTCGCCATCGTCCGATGCGCGCGCTGGCGTCGCGAAGACTTGCTCGTAGAACCGCGCGATTCCGTCCGCCGCGCCGGGTTTCACGAGGAACTCGATGTACGGGATGCCGAGCCGCATCTCTCCAAAGCGCGGTGATGGCTCGTAGGCGCGGATCTGGTTGCCCCACGGGCACGTAATTTGGACGTGGTCCGCGGTCCGCTCCCAGTGCAGCTTCGTGTGAGCGAGCCTCGGTTGGACGGTCGTCAGCCTTCGTTCCAGCGCGTCGAGGCTCGGTATCACGAGACCGATATGCCCGGCGACGACCTGCGCCTCGCGCGTGGGCAGATGAAATTGGTGGCTCCCCACGTTGACGTGCATGTTGTCGATGCTGACGGCACCGAACGGGTCGCGCGTGAGGCCGAGGCCGACGATATAGAAGAGCGTAGCCTCGAGCTGGTTCGGAACCGTGACGTTCAGATGCTCCATGAGCAGAATATTGCCGACGTCGAGCTGGGTGACCTCCTCTGTCGCTGCCGCCATGGCTGCCCCTCCTCCGTGGCCTCTTGGCCGAGGATAGCAAGGCGCTTGGTTCGGGGTCAATTCACGCGTCCGGTCGGTTTAAGTTTTGAGGCAACACGTTCCCGGTGCGAGAGTCGTAGTCGAGGCAGTCCGATGCTGGTCCGGCGGCGCGATTCGCCGCTTCGAGAGCGGACCCGACGTCCGCCCAGGCGGCCGTTAGCCGGGCTTCGTCCGGGGTGCCCGTCACGCCCCGGCCGACGTCGATGTCGGGGTCGGCGTCCGGACCGGGCGCTGGCGTCCCCCATGGAACAAGTCCGGACACGCCTGCCGCGCGGAACAGCTCGAGCGCGCTCCACTCATGCTCGTGCGGGACGCCGTCGATGTCGACCCACGGCGCGGGCACCCCGGATCGAACCGCGGTGGCGCGATCGCCACTGAAGAGCTGCTGTGAATCGCCACGGATCTCGCGCGTGTACCCAAACTCCGTGATGACCGAGGTCACCCCCGCGCGGCGAAACATCATCGCGTCGTCGACGGGAAAGGGATTGGCGTCGTATTCGGTCAGCCCCCACACGTTCCAGCAATAGGTCCCGCAGGCGTCGAGCGCTTGTTGCACCAGGTTCTGGTACGTGGGAAGGAGGTCCGGCGACGGTGGCCCGCCGGGCCGGTAGTTCCAGTCGACCAGCTCGGCCATGTACTGAGCGCCCATGAAGATCGCGTGATTCGTATCGATGGCGCGGATCGTGTCGACCATGTCCTTGGTGAACTCGAGGTACCAGCCATACGCCTCGGCAGCGCTGATGCCGTTGCGGGGGCTATTCCGCGCCTTCAGCTCGTTTCCCAGTTGCCAGCCAATCAGGACCGGGCTCTGCGCGAAGGCGCTGACGATCTCCTGCACCCACGGCTTATAGAACACTTCGTAGTTTGGCAGGCTGCGCGCGACGCCATACCCGTGCTCCTGATCGAAGTCGAACGCGCGCACGCCGGCCCGGTACCAGGGCGCGGGGAGGACCGGCACGTCGCGAAAATTGGGGTGGTCGTAGGCGTGGCCGTCGCCGGGAACGCCGATGGGGTAGTAATCGGTCAGCACGATCATAACGTAGAGCGCCTCCTCCGGCGGGACCGTCGCATCGTAGGCCTGGACCGTGTCGACGACCGCGCGGAGCGCGGCGATGGCGGCGCTCGCGGTCGCCGGCGACCGGTCCGCGGCGAGGCCGTGGCCCGTGGCAAAGACGCGGATCCAGCGCATGCGGGTGGCGCGCGCCCAGGCCAGCGTCTCGGAAATGCCACGTCGGAATGGGAGATTAGGGACGTTACTTCCGATGGAGACGAGGGGGACGCACGCCGGATCGTAGAGGCGGCCGCCGACGACAGAGACGAACCCGGGACTGCGCCAGTCGTGCGACCGAGGAGGCGGCGCCTGCTGAGGGGCCTCGCCCTCCTCCTGGCCGCGCGCGGGGCTTCCCATCATGACGACGAGCAGCGCGAAGGTACACGCGATGGCTGCGCCCCGAGGGCTTGTCACCTCAGATTCGATACGACACCCGCACCGTCGCGTGGACCGTCATCTCGCCGGCCTCCACGGGCGTGGAGGGCTGCGCGGCCATCGGGGCCGCGCCAAACGCCGCGTAGGTTCGGGGGATCGGAACCGTCGTCGACTGCTCCGTGACGGAGAGCAGCTCGCCGAGGCGCACGCCTTCGGCCACCGCGATGGCCTCCGCCTTGGCGCGGGCATTCTGCGTCGCGAGCGTCAGCGCTTGCCGTCGCCACGCGTCGGTATCCGAAAGACCGAATGAGATGCCGCCGATGACGTTCGCGCCATTATTGATCGCCGAGTCCAGCACCGAGCTGGCCATGCTCAGGTCTCGAACGATGATCGACACGTTGTTGCTGGCGCGATAGGCCTGAATCTGGGGCGGCGTGTCATCATTCGGGCCGCGCTGTCGATAGACGGGCTGAAGCGAGAGTCCGGTCGTCTGAATGTCGCGGCTCTCGATGCCGAGCGCCTTCGCGCCCGCGATGACGGCCGCGAGCTGCTGGCTCACAGTGCCCATCGCCTCGTCGGCCGTGGAGGCCACGGAGGTCACGCCCACGGTTACCGTTGCCATGTCCGGCTCGGCGTGCACATCGGCCTCGCCGGTCACGGTGATGGTGTGATCGGTACTGTTCTCCGATTGCGCCCATGCGGGCCGAAATGGCGCCAGGGCCAGGACAATTGTGGCGCAGAAGGCCATCCACCGTACCCGTGCGAGCATGAATTCCCCCTTTCTTGCACTGACGGCTTTTTATCAGGGCCGGACCGCTATGACAAACCAGAGCGATCCTTCGCTCGCTCGGCGAGCCGATCGGCGGCGAGCTGGACGGCGGACACGATGTTCTGATAGCCCGTGCAGCGGCAGAGATTGCCGCTGATCCCCTCGCGGATCTCCCGTTCTGAGGGATGCGGATTTTCGCGGAGGAGCGCCTCGACTGTGAGCACCATTCCAGGGGTGCAGAATCCACACTGAAGGCCGTGCGCTTCCCAGAATGCCTGCTGAATCGGGTGGAGCGAGCCGTCGCTCGCGGCGAGCCCCTCGACGGTTTGAACGCGGGAGCCATCCGCCTGAACGGCGAAAATGAGGCATGACCGGACGGGCTCGTCGTCCAGCAGCACCGTGCAGGCTCCGCAGACCCCGTGCTCGCAGCCCGCGTGGGTGCCGGTGAGGCCGAGCTCATCGCGGATGAAGTCCACGAGCAGCGTCCTCGGCTCGACCTCGCGCACCCAATCCCGTCCGTTTACCGCCATGCGCACCCGCGTCATGTCTCTCGCGCTCGCTGTGCGGCCTGGAGGAGAGCGCGTCGCGCGATGACGCTGGCGACCCGACGCCGATAGCCCGCGCTCGCGTGCACGTCGTCCGCTGGATCGAGATCCTCCGTCGCCAGCTCGCTCGCCTCGCGCAAGAGCCGCTCGTCGGGCGCGCGCCCCAGGAGCGCCTGCTCGGCCCGCGCCGAACGAATGGGGCGGTCGGCCGCGCCGCAGAACACCAATCGCGCTCGGTCGATCGGGCCCTGCTCCTCCAGGGTGACGAGTGCGGCCACGCCGACGATAGCGAAGTCACCGTGCCGCCGGCTGACCTCCTGGAAGGCCATGCCCGTCCGGGGCGGGACGTCGGGCACGTGAATCTCGGTGAGGAGCTCCGTCGGTTCGAGCTGTGTCGTAAAGGGTCCAAGGAAGAAATCGGTCGCCGCGACGGCGCGCGTGCCCGTCGCGCTCCGCACGGTGAATTCGGCGTCGAGCGCCATCATCACGGCCGGCAGCTCCGCCGCGGGGTCCGCGTGGGCGAGACTCCCACCGATGGTGCCGCGGTTCCGAATCTGGACGTGGCCGACCAGCCCCAGCGCCTCCGTCAGCAGCGGCCAGCGCGCTCCCACGTCCCTTGCACGCTCCACCTGGCGCTGGCGCGTCATCGCCCCGATCCGTAGCTCGCCGTCGACACGCGTGACGCGGAGATCCTCGATCCGGTTCAGGTCGACGAGATGCGCCGGACGAGCGAGGCGAAAGTTCATGAGGGGCACGAGGCTCTGGCCGCCGGCTAAGACCTTCGCCTCATCGCCGAGCTCGGCGAGCAGCCGCACCGCCTGGTCGACGGACCGGGGGGCATGGTAGGCGAACTTCGCGGGCTTCATGGCCGGCTCGCGCTCCGCGTCGTCGGTATACTGGGGCGACGCGCGTCATTGTCGGCTCGCGCCGTTCTCCATGTCAACGGGCAGGCGAGATTGGGATGACCCACGAGACATCCGGCGCCGGCTACATTGGCCAGAGCGTCCGCCGTCGGGAGGACCCGCGCCTCTTGCGCGGCGAAGGGCTCTTCGTCGCTGACGTCCGCCTTCCCGGGATGGTCCACGCGGCGTTTCTGCGCAGCCCATTCGCGCACGCGCGCGTCGTTCGGGTCGACACGAGCCGTGCCCGGGCGATGCCCGGCGTTCTGGCCGCGATCAGCTTCGCGGACCTGGGGTCCGTCCCCAAGCTCCCGATGCTGGTTCCCCACCGGGCGCTGCGCACGCAGATGCCGTACCCGCTGGCGCGGGACCGCGTCTTCTACGTCGGCGAAGCGGTGGCGGCAGTCGTGGCCGAGAGCGCGTACCTCGCCGAGGATGCGCTCGAGCTCATCGACGTCGACTACGAGGAGCTGCCCGTCGTGGCGAACGCCCGGGCCGCGTTGGCGCCTGACGCTCCGGTCCTCCACGAAGACATGACCGATAACGTGGCGGCCGTCATCTCCCAGACCGTCGGCGACCCGGACGCGGCATTCGCCCGCGCGGACCTGGTGCTGCGCCACGACTTTCGGTTCGGCCGGCTGAGCGGCCAGCCGATGGAGACGCGAGGCGTGGTGGCGGTCCACGAGCGGACGAAGCTGGGCGAGACCTTCACCGTTTGGAACTCGACCCAGTCACCCCACACGGCCCGGCGCATCCTCGCCGACACCCTGGGCCTGCCGCACCACGCCGTGCGCATGATTGCACCGGACGTGGGCGGGGGGTTCGGTGTGAAGAACCGCTTCTATCCGGAGGAGTTCGTTGTGCCGTTCCTGGCGCGGCTGGTAGATCGTCCCGTTCGCTGGGTCGAGGACCGGCGTGAGGACCTATTGACCACGTTCCAGGAGCGGGAGCAGACCCACGAGATGGAGATCGCGGCGAGCAGCGACGGCGCGATCCTGGGCATCCGCGACCGCTACGTCGTCGACATCGGCGCCTACTCCCCCTTCGGCATCGTCGTGCCGTTCAATGCGTCGACGACGCTGCCCGGCCCATACCGTCTTCCCAATTACTTCACCGAGATGCGCGCCGTGTACACGAACAAGGCGCCGATGGCGCCATACCGCGCGGCAGGGCGCCCGCCGGGCGTCTACGCGATGGAGCACGCCATCGACCGCGTGGCTCGCGCGCTCGGGCTCGACCCCGCCGAGGTCCGCTCCCGGAATTTCATCCAGCCGGATGCGTTTCCGCACCGACTCGGGCTGATGGACCGAGATGGAACCGAGATCACGTACGACAGCGGCAACTACCCGCGCTGTTTACGGGACGCGCTGGCGCTCATCGACATCGACGCCTTCCGGAAGGAGCAGGCCGAAGCGCGGTCGGACGGGCGCTATCTCGGAATCGGCATCGGCTGCTACGTGGAGTCGACCGGCCGGGGCCCGTTCGAGGGCGCGACGGTTCGCGTCCAACCCGACGGATCGGTCGTCGTGGTGACCGGCGTGGCGCCGCAGGGCCAATCGCACGAGACGACGCTCGCCCAGATCTGCGCCGATCGCCTTGGCGTCCCGCTGGAGCACATCACCGTGATCACCGGCGACACCGAGGCCATCGGCCTCGGGATCGGCACGTTCGCCAGCCGAAGCGCGGTCGTGGCGGGGAATGCCGTGAGCCTCGCCGCCTCTGAGGTGAAGGAGAAGGCCCTCAAAGTCGCCGCCCAGCTGATGGAAGTCGCGGCCGACGACCTCGAGCTGGCGGACGGCGTCGTTCGCGTGCGTGGGGTGCCCGACCGAACGATGGCGCTGAAGGACGTCGCGCGGGTCGTGACGGCCCCGCCGCCGGCCTTCACGTTCCCGGAGGGGCTCGAGCCGGGCCTGGAGACGACGCGCTACTTTCATCCGACCGCGAACACCTATGCCAGCGGCGTACACGTTGGAATCGTCGAGGTCGACGTCGAGACCGGCCAGGTGGCGCTCAGGCGCTACGCGGTAGTCCACGATTGCGGCAAGGTGATCAATCCGACAGTCGTGGACGGGCAGGTGCGCGGCGGCGTGGCGCAGGGAATCGGGAACGCCCTGTACGAAGAGATGGTCTACGACGACGAAGGCCAGCCCCACACGACGAGCTACATGGACTACGTCATCCCGACGGCGATGGAGGTACCGAACATCGCCGTCGGGCACGTGGAGACCCTCTCACCGCTCAACCCGGAGGGGATCAAAGGGGCAGGCGAAGGGGGGACGATGCCGGTCCCGGCTGTCGTCGCCAACGCCGTCGAGGACGCGCTGAAGCCCCTCGACGTCAACGTCGACCGGATGTCGCTCCGACCGGATCGGCTGTTGGAGCTGATCGACGCCGCCAGAACGCTGAGGGGGTAGACCCGTTGAAGGACGAACGGCCGGCCGTCTCGTGGTTTGACGGGTTTACCACGGACGGGCTGGCGTCGTTCGTCCATCAAAGGTCGGTCCCACGGCCTGTACTTGCCCGAAATCTCTCGGCGGACCGTGCAGCTATTCGGTCGTGGCGGCGAAAGGGAGCCTGAATATGAACCGGGTGCCGTCCTCGCCCGACCGGGCGTAGATTCGGCCCCCGTGCGCCTCGACGATTTGCCGGCAAATGAACAGCCCGAGCCCGTGTCCCGCGATCCCGAGATCCAGCGCTGATTCCCCCCGTCCATATCGCTCGAAGAGTGTTTCCGCATCGCGCTCGCCGAGGCCGATGCCGTGGTCAGTCACCGTCACCTCCGCCCACTGTTCATCTCGGCGAATCTCCACGTCGATCCTTCCGCCCGTTGGCGTGTACTTGATCGCATTTCCAAGAAGATTGACGACGACGGTTTGTACCTTCAGCCGATCCGCCGTGATACGCAGCTCAGGGACCTGGGACTGGACGGAGATCGTGTGGCCGTCGGTTGTGTGCTGCATCCGGCGACTCTGCGCCTGGATCGCGGAGACCAGGTCGAACTCCTCGACGTCAAGGGCAAGGTGATGCTGAGCCTCGATCTGAAGCGACAACATCACGTTGTCCACCATCTTCTGCAGGTTCTGCAGCTCCGTAGCCACCTCTGCGCACGCGTGGCGGACATCGCCGTCGACGTGGTCGATGAGCCCATGGAGATAGGCGTTGGCGATCGTGAGCGGGCCGCGAAAGTCGTGAGAGAGCATGGACATGAGGTTTGATTTGCCCTCGTCCAGTGCCTGGAGGCGGGATACGGCCTCGCGCTCGAGGTCGAGCTGCTTGGCGAGACGGTGGGAGAGCACGCTTAGCTCGATGATGTCACCCAGTTGCGCCGCGACGGCCGAGACATAGTCGATCTCCTCCTCGGTGAACACGTGGGCCTCGACCGTCTGTACGTTCATGACACCCACGAGGCGGTCCCGCCGGACGATCGGGACCGAGAGCATCGAAACGAATCGCTCCTGATCGACGTTGGCGACCCACTTGAACCGGGGTTCGTCGCGCACGTCCGGCACCGCGAGGGGCCGTCGCTCGGCGGCGACCCAGCCAGTGACGCCCTCCCCGAGCCCCAGGCGGAGCTGCCCGATCGCCAACGGAGAAAGTCCGTTCGTCGCTGCGAGGATCAACGCCTTCTCGGCGTCATCCCAGAGATATAGCGAGCACACCTGCGTTCCCGTGGCCGATACGGTCTCCTCGATGATGGAGCGCAGCATCTCTGCATGGTCGAGCCGGGACGAGCTGATCCGGACGATCCGCTCGAGGAAGGTGAGCTCGCGAATGCGGCGTTCGAGTTCGCCGTCCGCACGATTCTGACTGTCTACCATCCGAATTTGACCGCTCAATCCTGACTTGATATCATTTCTTCTATGCCACGGATATTGCTTGTCGACGACGAGCCGCGGATCGCTCGTGCGCTGGAGTTTGCACTGCGCGATGCTGATGTCCAATTGGCGTCCCTCTCCGACGCGAGCCAGATCGATGACGTGCTTGAACAATTGCGGCCCGACGCCATCTTGCTGGACATCGGGCTGGCGTCCGATGATGGGCTTGGCCTCTGCAGTCGGCTAAAGCGGGATGTCCGATTCAGCGAAATTCCCATCGTTCTCCTCAGCGGGCAGACGAATGCAGAGACCAAGGCCGCTGGCTTCTCGGCCGGTGCCGATGACTTCATCGCAAAGCCGTTCGTTCCGACGGAGTTGATCGCGCGCGTACGCGCACAGATCGCGCGTCGGGGCCGAGCCTGAGGGTTGCGAGCTTGGCAGTGGCAAAGATACCGGTGTGGCGCCGTCCGGTGGGAGACTTCCCCAGCCTTCTTCACCTTGGGCCCCCGGTCGTGCATGTCACCGACTCGCTCTCCTCTGTCGTGTCCGCCCTCGCGGGCGATCCGCATGCCCGTGCCGTCTTCGTCGTCGACGACGATGATCGCTTGCTGGGAATCATCCCCGAGCGTCGTCTCGACACAAACCTCGTACGGCTCGTGCTCCCGCAATCGATCTGGCCCTCGATCGGCGACCTTGACGCGAGAACACTGCTCCACGCCGCAAAGGGCGCGCCCCAGACTGCCCACGACCTCATGGTCCCATGCGACGCGACCACGCCTGACGCGTTGCTCCAGGACCTGCTGGTCGGCATGATCCGCAGGGGCGACAGCGCCACCCCACTGATCGACGAGCAGGGTCGACTCCTCGGATACCTGAGTTTGTTCGAGCTGCTGGCAAATCTCCTCCGTCAGTCCGACGCCTGAACGCCGCTCGGCGCCCATTCCATGGCTGGCTCGGCCGACGAGCGCATGAGAACCAGCCTGAGTAGGAGTGGCGTCACGATTGTCGTAACGACGACGATGAGCACCGTCGCGGAGAAGAGCAGCGGCGAGATGACGCGCGCGTGCAGCGCGAGGCTGCTTGTGATGAGCGCAACCTCGCCGCGTGAGATCATCCCGACCCCGACGACTGTGCTCTGATATGCCGTGAGTCCGCAGATTCGGGCGCCAAAGCCACACCCGAGGATCTTGCTCACGATGGCGATGATACTGATCACCATGACGAGTGTGAATACCGGCCCGACCGCCTCCAGGTGAGCGTCCATCCCGGTCTTCACGAGAAATATCGGGACGAAAAAACTGTTGCCGAGAATCTTCACCCGGTCCGTCAGCTCGGGGTACCGATCCTCTCGATTGATCAGCAAGCCGGCCAGGTAGGCGCCGGTGATGGCCGCAATCCCGACCTGGGCGGCCAGGGCGGCGTAGAGGAGCGCCACCGCCATGGCCACCGCCAACGGCGCCTCGCTGCCGCGCATAGCGTGGGCCAATCCGATGAGGCGGCGCGCTACGGCGCTCCCGATGGTGGGCGCGACCGCGAAGAACGCAGCCAGGCTGGCGCCGAGAATTGGTAGCGGCATTTGCCCTCCGCCAGCGCCCGACGCGGCGGCGGCGATGGAAAAGACGACGAGTCCGATCACATCGTCGATCACCGCGGCGCCGAGAATCGTCGCTCCCTCGATCGTCTGCAGACAGTCCAACTCGAGGAGCGTTTGGGCGCTGATGCTAACGGACGTCGCCGTGAGGATCACCCCGAGAAATGCCGCCTCGGTCCCAGACAGGTGAAAGGCAAGACCGGCCGCCCAGCCCGCCACGAGGGGCATGAGGACGCCCAGCGACGCCGACGTAAAGGCGGCTCGCCCCACGGACTTGAGTTGCTGCCAATCTGTCTCCAGCCCGGCGACGAACATGAGCACCAGCACCCCGAGATTCGCGAGGAGGTCGAGCTGCTCTCCGACGCCGTTCCCGAACGGATCGACCGGCAGGAGCACGCTTGCTGAACCGAGCGCGAGGCCAGCCACCAACTGTCCGAGGACTGGTGGCTGGCCCAAGCGGCTCGAGAGATCGGCAGCGGCCTTGGCCGCGAGGAGTATGACGGCCAACTCGACAAGGAACACGAGCTATCCGGCTGCTGTCACCCGCCTACCCTCCAACCGGAACGGCGGCAGGCGCGCCCGCGGTCGCGCCGTTCGATGGCACCGGGTACACTGAGCCAACGCCCGGATAGTCCTGTGGATAGGCGAATGCGCCCATTTCGGGAATGTCCAGGCCGCTCAGCTCCACCTCCGGAGCGACCCGCATTCCGATGATGCTGTCCACGACTTTGAAGAACGCGTAGCTCAGGCCGAAGACGTAGGTGAAACAGGCGACGACACCGATGACCTGGGCCACGAACTGGCCCGGATCGCCATAGAGAAGGCCCGTGACGCTGCCAGGCACTGTGTTCCAGGAGCCGCCGTAGTTGCTGGTCCCATCGGCGAAGAGACCGAGGGAGAGGACACCCCAGGCCCCGCACACCCCGTGCACGGAGATGGCGCCTACCGGGTCGTCGACCTTCGCGACGTTATCAAAGAACCACACGGCCCAGCACACGAGCACGCCTGCGATGAGCCCAATGACGACGGAGAAAACCGGGCTGACAAACCCGCTCGGGGCCGTTATGGCCACGAGACCGGCGAGAATCCCGTTGATCATCATGCCTGCGTCAGGCTTGCCGCGCGTGATCCACATGTAGAGCATCGCAGCGAGCGACGCCGCCGCCCCCGCCAGCATGGTGTTCACCGCGATGAGGCCGATGCGCAAGGCGCCGCTCCCCGAGGCGGCAAGGGTGCTCCCCGGATTGAAGCCGAACCACCCAAACGCGAGGATGAATGTGCCCAGCGCCGCGATCACCACGTTGTGACCGGGGATCGCATTGGGAGATCCGTCTTTGTTGAATTTCCCAATTCTCGGACCGAGGACCATCGCGCCTGCGAGTCCCATCCAGCCGCCAACCGAGTGAACGACGCCTGAGCCGGCGAAGTCGGCATAGCCGTGGCCCAGGCCGAAGTTCGCACCGAGTTGCGAGAGCCATCCGCCGCCCCAGGCCCAGTTTCCAAAAATTGGGTAGGTGAGCGTCGAGCAGAAGAAGCCGAACACGCAGAATGCCGAAAACTTCCATCGCTCGGCCATAGCGCCGGTGGGGATCGTCGCCGCCGTGTCCATGAACACCATCTGGAAGAGGAACATGACCGCAACGGCCACGTCGTAGGTCCCGCCGGCCAGGAAGAACCCATTCGTACCGAACAAGCCGAACGGTTTCCCGAATAGGTTGATGGAGGCCTCACCTGCGGAGTCGAGGGCGGAGCCGCCGCCCATCGTTGCGATGCCCCCCAGACCGCCGAACATGAATGCAAAGCCACAAATGTAGAAGCCGAGCATTCCGAGCCCGTAAATCATGAAGTTCATCATCATGGTGTGGTTTGCGTTCTTGGCCCGGGTAAATCCGGCTTCGACGAGGGCGAAGCCGGCCTGCATGAACATGACAAGGAAGCCGGTTACGAGGGTCCAGACGATGTTGATGGCGACGCGGTTCTGGCCGACCATGTTCGACAGCGCGAACGCCAGTGGCTCGCGATCCTTCGCCTGGTCAATCTCGGAGATCGGATTGCCCTCCTTGTCCTTAGCGGCGGACGACAGGTCGTTTGTAGGTTTGCCGTCCTTCCCGATCCACAGGGGCGCGCCGTCCACCTGTCCGACCACGTCACCTTTGCTCCCAGTCGCCGTGCCGGCGGGGTCGCCCTTCGCGGTCGATGCCATTGAGTTTCCGCATCCGACCAGAATGAGGACCGAAAGCGGGAGTGCGAGGAACAACAGCGCGAGGTGCGCGAGCGCACGGCGTTTGACGATTTCTCTCAACATCGGTTCCCTTCTCCTTACCAAGTCTCTCAATTGCAACCCCGAGCTATCCCGCGAGCCGCGCCTGCCGCAGAACGGCGAACGCCGCAACAAAGCCAGCGATGCCACAAATGACGACGACGGCCTGGATCACCCCCGTGCCATACGCCCAGCCAGCACTCACGAGCGCCAGTCCCAGGACGAGCAAGCCCAGCCCCGACCCCTCAGATGGATTGCTTTCTTTTGCGCCATAGGTCATCGATTCCCTCCTTTGTCTGGCCCGACGCGGTCCGATGAGCCAGGGGTGTCTCTTTTCTGATTTCGGAGATGTCGGCTGAGGACCCGAATCAGCTCCTCGCGATCGCGACCGCTCACGAAGAGGCGAACGGACCCAAAGCGCGATCTGCCGCGCAGGTACACGACGTTGCCGCTGGCCTCCCATCGCTCGAAGTCCGACCACGGACGGAACACCGAGCGGCTCGGGGAGAGGCCCGCTGTGGTGATGCGATACCGGCTCGGGATCATGAGCATGCCGACCACCGCCACGAGCACGAATAGGAAAAGCTGACGGTCAATCCAGCGCTCGCCGATGGCCCCCGACCCGAGCACCAGCACAGCGAGGATGCAGAGCACATTTACCCGCTGCCCCAGGGCCCTGAAGAGCAGCGGCACGCGAATGTCGAGTAGCGGCTTTCCCGCGAGCGGCGCCTGAACGATGGGTATGGATTTCGCTGCCATGATGGCGAGCATCGCGAAGAGCAAGAGGGTCGCGGCTGCGTTGGTCATGTCCTCACTTCAGGCTTTCGCGCGAACCACGCGGCACGCGTCTGATACCCGACAGTAGTCCCCGGAGACACCAGAGGCCGGGCGGCGGCGCACCGGCCGGGCGGTCAAAGCTGGTGCGCGCGTTTTCCTCGGCTCGCCTCAGCAACAATGAGACATACTGGTACGCCTGCCAGCTCGGCGGGCGCAGCAGCGACGCGCGGAAGAGCAGACGTTGCGCGTCGGACGTCAATCCCATTCGCAGATCGATCTCGCCGAGGCGAGTGAGCGCCTCGTAATCGTTCGGGTCCGCGGCAAGCCGCGCCTCAAAATTGTCTTTCGCCAGCACCAGATCGTTCGGGGCGGGCCTCACGTTCCACCACGCCACGGGGTCTGGCGCGCGAACGGATTCGGCGCGCGAGGGGGCCGGCACTGGCTCATCTCGCGCCTGCAAGAGAACGGGCGCACTGTCGCCTAAGCGGGTCACAGCAGTGCCTGATTCGGCTGAGTCAGCGTCTGATGTAGCCATCGGCACCTCCTTGCCACGGAAAACGCGCCCAAATTTACCGTGTGATGGACGCCGATACCATGGTTAGAATGACTCAAGAACGCATGCTTGCTTTAGATCATTCATCTCAAACTACGGCTGAGCGTTCAGCAATCGATCGACGAGGCACAGCCGTAGCCTTCATGTGACAGGCGGGGGTGATGGGAATGGGGTTGAAAGCGAGGCCATTCAAGGACTTAGCTAGTTCTACCAATCGGTAGGCTCGCAATTTATTCATTATGCCGATCAATCTGCGGGCCGGTGTGTGGCATAGTGCGAACCGGCTTCCGTCCGGCTGCAATGTGGCCGGCACATCCCGCTTCGAGGCAGCTTGGTCGCGTGCGTGAGTTTGCGCTCCCCCCGAGGAGCGACCGCCCGTTCTACAGGAGCCTCGCCCGAGCGATCCGAGAGGCGATCGACGCTGGGCGTTTGCAGGCGGGCGACCATCTCCCATCGCAGCAGGAGATCGCGCGGGCCGCACGCGTGAACGTGGCGACGGTGAGTCGCGCCATCAATCTGCTCGTCCGCGAGCATGTGCTGACGAAGCACGCGACGTGGGAGCGAGCGGTCGTCGCCTCCAACCACCTGGCCGCCGACGCGCCGGATGACGGCCAGGTCGCCGGTCCGGGCCGCATCCGCCTGCGCGTGCACGTGAAATCGATCCGCCGTCGCGGCGCCACCGCCGAGGTTACCACGCAAGTCATTGGCGGACAGGAGGTCGTCGTCTCGACGACCGAGGCCTCGATCGGGTGGCTGGAGCTGCGCGATGGGCAGGCCGTCGTCGTCGACATCGCTTCCCCCAGCATCGGCCTCAGCAACCAGTAGCCTCCCGACGTGGCCCACGGGTCGTTCCCAGCCGCGCTGTCTGCTCGATGTCCCCCGAATCCGCAATCTCAGCCGCGCATCGCGCGCGCGGTGATCCTGCGCGGGCGCAAGGGTAGAATGGGTCACCTCGAGAGCAGGAAGGCGTGCATGAATGGATCGATGAAGGCGGCGCGGATCCACGGGTTCTCAGGCGCGGCGGGATCTCACGGGATCGTTCACGTCGACGAAGTCCCGATTCCCGAGGTGAGCGAGGGCGAGGTCCTGGTCCGCGTCCTCCGCGCGGGACTGAACCATGGCGATGTGCACATGCGCGAGGACGCCGTGAGCTACAGTCCGGACGTCCAAACGATCCCGGACCTGCCGATGACCATTGGCCACGACGGGATGGGCGAAGTGGTTGAGGTCGGACCGGACGTCCGAAACGTCCGCGTGGGGGATCGCGTGGTCGTCGTATGCTCGATGACCTGCGGGCACTGTAAGTATTGTCGCACCGAGCGCCAGCACCTCTGCTACTCGAAGAAGACCATGGGGTTTCTGACGAAGTTCGGCCAGTCGAGCCCGCGCCTCCAGCGGTACAAGGATGGACTCTGGGCGGAATACTGCCGTGTCCCGGCCACCAACCTGGCGCGCCTCCACCCGGAGGACGACGTCGACGAGTTCTGCAAGGTGTCCCAGATCAACGTCGGCTATCGCGCCCTCAAACGGGCGCGGCTTCACAGTGGCGAGGTTGTGCTCGTGAACGGGGCGTCCGGTATCACCGGGATCGGAACGGTGCTGGCGGCGCTGACCATGGGCGCAGCCCACGTGATCGCCGTGGCGCGCAACCCCGTGCGCCTGGAGCGCGTTCGCGCCATCGATCCTGCCCGCATCTCGACCATCGCCCTGGGCCGCGGCGAATCGATCACCGCGCGGGTGAAGGAGCTGACCGAAGGAATGGGAGCGTCGGTGCTGGCCGAGCTGGCGCCTGGCGGTATCGAGTCGACAATCGAGTGCATCAAGAGTCTCGAGCCCGGTGGACGCGTCGCCCTCATCGGCTCGAACCCGGAGGTTCTTGCTCTTCCGCTCCGCTACCTCATGATTCGCTCCATCGAGTTCACCAGCGTGACGGGGCGGTTCCTGGTGGACGTGGAAGAGCTGTTGGAGCTGACGCGGCGCGGAGTCATCGATACCCGTCCGATTACGACGCGGTACTTCACTCTCGACGGCGTCAATGACGCGCTCGACTTCATCGAGGAGCGTGGCGAGAACGACCCGTTGTGGCCGATGTACGCGGCGAATTAGGGCAACGTGCTCGGCATCTACTGGCACTCACCGAGTGCGCCAGCTCTGAGCGGCGACGTGCCACGCGCGGGCCCATCCGTTCGGGTGGGGCCGCCGTGAAGAACGCCAGAGCCCACCGGGCACAAGAGGGAGCATCCCACGGCCAGCTGCGCCGCGCTACATCGCCCCGCTCTCAACCAAGCTCCGCTGCTGCGCGGCGGTGTACCCGAGCTCCGTCAGGATCTCACCGTTGTGCTGCCCGAGGCGCGGCGCGAAACCGGGCTCCGTGCCCCACAGTAGGGCCAGCGCGCCTATCGGAAACCGCATCGCCCCCAGGTCGGGGTGCTCCACGTCGCGCAAGAAGCCGCGCGCGATGAGCTGTGGGTCGCTCACGAGGTCCAGCGGCGTGCTGACCGGCGAGGCCGGGATGTGGCGCGACTGCGCCTCCTGCACCAGCTCGTTTTTGGGGAAACGCGCCGACCACTCGGTCAGTCGATCGAGGACGAAGTCCTTCTTCTCGTTGCGCTCCGCCTCATTGAGCAGGGACGCGTCCGCCATGAGATCCGGGTCCTGTACCCATTCCATGAAGTTGGCCCACCGCTCCGCGGTGCTGGGTACACTGAGCATCCAGTAGCCATCGGCGCACGGAAAGGCGCCGGAAATCGCGGTAACGGCGCCGCGATACCCGCGCCGCTCGGTGACCCGGCCGCTCGACGTGTAGGTGATCACGGATTGCTCGGCGAGGGACATGAGGCATTCCCGGGCCGAGACGTCGACGGTCTGCCCGGTGCCGGCGAGCTGTTGGACGAGCAGCGCCGCGGACGCGGCCACAGCGACGTGCAGGCTTGTCGCCGCGTTCGCCACGTGCCCGCCCATGAGGGAGGGCCGCTGCCCCGGATGCCCGGTGAGGGCGAGCAGGCCCGAGCGCGCGTAGACGCAGGCTTCCGGCTCACCGTCGTCGACACGGACGAGCACGAGGTTCGGGTTCGCCGCGCGCAGCAGGGGCTCGTCGATGGGGAGCGGCAGGCTCGCCACGACGGCGTCCGACCGCGCGACCAGCTCCAGCGCCACGCGCTGGCCGTCGCCGGTCGAGAGGTCCGGCGTGAAGCTGCGTTTGCGCGCGTTCAAGAACGTGTGAAAGGCGCCGTTCTCGAGCGTGCAGTCACCTCCGAGGAACGGCCCCATGCGCCGAAGCGCGTCTCCCGAGCGCGGCTCGACGCGCACGACGTCGTGGCCGGTTTCGGCCAGGAGCCGGCACGCGTACGCGGCAATTGGGCTCGTGAGGTCGATAACCCGGGCCATCAGACGAGCACCTCATCTGCAGCCAGGCGTTCGATCTCCCCGTCGGCGAGTCCCAGCCAGTCGCGAAGCACAGCGTCGGTGTGCTCGCCAACGCGCGGAGCCGGCGCAATGGGCGTGATGGAGCTCGCGCCGAACGCCAGGGGTAGCGCGGTTGCGCGGATGGGGTGGCCCGGCGGGTCCTCGACCGCGGCGAACACGCGCTCGCCTTCGCCCGTCTCGAGCACCTCGTTGGCGCGGCGCATTCGCTCGGCGGGGACGCCGGCGGCACGCAGCCGCCGTTCCACCTCTTCCTTCGCCAGCTCGCTCGTCCAGCTCTCGATCGCCCGGTCGATCTCGTCGTGACGCGCCAGGCGACCGAGCACCGTCGCGAAATCGGGCTCGCGGAAACGGCCGTTCGCCTCCATCACGTCCAGAAGCGCGCGCCACTGCTCATCCGTCTGGACGCTGATGACGCACCATTCATCGCGCCCGGCGCAGCGATAGCAGCCCTGTGGCGCCACGGACGTGGATCGATTGCCGAGGCGAGTCGGCGCCTCGCCGTTCACGGCGCTCGCCAGCAGTAAGGGGCCGACGGTCGCGACGCTGCACTCGAATTGGGCGAGGTCGAGATTCATGCCGACGCCGGTCTTGGCGCGCCGCGCCAGGGCCTGGAGGATGCCAACGGTCGCATGCAGCCCGCCCATATAGTCGTTCCAGGAGTTCGAGATGGAGATGGGCTCGTCTTCTTCGGTCCCATTCACCATCATGAGCCCCGTGTACGCCTGCAGATTCGAGTTCATGCTCGTCCAATCGCGCCGCGGCCCATTGTGCCCATAGCCGGACATGCTGACGTAGATCAGGCGCGGGTTCACGGGCTGGAGATGACGGTAGCCCAGGTCCAGCCGATCCATCACCCGCGCGCTGAAGTTCTCCACGAGCACATCCGCGACCGATGCGAGCCGCGCAGCGAGCGCCTTCCCGCCGTCGGACTTGAGGTTGATGGTGATCGATCGCTTGTTGCGATTGGTGTTGAGGAAGGAGGTGGAACGATCGCGGCGGCCCGTGTACTCGGGCGGCAGACGTACGGCGCCGGTTGCGTCCGGCCTGCTGTGGGACTCCACTTTGGCCACATCGGCGCCGAGGTCGGCCAGGATGCGCGTGCAGTATGGCCCGGCCAGGATGTGGCTGAAGTCCAGCACGCGAACGCCTGCCAGCGGACCGCCTCCTTGCGGCGCGCTCGATGGGGAAGGGGCAAGGCTCGTCATCGTCTCCACCTCCGGTCGGGACGGCGGCGGCGAAGCGCCGCCATTGGCACGTGGCTCGAAGCTGTCGAGTGGGAAAGATACTCCATCTCGCGCGCCGATGATGGCGCTACACTTGCATGAGGCTTCAAATCAGGGGTGGGAGCATGATCACCATCGACGCCGACGCGCACGTGCTCGAGACGGAGCACACCTGGGACTTCCTCGACCCCGAGGACCGCAAGTATCGCCCGCAGCTCGTCGCGCCGCGCGGGGAGACGCGCGGCGAGCGATGGCTCATCGACGGGAAGCTCCGGGGTTTTCGGCCGCTGACCCTCACCGAGCAGGAGCTGGCGCGGCAGACGGAGCGCACCGGGCGCGACGTGGTCACCAATCAGGCGGCGCGTCAGATGGACGACGTCGACCTGCGGCTGAAGGACATGGATCGGCTGGGGATCGACATCCAAGTCCTCCACAACACCATCGGTATCGAGCAGATGGGCGACCGACCCGAGGTCGACGTCGCTTTGTGCCGGTCGTGGAATCGCTGGCTGGCGGACATTTGGCGGCAGGGCAAGGGCCGCCTCCGCTGGTCGATGCTCCCGCCCATCCTCAGCATTCCGGATGCGCTGGAGGAGATGCGCATCGCCAAGGCGCACGGAGCGGTCGCGGTCTGCATGCGGCCGGTCGAGGGCAATCGCCTCCTGGTTGACCCGTACTTCTACCCCATCTATCAGGAGGCCGAGCGGCTCGACATGCCCATCGCTGTGCACATCGCGAACGGCAACCCCGGAATCCTCGATCTGTTCCGCTCACCCTATCAGCAGGGCGGCGGCTTCTCCGCCTTTCGCATCCCCACGGTGATGGCGTGCCAGCAGGTGCTGACGAGCGAGCTGCCCAACCAGTTCCCTCGCTTGCGATGGGGATTCATCGAGGCGAGCGCGCAGTGGGTGCCCTGGGTCGTGGCGGACACGAAGGAGCGGTTCGCGGTCGCCGGCAAGCCCATTCCCGACAATCCCCTCGCCGAGAGCCGCGTGTACGTCACGTGTCAGACGAACGACGATCTGCCGTTCGTGCTGAAGCACGCGGGCGAGCACAACATTGTGATCGGGACCGACTACGGCCACTTCGACGCGTCGTCGGAGCTGGACGCGATCTCGATACTCAAGCGCAGCGCCGACATTTCGCCCGAGTCCATCAGGAACATCGTCGAGGCGAACCCGAAGGCGCTCTACGGGATCTAAGCGATCGGACGGCGCCTCGTCGCGCGTCAGCAGCCGGGTGGCGGGGGATAGATCATGATGCACACCCGATCGGGCGGATTGCCGCCCGGGTAGTAGGGATAGCCCGGGTAAAACGGCGGGTAATACGGCGATCCGATGTACGGCGGATAGGCCCCGTACATCCCGCCGGGATAGCCGCCTGGACCCATTGGGCCATAGGGTCCCATGCCATACATACCCCCATACCCTCCGCCGTACCCGCCGCCGTAGCCGGGCCCATAGGTCCCGTAGCGGGTCGGCGTCGGAGTCGCGGATGCCCCGTGCGCGGTCACGGCCACGGTCTTGTAGCCCCAACCGCTGACCGTCGAGTGGGCATAGACGTAGAGGGTATGTTGCCCCTCGCTGAGACCGGTCGGCGTCCAGAGATAATTGAAGCCCGAGCCCGAATACCCTGGGTTGCCGAGGGCCGTGGCCACGTCTGGCCGCGACCAGCCGTATTGGGCTGTGCCCAGAAGCGTGCCCGCAGCCTCCATCCGATTGTCGAGGTAGACTCGGACCATATCGACCCCGGTCCCGGTGCCCGCCGTGTCCACCGCCCAGCCGCCGACGTCGATCTGGGTTCCATTGGTGACCGTGGCGCCTTCGGTCGGACTATCGATGGAGATGAGGATCGTGGATGCGGCGGTAGGCTGCCCCAGCGCCGGCGCGGTGGGGAGCGCGACGATGAGCGACGCGGCGACGACGGCAAGCCAGCGAGCCGGCAGGCGATGGAGCTTCATGCGGCGACCCTCCAATGGTGCGTTGGTCCTTCTTCCAGTATTGCAGGGAGGGCAACAGGATGGTCAAGTCGTTCGCCTTGCTGAACGGCCAACCGTGACCCACCCGCCCATCCAGGAGTCGCCCGTTCCCATTCCAGAGGATCCGGGATCCGCAGTCGATGCGCGGACCGCCTAACTGGCTTTTCGGCGAGGGCGCGCTTTCGTCTCGGTTTTCCTCGCGGCCTCGACGCTCTTGCGCAGCGCTTCCATCAGGTCGGTGACCTTGCCCTCGGCCGGCGCGGCCTCCACCACCACTTTGCGGCCCTGCTGCTTGGCCTCGATCAGCTCCAGCAGCGCCGTCCGGTACTCGTCGTGGTACGTGTCGGGCTCGAAGTTCTTCCGCAGCAAATCGATGAGGGACGATGCCATGTCGAGCTCTCCCTCGGACACGCTCGCCTCTGCAACCTTGGGACGCTCCCGGATCTCGTCCGCATAGTAGAGGGTCTCCAGCTCGACGGCGCCGCCGCTCGGCCGCAGCGCGCACAAGTGCTCGCGGTGGCGGAGCGCGACTTTGCCGAGGGCGACGAGCTGCTTCCGCTCCAGGGCCTCGAGGAAGAGGCGGTACGGCTTCACGCCGATCTCCTGGGGCTCCAGATAATAGGCGCGCTCGAAATACACAGGCGCGATCTCGCTCGCCTCGACGAAGGCCGAGATCTCGATGGTGTGCTTGCTGGGAAGTGGGAGCTTTTCGAAGTCCTGATCGTCCAGGACGACGTACTGCCCTTTCGCGAATTCGTACCCGCGGACGATTTCGTCGTTCGGGACTTCGCGCTCGTCCACCGGGCACCACCGCACGAAGCGCAGCCGCGCGTGGTCCTCTTTGTGCAGGAGGTGGAAGGAAATGTCTTTCGTCTGCGTCGCTGGATACAGAGAGACAGGGATCGTCACCATCCCGAAGCTGATGGCGCCCCGCCAGATCGCTCGCGCGGCCATGGCTCAATGACTCCTTGATCAATCCTACCGAGGATTGATTGACCGGATGTCACAGTGCCACCGGGTCATGTCGAAGCGGCGCGGAAGGGGCCGCGCGCGGTATGTATGAAGGAGTGAAAGTCTCTTTCGTCACCGCGGGTGTGAGATGACCCTGGAACAGTATCGGCAACGACGCGATTTCTCGGCGACGCCCGAGCCCAAGCCCCGCCGCCGGTCGAAGAACGGCGCGCCGCTGCGCTTCGTCGTCCAGAAGCACCGCGCACGGCGCTTGCATTACGACGTTCGCTTCGAGCTGGACGGCGTGCTGAAGTCGTGGGCCGTGCCGCGCGGACCCTCCCTGAACCCGGCGGACAAGCGGCTCGCGGTCATGGTCGAGGACCACCCCATCGACTACGGGGTATTCGAAGGCGTCATCCCCGCCGGGGAGTATGGAGCCGGAGAGGTCATCGTCTGGGACGAGGGAACCTACGCGCCGGAGGACGAGAACGACCAGCCCATCGACCAGCGCGCCGCTGCCGAGCAGCGCATGCGTGAGGGCCTCGCATCCGGGCGCGTGTCGATCATCCTCCGCGGCCACCGGCTCCGAGGCGGGTGGGCGCTGGTGAAGACGCGGCGCAAAGCGGACGAGTGGCTTCTCGTCAAGCGTCGCGACGCGTTCGCCTCGGCCGACGCGGACGCGCTGGCCGCGGAGTCCTCGGTCGTGAGCGGGCAGACCATTGCTGACCTCTCCGGGAAGTCGGACGCGCCAGCTCAGGAGAGCGAGAGGGGCCGTCGACGCGCCGAGCGTTCGACCCACGCCCAGAGGGCTCGACTGTCGAGAGGCGCGTCTGGTGTGGCGGACAAGGCATCGTTGGAGCGCGGCTCGGGGACCGATCGGACCACGCGACGGACCCGAGGCGGACCCGTCCGAGCGGAGCTGCTGCCGGGCGCGGTGCAAGCGCCTTTCCCGAAATCGATCGCACCCATGCTCCCGACCCTCACGCCAGAGCCCTTCAGCCATCCGGATTGGATCTTCGAGCCCAAGCTCGACGGCGTTCGAGCGATCGGCTTCATGGCAGAAGGGAGCGTACGGCTCGTGTCCCGGCGTGGGCTGGACGTCGCGCGACAATATCCCGAAATCGCAGCCGACCTTGCGCGCCGGGGACTGCGCGAGGCGGCGCTCGACGGCGAGATCGTGGCGCTCGATGAGCATGGGCGCCCCTCGTTTCACCGCCTCCAGCAGCGCATGAATCTGACGAGCGAGCGGGAGATTCGGCGCGCGGAGGCCACCATCCCGCTGGTGTACTACGTGTTCGATCTCCTGTACCTCGACGGATTCGATCTGCGCGCGACGCCGATCGAGGACCGAAAACAGACGCTCGCCGCTCTCCTTCAGCCCAGCGAGCGGGTGCGAACCCTCGACAGCTTCCCCGAGATCGGCGAGATCGCCTACCGGGCCGCCCTGGACCACGGTTTCGAGGGCATCGTCGCGAAGAAACGCGGCAGTACGTATCAGACGGGTAAGCGGTCGCGACTGTGGCTCAAGGTCAAGGGCACGCGAACCGATGATTTCGTGGTGGGTGGGTACAGTCAGGGTCTGGGCTCGCGAGCGGACACGCTCGGCGCGCTCCTCGTGGGAAGCGTCGATGACGAGGGCCGTCTCCGGTACGCGGGACACGTGGGCACGGGTCTCGATGAGCGGCTCTTGCGATCGCTGCGCGCGCGGCTCGATGCGCTGCGTACCGACGAGTGTCCCTTTGCCGAACGCCCGCCCATCAAATCGAAGACGACGTGGGTGCGGCCGGAGACCGTGGTGGAGGTGAAGTTCGCGGAATGGACGCCCGACGGGCGCCTCCGCGCCCCGGTCCTCGTCCGGGTGAGGGATGACAAGGCGCCCACTGAAGCGCAGAGATCCGAGGTTGTGCCGGCGCCCGAATCCGTGTCGCCAGTCCGCCCCGACCATCAGCCAGGCGCCATCGACGAGGTGCTCCAGCAGTTGGAGCGCGATCGCGACGCGATGACGCTCCACGTGGAGGACGACGACGTGCCGGTCTCGAACCTCGACAAGGTTCTGTGGCCCGAATCGAGCGGGAGGCCGGTCACCAAGCGCGAGCTCCTTCGCTACTACGCGCGCGTGGCGCGGCATCTGCTCCCGCACCTTCGCGACCGTCCTCTGACGACGATCCGCCTGCCGGAGGGGATCGACGGCCCTCGCTTCTTTCAAAAGCACGCGGGCCACGCGCCGTCGTTCGTCGAGTCCGTTCGCCTCTACTCGAAGCATGCCGGCGGCTCGCAGAAGTACATCCTGTGCAACAACCTCGCAACGCTCATCTGGCTCGGCCAGATCGCCAGCATGGAGCTACACCCCTCGTACGCGCGCGTGCGGCCGGAGCCCGACGCCGGAAACCTGGGCGAGGGGTCCGCCGCTCCGTCCGCCGACACGCTGTTCGACTACCCGGACTTCCTCGTGTTCGACCTGGACCCGTACATCTATTCCGGCCTCGAGCCACCAGGAGCGGAGCCCGAATTGAACCCTTCGGGGTTCAGCAGGACGTGTGAGGTCGCGTTGTGGCTGAAGGAGACCCTCGACGCGCTGAAACTCCCGTCGTTCGTCAAGACGAGCGGTCGAACGGGCCTCCACATCTTCGTGCCGGTCCTTCGTCAGCTCCCTTACGGTGCAATCCACGCCGCGGCCGAGATGACCGCCCGCTATTTGGAGCGCATGCACCCGGACGCCATCACCACGGCGTGGGCCGTGGCGAAGCGAACCGGGAAGGTGTTCGTCGACTTCAACCAGAACGCGCGGGCAAAGACCGTATCGGCGATCTTCTCGCCTCGCGCAGCGCCCGGCGCGAGCGTCTCCACGCCGCTCGACTGGAGCGAGCTGGGCCGAATCTACCCGACGGACTTCACCATCGCGACAACGCCGGAACGCCTCCGGGCGCGGGGAGACCCGTGGGAAGGGATTCTCGACGCGAAGGTGGACCTGGGGGCCACGCTGGCGGTCGCCTAACCCGGTCTCACGGGTGGGCGACGTTGTAGAAGTTGAACGGCGCGTTGATGCGCATCTCTGACTCCGGAATGTGGGAGTCCGGCGCGGTCCACCGAATGCCTCGCACCTCCAGCACGTAATGCCCGGTTGGGAGAGCGGGGGAGTCTTCGAGAAGCTCGTCCGCGGCAAGCCCTTCATCCGAGCGGGCGCTGCAACTTCGGTCGACCGGCTGAGACTCCAGCCGCGCCACCACGGGACCGGACACGCTTCCCGACTGCGTGGGCCCCAGGACCGCGATGTGGAGGAGGGTCCCTGGCTTGAAGCCGTGGGCGCGCCAGTCGATGACGCCGTCGCTCCTGAGGAAGGGCGGGTCGAGGGTCAGCGAGGGTGTGCTGCACGTCGCGGGGATGGCGGTGACCAGCGGCGTCCGCGTGGGGATGGCCGCCGGCGCCGGAGTCCGAGCCGCGGCTGGTATCGCGCTGACTGTCTGGGACGACGGTGAAGGAGCGAGGCCCTCAGGGCCGACCGGGAGCGTGGGCGTGCTCGCCGCGGGAGCCATCGGCTGGATCAAGGCACGGAGGGCGCGCGTTTCCCCGAGGATCGCCTCCGAATCTCGCGCGCTTCCCTGCAGCGCGGACGCGACGCGATCCATTTGTTGCTCGATGGCGCGATACGTGTCGCGCGATGCGGCTCTGAATCCGTCTTCCACCTCGAACCAGATGTCCTCGAAACGACGCCATGCGGTCTGTGCAGCGGTCCAATCCCCCTGGCCCACGGCCGCGTCGACCGAATCGAGGGCCTGCAGCAGGCGAGCCGCGCTATCCGCAGGGTCAGAGTTCGTGCGCACGCCCGGTTGGGCGGCCGATTCAGGATCAGTCGGCTGCCCCTGAGCCTGGGCGGCGGCCGTGAGCGCCAGAAGCGCGAGGGGAACGAACAACGCGCGCAGGATTGGCATACTCCACCTTCTTCCAGTTGCCGTGGGGGCCGGCCGAGCGGCACCGGTATTCGCAACGGCTAAGCGCTCATATTAGTATGTACGTACTAATATTGTCAATGGCCGCGTGTGCGGGGACCGACAGATCCTATACACCCCGGGCGGGAGCGCTATGCACGGTACGTCGCGGCGCTGTATGAAT
>Ga0070741_10003444_pt1 | contig 39339 bp, 40 predicted proteins | sample Coa_R1_4_FD_66440 | JGI IMG/M metagenome (GOLD analysis project Ga0070741, IMG submission 66440) | Surface soil microbial communities from Centralia Pennsylvania, which are recovering from an underground coalmine fire - Coalmine... | ecosystem: Environmental > Terrestrial > Soil > Unclassified ...
GTTTTCATAGGTGGAATCGCGATTTTGGTACTGCTCAGCTTTGCTCCGTTTGGCCGGAAAAACACGTTGCAGTATCAAAAGCAGTATCAAAAGAAAAGCGTCTGTGTTTACCGCGTCCGGGTTATCCTGAAATGAATGTAAGCGCGGTGCCATCTCCGGCTCCATATGCGGCTGTCTTACGTCTTCAATAGTCGCTCTAGTTCTGATCGTGGAATGAGCAACTTTCCGCTGAGAACCCGACACGCTCGCAGTTTCCTTCGCTGAACGAGTCGATACACACTGAAATAATGAACGCCGAGAAGATCGGCAGCTTCCTGAACAGAGTACGCCAACCGCTCTTGGTCGCCTGTCTTCGCTGGTGCCGCTTGAGTTTGTGTTTCCATCTCAGCTATTTTCAGCGAGTCTGATGGGTAAGGCGCTCCCGCCTCGGAGCACCGTCCCAAGGCGGTCGGGTTTGAACTGGCAGCATTGGTTCGCTTCACGGTCAAAACCTCGTTGTCTCCAGTTTCTCCATGAATTCGTAGAGGCGGTTTCCCGGCGTCCGCGGCGGGAAAAGCTCCTGGATCTGCACCTTCAAAACCTCCGCGAGATAGACAAGCGCTTTGTCGTCCACATACGAGAGGCGCGCTTCGATCTTCGAAACGCCGCTTCGGCTGATGTCGAAGCCTGCGATTTGCAGCTTCGCGGCGAAATCTGACTGCGACCAGCCGAGAGCGTATCGCCGGCGGCGCACCTGAGGACCGATGTTGTTCTTGTAGCGCATGCCCGCGTTCTCCTCAGCGCTCTTTGGTTTTAGTCTCCGCGGTTTCGAAGCTCACGCGTGGCGAGCACTCGACTTGGCACAACTCGATGAGTTGGGTGGCCGCGCGTCTCGGTAAGGCAGCCGCGACTTCGTCCCGAAAGTCCGCGATCGGTCTTAGGTAATGACGCGACTCGAAAAGATAGTCGAGGGATTCGCCAGCAAGCGCGAGTATCTTGTCGAAAATCTCGTCGTCAGCGTTGATGTGCGGCAAGATCGCCGGCGCAGGGAAATTGACGCGAGCGACACAACCGTCAGAGCCGGAAGCAGTCCAGCGGGAACCGCCATTTTCGGTGATCGTGAAGTCTTCCTTGTGCCGCTGCGCTTCGCGAATCAAGTCGGCCTTGAGTGCCTTTAGACGCTCGCCATATGTCGTGAGCGTTCGATGCAGGGATACGGCTTCATCTACCATTTTCTTCAATTGAGCTTCGGTCATAAACAATAGGTGTTGAGGTTTCTCGCCGCGCACGCTCTGGCGCACTTGCTCCAGAAATCGCGCGGACATGGAAGGCTCTACACCCGGTTTTTCCCAACTCGGTTTGAAGGAGCGCCGTTCTTTCTCCTGCGTTCTTCCAAATGCGGTGAACATTCTCTGGTGACCTAGGAAATATTTTGACAGATTCCGTTACTGGCGGCGTGCCAGCGCCTGTTCTCCTGCGGCGAAGTGGCCATTGGCTGATGCTTGTCAGGTGTTCACATGAACATAGAATGCCAGGGCAGACAAAAGGAGGAATAAATGAAGTCAAAATCCGCAAAACAGTATAGCCCGGCGGAAAACGATTCGTTTTCCACGACAACCATTGCAGCATTACTTTTTCTGGCCGCAAAGTTCCCCCACCGGCAGTTCAACAGCGCGGAGCTGTGTATTCTTTCCGGCATCGGCCGCACTGCCATGTCGCAGATCAAGAACGCGCCCGACACACCATTCTCGCTCGGGAAATGCACACTTCAGCGATTGGATGCGTGGCTTGCAAAACGTCCTGGATTCAAGCAACAGTGAATGCCTGCATCGGCCTACACGGAGGGGAGAATAATGGGGAGAGGAATTCGGAAGAGCATCACGATCCCGGGCCTGCTCGCTTCAACCGTGAAGCAGCGTTGTGCGGAATTGGGATACAGCATCTTCACACCGTATGCAGTGGAATTGGTCTGCTATGATTTGCGTTCCGATGCAAATCACGAAATCACGCTCGCCGTTGGCCGCGACACGCAGGCGGCGCAGGACGCAGTGGATCGCGAGCTGGTTTTGCGATATCGCCCAGGACAGAAGCGCGAAGGATTGCTTGTTCAACTCGTCGAACGCATACATCATCTGCAGATTGCCGCGGCCCGTGGCCGAAACGATCGGCAGCCGGCATTAAGCGCGATTCCGGAGCGGATTAGTTTCCCGGTTGAGATTTGGCGCCTTGCGGATGTTCGATGGAAAAATCTCGGTTATCCCTCTTTCTCAGCGTACATCACTGGCCTGATTCGTTACGATCTGCTTGTCGGTGGACCGCACAAATTCACAACGGCCGACTGTCGATCGAAGCTCCAGCGTAGACTCACTCGAAAAACGCTCGCAGCTCGCCGAAAAGGAAGCCGACGCAAGATCTTGTTAGATCACTTGATCGAACGGACCGAAGGACGGCAGGTTCCGAAGGAAGAATTGGAACGAGTAAAGGCGCGGCTCGCAAATGCACTGCGCGAAATGTCAATTACGAGTTCGAGCCTTCCGTTAAGAATTAAAGAACAGCTGTCTTCTACGTGAACCGATAACCACCGCCTCCCCGCGGGAGCGAGCACAGTCAAGGTGGAGCGCAGCGAAGCGAGCAATACCTTTACAGGGCACAGCGAGCGATAAAATCGAAAAGCGGGTTCACAGTTGATCGGAGTGAGGATCAATGAGCGCGTTTTAGCCGCACCGGGATGATTCGGATAAACAAACAGCGGTTGATCGCGAACCGATGTGGCTGCGCAGCAGCGACATCTTCAAGTCTGGAAAAAGCCCGCGAAGTCTCCGGGTGCGCGCAGGCGCGACGCGCAGCGGAAGTCCCGGAGTCTTCGCGTTGGCGGCCTGCGTTTAGACTTTTGCGCCTGCGCTTTGCTTGCGCGGGAGAACTGCGCGCAGCGTCCGAGCCGCGATGGTGGTCATTGCTCTCTTTTGGTGCTCGGCTGATCGTGCCCGCCGAACCTCGCGGGACGGGTATGAGCTTCTGCCGAACCACTTCATACGCTTCCGTTATCGTGCGTCTTGAACGGATTGAAGACTCGATTCCAGCCACCATCGAAGTTGAAGATCAACATGTTCATTACAAGCATTGGATCGTGCCGCTCACGGCGTGGCCGAAAGATTCGGTGCCATTGCCGCTGAAGAGTTCGAAAAGAGGGATTGGTCCTGTTCATGTGAGTCACCTCATTTCACGCAGATGCGAATCGGCAGCTCGGGATCGGTCGGTAACAATCGTCGTTCAGTGGAGATCGGAGATTCAGCTTCTCGATGCGAGCCTGCACCAAGTCTGGAAACAGCAGATGGGGAAAGGAAGAAAACTGCCATGCTCGCACTTCTTCTTGATCAAGCACAAGGTGAATGATGTCGGCCAGGCCAGGATAAGCTTTTCTGTAGCTTTCTTCCAACCGCAGCCGCAATCCACGAACCGCAGCTGAAACCCTATCGTGGAAAACTGATGGTTCGGTGGCGGCCGCAGTTTTGACGAGGTTTTCCAATTTGGTTGACCCAGTTGTCCTCGCCGGTGGAGCGACGGTAAAAGCGTTCATACATCTTTATCCCGTTTTCCTCGGCAAACATTTCACTACGGCACGATTTCGCTCGACGACTCGTTGCGTCCGCGTCAGACTGCGTGGTCTCACGAAAGCGATACCCGGAACGCTGCAGGAAGGTGGTGCGCCGTTCGAAACGACGCACTGGACGGTTGTGTTGCAGGCGAGCAAGGCCGCTTCTGATGAAGCCGCACGGAAAGCGCTCGCCGTCTTTAGCGAAGCCTATTGGCCACCACTTTACACTTTCGTTCGGCGCCGTGGCTACTCGCCGGCTGACGCACAAGATCTCGTCCAGGGATTTTTCGTTCATCTGTTTGAACAGAATACTTTGAGCCGGGCGGATAAAGAGAAAGGACGACTGCGCACATTTTTGCTGGGCTCACTGCAAAACTTTTTACTAAAGGAGCGCGAACGTATCCGCGCAATTAAGCGCGGCGGCAATCAGCAGTTTGTGTCGTTTGATCTGCACTTGCCGCAAGCCGAAGCAGCGATGTTCGCCACCGCTCATTTAAGTGATGTCAACGCGTACGATGTTGCCTGGGCGTCTGGCATCGTGACCAGGGCGTGGAAGAACATGCGGGAAAGGTTTGCCGCGGAAGGCAAACGCGAATGGATCGATGAGTTAAGGCCATTTGTCGCGGGTGGCCCGGCTGTTGCACCTGACCAGGAAGAGGTCGCGAGGCGACTCGGCACATCGGTCGAAAATTTGCGCGTGTGGCTTACAAGGCTGCGGCAACGTTACCGCAACGCGCTGCGCGCCGAGGTGGCGAGCACAGTATCCAATCCGGCCGAGATCGATGCCGAGCTGCATTATATCTACCAAATTTTGACGTCATGAAGGTTGTTGATCCACACGAGCAACAGGTTGGAATTTGCGCGGCGTGCAAAAAGCCGATTACACATCCCGGCCCCGACGGCGAATGTATGCGCTGCTTGGTCAGCTTTGGCTTTCTTGCCGAAGATCACGAAGCGGGGGTTACTGGCGACCGCCCTGGTCCATTGCGTTACGCGCACTTCGAAGTCGAAACGGATGCGCACGGATCTCCAGTCGTACTCGGTGCGGGCGCAATGGCGATAACTTACCTTGCTCGTGACACGATCCTCAAATCAAGGATCGCGCTAAAGGTAATCGGTTGGAAGCTTGCCGAGAATCCTACTGCTCGCGCACGCTTTCTGCGTGAAGCACGGGCCGCTGCGCAGATTCAGCATCCAAATGTTGCCCGGGTAATGCACTACGGCGAACAAAACGGTGAATGCTTTTATGCGATGGAACTCGTCCGTGGTGAAACGCTCGAAGCGCGCGTGCGGCGGGAAGGTCCATTGCCCTTGAGCCTTGGCCTGGAGATAATCGAGCAAACGGCTCGTGGCCTGGCAGCCGCGGAAGACTGTGGCGTTGTCCATCGTGACCTCAAACCTTCCAATTTGATGATCGAACCGGACACGAGTGGACAGTTAATGGTCAAAATAATCGATTACGGCGTTGCCAAAGTGATGGCCTCGCAAGTTGACTTGATGATTGAATCGGACGCGAGCGGACAAGTAATCGTAAAAGTTCTCGATTCCGGTGCTGCGAAAGGAATGGCGTCGCCAATTGATGCGCCGGATAAAACCCAGGCAGGGTTTGTCGGAACACCGGCATTCGCCAGTCCCGAGCAATTCAATGAAGCAGGTGTGCAGCAAATAGACACACGTTCCGATATCTATTCGCTTGGCGTGACGCTTTGGTATCTACTCACGGGTCGGGTGCCTTTCCTGAGCGGGTCGATGGAGGAAATCCGGGCCAAACAAGATAAGGCGCTGCCAGTGGAAGAGCTAACACGTCTCCATCTTCCACGACAGGTAGTCAGTCTGCTAAAGTCGATGCTGGCTCCTGACCCAAAGGATCGACCGCAATCAGCGCGTGAACTACTAGCGGCGCTGCATCGATGCTCTGCGCGCTTCAATCCGGAAGCGCGCGTACGGCGCCGGCGCACTTTCGTGATCCAGTCCCTCCTAGTGTTGGCGATAGTAGCTGTTGCTCTGGGAAGCTGGTGGTATCAGCATTCGCAATCGTTGGCGGGCAGGGATCGCTCGATCGCTGTTTTGCCTTTCGAGAATCTGAGCAGTGATAAGGAGAACGCCTACTTCACTGATGGGGTGCAAGACGAGATCCTTACGCATCTGGCCAGGATCGCAGATCTAAAAGTCATCAGTCGCACTTCCGTCATGCAGTATAAGAGCGGCGTCGGGCGTAACCTGCGCAAAATTGGAGAGGAGCTAGGCGTGGCCCATGTGGTGGAGGGCAGTGTGCAACGCGCCGGCAACAAGGTGCGGGTAAACGCGCAATTGATCGACGCCCGTAATGACGCGCATCTATGGGCCCAGACCTACGATCGCGACCTCGCGGATGTCTTCGCCATTCAGAGCGAGATTGCCAAGACCATTGCCGACCAGTTGCAAGCGAAGCTTTCGCCTAACGAGAAGAAAGCGATCGAGGAACCGCCCACTACTGATCTCGCGGCATTCGACCTTTATAGCCAGGCGAAGTCGCTTCTCACGGCAACTTTCAGCGCGACGGGTGAGCAAGACGTGCGCAAGGCAATAGAGCTGTTGGATCAGGCGGTGAAGCGCGATTCCTCATTTTTCGATGCTTACCGGCAGTTGGCCGCCGCGCACGAATTTCTTTACGCAACGTCCGGCCGTGATCATACTCCGGCCCGGCTGGCGCTAGCTGAAGCTGCTCTCCAAGCCGCGACCCGACTGCGGCCGGATGCTGCCGAAACGCATTTGGCGCGCGCGAACTATCTTTATTATGGTCGGCGCGACTATGCTGGCGCATTGGCTGAGTTGGTGAGGGTGCGCCGAGCTTTGCCGAATGATCCGCGTATCTTCACGCTAACCGGCTACATTTTGCGCCGGCGCGGCGATCAGGAAGCAGGGTTACGCAACCTACAGCGCGCGGCGGAGCTTGACCCGCGTAACTTTGACAATTTCCAACAGATTGCGCTTACGTATCAAAACATGCGGCGTTATGGCGAGGCGATCGCTGCGTACGATCGCGCGCTCAGCATCGTGCCCAACGACATCGCGACGCGCGTCGAGCAGGCGCGATTGTATCTCTGCTGGAAAGCCGACATTCGGCCGCTCCACCAGACGATTGATGCAATTCTTGGGCAGGGACCGACCGCTATTGCTAGCATCGCCGACGGCTGGTTCGCCTGCGCGCTGGCTGAACGCGATGCAGCGGCGGGCCAACGGGCTCTGGCCGCGCTAGGCGACAATCCCTCCTGGTTCGAATCGTCAATTTTTCTGAACCGCAACTTTGGCGAAGGATTGCTAGCGCGCATGATCAAAGACGAGCCAAAGGCACGTTCTGCCTTTGAAGCTGCTCGCGCGCAGCAGGAAAAGATTGTGCAAGCCCAACCGGACTACGGACCAGCGCTCTGCGTCCTCGCCATGATAGACGCGGGCTTGGGCCGCAACGAGCTGGCCTTAGAAGAAGGGCGCAGGGCGATCGCGCTCACGCCGATGGAAAAAGATGCCACCAATGGCAGCTTCGTGCTTCAATATTTCGCCATCACGGCAGCTTGGGCTGGCGAAAAGGAGCTGGCCTTGGAGCAACTGGAGACTGGACTGCGCGCTCCCGCTGCCTCGCAGATGGTGAGTTACGGCGCGCTAAAGCTGCTGCCCTTCTGGGACCCGCTGCGTGGCGATCCGCGCTTCGAAGCAATTGTTCAACGGTTCGCGCCAACTGAATCGAAATAAAACTGTCGCAACGGCCCACTCTCAAGAACGCGCCTGACGGATCCTTCTCCTAACTAGTCATTACAATAAGCATTGCCAGCCAGTCGGCGTTGCAATGCGTCAGTCGCAGTCTCGTAAAACGAATTTCAGTTCTTCTGAAATGTCGTGGTTCTAACTCGGGAAATAACATTGTCCTATACAATGAAAGCTAACCACATTCATAATTACGAGACGAGCCAACGCGAGTTGGCGGCAGGTGTGCTCAAACAGGCGGAGCAGGATTTGCGACGCTTTCATGACGCAGCCAGCCCAATCGAACGGGAACTTTATCTGGATGCTTATCGTTGGGTCATGTCCGACGATTTCAGCTGGCCATTTTCCTTCTTGAATGTGTGCGAATTGCTGAATCTCTCGCCAGAGGACGTTCGACAGGAACTAGTGAGCGACCTCTCGTTGGGCGCATTTAGTCAGTGGGCCCGGCGCTGCCGACGCGCGGTCCGCCGAGTTCAGGCGCTATTAGCTCGTGTATCGCAGCGGAGACATAACGTGAGCGCGACTGAACCAGTCGAGTTCGTCCAGCCCTTGCACTAAGATGAAAAAGTACGCTCTCGGCCAAACGCTGCGCCGAATTTTTCGATCACTTGTTAGGCACACGGCCTACCAGCACAATCCGCTGCTCATCAACAGCCTGGCTGAATTCAACTTTCGTCCACCGCTGCTGCTCGAATTTCCTGGCGAACAGCTGTCGAAGCATAGGCGTTCGCCCGGCCAGGTTTCCGTTTGGCAATCAAAGCAAGTCGCATGAGTCAGTGCTGCCAAGCTGTTTCTGCAACGACCGCTGGGCGGACGTCCGGTCGCGTCAGCCATAGAGCGGCAATGACATGGACACGCACGCCGATGATCCGGCGCATTAATAATCGATGGGCGATCGCGGTCGCGGGGGTGTTCATGCAAATCGCGCTCGGCGCGGTTTACGCGTGGAGCGTTTTTCGCGTGCCGTTGTCGAAGCAATTCGGCTGGAGCATTTCGCAAGTCACGCTCACGTTCACAATCAGCATTTTCGTTCTCGGTTTCGCTGCTTTTTTCGGCGGGCTTTGGATGAATCGCAAAGGTCCGCGCGTGGTCGCGCTCACTGGCGCCATCTTGTACGGAGTCGGCGTTTCTCTCGCCAGCTTTTCCGCCAACAAACTCTGGTGGCTCTATCTTAGCTACGGTTTGGTGGGCGGACTCGGTCTTGGGCTCGCCTACATCGTTCCGGTCGCGGTACTCGTAAAATGGTTTCCGGATCGCCGCGGCCTAATTACCGGCATTGCCGTTGGTGGATTCGGAGCTGGCGCGTTGATCACCGCGCCTGTAGCAACGCGGTTGATCCAAGCGGTCGGTGTGTTGTCGACCTTTGGTTATCTCGGCATCGCCTATTTAATCATCGCGATCATTGCCGCGCTGTTCATGCAAAATCCCCCGGAAGGTTGGCAACCGAGTGGTTGGACGCTGAGCGCGAAACAGACGGCCCAACGGGCGACGCACGACTACATTTTATCCGAAGCGTTGAAGCGTTGGCAGTGGTGGGTGCTGTGGCTGATTCTGTTTTTGAATACGTCTGCCGGCATTTCATTAATCTCTCAGGAAGGACCGATTTTTCAGGAACTCACCGGCGTAAGCGCCGTCGTCGCCGGCGGCATAGTCGGCATCGCGAGCCTGGGTAACGGCGTGGGCCGCGTATTTTGGGCGTGGGCTTCCGATCTGATGACGCGGCGCGCGACTTTCGCGGTCATGTTCGTTCTTCAAGTGGTGCTCTTTTTCGTTCTGCCAAAAATCGCCACGCCATTATTGATGACTCTTGTCGCGGTTGTCATTCTGATGTGTTACGGCGGCGGGTTCGGCACCATGCCGGCCTTCACCGCAGACTACTTCGGGCCGAAGAATGTAGGACCCATTTATGGTTTGATGTTAACGGCCTGGAGCTTCGCCAGTGTGTTCGGACCGCTGTACATCGCGCGCATGCGTGAGACCACGGGTAACTATGCCACGGCGATGCATGTGGTCGCAGGCGTCATGCTCATTTCCATTCTGCTGCCACTCATTGTCCGCCCACCGCGTCGAGAAGCTTCGGCTGAAGAACCGGGAACAATTGGTTTGACCCCTCGTCCGGCGCCGCCTACAAATTGACCGAGCAGGATTCTGCCATGACCTCGTTGGGTGCTTTGCTCTCGAAATGGCCGCTTGTGCGTCAAATTCGAGAAGGCAAAGACGGACTCGGCCTCGAATCGATGTCCGATAAAACGCGCGCGATGCACGCGCGGATCGACGATGCACAAGTGGCGCGATCAGTTTGCCCTTACTGCGGTGTCGGTTGCGGTCAGCTGATTTTTCACAAGGACGGCAAGCTTGTTTCGATCGAAGGCGATCCGGAATCGCCGATCAGTCAGGGGAATCTTTGCCCGAAAGGTGCCGCATCGTATCAACTACTGACTCATAGCCGGCGCGAAACAAAAATGAAATATCGCGCGCCACGTGCGAAAGAGTGGACGGAAATTTCGGTGGATCACGCGATGGACATGGTGGCCGATCGCGTTTGGGAATCGCGCAAGCGCACGTTCATGCATAAAATCGGCAATCGCACGATCAATCACACGACTGCGATCTGCCATCTCGGCGGCGCGACGCTCGACAACGAAGAAAATTATCTCATCCGGAAGCTTTTCACTCTTGGCCTGGGGATGGTGTGCATATCCAACCAGGCGCGGATATGACATAGCAGCACGGTGCCCGGTCTGGGCACCTCCTTTGGCCGGGGCGGAGCTACGACCGCTCAACAAGATCTCGCCAACGCCGATTGCATTTTAATCGAAGGCTCGTCAATGGCCGAGGCGCATCCGGTCGGCTTCCGTTGGGTCATGAAAGCTAAGGAGCGGGGAGCGACCATTATTCATGTCGATCCACGATTTTCGCGCACCAGCGCGCTGGCCGACATCTGGGTGCCGATGCGCGCCGGCGGCGACATTGCGTTTCTTGGCGGACTCGTTAGGCACATTATTGAAAACAATCTTTTCTTCCGCGATTACGTCGTGCATTTCACGAATGCGTCCTGCATTCTGCGCGAAGATTTTCGCGACGCGGAAGAAGGCGCGACTGGCGTTTTCTCCGGCTGGAGCGCGGAACAATGCGGCTACGACAGGAAGACCTGGCTCTACGACGGCGATGGTGGTTTTAGTTTCCCCGAGCGTGATCTGACCTTGCAACATCCGCGGTGCGTTTTCCAAACGCTACGCCGCCACTTCGCTCGTTACACGCCAGAGATGGTAGAGAAAATCTGCGGCATTTCGCCCGCGCTTTTTCACAAGGTTGCGGACGCGCTGGTAGCTGCATCGGGTCCCGAAAAAACCGCCGCAATTTGTTATGCACTCGGTTGGACGCAACATTCAAAAGGCGTTCAAATCATCCGCACCGCGTCGATCCTGCAACTATTGCTGGGCAATATCGGTCGCCCGGGTGGCGGCATTCTTGCGCTGCGTGGTCACGCATCAATTCAGGGTTCGACCGATATTCCTACGCTCTACGATATTTTGCCCGGTTATCTGCCAATGCCATGCGGCGACGGCAGCGAAGAGACGTTGCACGATTACCTGGCCCGTCAGACAAAACCAACCGGTCTGTGGCATAATCTTCCGGCCTACTTCATTAGCTTGCTGAAAGCGTACTATGGCAAGAACGCAACGGCCGAAAACGATTTTGGCTACAAGTGGGTGCCGAAGATCACCAGCAACCATTCCTTCTTCGAATATCTCTACGACATGGCCGACGGAAAAATGGAAGGCATGTTCGTGATGGGTCAGAATCCAGCGGTCGCGGCGGCGAACTCCAGGTTCCAGCGATCGTCACTATCGAAATTGAAATGGCTGGTCGTACGGGAGATGGTCGAAATCGAAGCGGCGACATTCTGGCGTGATTCGCCCGAGATTGAGCACGGCGAATTGAAGACGGAAGAAATCGACACCGAAGTTTTCTTTTTCCCGGCAGCCGGTCACGCCGAAAAGGAAGGCGCGTTCACCAACACCCAGCGTCTTCTGCAATGGCGTCAGAAAGCAGTTGACCCTCCCGGCGATGCTCGATCCGATGCGTGGTTTATGCATCAACTTGCTTTGCGCCTGATCACCAAAGCGAAGCAATCCAACGATCCGCTCGACGAACCGTTGCGCGCGCTTGACTGGTGGTACCCCGAGGACGAGCTGGGTGATCCAAAAATGGAAGCCGTGTTGGCAGAGATCAACGGCTGGTACACCGTTCCTCAACCAGACGCGGAGGGAGTCGTGTTCAGTATCGATCGCAAAGGCAATCCGCATCACGGTCCGCAGATTGACGGCTATCCGCGACTGAAAGCCGACGGTTCCACGGCGAGCGGGGCTTGGATTTACTCCGGCGTCCTCGGCCCAGATAAAATTAACAAGGCGAACTCGCGCAATTCAAAAGATTACCTTGGCCACGGTTGGGGCTTCGCGTGGCCGGGCGATCGTCGCATTATTTATAATAGGGCGAGCGCCAGTCCGACCGGCGAACCATGGAGCGATGGCAAAAAATTGATCTGGTGGGATCAGCTGCAGAGCCGATGGACGGGCATTGATAACCCCGACTTTCCGGTGGAAAAATCGCCAGAGTTTCGACCAACCGGAAACGAGAGCGGCCTTGATGGAATTCGCGGCGATGCTGCCTTTATTTTGCATGAAGATGGCCTCGGCTGGCTTTATGTCGCGAGCGGTTTGCAAGATGGACCGATGCCGACGCACTACGAGCCCCTCGAGTCGCCGGTGCACAACGCGCTTTACTCGCGCGACACGAACCCGGCCGTGCATTGGTTCACCCGCCAAGAAAATCGGTTCGCGCCGCCAGGTGACCCGCGATTTCCTTTTGTTCTTACAACCTACCGGCTCACCGAGCATCATACTGCCGGCGGCATGTCGCGCTTTCTCAGTCATCTTGCGGAATTGCAGCCGGAATTATTCGCGGAAATCTCGCCCGAGTTGGCAAGCGAACTCAAGATCGACAATGGCGATTACGTTTCGGTTGTAAGTTTGCGCGGCGCCATCGAAGCGCGCGCACTTATTAGCCGACGCATGCAACCGATTCAGGCTGGAGGCAAAACCGTGCACCAAATCGCGATGCCGTTTCATTTCGGTTCGGCCGGACCGGTGAAAGGTGGTGCCACAAATGACCTAGTTCCGATCTCGGGCGAGCCGAACGTCACGATAATGGAAGCGAAGGCGTGCTGCGTAAACATCGTTCCCGGACGGTTACCGCACGGTCCTGCTTTTGAAGATTGGCTCAACAAGTACGTGCCAAAAGGAGGCCCAGTCAATTTGCATCCGGAACAACCGGGACCTGATGCACCCTGCGCCAGAGCCGGTGGCGGTCATGGCTTGGAAGGAAAGATAGACAATCGATGATCGGGGAAGGAACTCACAGCACGAACCAGCGGCGGCACAATTACGTGCGGGAAAACATCGAAGTCGGTTTCTTCACCGATCCGACAGTGTGCATCGGTTGTAAGGCTTGCGAAGTCGCGTGCAAGGAGTGGAACCAAGTACCTGATGATGGCTTTACGTGGTCGGGAAATTCCTATGACAACACCGGTCACCTCGGGGCGTCGACCTGGCGCCACGTGATGTTCCTGGAACAAGACCGGGCGAAGGGAAGTCAAATTGCCGGACCAATGTCGTTGGGCGATAAGGATCCGTTTCGCTGGGTATTTCTATCGGATGTTTGCAAACATTGCGAAGAAGCCGGCTGTCTCGAAGCATGTCCGACTGGGTCGATCGTTCGCACCGAAACCGGCACCGTTTTCGTGCAGGATGATGTGTGTAATGGATGCGGCTATTGCGTCGTTTCATGTCCGTTCGGCGTGATCGATCGCCGGCCAGCACCGTTGCCTAACGCTGGTGGGGCTTTCAAGTGCACGTTTTGTTACGATCGACAAAAGAGCGGACTCGTGCCTGCATGCGCAAAGGTTTGTCCAACCGAATCGATCGTGTTCGGGCGCCTCGATAATTTGCGCGCACACGCAACGAAGCGCGTGGAAGAATTGCGCCAACACGGTTACAACGACGCACAAATCTACGATCCAACGGACACGTCGGTGCGCGGTATTCACGCATTCTTTCTGCTCCTTGGCGAACCTGAGGCTTACGGGCTTCCGCCCAAACCGCAGGTGCCGACGATTTATTTGAAATCAGCGTGGACCGCTGCAATTGCGACGGCAATCGCATCAATTATCGCGACCCTCGTAGCGTTTGCATTTTCATCCTGATGAATGCACCGGCATCAGAAAAGCGGCTTGAACAACTGCGGGAGAAAGCGTGGCAGGAAGGTGTCGTGCCCGGTCGCGGAGTGGATGTGATTGGGGGGCCAATCCCGAGAAAACCCGGTTACTATGGGGAGCCTGTGGTCAAACCGCCGGTGTGGACATGGGAGGTCCCTCTCTATTTTTTCTTCGGTGGAATCGCTGGTATGTCGGCAGTGATCGCGCTCGCTGCGGTCTTGTTTCACCATGTGGACCTTGCCCGCGCAGCCATGTGGCTCGCCACCATCGCTGGGGTGATCCTCTCGCCGATTCTGCTAATCATGGATCTGGGCCGTCCGCATCTCTTCCTGAACATGCTGCGCGTGTTCAAACATCGCTCTGCCATGTCGATGGGGGCCTGGATTCTGACGGCATTTGGCACGTTTGCGGTTCCAGGGTTAATCGCGCTTGAATTGCACGTGCATCAGATTTTCTCCGGCACACTGGCTCAACTTCTCAGCTTCGCCGCCGGGATTTTCATTTTGGGCGCCGCAATTTTTGGAACTTTACTCGCGACTTACACCGGCGTGCTCATCGCAGCGACAGCGATTCCCGCATGGTTTTTGCATCGCACATTCCTGCCGATTCATTTTGGAACTGCTGGATTGGGATCTGCCGCGGCGCTGTTGGAATTGTTTGGGTATCGACTTTCAATGCTCAACTTCATCGGACTTTACGCCGCGACAGTTGAGCTCGGGCTCCTCATTTGGCTCAGCGTCGATAAATACGGTGCGGCTGATCGCGCAATCCATGAACATGGTTCCGGCTGGCTCATTCGTATCGGTGAAATGTTTACCGGTCCGGCGCCCCTCGTCCTTCGTTTCTTCGGCATGGTTCCTTTTGCGGCAATTTCATTTTTGACCGGCGCACTCGTTAGTCGAATCGGGTGGATCGCGGTCGGCAAAGTTTCCGGCTCTGATCCTGAATCTGTTTTCGCGGCAGAGCGTTGACCTTATAGCTGGGGCTGACAACGGCTCTGTTCAGCCTGGTATGGAGAAACACCCGGGGTCGTATCCGAATTTCGCCGATCTCGCCCGTGAGCCGCCGCGACGAAATTTTTTGAAATGCTGGCTTCAGAACTCGGGAAATAGAATGTCGAAGACGAAATGAAAATGCACAAATTTTTCGATTCAGATCCAAATGTTGAGGATGATGTGCCGGCTGTTCGACACAATCGTGAGGTAATCGTTTTTGCCTGGGCCGGCCAGACCCTGATTTTGCCTTTCATACTCTATCAAGTCTCGAGCACTTAGGAGAAATCATCATGAGCATTCTAACCCGTCGGAATTTTCTGGGATCTATCGCAGCCGCGGGCGGTTTGGCTGCGTTGCAACAAGTGATGGGAGCGGATCGAAACAAAATCCAACCTGGTCCATCCAATCCGGAGCTACAGGCGCAGAATCCGGATTCGATGTGGCCTCCGAGCACGGACTCAAAAAGCCTAGTGCAGACGTTCAAGTACCCATTTTCGTTTGCGAATAAACGTGTTTACGACGGTGGCTGGTCGCGCGAAGTGACGGTGCGCGAACTTCCCGTTTCGAAATCGATGGCCGGCGTAAATATGCGGCTCACCGCTGGCGGCGTTCGCGAACTGCATTGGCATACTTCGGCCGAGTGGGCCATCATGCTTTACGGCACGGCGCGAATTACGGCCATCGACGCGGAGGGGAAAAGTTTCGTCGCTGATACGAAGAAAAACGATCTTTGGTTTTTTCCGAGTGGCGTGCCTCACTCGATTCAGGGACTCGAGCCTGACGGCTGCGAATTTCTTCTCGTGTTTGACGACGGTGAATTTTCGGAATCGGAAACGGTACTGTTGAGCGACGTGATGATGCACCTGCCGCCGTCGGTATTGTCAAAAAACTTCGCCGTCACTGAACAGGCATTCGCGAATCTGCCCAAGCAAGAGTTGTTCATTTTCCAAGCCGATCTTCCAGCAAAACTTGAGGACGATCAGAAGACAGCGGCCGGCGCGCTAGGAAAATCGTCACGCGATTTTGCCTTTCGGACAGATGCAATGAAGCCCACGAAGCAGACCAAAGGCGGCGAGGTACGGATTGTCGATTCAAGAAATTTCAAAGTGACAACTACGACCATGGCGATGGTGACGGTCCATCCGGGCGGAATGCGGGAATTGCATTGGCATCCGAACGCGGACGAGTGGCAATACTTTATCGCTGGCAAAGGACGAATGACGGTGGTTGCAACTGGAAATCGCGCACGCACGATGGATTTCCAGGCGGGCGATGTCGGCTATGTGCAAAAGACGCTTCTGCATTATATCGAGAATACGGGCGACACGGATTTGATTTTTCTCGAGATGTTCAAGGCCGATCGCTTCGAAGAATTTTCTTTCTCAGAATGGCTCGCGCACACACCGCCGGAATTAGTGATAGCCCATCTTAAGATCGACAAGGCCACTTACGATGCGATCCCGAAAGGCGGTGGTGTGGTCATGCCTCTTACCTGAATGGTTTGGGCCCGGGGCAAGAAATGAAGATAAGCGCTGTCGCTAAAAAGTTCACTGGAGTCAAAGGAAATATTTATGGCAAATCAGAAAGTGAAAAGTTCCGAATTGAAAGCTGAAGCAGCGCGTCCTCCATTACCGCCGTTCACGAAGGAGACAGCTATCCAGAAGGTCCGGCTGGCGGAAGATGCTTGGAACACTCGCGATCCTCAAAAAGTCGCGCTTGCTTACACGATCGACTCGCGCTGGAGAAATCGCGCCGAGTTTCCGCAGGGCCGAGAAGAGATTATCCAGTTTCTGACACGAAAATGGGCCAAGGAACTGGATTACCGGCTAATCAAAGAGCTTTGGGCTTACACGGAAAGCCGCATCGCCGTTCGCTTCGCCTACGAATGGCACGACGATTCCAATAACTGGTTTCGCTCTTACGGCAACGAGAATTGGGAATTTGACGAAAATGGTCTGATGCGGCGGCGGTTTGCGTCCATTAATGACCTGCCGATCAAAGAGTCCGATCGCAAGTATCATTGGCCACTTGGCCGTCGTCCAGATGATCACCCCGGCTTGAGCGACTTAGGATTGTGACGAATTCATCCAACTCTTCGAAGCCGTTCACCTTTCCTGGCTCAACAATGGGCCGAAGGCCGGGGCCGCCTTTTAGGCCGGAGAGCAAATCTTATTTGTCCAGACGGGCTATGCACAAAATGAGATCCACGCAAGAGTCGGGCGTCTGCGATTGGAAACCAAAACAACGTCGTTCGTCGAACCTTCGCGGTCTCTGAGCGGGGAACTGCAAAATCCTATCTTCGTGGCGACCGGAGCTTGAGTCTTTGGTGCTTCGTCGCGAAGCGCTAATAGAGTGGCAGACTCAGCGGCTAGCAAAATTTTTGTGAAATGTTCGGGTCAGAACTCGGGAAATAGAGATGTCAACAAATTCACCAACAATGAAACTTCAGCTATGAAGAACACTGGCATTCTTAAGACTGACGAACTCTTACGCCGGCGCCGCTCGCCCCTAGCTACTCGATCGGATCTCAGCGCTGCGGCCACCCGAGACATCGCCGGAGCGATGAATGCTATTCTCGCCGATGTCTTTGCTCTCTATCTTAAGACGAAGAACTTCCATTGGCACATCAGCGGCCCGCATTTTCGCGATTACCACCTCCTGCTGGATGAACAGGCGGAGCAGCTGTTTGCGATGACAGATCCTATTGCGGAGCGGGTAAGGAAGCTCGGTCAACCAACCCTTAAGTCGATCGGTCAGATTTCGCTCACGCAACGCGTTCTGGACAACGAAGCGGACTACGTAGAACCGCGCGATATCTTGGCGGAGTTAGCTGAAGACAATAAGATGCTCACATCTCGTTTGCGCGAGGCTCACGACCTTTGCAGCGAACACCGGGATGTAGCTACAACCAGTCTTATCGAAGTGTGGATCGACGAAACCGAACGTCGGACTTGGTTTCTTTTCGAGGCTACACGTCGGAGTAACTGAACGTCTTCCTACTCGATGAACTTCCTCTGAAACTCAGTAACCAGAAAGAACACTGCTATGCCATACCTTACCGTCGGAAAAGAAAATGGAGCTGACGTAGACATCTATTATAAGGACTGGGGCAGCGGACAGCCCATCGTGTTTAGTCACGGCTGGCCGCTAAGCGCAGATGATTGGGACCCGCAGATGCTTTTTTTTCTCGGCAAGGGCTTCCGCGTCATTGCTCATGATCGCCGCGGGCATGGTCGCTCGACACAGGTCGCCGATGGCCACGATCTGGACCACTACGCCGACGACCTGAAGGCGGTCACCAATCATCTCAAACTGAAGAATGCGATTCACGTCGGCCATTCAACCGGCGGTGGTGAGGTAGTTCGTTATCTCGCCCGTCATGGCGATAAGAATGTGGCGAAGGCGGCCATCATCAGCGCCGTACCCCCGCTCATGGTTAAGACGCCGGCCAATCCGCTAGGCACGCCTAAATCAGTGTTCGACGATTTCCAAGCCCAGCTCGCCGCCAATCGCGCCAAGTTTTATTATGACGTGCCGGCCGGCCCCTTCTATGGCTTCAACCGTCCCGGCGTGAAAGCGATCGAGCCGAACATTTGGAACTGGTGGCGCCAGGGCATGATGGGCGGCGCCAAGGCACATTATGATGGAATCGTTGCGTTTTCGCAGACCGACTTCACAGAGGATCTGAAAAAGATCTCTGTGCCAGTTCTGGTCATGCATAGCGAGGACGACCAGATCGTGCCTTATCAGGCCGCAGGCCCGCTCTCAGCCAAGCTCCTCAAAAACGCCACGCTTAAGACATATAAAGACTACCCGCACGGCATGATCACGACGCAAGCCGACGTCATCAACGGCGATCTCCTGGCATTCATCAACAGTTGATTAGAAAACGGAGTACGACCATTAAAACAAATCCAAGTCCCGAGGTTTCGCGGCGCCATTTCATAACATTGGGTGTTGTTGCCACAACCGGCGTTTGGTTAATGCCTCGCCGATTGTTCGCCGCCGCCGAAAGTCCGGTCATTACCATTCGAAATGCGGCTGCTGGCGCTAAGATTACTGTTACGAAGCTCCGCGGCAATGTCAGCGTTCTTGAAGGTTCGGGTGGAAATATTGCCGTGCTCACCGGCCGCGATGGAAAACTTCTTGTCGATGCGGGTATCACCGCGTCACGCCCTCGCATCATGGAAGCGCTGGATAGTCTCAGCGGGGATCCGGTCAAGCACTTGATTAACACGCATTGGCACTTCGATCACACTGACGGTAACGAATGGGTTCACTCGATGGGCGCGGAAATTACCGCACACGAGAACACGCGTAAACATCTCGCTGAAACCACGCGCGTTGAAGATTGGGACTTCACATTTCCACCGGCGCCCGCCGGCGCTTTGCCTACAAAAGTGTTCGTGAAGGACGAAACGCTCTATCTCAACGGAGCAACGCTGGCGTTGAAATGTTATAAACCGGCTCACACGGACTCAGATATATCAGTCGAGTTCACCGACGCGGACATTCTTCATTGCGCGGATACTTTTTGGAACGGCTATTACCCGTTCATTGATTACTCAACTGGCGGCAGCATCAACGGAATGATTCGCGCCGCGGAAGCAAACGTGGCCAGGGTAACCGACAAGACAATCGTGATACCGGGGCATGGTCCGATTGGCAACAAATCCCAGCTGATCGAGTTCCGCGACATGCTGGTCGCCGTGCGTGACAAGGTCTCCGCGCTCAAGAAGCAGGGTCACTCGCTGCAAGAAGCAATCGAGGCGAAACCAACCGCTGGCTACGACGCAAAATGGGGCGGCTTCGTGATCGATGGCAAAAACTTCACGGGTCTCGTTTACCGGGGCGTCTGAGTTATGAGAGATGGATCATACACAATGAGGGAATTCGCCGTACACGCGACGTGTCGCGGTTGCTGGCGAGAGGTAGGCGGGCAATTCCCTAACATCCTATGAGACAGAAAGCAGAGCTTAGAAAGGGGGCTGAGATGAACCCCATACCAAAGCATCCGAAGAAGGAAATGACTCTGCACACTCGTTCGTTCTCGAAGCTTGTCTTTGTGGCTATCGGACTGATCATCTCTGCGTCCCCTGCAATCTCTCAAGTCCCACCGACTTCAGTTGAGCAATCGTCGGGAGTCGTGCCTAACGATTATTTCCACACCGGCGCTGGAGCTCGCTATTTGCGCAGAGCAGAGGGACCCATCGTTACGCAGCCGTTGCGTGGAAATGTCAGCGTGTTGATGGGGTCGGGTGGCAATATCGTCGTCTTGTCAGGCGATCATGGGAAGTTTCTGGTCGATGCTGGAATCAGCGCATCGGAAGCTAAAGTGAGGGCCGCGCTTAATGTGATCGGCACTGCGCCTGTAACATATGTGGTAAACACCCATTGGCACTGGGACCATACTGACGGTAATGCATGGCTGCATGCCTCGGGGGCAACGATCATTGCGCACCCGAACACACTGAAGCACTTGTCGCAGGCTACTCACGTCGACGATTGGAACTGGACCATGCCCCCGCTGCCGGTTGGTGCGCGCCCAACGATACTCGTAAATGACAGCGCGACATTCATCTTTGCAGGGGACGCGATCCGCTTAGACCATTATGGCCCAGGCCATACAGATGGAGACCTGTCAGTCTATTTTGAAAAGGCGGATGTATTGGCGCTCGGTGATACGTTCTGGAATGGCTACTACCCGTTTATTGATAATCAAGACGGCGGCAACATCAATGACGCAATCAAATGGGCCGACAAGGCGATCGACTGTACCACTGACAGAACCATAGTGGTTCCCGGCCATGGTCCTGTAGGAACGCGTTCACAGCTGATTGAGTTTCGCAACATGCTAGCAACGGTGCGAGACAAGGTCGCTGCGCTGAAACGACAGGGCAAGTCGCTGGACGAAGTGATTGCCGCGAAACCTTCAGCCGCCTTCGATGAAAAATGGGGACGATTTGTGATCGACCCTGCTCACTTTACGAGGCTCGTTTACGTCGGCTTATGAATAATCGTGCCAGTTGTCAAACAGCGGATCGTTGCTTCAATTGGCGCTTCCAGATAGGGAAACATCCACAATGAATGAAAGCCATTTTGAAGGACTAACAACTAGCCCGAGCAGTTTCGGTCCAAGGGAGACGATGGATTGGTTAGAAGCCGAGATCCGCGCGAAGGGCATGACTGTATTTGGGCGCATCGATCATTCAGGGGGTAAGAAGTGGATGTCGTACGACGAACCTGAATTCTACCATGAAAATATCGCACGTTACTGTTCTACTCATAACCATTGTTCTGCAGGCTGCAGCAGGAGATAACGCGATCATGAAAGAGAATGGAATTATCGACATTCCGAGCAATCACTCGGTCGACCAAACCGTGGAAAGGCTCAAGAGTACTCTGCAATCGAAGAAAGTCACCGTGTTTGCCCTGATCGACCACAGCGGGGAAGCGGAAAAGGTGGGAATGAAGATGCGCCCTACCAAGCTGCTAATCTTCGGCAGTCCCAAAGCAGGAACTCCTCTAATGCTCGCCGCTCCTAGTATTGCCATCGACCTCCCTCTTAAGATCCTAGTTTGGGAAGACGGCCAAGGAAAGGTCTGGCTCTCGTATAACAGCCCGGAATATTTAAAGGACCGTCACGGATTGCCACAGGATCTTCTGCCAAACATCGCCGTCGTAGGGACATTGGCGGCCAAGGCTGGCGAGTAGCTCCCGCATGGCCATGAAATGCCATCGCAGCCTCGCACAGCGCTCCGGCGTACGCTTCATCGTGGCCTGCGGCAAGCAGCCTAGAAAACAGCACTCCGCCTGTGCTCTTATCTTCGGCGATCCGAAAGCCGGGACCCCTTTAATGAACTGGTATCCTTCCCTCGCGCTGCGTTTGCCAATAAAGGTTTTGGTGTGGGAATCGCAGGATGGCGCAGTTTGGCTTTGCTATAACAGCCCCGAGTTCCTGCAAGAGCGACATGGGCTGGATAACTACCCTTTCGGTGTGCTGACGGATCTTGTGGCAGCAGCGGGAGAATAGAGAAAATAGGACAGCATTAACGGCCTGCGCCTTAACTGAGCAGCCTGTGACTGAATTGCGATGCAATGCAAAAGGAACGACATCACGCGACGATAGATGAAGCAAAGCGGGCTACTGAATATCTCGCTAATGAGAGGACGTTCCTGGCGTGGATTAGAACAAGCGTGGCAGTCGTCAGCCTCGGCTTTGTCGTCGGGAGGTTCAGTGTCTGGTTGCAGGAGTTGTCGGGGGACCTGAGTCGACGGATGGAGGGACACCGCGTGGGAATTTCGCTGCCAGTAGGCGTGTTGATGATGATACTTGGCGGCCTGCTGCCGGTGCTGGCGGCCTGGCGCTATCACGTTGTAAATCGTGATATCGAGCGCGGCAAAGTGAGTGCTGATCGCGGACTTGTGGTTTTGGTCACGGCCATGGTGACACTACTTTCTGGAGCAATGATCGTTTTTATCCTCCTGATTGCGGGGCGGCCGTGAGCGCGACGATGCCTCCGTTTCTTTCGTTTTTTGGATCATCACATTTTCTCTTTGATCCTGCGCGCAGCAGCCATCAATTCACCGGATAACTGGTGAGAAATCCAGCCAGCATCGCGATCTGCAACCGAGCCAATTTTCGAACTCCCCATGCGCAGATCAAAAGCGGTCGATCCTTAGCCGTCACACTGTCGAACATGACCTTGTGTGAAATATCGGGATCAAAACTCGGGAGATAAAGGTATGCCTACAACTGAAAAAGAACTGCACATTGATATCCCGGTAAAACTTTCCGACGTGAAGGTTGTGTTTAGCATCGCCTCGCTGTCGTTCGAAGGAGATTTGCCAGCGTCCATCTTCCATCTTCAGCTCATCGCGAATGACATCGCCGACTGGAATGCCAAGTCTCAGGTCGTCGCGGTGTTTCACACAAATGCGGGGCACGTCACGCTGCATGATGCTGCTTACAACAAGGACCGGAACATCGCGACCGGAAATCCTTACAGGGATCTCGTCGGCGATCTAATGAAGCGCGGCGTTCGCGTCGAGTTGTGTGGAGCGACAGCCAAGGTTCACCACTGGGGAAATGCAGACCTCATTCCCGGAATCAAGATCAACACCGATGCCATGGCGCGAACAACACAACTTGTTCAGGAGGGTTTCGTAAAAATCTCGGAATCTTAAGAGGGCTGGAGTAACACGAAAACGATGAAGAAGAGACTCGTCGGCATTGCGGTTTTGCTGCTGCGGGTCTCTCTCGCGGCAGCGTTCCTCTCTGCAGTGGCGGATCGCTTGGGATTATGGGGACCAGCAGGGACCGAAGGCGTCAGCTGGGGCGACTTGGCACACTACAATGCATACGTAGCCAAGCTTAATTGGTTTTTGCCAGCGTCGATAATTCCGTGGGTGGGTTGGGCGGCGACGTTAGCGGAGAGTCTGTTGGCTGTTGGTCTATTGGTTGGCTGGCCACTGCGGTGGATTGCCCTGGCCAGTGCCACGCTTTTGTTAACCTTCGCACTAACTATGCTTATTGGGCTAGGTCCAAAAGCTCCCCTCGACTATTCAGTTTTCACTTCGGCAACTGCGGCATTTCTGCTGTTTGCTATGCAGTCCGAACTCCCAAAAAGCCCAACGGCTGATCGTGCCTATGCGAGTTTTTGAAATGACTTCAAAGGTTAGATGAACGCGGTCTATTTCAACACGCGGGGCGGTCCGGAGGCGCTGGTCTACGGGGCGGCGACGGTGCCACAGGCGGGCGAGGGACAGATCGTGGTGTGTGTGCGCGCTGCCGCGGTAACGCCGACCGAATTGCTGTGGGTGCCGACCTGGACCACGCTCGCGGGCGAGCCGCGACCGTTCCCGATCATTCCCGGGCACGAGTTCTCCGGCGAAGTGCGTGCGCTGGGATCGGGCGTCAACGACGTAGCGGTCGGCGACGCCGTCTTTGGTATGAACGACTGGTTTGGCGACGGCGCACAGGCGGAGTTCTGTATTGCCCGCAGCGTGGATGTCGCGCCGAAGCCGACGTCGATCGACCACGTGACGGCGGCGGTCGTTCCGATCTCCGCGCTCACCGCATGGCAGGGTCTGGTCGAGCGGGCGAAGCTCACCTGCGGCGAGCGAGTGTTGGTGCACGGGGCGGCAGGTAACGTTGGGCTGTTCGCGGTTCAGATCGCGCACGGGATCGGGGCGCACGTGATCGGGACCGCGTCGGGGCACAACCTGGAATTCGTGCGTAGCCTCGGTGCCGATGAGGTGATCGATTATAGCGCGCGACCTTTTGAGGACGCGGTCAAGGGTGTCGACGTTGTCTTCGACACGGTTGGCGGCGATACCCTCGCCCGGTCATGGGGTGTCCTGCGTTCTGGCGGGAGAATGGTGACGATCGCCGCCGACGCGGAACACACCCGCGAGCAACGAGTGAAGGACGCGTTCTTCATCGTCGAACCTAACCGCGAACAACTGACGCGGATCTCGCGGATGATTGACGCCGGCAAGCTCCGGGTGTTCGTGGGTGCCGTCTTCCCGTTGCAGGAAGCTAGTCAGGCGTATACGCACAAGCCGGTGCGGGGAAAGAACGTCTTGGTGGTCGACCGCTGATATGAAAGCAACGGCGGGTCGGTTATGCTCGGGGTTTACTAAGCGATACCAGTCCTTTCGTCTTTACCAGCGGCTTGTTCGATGAGAGCGGCGACAGCCTTAGGTTGCGAGAAGTAGATGGCGTGACTGCCCTTGGCCTCAACCACCGTGGACCCCGCCCGTTTGGCCATTGCACGCTGGGCGTCCGGTGGAATCCTCTTGTCCTCGGTTGCGACCAGGTACCAGCTAGGCTTGGTTCTCCACGCCGGTTCGCTAATTGCGCCGCTCAAACACGCTACACCCCATGGCACTTGGGAGTCGGCCCAGAACGCGGCTTTTTCTGGGTCCACGTCAGCCGCGTAAGAGGCGGCAAACTTAGCTTTGTCGAGGAACAAGAAGCTGTCTTGCGGTAGCAGCATCGGTGATACGGGCGCGTCCGGCGGCCGGTCTTTAGTGAGCGTGGCCACGGATTCGTCCCTGTCCGGTGCGAACGCGGCGATGTAAACGAGAGCAGTGACCTTCGGATCATTTCCGGCTTCAGTGATCACCGCTCCTCCGTAGGAGTGGCCGACAAGAATCGCAGGGCCTTTCTGTGTTGCAAGGACACGCCTGGTAACTGCTACGTCGTCCTCCAGTGATATCGTGGGATTCTGAACGACGCTGACACTGTAACCATCTCGCTTCAGGATCTGGTAAACCCCCTCCCAGTGGCCGCCGTCTACAAAGGCACCGTGAACTAAAACGATGTTGTTCATGACTCGCAGTATCCCTTCCTGACGAAAGTGTCTTTCATCTTGCTTACTCCATATGGAATGATGTTGCTGGGATCGTTGATAGTGATCCTTACTTTTGGTCCGGTATAGTCAGGGGCTTATCTTTGGAATCGACGACGAAGATAGCCAATAGGCTCGCTGGGTCCTTGTCGCTCGCGTTGTCACTGATCCTATGATGCGAGCCGGGCATCTCGTAGAAGCCTTCGCCGACCCGATAGACTCTCGCCGGCTCATCGTCAACCTGACTGCGAACGGCGCCTGAGAGCACGTAAGCGTAAATGAATGCCGACTTGGCGTGGTGATGGCTCGGGGATTTGCCGCCTGGAGGATAGGTCACGACGACGGCGACTATGCTCTTTCCTTCGGCGTTCGGGATTATGTGCTCGAAGACGGGGGTCACCCGCTCCAGATTTTGCGCAAGCCCGGGCGAAACTCCTAGTGATATTGCCGCCACTATTAGCCCTAACGAGCCAGTTCGTATTACTCTACGCATTTTTGCCTCCTTGGTTTAGAACGTCACACTCTTTACGTTCAGCTTGCTATTCGGAATCCGGGAATGGAGATCCAAGCATCAGATCGACAGCATTGGGGCTCTTATAACCTGGGATAAATCGTTCACAGATAGATTGGTTTACCGTGCCGTAAGTAGTGCCGGGCTTGTGGGCGAAACCCGCGAAGTATTCCTGGAGGAATCGTTCCTTGAAGCGTTTGCGAGGATACCTGGCCACGATTTCGTCGCGCAACTCCGAAGGAAATTGATCAAGCCCTTTCCCGAGGACATCGAGACCAACGCCCGAATAGAGCAGAGCTACTTCAGGGCGCATGTGGTGAGTGACGCCCGGAGTGGTGTGCAGGGCAATCGCTTGCCAGGCGGTTTGTATCTGTTCTTCAGGGACGCTATGTGCGGTGAGAAACTGACGGACGGCATTTGCGCCATCGACCTCGAAGCGTTCGTTTGCGCTCGAGAACTTTTTGAGGAGACCGAGATCGTGAAATGCGGCGGCGATATAGAGAAGTTCAGGGTCGAAGCGAAGCTTTTGTTGACGGCCCTGCTCAGCCGCAAATAGGTAGACGCGCAGGGAATGATTAATAAGCACCTCGGTGGAATGTTCACGCAAGATGTCTGTTGCTTCTTTCGCAAGCAAGGAATCGGGTATGACAAGGGAAGATGAAGTCGACATGTTGCCTCCTTTGATCAGCGTGTGCTGACGCGATGGTCGGTTGATTTAGATTTCGCTTTCACGACGGGTCGATTGGAAGCTGGCGTGCGTTTTGCGGCAACTTTAGGTGTGACTTGTGTTGTGCCTTTCGTTGTTGATGGGCTCGACGACACGAAAGGCGAGCTAAGCCCTATATCTCCGTGAAAGAACATCCAATCCCTGGCGCGAGCTGAATGCGTCAAGGCGATTGCTGCAATTGATACAAGAAACAGAGTTTTCATACTTAACTATCACGATAATTTCTGGTCGTATTTCATCGCTACGGCACGTTCGCGGGATTATTACTGCTGCTTAAGAATGAAAGAAGCCTCGTAATCCGAGTTAGGTTTCGAGTAATGTCGCGAAGGTCGGCGGCTTTTACTCTTCGAAGCTTGACGGGCCTAGGGCCGGCTCTGCCTTCAGACCAGAGATCAAATCTTATTTGCCCAGACGGGTGATGCACAAAATGAGATCCAGGCAAGAATCGGCGTCTGCGATTGGGGTCCTTGCTGCCTCGTCGCGAACCGTTATGCGGTGGCGGACCCAGCGGCTGGCAAAATTTCTCTGAAACGTTGGGGTCAGAACTCGGGAAATAAAAATGTCAAGCTTCACCAACAATGAAACCTCACATCACGGGGGCAACAGCGATGTAAATAATACGGCATCGGCCAGCGAAGTGGCGTTATGCAGACCCTATGCGATACGTTGAAACAGGCCCAAGATAACCGAGTAGGTATCGGCCATTTCAACGTTGGTGATTGGGTTTTACTGAAGGCGATATTTGCCGCCGCATGGGAATTAAAGGTCCCCGTCATTGTTGGTGTCTCTGAGGGCGAGCGCCGGTTTGTAGGAGATCGTCAGATTGCGGCTCTGGTGCGAAGTTTGCGAGACGAATTGGATTTCCCCATATTTCTTAACGCAGATCATACCCATTCATTGGCGAAAGCTGTAGAAGCAGCCAAAGCCGGGTTCGATTCGGTCGTCTTCGATCTTTCCGCGTTGCCATTCGAGGAAAATGTGCGCGAAACGAAAGAGGCGGTCCAAGCTCTCAAAACAATCAACCCCGCGATCCTGGTAGAAGGAGAGATCGGCGATATCGGAACCGGTTCTGAAATACATGAAAAGGCTCCCGACCTGGCGAAAGATCTGACAAGTCCTGTAGAAGCGAAGCAGTTCGTTGAGTCCACCGGAATCGACATCCTGGCTCCAGCAGTGGGCAACATGCACGGGATGCTGAAAGGCATGGTGCTCGGAGAAACAAAGAAGCATTTGGATATTTCACGAATCGCTGAAATCAAAAGTGCGGTGCGACTTCCGTTAACGCTGCACGGCGGATCGGGAACCGATGACGAAGATTTGAGAAGGGCAATCGCCGCCGGGATCAATATCGTTCACATCAACACGGAACTTCGTGTTGCCTGGAGACGCGGCCTAGAGCAGGGCCTGGCCAAACAACCCGGTGAAGTCGTTCCTTACAAGATTCTGCCGTTCGCAGTGGAATCGGTGAAGCAAGTAGTTCTCTCGCGCTTGAAGTTATTTAACAAGTGTTAGGCGTATTTGCCTTGGACCATGATGCAGCAAGAATTATCGGTTCGACAAACGCCCGTTTTGGACGGGGTTAACGAGAGCTTTATCGAGAAGCTTTCGGCCAAAGCCCAGCCGCCGGTCTATACGCTCAGTCCTAACGAGGCGCGCCGTAGCTTACTGGATCTTCAATCCCATGTAGCCAGCAAGCCAGAAACGCAGGTAAAAGATTTCAATGTAAATTCAGGACGGTTTACGCTTCGTCTTCGCATTATCCGTCCTACTCATGCGGTCGAGCGTGGACCGGCCATCATGCACTTCCACGGTGGAGGCTGGGTCGTAGGCGACGCGAAAACTCATGACCGTTTGGTGAGAGAATTGGCGGTGGGAACTGGCGCAATGATCGTCTTCCTTGATTACGACCGTGCTCCCGAGCATCGCTATCCAGTTGCTATTGAACAAGCGTATGCCGCTACCTGCTATGTCTCAGAGCACGCCGAAGAGTTCGGCGTCGACGCGACACGTCTCGCGGTTGCTGGCGACAGCGTCGGTGGCAATATGGCAACAGTCGTCTCGCTCCTTGCAAAGCAAAGGACAGGTCCTTCAATAACTGGTCAGCTCCTTTTCTATCCCGTCACTAATGCTGATTTTGAGAGCGGTTCGTACAAGCAATTTGCGGACGGCCCTTGGGTTACGCGACCGGCCATGCAGTGGTTCTGGGACCAGTATCTTCCTGATCACAACAAGCGCAAAGATCCCACGGCTTCTCCGCTGGCTGCTTCATTAGAGCAGCTCACCGGCTTACCACGCGCGCTCATTATCACGGCTGAGAATGACGTACTGCGCGATGAAGGCGAGGAATACGGTCGCAAGTTGATCGAGGCCGGAGTCGAAGTTGTGACAACGCGATACAACGCCACTATTCACGATTTCGCGATGCTGAACGCACTCGCCGACGCTGCGCCCACGCGCGCAGCAGTGACCCAAGCCATAGCTTTTCTCAAAAGCGTTCTTGCTCCGCCGAAACGGAGCGACCGTTCAACAAACTTTGAGCTTGGGCAGAGACGCGATGTTACCACTCGGCGCAATTCAGCGAAGAAGGAGCGAAATTCCACAAATGACCGGGCAGCAAGCTAGCTGGCCCAGCGATATGTAAAACTTGGAGAATTACAGATATGGCAAATACGACAAACGAACTCGCAAACAAAGTCGCCATTGTTACTGGCGCGTCGGGTGGAATCGGGCGTGTCGTGGCAAAAAGACTAGCAAGCGATGGCTTCGCGGTTGTAGTCCATTACGCCGGCAACCCGGCTAAAGCTGAAGCAGTCGTAGCCGAGATCAACAAAACCGGCAGAAGAGCCATCGCCGCACAAGCGGATGTGGCGAATCCCGGAGATGTCGAGCATCTCTTCAAGCAGACGCGCGAGGCGCTCGGCAGGATAGACGTGGTCGTGCACTCGGCGGGAATTATGCCCATGCTTCCAATCGCCGGAGGCGACGTCGAAACTTTCGACAAAGTAATCGCAACCAACCTGCGCGGGACCTTTCTCGTACTCGGGCAGGCGGCACAACACGTTCCCGGAGGCGGGCGCATCATCGCCTTCTCAAGCAGCGTCGTTGCTAAATCCTTTCCGAACTATGGTCCCTACATCGCTTCCAAAGCGGGCGTGGAAGGCCTGGTCCGAGTTTTGGCCAATGAATTACGTGGTCGAAATATTACGGTCAACGCTGTCGCCCCTGGCCCGATCCCGACGGAGTTGTTTCTAAAGGGAAAGACCGAAGCACAGATTGAAGAATTCAGAAAGCTTCCTCCGCTGGAAAGATTAGGACAAGCGGAAGACATCGCTGGTGTGGTGTCATTCCTGGCCGGTCCTGACGGCGGATGGGTGAACGCGCAGGTCCTGCGTGCCAATGGCGGTTTTGCCTGACCTTTTTCCGAATCTTATTTAGGTGCATCTCAAATCCGAATCAGAAAGAAAATCAAACGTGAAGAAAGGTCATCGTTATTACCGGAGCTTCGAGCGGTTTTGGCGATCAACTGGAAAACGCCGCAACAGTCGTTAGATCCGGACTCAAGGGAACCAAAGGAGATGTTTATGGCAGATCGGCATGGTTCCTTTTGCGGCGGTTTCTTTCTGCTGGGCGCGCTGATCAGTCGATTCGGCTGGCTCGCGGTAGGTAAAGTTTCGGGGTCTGATCCGGAATCTGTTTTCGCCGCGGAACGTAATTAGCGACCAGTCGGGCAGATCAAAAGTTATCCCAATCCTCGAACCCAATGCGGAGCGATTCGTCGCGGCCCTGCAAGGCAAGGGCACTCAGGTCGTCGTGCCTCAGAAGAATAGGCCGGTGAGGTTCTGAGCTCGGCGATGGGATACGCGCTTTGGTGGAACGCGCACTCGCCGCGACGGGTCAGTCAGCGAGCTGGAATCAGCGTACCGGCGTTTTCTGGAAACATACGAAGCCGCGCCCGCAAAGCTGACCTGGCTCTATCCTGGCGTCCAGACAACGCTCGAATCATGCACGCATCAAGGAGCGCGTTTCCCAATCTGCACCAATAAGCCGCAAGCAGCGACAGTCGCAGTTTTTAGGAAGAATCTGAGTTTTTCTGAAACTTCGTCTTTCTAACTCGGGAGATAAGAGTGTCATGTAACACAATGAAAGCTAATGACACTGATAACTACGAGCGCAGCCAACGCGAGTTGGCGCACGGCGTGCTGAAAGAGGCGCCTCGGGATTTGCGACGCTTTCATGGCGCAGCCAGCAGAATCGCACGGGAACTTTACCTGGACGCTTACAGGTGGGTGATGTCCGACGATTTTAGTTGGCCATTTTCCTTTCTCGGCGCCGACCCAAAAGGGTATGCCGCCGCATACCGCACGCTTGTCAGCTCTGAGACGCGCAGGGAGCTTGCTGACGTCGCCTGCCCGGTTCTGGCACTCGCGGCAAAATACGATCCGTACTAACCCGACGAACATTGAAACCAAACGATGGTTCTGAAGGAGAAGTCATGAAGAAACGCAAATTGGGAGGAAGCCTGGAGGTCTCGTCCATGGGCCTTGGCTGCATGGGCCTGAGCTTCGGTTACGGTCCTGCAATCGAAAGGCAACAAGCAATCACGCTCATCCGGAAGGCATTTGAACGCGGCGTGACATTCTTCGATACTGCCGAGGCTTACGGTCCGTTTCTGAACGAAGAACTGGTTGGGGAAGCGGTGGAACCCTTTCGCAAGCAAGTGGTCATCGCGACCAAGTTCGGCTTTCAGGACGGGATTCCGTCCAAGGGACTGGACAGTCGGCCGGAACGTATTCGAGAAGTTGCGGACGCCGCCCTCAAACGGCTCAGGACTGAGGTCATCGATCTCTTTTATCAGCACCGCGTCGACCCTAATGTGCCGATAGAGGACGTCGCGGGGACTGTGAAGGATCTGATCCAAAAGGGCAAGGTCAAGTACTTCGGTCTCTCTGAAGCAGGTGCTCAGACGATCCGTCGAGCTCACAAAGTGCAGCCTGTAGCCGCGCTGCAAAGTGAATACTCGCTTTGGTGGCGAGAGCCAGAGAAAGAGATTCTGCCGGTGCTTGAAGAACTAGGAGTAGGCTTCGTGCCCTTCAGTCCGCTCGGTAGGGGCTTTCTTACCGGAGCGATGAACAAAAATACTCGGTTCGACAAGAATGACTTCCGGAACACTCTCCCTCGGTTTTCTGCGGAAAATCGCGCATTAAATCAGCCGATTGTCGATTTGGTTGCTGAATTTGCCAAGCAAAAGAAAGTCACGCCTGCGCAGATCGCACTCGCCTGGATTCTGGCTCAGAGGCCTTGGATTGTGCCGATTCCAGGCACGACAAAACTCAACCGACTCGATGAGAACCTCGGAGCGGCGAACGTTGAACTTACGTCGGAAGATATTCGCCGATTCGACGATGCTATTTCGAAGATCGATATCCAAGGTGCTCGCTATCCGCAAAATCAGCAAGTGTGGACGCTTACAGGTCGGTGATGTCCGACGATTCACGTTGGCCATTTTCCTTTCTTAACGCATGCCAGCTGCTGAATCTCGTCCCGGAAGACGTTCGCCAGGATTCTGGTAGCCGATCTGTCGTTAGGCACGTCAGGCAGTGGGTCCGATGCTGCGCCCGACCGCTGCGTGACTCCAAATCTTCTTAGCCAGCGTTTCGAGAACCGAGCGAAATGTGACGGCCGCTGGTCCAGCCAGTTTAGGCAATACCGTACAGTAACATGACAGAGCTCTCTTTTGCTCAGAGGCTTCGTCGAATTCTTCGACCAGTCTCCAGGCACTTTGCCCACAAGCACAATCCACTGCTCATCACAGTATAACTTTCGCCCGCTGTCGTGCTCGTATTTCCCGGCGAACAGTTCGAGAAGATCAGGCGTTCGCACCCACAGATCTCCACCTAGTAAATCTTTTCTGAAATATCGCGCTCAGAACTCGGAAAATAAGGATAGGAACCAACTCGCAACAATGACCACTGAAGCAAACGTTGTTGATCTTCCCTTTTTTACTCCAGCGGTGAAACCGATGCTGCTGCGACTCGCTTCGGAGGATTATAGTCGGACGAAAGGTGGCTCGCTAAGAACGCAGCTCGGTCCCAGAGAGACCGCATTCGTCGCCGGACTAGATTCGTTTTATGTCGCAGCCTTTGGCGAGGACCGCTGGCCCTACACTCAGCGGCACCGCGGGCCAAAAGGTTTCCTTCGCACGCTTGATGCCACGACCCTTGGTTTCGCGAGCGTCTCTCGTAACCGACGATATCTATCGACTGGCGACGCGCTTCTGTTCCTGATCGATCACGGCTGGCGGGCGCGATTGAAAATTTGGGCCCATGCTGAAGTCTCGGAAGATCTCGCCATTACAGAAAAACTCGTGAGCTGGGATCACAGCTCAGCAATGCAGGTGGCGTTTTTCTTTCACGTTCGCGCCTTTGGCTGGAGTTATGGGAAACACACGGTGCAAGGCTCGGCACGCGATGTGCGCAACATATAGAACTACCTGGCAAAGACCAATGCCAAGTCTCTCTTCTGCCCTCCGAGAAAACCATTCGATACTGCGAATCGCGCTGCGCAGAAAGGATTGATCGTCATGGCTACTGAAGAATCAAGTTTCGCACCGCCTTCCAAACCTGCACCTGGCCAAACTCGGGGAAGATCGGCAGGCGTTCTTGCTTCAAGAAAAGCTAAACTGCGCACTGCACTCGTGGTCGTTGGAGCCGTCGTGATCGTTTTTGTGATTGTTCCGCGAATTTTTCACGCGCTACACACGGTCTCCACTGACGACGCTAATGTGAACAGTTATGTCACGTTCGTCGCACCGCGCGTAAGTGGACAGGTCGCGCACGTCCTTGTTGATGACAACAATCGGGTACAGAAAGGCGACGTTCTTGTCGAGCTAGATCCCGAACCGTTTCGTGTGCAGGTCGCAATCAAACAGGCAGCCGTCGATACGGCACAAGCAGAGCTGGTAACGGCCCAAGCGACCGTCCGCAGTCAGATTGCGCAAGCACGCGGCTTGCGGTTTAAACTACAGCACGCGATTGAAGATGTGGACAATCAGGTCGCTATCATCCGGGCGCGCGTTGCGACATGGGAACAGAGCAAGGCGACGCAAGTGCTGGCCCAAGCGGAGTTCGATCGTTCTAAGAAGCTTCTCGAGACCAAAGTAGCAAGCAAGGAAGAATTCGATCAGAAACGCGAGCAACTCGACGTGGCGAATGCACAGGTGAAGCAAGCGCTGGAAAATGTTTATCAGGCCCGCGCCGCTCTCGGTTTGCCGGGCCAACCGCCGGAAGGCGCAGATCTTACTGATGTTCCGCCGAATCTCGATCAGACTTTTTCGTCGGTTCGCGAAGCACTTGGCAACCTTATGGAAGCGGCGGCCCAACTCGGAGTGGTCTCTTCATCATGGGACCTGACGCCGAAACAAGTGGTGGAGGAATTTTATAGGCGCGACCCAGGCGGCGATATCAATAGGATTTATGCAGAGATCATCAAGACCGCGCCGGGTTTGAAACAAGCCGAAGCGAAATTGATGCAGGCACAGCGTGACCTTGATCAAGCGAAACTGAATCTGCGCTACTGCACGATTGTGGCTGAGATCGACGGGGTGATCACTCGTCGCAACGTCAATCCCGGAAATAACGTGCAGGCAGGCCAAAGTTTGATGACGATTCGCTCGCTGCACGACATCTGGGTGGATGCGAATTTCAAGGAGACCCAACTGCGTAATTTGCGGATCGGTCAACATGTCGCGCTTGAGGCGGACATGTATGGCGGCAAGCAGAAATTCGAGGGTCGAATCTCTGGCTTTACTTTTGGCACCGGATCGACCCTCGCGCTTTTGCCGCCGCAGAATGCAACAGGCAACTTCGTAAAAGTCGTGCAACGCTTACCGGTCAGAATCGATTTGATCAATTACGATCCCGACAAGCTGCCTTTGTTTGTCGGTCTTTCGATCACGCCTTCAGTGGATTTGTGGAGCAAACCGACAGGACCGAACGCAGGGAAATTTTTACAAGAACTAATCCCGCAGCCCTCTCCACCCGCGAGTCCGGCGCCGGCAAAATAAATGAGTGCGTCATCAGTAGCCGCTCCGATTTATCCGGCAGCAGCACTTCCGCGCGCCATCAATCCGTGGATCGTCGCCGCCGCCGTCGTCATTCCCACGTTTATGGAAGTACTGGATACGACGATTGCCAATGTGGCGTTGCGTCACATTGCCGGCGGATTGTCGGCGCCGGTTACCGACGGGGAGTGGGTTATCACTAGTTACCTGGTGGCCAACGCCATCATCCTGCCGATGTCCGGCTGGCTTTCGATCCGTCTCGGCCGCCGCAATTATTTTCTTTTATCGATCCTGGTTTTCACTCTCGGTTCGACCCTGTGCGGAATGGCGACCAGTCTGAACATGCTGATCTTCTCGCGTGTCTTGCAAGGTCTCGCAGGCGGCGGATTACAGCCATCGAGCCAGGGCGTGTTGCTCGACGCTTTTCCAAAAGAGAAACAGGGCGCCGCTCAGACGGTTTTCGGTCTTGCTGCGTTGCTCGCACCAGTTGTCGGACCGACTCTCGGCGGGTACATCACGGACAATTACGGCTGGCGCTGGTGTTTCTACATCAATCTACCTGTTGGAATTTTTGCGCTGGTCATGGTCAACGCTCTCGTGTTCGATCCAGCTTATCTCAAAGCTCAAACCGCCGAGGCGCGGAAAGAACGTCGAGCGTTCGACACGCTCGGGCTTTGCCTCCTAGCCCTCACCATGGGTTCATGGGAAGTTTTGCTGACCAAAGGCCAGGAATGGGATTGGTTCGGTGATCCATTCCTGCGCGTGCAAACGCTTGCTGTGTTGTTCGTCCTTGGTCTGGGCGGACTCATTTCTCGTGAGCTGCGCTTCACCAATCCGCTCGTGAATTTTCGCACGTTGAAGGACCGTAACTTTTGTGCCTGTTGCATCATCATTTTCTGTGCATACGCCACCCTCTACGCCAATACGGTCAGTCTGCCGACCTTGCTGCAGTCACTTTTTGGCTACGATGCGACCACTTCTGGATTGGTTCTGTCGCCGTCCGGCGTTTTTGCGATCGTCATGTTGGCGATCGTTGGCCGGCTGCTTGGCCGCGGCCTCGATGCACGTTATTTCATGGCGGCGGGCCTGTTCGTTATGGCCCTCGCAAGTTATTGGATATCGAAATTGAACTTGGACATCAGCCCGTGGCAAATCGTCTGGCCGCGGGTAGTTTTCGTCATGGGGCTTTCCACTATCTTTGCTCCGCTCAATGTCGCCGCCTTTATCTACATCCCTCCGCGACTCCGCGGTGCAGCGGTGGGTTTGCTCGCGCTTTTGCGGAATGAAGGCGGTAGCGCCGGAACATCGGTCGCACAAACGATCCACGAACGCCGCGATCAATTCCATAGCCTGCGACTGGGAGAAAATCTCGACGTACTAAATCCAGCAGTGAACTCGTATCTTGATCAAACGCAGCCGGTTTTTCTTCAACAAACCGGCGACCCGGTCGCGACGAAACAAATGGCGCTGCAAACTCTCGCCAACTTGCGTGAGCAACAATCATCAGCCCTCGCCTACTTCGACACATTCTTTGTCTTCGCCGTGGTTGCTCTCGCACTCATCGGTCTCGTTTTCTTTATGAAACGATCGGTCGCCGCCAGGGGGGCGCACGTCACCGCGGAATAAGGTCACAGAAATGATTAAAGGAAGCGAAGTCCGGAAAGCAGGTCATCCGATTGAGCTGCTTCTGTTGGACCGCTGGTCGCCGCGTGCAATGTCGGGCGAAGAAATTTCACAAGAGGAATTGATGCGACTCTTCGAAGCCGCTCGCTGGGCGCCGTCCTCGTTTAACGCGCAGCAATGGCGCGCCCTTTACGCTCGTCGCGGCACTGAACATTGGCAGACGTTCTTTGATCTGCTCGCCGGCGCAAACAAGCTGTGGGCAAAAAACGCGGCCGTTCTCGTCGTCTTCATTTCGAGAAAGTTCTTTGATTACAACGATGAACCATCGGTCACGCATTCGTATGACGCTGGAGCAGCGTGGGAGAATTTCGCACTGCAAGGCTTCCACCAAGATCTGGTCGTCCATGGGATGGAAGGATTTGATTACGAGCGCGCGCGCAAAGAACTCCAAATTCCGGAGGAATTCCAAATTGAAGCGATGGCTGCGGTCGGCAAACCGGGGCCGAAAGAATCGTTGCCCGAGAAGTTGCAGGCACGCGAAAGTCCCAACGATCGCCGCACACTAGGGAAGAGTGTTTTCGAAGGTCCGTTCTCGTCTCAATAGCTAAAATTACGCCATGTCGCTTCTAACGATCAATGCTGGTTCGTCGAGTTTAAAGCTCGCGCTCTATGATGACGAGGCTGCGTCCCGCAAGGCAGCTATCGCAGTGGAACAGATCGGCGCATCGGAAACACTGCTTCGGATCGGCGATTCAAATGGCTCCAGTACAAGAAACGTAGAGCTACATGATCATGCCGCCGCTGTAGACGAGGTCTTCAACGGTTTGCCAGAGCTGTTCGGCTCAACCATCCGCGCGATAGGTCATCGGCTCGTGCACGGCGGGCCAGATCATCACGATCCGGAACGTATCACGCCGACACTGTTAGATGCGTTAAAGAAGCTGGAGGAAATCGATCGAACGCATACGCCGCAAGCTCTCGCAATCATCGAGGCTGTCACGCGACGTTTTCCAGGCGTACCACAGTTTGCTTGTTTCGACACTGCCTTCCACAGATCAATGCCCGACGTTGCACAACGTTATCCGCTTCCGCAATGGACACTAGATGCGGGGGTTCGCCGCTATGGTTTTCACGGGCTTTCGTGCGAATCGATCATCGCACAGCTGGAAAAGATTAGCGCGAGTTCCGGTCGAGTCCTGATCGCGCACCTCGGCAACGGTGCGAGCGTTACCGCTGTGCGGGACGCCGTTAGCGTCGATACGACCATGGGTTTCTCTCCGACAGGCGGAATGATGATGGGCACACGGTGCGGTGATCTGGATCCAACCGTGGTCACGTTCCTAATGCAGTTGCGCTCGATGACATCCGACGCCGTCGAAAAGCTACTGAATGAGAACGCGGGCCTGCTTGCGGCTTCGGAACTCAGTCCAAACATGCACGATTTGCTTAAGGTTGCTGATTCCAACTCGCAAGCTGCGCAAGCGATCGAGCTTTACTGCTACATTGCGCGGAAGCATTTTGCGGCGCTTGCGGCTGTGCTCGGCGGTCTCGACACTATTGTCTTCACTGGGGGAATTGGCGAAAACGCAGCGACCGTTCGTGAAAACATCTGCGGCGGACTGCAGCACCTCGGAGTACAATTGGATGCGCAACGAAACCGTGCACACGAGCCGGTGATTTCCAGTGAAAGCAGCGGCGTCGTTGTGCGCGTGATTCGTACCGACGAGGATTTGGTAATCGCAAAACATGTTCTGCGATTGCTCGGCGAAAGGAGGAAATAATGTTTACGTTTGATACTTCAATTTCGAGCGCCGTTGAAGTTGCGGAGAGCAGAGCACCGGAGACGCCGAAGCGAATAAGCGGTCCGCTCACGCTCGAACTTCTCGACGGGATCCAGCGGTACTGGCATGCGGCGAATTACCTCACCGTCGGGCAGATTTACCTGCAAGAAAATCCGCTGTTGCGTGAGCCTCTCAAGCCGGAGCACATCAAGCCGCGCTTGCTCGGTCATTGGGGGACATCGCCAGGTTTGAACCTGATGTATGTACACCTGAATCGATTGGTCCGAGAGCATGACGCTAACGTGATCTTTCTGGCGGGTCCGGGACACGGCGGTCCTGCAGTAATTGCGAACGTTTATCTTGAAGGCACCTACTCCGAGATATATCCGACAGTGAGTCGGGACATCAAAGGCATGCGCCAGTTGTTTCGACGTTTTTCAACGCCGGGCGGCGTGCCCAGCCACGTAAGCGTGCCGACGCCTGGATCAATTCATGAAGGCGGCGAACTCGGTTATGTGCTGGCGCACGCGTTCGGTGCGGCTTTCGACAATCCTGATTTGATTGTCGCCGCCGTAGTTGGTGACGGCGAAGCGGAAACGGGACCGCTTTCCGGATCATGGAAGAGCGTGAAGTACTTGAATGCGGCGCGCGAGGGGGCAGTGCTGCCGATCGTGCATTTAAATGGATACAAAATTGCAGGTCCAACCGCCCTCGCCCGTTCTTCTGATGATGACGTGCGCTCGCTGTTGGAGGCGAGTGGCTATGAGCCGCTCATTGTCGAAAGCGGTGACCCTGAATATGTGCATCAGGCGTTCGCGGCTGCGCTAGATGAGTGCTACGCGTGGATACGCCGCATTCAAACTGAGGCGCGCGAAAACGGGCCAGAGCCTGACACACACTGGCCGGCCATAGTTTTGCGAACTCCGAAAGGATGGACTGGCCCGCGAGAGGTGGATGGTCTCCCGGTTGAAGGGACATTTCGCGCGCATCAGGTGCCGCTCGCGAACGTGCGAAGTAATTACGAGCATCTCGCGCTGCTTGAGGAATGGATGCGCAGCTATCGGCCAGACCAGCTCTTTGATGAGACTGGCCGTTTGATTGAAGAATTAGCGGATCTCGCACCAAAAGGCAATCGCCGCATGGGAGCAAACCCACACGCCAACGGCGGAACGGTATTGAAGCCTTTGCATCTTCCCGACTTGAGCAAATACGCACTGGCAGTTCAGCGACCGGCAACCGAGCGGCACGAATCAACGCGGCAGTTTGGGAAGATGCTACGCGATGTGTTTACGTTGAACACAGCCGAAGCGAACTTTCGCATCACGTGCCCGGATGAGATAAACTCGAATCGACTCGGCGACGTGTTTGCAGTCGAGAGCCGCTGCTTTACCGGAAAAACAATTTCGATTGACGATCACGTCAGCGCCGACGGACGTGTGATGGAAGTTTTGAGTGAGCACCTTTGCGAAGGTTGGCTCGAAGGTTATCTGCTGACGGGACGACACGGCCTCTACGTCACGTACGAAGCTTTTGCCATGATCTCTGCATCGATGACGGTGCAACACACAAAATGGTTGGAAGAAGCTGTCCGGCTTTCATGGCGCGCACCGATTGCTTCCTTGAACATACTTCTCACCTCCACCTGTTGGAGGAACGATCACAACGGATTTAGCCATCAAGGTCCGGGCTTGAT